>Ga0116180_1000109_pt1 | contig 74617 bp, 69 predicted proteins | sample AD_UKC073_MetaG_FD_89804 | JGI IMG/M metagenome (GOLD analysis project Ga0116180, IMG submission 89804) | Active sludge microbial communities of municipal wastewater-treating anaerobic digesters from USA - AD_UKC073_MetaG | ecosystem: Engineered > Bioreactor > Anaerobic > Digestate | place: USA... | reverse complement strand
TTTTCGGCGACCTGCACGCCATGGGCAAGGACGGTGTCGCGTTCTTCACCGAGACCAAGGCGGTCACCACCACCTGGTTCACCGAAGAGCACCGCCATGACAAGGTCAGCACCTGGGACGGCATGTCCACCCGTAGCTGACCCTCACTCGACTCGGGTTCCGCCGAGGGCTAGCACAAGCGTTGAGGACTGCCACCTGGGTGGCAGTCCTCAACGCTTGTGCTAGCCCTCGCTGCGTTTGGCGACGGCGTTGGTGACGGCGTTGGTGACGGCGTTTGGCTACGGCGTTGGGCTGGCAAAAGGAAAGATGTTAGGACATAATGCTGTTGGGACATCGAATCGAATTCGAGCTGTCCAGATCCGTCCTCGACGAAGAGAGTGAGCCATGCTTCGCATCGCGATCATCGGTGCCGGCCGCATCGGCCAGGTCCACGCCAGCACCATCGCACATCATCCCGCAGCCGAACTCGCGCTGATCGCCGATCCGGTGGCCGGTGCTGCCGCCAGCGTGGCCGCCCGCTTCGGCGCCCGATCGACCGAGGACGTGCAGGACGTCTTCGCCGACGACGCCGTCGACGCGGTCGTGGTCGGCTCACCGACGCCGTACCACGTCGATCAGATCATGGCCGCGGTCGCCAGCGGCAAGGCCGTGCTGACCGAGAAGCCCGTCGATCTCTCGGTGGCCCGCATCGACGAGTGCCTGACCGCGATCGCCGGCAACGAGCATCGGGTGATGGTCGGCTTCAACCGCCGCTTCGATCCGGGGGTGGTCGAGCTCAAGCAGCGTCTGGACGCCGGCGAGATCGGCGACCTGCGCCAGCTGACCATCATCAGCCGCGATCCGGCCGCGCCGCCCGCGGGCTACCTGACCAACTCCGGCGGCATCTTCCGGGACATGACCATCCACGATTTCGACATGGCGCGATTCCTGCTCGGCGACTTCGTCGAGGTCTCCACCAGCGCGAACGCCTTCATCGAAGACATCGCCGGCATCGGTGACTTCGACACCGCGACGGTGAACCTGACCACGGCGTCCGGCGCGGTCTGCACGATCCTGAACAGCCGGGTCTGTGCGGCGGGCTATGACCAGCGGATGGAAGCCTTCGGTCCCAAGGGCTCGCTGGAGACCACCAACCTGCGTTCCACCGGGGTGCGCTTCAACGGTGCCGCTGGCACTGAGATCGCCGGCGCCTACCTGCCGTTCTTCCTGGAGCGCTATGCCGCCGCCTACACCGCGGAACTGGACCACTTCATCGCGTCGATCGAAGCCGGCACCGCTCCCTCCCCGTCGGTACTGGACGGGCGCGGCGCCTTGGTGCTCGCTGACGCCGCCGACGCCTCCGCCCGGCAGCACACCGTCGTCACGCTCTGAATCCCAAACACCGAAGGAGAACAAAAATGAAGATTGCCGGCGCCCCGATCAGCTGGGGTGTGTGTGAGGTCCCTGGTTGGGGCTACCAGATGGCCCCGGGTCGGGTGCTCACTGAGATGAAGGAGATCGGGCTGACCGCGACCGAGTTCGGGCCGCAGGGTTGGCTGCCGATCGAGGCGGAGGCCCGCGCGACGGAGGTGGGCCAGTACGGCCTGACCCCGGTCGGCGCCTTCTTCCTGGCGGTGATGCACGATCCGGCGTCCGACCCGATTCCGGCGGTCGAGGCTGAACTCAAGGCGTTCGAGGTGGCCGGTGGTTCCTATCTGATCCTCGCCGCCGCGTCCGGCGCGGACGGCTACGACGCCCGTCCGGTGCTGGACGAGGCCGGCTGGCAGACGCTGTTCGACAATCTCGACCGGATCAGCGAGGTGTGCAAGGCTTCTGGTGTGATCGCCTGCCTGCACTCGCACTGGGGCACTATTTTGCAGAACGCGGACGAGGTCGACCGGGTGCTGCGCAACAGCTCGGTGGGGCTCTGCCTGGACACCGGTCACATCGCCTGTGGTGGCGGCGATCCGGTGGCGATCGTCGAGGAGTTCGCGAATCGGGTGGACATCGTCCACGCCAAGGACGTCCGCAAGGATCTGGCGGCCAAGCTGCTGACCGGCGAGTTCACCTGGTCGCAGGGGATCAAGGCCGGCATGTTCACCCCGATCGGCGAGGGTGACATCGACTTCGCGGTGATCGTGGCCAAGCTCGACGCGGCCAGGTTCGACGGTTACTACGTGCTGGAGCAGGACATCATGATCGACGCCGAGCCAGCTCCCGGCGCGGGCCCGATCGACAACGCCCGCAAGTCACTGGCAGCCCTGCAAGCCCTAGCCTGATCACATACCGCAAGCGGTGGTGCCCATCAGGGCACCACCGCTTGCTGCGTTTCCGGGACTTGGCCGCGGATCGGGCCCGGCCGGGGCGGAGAGGTCGCGGCCTGCCGCTGCGGGTGCATGCGGGTGTGGGGGACGCGTGGCGTTCAGGACGGGTGGGCGGGCGAGGAGCGGCCGAAGCCATTGCGACGGCGCGGTGGACGGCCTGGATGGGGAACGAGGACCCGGGTACACCGGAGAGGTTCCATAGACCACAACCCGCAAGCAGAAGGCCCCCGTCCGGCTGTGCCGGGCGGGGGCCTTCTGGAGTGCTGCGGACCAACTACGAACCGAGAACCTGCTTGACCTCGTCGGAGTCGATGTTGGCGGCGGTTACCCAAACGGACTCGGAGACGACGTCCTTCGTGCTGGGCATGGTCCCCTTGCTCGCATCGACGAGGAGCTTCACGGTCTTGTAGCCGATGCCGTAGGGATTCTGGGTCACGATGCCGGTGATCTCGCCGCTCTTCACCAGGGTCAGCACGTCGGGCGATGCGTCCACGCCAACCACCTTCGTGGTCAGGCTCTTCGCCTTCACCTCGTCGGAGATGGCAATGGTGGAGTCGTCGTCAGTGCCGAAGAAGCCCACCAGGTCGGGGTGTGCCTGCAGGATGCCCTGTGCCTTGTCACGGGACTTGGCCGGGTCGGACTCGCCGTTCTGGATGTCGACGATCTTCATCTCCGGGGCGTTGGCCTCGATCCACTTCTTGAAGCCGTCACGACGAGCCGCGGCGGTGCCGACCTCGCCGTGGGCGACGATGGCGATGTTGCCCTTGCTGCCGACGAGCTTCGCGAGCTCTTCCGCGGCCTGGGCGCCGATGCCCTCGTTGTCGGAGGCGACCGTGGCGATCTGGTCGCTCCAGTTGTTGATGGGGGTGTCGAACGCGACGACCGGAATGTTGGCAGCCTTCGCCTGATCGAGAATCGCCGGAGCGCCGTCCTGAGCGCCGTCCTGAGAGGCGAAACCGATGCCGGCAGGCTTATCGTTGATGGCGGTCTGCAGTTGGTTGAGCTGCTTGTCACCCTCACTCTCGGTGTCAGGACCGTTGAAGGTCACGTCCACGCCGAGCTCCTTGCCGGCCGCCATGGCACCGTTCTTCACCATCGTCCAGTAATCGGACGCGTTGGCCTTCGCGATCAGCGCGATCTTGAGGGTGCCACCGGCGGGCGCCGATGCGCCCGGGGTCGTGGTGCCGCTGTTGCACGCCGTGAGCGCCACAGCCGCGACCACACCCACCACTCCTGTGAGTAGCTTCTTCATCGACTTGCTCCTTCTACTTGTCTGGGACGACAGCTTCTTTGTTGTCGGATCCGAGGTCGGCCCGGGCCCGAGGTCTTAGGTTGGATCACTCTTCCTTGCCGCCGCGCCGCATGATGTCGACGAAGACAGCGACCAGCACGACGACGCCAAGGACGACCTTCTGCCACTGGTCCTGGACGCCCATGACGGTCAGGCCGTTGAAGATGGTCTGGATAGTCACGGCACCGATGACTGCGCCGAAGATCGATGCGCGTCCGCCGCGCAGCGAGGTGCCGCCGATGACCGCTGCGGCGATGGCGTACATCTCGTAGCCCTGGCCCAGCGTCGGCTGGGCCGCGGAGAGCCGGGACGACATCAGGATTCCAGAGATGCCGGTGAACACGCCACAGATGATGTAGGCGAGCACCTCCCAGCGCGGAGTGTTCACGCCGGAGATCCGAGTGGCCTCCTTGTTGGAGCCGATCGCCAGGGCGTACCGGCCGACCGCGGTCTTGTTCATCACGATTCCGGCGACGATCGCCAGCAGGATCAGGATGATCACGCCGTTGGGCACGCTGGGAATGAGTTGCCCGATAGCGATCTGGTCGTAGCCGGCGATGCTGCGCAGCGAGACTGTCTTGCCGCCTGCCATCACCAGCGCGGCACCCCAACAGACCATCATCATGGCGAGCGTCGCGATCATCGGCTGCATCTTCAGATAGGCGATCAGCGAACCGTTGATCAGACCGAGTAGAGCACCGGCGGCGATACCACCGATGATGCCCACCCAGATCGGCAGACCCAAGCCCTCATCGGCGATCAGCAAGGCCGCGAACACCGAGGTTGCCGCCATGCCGAGGCCGGGGGTGAGGTCGATGCCTCCGGTGGCGATGACGAACGACAGCCCGAGCGCCTGCACCCCGGTGACGACCGAAGCCAGCAGCAACGAGGAGATGTTCGACCAGCTGGCGAAGTTGGGCCGCATGATGGTGAAGAAGATGGCCAGGAGGACCACCACCAGCAGGACCATGCCTTGCTGCAGGAACACTTTGTATCGCTCGGGGATGGCCCACTTCACGCCCGTGGCGGGCGACTCAGAGATCGGGGCGTTGGTCGTGACGCTCATAGCTCATGCCTCATTCGGGGTCTCGGTCGGGTCGAAACGGGTGGCCAGTTCCATGATCCGTTCCTGGGTGGCCTCGGCGTTGTCAAGGACGCCGGTGATTCGGCCGTCGCACATCACGACGATCCGATCTGACATGCGAAGTACTTCTTCCATCTCGGAGGAGATCATGATGATCGACTTGCCCTCCTCCTTGGTCAGCCGGTTGAGCAGGTCGTAGATCTCCTGCTTGGCGCCGACATCGATCCCACGGGTGGGCTCATCGAAGATCAGGATGTCGCAGTCGCGCTGCAGCCACTTGGCGAGCACGACCTTCTGCTGGTTCCCGCCGGACAGGTTGCGCACCTGCTGGCGAACCGACGGGGTCTTCGTGGACAGTGCCTTCGCCCACTTCTCAGCGGCGACGCGCATCGCGGCGTCCTGCAGGATGCCGTACTTGGTGAACTCGGAGATCGATGCGAGGACTGTGTTGGCGGCCACGTCCTGCCGGAGGATCAGTCCGTAGCGTTTGCGATCCTCGGACAGGTAGCCGATGCCCAAGCGGACCGCGTCGCCCGGGTGACCGATCCGCACGACTTCTCCGCTGATGCGGACGGTGCCGGCGGTCTTGGGGTCAGCACCGATCAAGGCTCTCGCGGTTTCGGTGCGGCCGGCGCCCATGAGCCCCGCGAACCCAAGGATCTCGCCCTTCTCCAGCGTGAAACTGACCTCCTTCAGTAGCTTCGCTGTGCTGAGCGACTCGACCTCAAGTGCCGCCGACGTAGCCACTCTGGGTTCGGGCCGGATGTCTGAGGCGATCTGGCGCCCGACCATCAACTGAATGATGTCGTGAATGGTGAGCTCGGACGACGGTTGGGTGGCGACGAGTTCGCCATCGCGGAGCACAGTGACCGAGGTGGAGATCTTCTTGATCTCCTCCATCCGGTGCGAGATATAGACCACGGCTGTCTTGGGCGTGATGAACTTGTCGATGATCCGGAACAGGGTGTCGACCTCTGTGGCGGTCAACGCAGCGGTGGGCTCATCCATGATCAGGACCGATGAGTTGAACGACAGCGCCTTGGCGATCTCCACCATCTGCTGCTGGGCGACGGTCAGCCGGCCCACGTGGACCCGGGGGTCGATCTCGACGCCCAGCCGGTCGAGGAGCTCGCTCGCCTTCTGGTTGATGGCGCGGTCGTCGTTCAGGATGCCGCCGGCCAGCTTGGGTTCACGTCCGATGAAGATGTTCTGCGCGACGGTGAGGTGGTTCATCAGGAAGAACTCCTGGTGGATCACGCTGATCCCGCAGTGATGCGCTGAGAGTGGGTTGGGCAGGGTGATCGGTTCGCCACGTAGCCGGATCTCACCGCCATCGGGCTGGTAGAGGCCGGCGAAGATCTTCATCAGGGTGGACTTACCGGCGCCATTCTCACCTACCAGGGCGTGGACCTCCCCACCGCGAACGGTGAAGTCGACCTCGTTCAGCGCTCGGACGCCGGGGAAGACCTTACTTACCCCGATTGCCTCGAGAAGCACCTCGCCGGCCGCGCCCTCGGGTCGACTCCCGATGTTGGTCTCGATCACTGTCATGCTCAGCCTCCTTGCTGTTCGTGAGCCGCGTCCTGCCAAGCCGTGGCAACCTTCGGTTCCGCGACTGTATGCCCCGAATTCCATGGTGGGGCAAAGGCCGAACTGTGTGAGCTGCGCGACTCGGATAGCCTCGCAGGACTCAGCGCGACTTGTCAACACATTGTTACGAACTGTCATTAGTAGTTACAAAGTTGTGTCCAAGCCATCCGACATCCCGCGTGGGAGCCCGAATGGAGTCACCGAGGCGACTCTCTTCGGGAAAGGGGTGAAAGCATGTAATGACATATGCTTGACTTGTCCTTAGGCGTCCACTGGTGCACCCTCTGGTAGCGACCGCATCCTGGGGCCCTGCACCACTCTTCCTCACGAGTCTGGCCCAAGGAGAAACACAGATGAACTCAGCACTTCGGATCGGAATCATCGGCATCGGCCGGATCGGGTTGGCGCACGCGCGTACCGTGCTGGCGCAGCCCGGCGTGAGCCAACTCGTCCTCGCTGACGTGGACGCTGACCGCGCGGCGCTTGCCGCCGCGGAGTTGGGGGCGACGTCCTGTGCCATCGACGAGATCTTCGATTGTGTGGATGGCGTTGTGATCGCAACTCCCACCTCTACCCACGCTGGACTGTTGGTTCGGGCGGCGGAGGCGGGGGTGCCGGCTTTCTGCGAGAAGCCGGTGGCTCTGGACATCGCGACGACTCGTGAGGTCCTGGCCGCCGTGGAGGCCAGCGGCACGCCGGTACAGATCGGCTTCCAGCGGCGCTTCGACGCAGGCTATGCGGCGGCGCGCGCGGCCGTCCAGGCAGGTGAGCTTGGCCAGGTTCGGCGGGCACACATGCTCACCTGCGATCCGACCCCGCCGCCGGAACAGTTCGTGCCCTCGTCTGGTGGGATCTTCAAGGACTGCGGCATTCATGACGTGGACGCACTTCGCTGGGTCACGGGCGCTGAGGTGGTCGAGGTGTTCGCGTACGGTGTCCCACGCGGAGAGGACTACTTCGCGACCCACGGCGATAGTTCCGAAGCCACGGCGGTGCTGAAGCTCGACGACGGCACTCTGGCGACGCTGCACCTGTCCCGATACAACGGTCAGGGTTATGACGTTCGAATGGAGGTCGCCGGGACGGCTGGCACCATCGCGGTGGGCCTGGACGACCACTCTGCGCTCCGGTCAGTGGAGCCGGGCGTGGCGTTCCCTGCAGGAGAGTCGTTCTCCTGGTTCTACCCGCGCTTCCAGGACTCCTACTCCGCAGAGCTGGCGGCCTTCGTGGAGGTGGCCAGGCGAGCGGTGCCACCCCCCGCCACCGTCGCGGACGCGTTGGAGGCACTGTACGTATGTGAAGCGTTGGCACTTTCGCGAGACGTTGGCCGGCCGGTCTCCGTGTCCGAAGTCCGCGGGGCTTGACCGGGGAGCGCTGCCCGGCCATTGGGAGGGTCAAGATGCGGATCGGACTTGTCGGCTACGGCGCGGGCGGACGCTGGTTCCACGCTCCCTACCTCGATGCCGCGGACGGGGTCGAACTCGTCGGCGTGGTGACCCGCTCACCGGAACGAATCGCTGAGCTGCGCGCCGAGCGGCCGGGCATGCCGACCTACGCGAGCCTGACCGATTTGTTGAGCGCTGGGGTCGACGCGGTGGCCATCACCACGCCTCCGCAGACGCGGCGCGAACTCGTGCTCGAAGCGATCGCCGCGGGGGTGCATGTCGTCGCGGACAAGCCGTTCGCACCCAGTGCCGAAGTGGCCGCCGAGTTGGGCGCAGCGGCGGACGCGGCCGGCGTGCGGCTGTCGATCTTCCACCAGCGCCGCCGGGACGCGGACATCCAGACCCTCAAACAGGTGCTCGATTCCGGTGAACTCGGTGCGATCTGGCGGTTCAACTCGACCTTCGAACTCGACGAGCCGGGCAGCCTTGAGGCCGGGCCGCATGGCGGCCTGTTGCGCGATCTCGGCAGTCATCTGGCCGACCAGGCGCTGTGGCTGTTCGGTGCGGTCGAGCGGGTGAGCGCACACCTGGAGTGGGTCGGCCTTCCCGAGGGTCGCACCGATGCCGGTTTCGCCCTACGGCTGGATCACGCCAATGGGGTGGCGAGCTTCCTGACCGCGTCCAAGCTCAACCGGGTGGTGCGCCGCGTCGTGGAGCTGTACGGCGAGGGCGGCGCCTATCTGGCCACGGGCAGTGACGTGCAGACCGGCGCGATCAAGGCGGGGCAGCGACCCAAGGATGACCCCGCCGGCTGGGGTTACGAGCCCGAGCAGCATTGGGGTCGCCTGAACACGGCGTCGGGCAGCCGGATCGTCCCCTCGGTTCAGGGCAACCACTCCAGCTACTACACGGCCTTCGCCAGTGCGGTCGCAGACGGCACCGAGGTGCCGGTACCAGTGAGCGACGCGATCGCGGTGCTGAAGGTCCTGGACGCTGCTCGCACCAGCGCGCTCGAACAGCGAACGGTGGCGCTGGGCTCGGAGTAGCCGCGTCGGGCCGACCCTTCGGCGTGCCCATGGCGGCGGCCCTTCGTGACGCCCGTTTGTTCCTCGCGGGCTCCTCAGGGACCGTTCGCGGAGTCAGGACTGGTCGCGGAGCCAGCGGCGCAGCTGCCAGGTGGCTTTCACGTCATCCTCGTTGTATTCGAGGACGCGTGTGCGGGCCTGCTCGCGGACGCTCACCGACGGGGCGTGCACGGCCTCGTCGAACCAGCGCATGCTGTTCAGGCCGCCCGGGTCGTCGTCGCGCCAGTGGAAGCCCGCCCCGGCGGACGCGACCACCTTCAGCCCGAGACCGTTGGTGCCGAAGAACTGCTTGCGCACGATCGAGAACAGGTCGACGAAGTGCTCGCGGGCGTATTCCACAGCCCACACCACCTCCGCGGCACCGCTCTTGGCCAGACGGGTCAGGCGCACGACCTCGTAGTCGGAGTAGTGGAAAACCAGCGACTCGCTGCCCTCGGTCACATCCCGAAGCCAGGCCATCGCCTGCCGGGCCAACTCGAGCTCGGCCGCTTCGTCGAGGTCGGTGAAGCTGCTGAACTCCTGGTAGTACCCGCCGTCGTCGGGCTCGCTGACCCAGAAGCCCCAAAGATAGACCCGGTCGTCGCGAGAGGTTTCGACGTCGATGTCGATCTCGATGCAGGCTTTCGGGATGTCGATCGGCCCGGTGGCCGTCCGCTCCAATTCGACTCCGCTGAGCAGCAGCCGTGAGCGTCGCTGCGCCAGTCGCAGCCGGTCCTCTGCGCCGGTGCGGTGCACCACCCGCGGCAGGTAGTCGGGCAGTAGCGAGTCGAGGTCGACACCGGCCAGCTCGGTCACCGTCGCCACCCCGGACTCGCGCAGCACGGAGATCTCGTGCCCGTCCAGCGGCGACTTGTTGATCCGCAGCGAGAGGTCGTCGTCGTCCAGTTGCGATCGGCAGTACGCCCACCACGGGCAGTAGGAGCACTCGTAGCAGACGATCGGCTTGAGCAGCGGCGGGTCGTCGGGGTTGGCGGCGGACGCGAGTTCGGCCAGCTCGACCCGGGCGGCGAAGTCATGGTCGTAGCGATCCAGCGCGCTCACCTGCACCGTGCCTTCGGCGGACGCATCGAGCTGGGTCGGCGCGGGTGGGCAGGATGCAACGGTCAGCTCCAGCCAGCAAGCGACCTGGTCGAACGCTTCGTCGTTGCCGATCACCAGACCGGCCGGCGCGCTCTTCGCGGCATGACCGAGCACGCTCAGGTGCCGCCACAGGTGCGCCAGCTGAAGCGCGTTCGCCCACCGCCAGTGCCAGCGGTACCTGCGTCCGGTGGTCGAGCAGCGAGCCGGCAGTTCGGCCAGTTCCGAATACACGAACTCGAAGTCGTCCTTGCGCAGGTCGACCACGCGCTGATACTTCACCAGTCCGGGGAAGTAGCCGCCGTCCGGCGAGCGCACCAGCAGATCGGCGCGGCTGGAGCGGTGCCCTTCCCAGTCCCGGGGCAGCAGGCCGCCGATGATCACTTCGGTCTGGTCAGCCATGGCAGCCAGGCAGGCGGCTTCCTGCGCCTCGCTCGGCTCGCCGTGCAGGCTCCGCAGGTCGACGACCACCGCGCGTCCGGCGAGAATGCGAGCATAGGTGGCAGCGACGAATTCAGCGCTGCCCGGCAACCGACTCGGTGGGACAGGCGTGCTCGGCTTGACCACGCCCGGATGGAAGGCGTGGTGGGTCTTCAGTGCGCAGCTGCGGGCCGCGTAGGGATCGAGGGTGAACATCAGGCGTGCGCGCGGTGCAGGGCGACGATGCCTCCGCTCAGGTTCTTCCAGCCCACGCCGCGCCAGCCGGAGTCGAACATCAGGTCGGCCAGCCCGCGCTGATCGGGCCAGGCGAGGATCGATTCGGCAAGATACTCGTAGGCCACCGGGTTGGACGCGGTCATCCCGGCGATCTTGGGCAGCGCCTGCAGCAGGTAGTTGCGGTACGTCGTTCGGAACGGCTTCCAGGTAGGTGTGGAGAATTCGCAAATGACAATTCGGCCACCGGGGCGGGTCACCCGGCGGAGTTCCGCCAACGCGTTGGCCACGTCCTCGACGTTGCGCAGGCCGAAGCTGATCGTCACCGCGTCGAAGGCGGCGTCCGCGAACGGCAGCGCGAGCGCGTCCGCGTTCACGAAGGCGAGATCCGGCTGGCGCTCCTTGCCGACCACCAGCATGCCTTCGGAGAGATCAGCGGCCACGACCACCGCACCCGCGTCCGCGAATGGACGGCTGGACGTACCGGTGCCGGCCGCCAGGTCGAGGATCACCTGACCGGGACGCGGGGCGACCGCAGCCACGGTTTCAGCTCGCCAGCGCCGATCCTGACCGAGGGAGAGGATGTCGTTCACGACGTCATAGCGCGGCGCCACCCGATCGAACATTGCCGACACCTCGGCCCGTCTTCTCGCCAGAGTCGCTCGGGCCTCGTTCGTCGCACGCACGAGGAATAGCCTGCCATGCCGCGCCGACACAACCGACCCCTCGCCCAAAGTGGCAGTCGGACGCCCGAGGGAAAGCATCGGTGGTCGGGGCACGACCTGGGATAGGGGAGAATCGACGTATGGCGCGCAAGACTCCGGTTCTGAAGGTCACCAATTTGAAGAAGGCCTTCGGGCCAGTGGTGATCGTTGATGGGTTCAACCTCGAGGTTGCCGCGGGCGAGGCCGTGGCCCTCACTGGACGCAATGGCGCCGGCAAGTCCACGGTGCTGCGGTGCCTGATCGGGGCCGATCGTGCCGACGACGGGACGGTGGAGGTCAACGGGGTACCCGTCCGCGAGACCGACCCGCAGATCCGTCGCGACGTGGCCACGGTGATTGACGACCTGGATTTCTTCCCAGACCTGAGTGTGGTGGAACACCTCGACCTGCTCGCGCGCGCCCATGGCATCCCGGACGCGGACGGTGCCGTTGACGAGGTCCTGCACGAGGTCCAGTTGGTGCCGCAGTCGGGACAACTGCCCGGCACGCTCTCGTCCGGCCAGCGCCGGCGGCTCGCGCTGGCGACGGCGTTCATCCGTCCGCGCAAGCTGCTGATCCTGGACGAACCGGAGCAGCGACTCGATACCGAGGGCGTGGCCTGGCTCGCCGCCCGGCTGGTCGCCGAGCGCCAGCGTGGCCTCGCGATCGTGATGGCCAGCCACGAGCCGAGCCTGGTGGAACAGGTTGCCACGCGCGTCGTCCGGCTTGGCGACCGCGCCGAGGTGCTCGCCGATGAGTAAGAAGTCCCGCAAGCTGATCCGTTCGACACCGACCGAACCGGTCGTCGAGGTCGAGGCGAGTGCGCCGGAGCCGGTCGAAGAACGCTCGTTCTACTTCCTCGCCGATGTCGAGCCCGTCCGGGTCGATGAGCGCGAGCTGCACCAGGAGATGAAGCTGTGGCGCCACGGCCGCGCCACCCGCACGATCGGCCAGGCGCTTCAGGACGGCTACGTGATGATCTTCACGATCGTCGTGCTGGGCGCCATGATCACGTCCGCTGTGTTGAAGGCCCAGACCGGCATGGCTGGATGCGACACCGAAGCCTGTGCGTCCGGACGCCTGCTGCTGCCGTCCGCGATGGTGCTGGCCTGTTTCGGCCTCGCACTAGGGGTTTCGCGGATGTTCGGGCCGGTGTTGGCCTCCGCTGCCGAAGGTTTCTGGTTGATGGACGCCCCGATCAGCCGACGCCGGCTGCTGCGCGCCCGGATGCGGCTGCCGATCATCGTGGCACTGTTGGTGGCCGGCCTGGCCACCGCGCTGGTGTCGGCGCTGTCCGGGCTGAGCTGGTGGCAGGTGCTCGCTTGGAGCCTCGCCGCTGGCATTGGCAGTGCCGCATTGGTGGCCTTCGCCGCGTCCGAGCAGCCGCTCGAGCGCACCCGGGTCGTGAAGTTGCTGCAGGGCGTGTTCGCCGCCGGCGCACTGGCCCTGCTGCTGGTGGTAGTGGCTGTCGGTGCCGGCTGGCTGCCGGTCGCTGTGGTTGCCGACGCCGGCCAGGGGCTCTGGGTCATGGTTGGCCTAGCGGTGCTGGCCGCGGTAGCGCTGGTGGTGCTGCTCGGCCTGGCCACGTCCCGGCTGGAGCAGATCCGGCGGGCGCGGCTGTTGTCGGGTGGTTCGCTGGTCAGTGGCATGCAGGGTGCGATGTTCGCTCTCGACTTCGGACTGATCCGCGACATCCTGGTGGAGCGGCGCATGGCCGAGAAGGGCCATGTCAAGCCGACCCGGGGACGCGGGTTGGGCCTTTCGGCCCTGATCTGGCGCGACGTCGAGCGGCTGAAGCGCTCGCCCGGGGCGTTCGTCGGCCTGGCGGTGAGCCTGTTCGTGCCGTACGCGGCGGACGCGCTGCGCATGAGCCAGCTGAACCCGATGATCAGCGGTCTTGCGCTCGTGGCCGGCCTGGTGCCCTTCCTGGGCAGCCTGCGGGTGATCACACGGACGGGTGGACTGGCCCGGTCCTTCCCGTTCAAGACCACTCAGTTGCGGATGGCCGCAATGGTGGTGCCGGCGGCACTCGCCCTCGTCTGGGGAGTCCTGGCGACTCCTGCGTTCATCGGGATCGCCCAGACCGGGGTCGACCGCAGCATCGGTGACGGCTTCATTGCTGCTCTGGTTACCGCGGTCGCCGGTCTGCTCGGCGCGGTCCGCTGGGTGACGGCGAAGAAGGTCGACTTCGGCACGCCGATGATGGCTACCGAGTCCGGCGCCATGCCGCCGACCCTGATCTTCAACCTGTTCCGCGGCTTCGACATGGTCGCACTGATCACGGCCCCGCTGATCCTGCAGGCACCCGCCTACTGGTCCCTTGCGATCGCCGCGGTGGTCTTCGTGGCGCTGCGTGGCAGTTTCAACATGGAGGAGATGAAGGCCGAGCAGGAAGCCCAGCAGAAGGCGCTCGCCGCAGCCAAGGCCGAGAAGCAGCTGGAGAAGCAGAAAATTCCGCGTCCGAGTCGCTGAGGACGATCGGCGTTGGCCCGATTACTTGCCACGCAGCCTTTGGCCTAGAGTGGTACGTACCAGTACGGACCAGGAGGCGCCATGGCGGACGCAATCGCGTCAGGGCCGCAACCCAAGCACCGGCAACTGCGTGAACTGCTGATCGGCATGGTCGTGCCGGGCAAGGCGATCCCGTCCGAGCGCGAACTGATGGCAACCTACGGCGTTTCCCGCGCCACCGTCCGCAAGGCCATCGACGGGTTGGTCGCGGACGGACTGCTGCAGCGCACCCACGGTCTGGGCACGTTCGCCGTCCGGCCCCGGCTGGAGACCCGACTGCATCTGGCTTCGTTCAGCCAGGACATGCGCAGGCGTGGACGCGTCCCGTCCACGCGCCTGGTTTCGATGACTAGAGCGGCAGCGCCGGTTGAGGTTGCTCGCGCGCTCCACCTCGAAACTGGAGCTGATGCTTGGCGGGTGATTCGAATTCGGTTCGCCGACGGTGAGCCGCTCGCCCACGAGGACGGCTGGTATCCGGCCGGACTGTTTCTCGACCTCGATCGCCAAGACGTCGGCGACGGGTCGTTGTACGAGATCTTCGGTCAGCAGTACGGGCTGTGGATCGATCACGCAGAGCAGACGCTCTGGGGCGAGAACGCGTCCGCCAAAGTCGCGCGGTTGCTCGCAGCCCGGACGGACACGGCGCTGCTCGTCTTCCGGCGGACGTCCACCGCCGCCGGCAGACCAATCGAGTACGTGGTCTCGCGCTACCGCGGGGACCGCTACGAGGTGCACATGGAACTGAGCAATTAGCAGGCTCTCCCAGGCCGAGCGCAAGTCACGAACTGAACACTTCGGAGTTGAAATGGAAGTAATCATCTGTCCCAACGCCCAGCGGGTCGGCGAGGTCGCCGCAGCCAAGGCGGCGCGAATCGCCGCGCCGATCGGTCCGAAGGTGGTGCTCGGCGTGGCCACCGGCTCGTCTCCGGTGCAAACCTTCGCCGAGCTGGCCAAGTTGGCTCGTTCCGGCGAACTGGACCTCTCGGAAGCGTCCGCTTTCGCCCTGGACGAGTACGTGGGCATCGCCGCGGGCCACCCGGAGAGCTACCACGAGATCATTCGCAAGACGGTGACCGAGCCGATGGGGCTCGACCCGGCTCGCGTCCATGTCCCGAACGGCTTCGCCGAGGACCTTGCCGCAGCCTGCCGGGAGTACGAGGACGCGATCCGCGCAGTCGGCGGCGTGGACATCCAGTTCCTCGGGGTGGGTACCAACGGCCACATCGGGTTCAACGAGCCGACGTCCTCGCTGTCGTCCCGCACCCGCATCAAGACGCTCGCCCGGCTCACCCGTGAGGACAACGCGCGGTTTTTCAACTCCATCGACGAGGTGCCGAAGCACTGCCTCACCCAAGGGCTCGGCACGATCATGGATGCGCGGAACGTGATCCTGGTCGCGACTGGTCCGGGCAAGGCCCACGCGATCGCCCAGGTGATCGAGGGCCCGATCACCTCGATGTGGCCGGGCTCGGTGCTGCAGTTGCACCAGCACGCCACGATCGTCGTGGACGAAGCCGCCGCGGGCGACTTGGCGCTCGCCGACTACTACCGCGAGACCTACGCCAACCTTCCCGACTGGCAGCGACTGGACGTCTGATGCTTCTCCACGCAGACCGGATCCTGTTCCCGGACTCGACCGGGCCCGCGTCCGGGTGGATCGAGATCGCCGGCGACCGGATCGTTGGCACCGGCCTCGGTCCGGTACCTGGCGTGGTGGACGAGGAGCTGGACGGCGTCGTTGTCCCCGGCTACGTGGACGTGCACAGCCACGGCGGTGGTGGGGCATCGTTCGTGACCGAGGACCCCGACGTGGCGCGGCAGGCGCTGGCCGCCCACCGGCGGCTGGGCGTGACCACGATGGTGGCCTCGCTGGTCACCGGCACCATCGAAGACCTGGAGCGGCAGGTTTCCTGTCTTGCGGGGTTGGTGGAGTCCGGCGAGTTGGCCGGCATCCACCTCGAAGGGCCGTGGTTGGCGCTCAAGTACAAGGGTGCGCATCCGCCGCTGCTGCTGGCCGATCCCGACCCGGCGGTGGTGGCGCGGCTCCTCGCTGTCGGCCGCGGCGCGGTTCGGATGGTCACGATCGCGCCCGAACGGAAGGGGGCGCTCGAGTCGATCCGGCTCATGGCCGCCAACGGCGTGGTGGCCGCGATCGGGCACACCGAAGCGGACTACGACACCTGTCAGCGGGCGATCGAATCGGGCGCGACCGGCGCAACGCATCTGTTCAATGCGATGGCTCCGCTGCGGCATCGCGAGCCCGGTCCGGTGCTGGCGCTGTGGGAGGACCGGCGGGTCTACCTCGAGCTGATCATGGACGGAGTGCACGTCCGGCCCGAACTGGTGGCCTTCGTGATGGCCACGGAGCCCGACCGGGTGGTGCTGGTAACCGACGCCATGGCCGCGGCGGCTGCTGCGGATGGCGACTATGTGCTGGGCGAGCTGCCGGTGGAAGTTCGCGAGGGTGTTGCCCGGATCGCCGGCACCGACACCATCGCCGGCTCGACGCTCACTCTTGACCGCGCGGTCCGCAACGCCGTCGCGGCCGGGGTGCCGCTGGCCCAGGCCGTCCGCTCGGCCACCTCGCTGCCGGCGGACTATCTCGGTCTCACCGAGGTCGGCCGGATCGTTGCCGGCAAGCGCGCCGATCTGGTGGTGCTGGACGAGTCCCTGGCCGCCGCCCGGGTGCTGCACCGTGGCGCCTGGCTTGATGGCCACTGAGCCTGACGAAGGGCCGTGAGCCTGTCGAGACCGCGACGCGCGCACTGTCCGAGCCAGCGGCTACGGTGTGAGGCGTGAGTTACGAGCCGCCGGTGAAGACACGCGTCCGTTGGGGCCGGGTCGCCCTGTTCTACGCGATCGCGCTGGGTTGGGTGAGCCTGATCGCGGCCCTGCTCTACCTGGCGAACCAGCGAAACCTGTCCGGCGCCGCCGGGCCGACCGTGCTTACCGTGGTGCTGGCGCTGCTCTACATGCCGGCACCGCTGGTCGCGGCGCTGATCGTCGGACGGTTGGATCACCGACCGGCCCTAATCCGAACCACCTTCCAGGGCTTCTGGCGCAAGCTACCGAAGCTCATCGGAGTCGCGCTCACGGTGATCCCCGCGCTGCTGTTGGGCATGGTGGGCGTGAGCTGGGTGGTCGGCAACCTGATCGGCTTCGACGCTGCCGGAACCATGCTGTTCACCCACGAAGACCTCGTGGCCAACACCCTCACGCTCGTCCCCGGTATGAACGCCGACCAGGTGGCCGCCATGGGCGCATCCGTGCCGCCCTTCTGGGGGCTGATCGGCATGGCCTTCCTCGGTGCGATCGTCGCCGGGTTCACCATCAACGGTCTGTTTGCCTTCGGTGAGGAGTACGGCTGGCGCGGTTGGCTGGCCGACGAACTGCGTCCGCTGGGCGCCTTCTGGGTGAACGTGATCACCGGCGTGCTGTGGGGCCTTTGGCACGCCCCACTGATCCTGATGGGGTTCAACTACGGCGAGTACACCCGGCTCGGACCGTTCTTCATGGTGGCCTGGTGCGTGGCGGCGTCCTTCCTGCTCTGGCGCGCCCGTGAAGTCACAGGCTCGCTGCTGGCCCCGGCAGTGCTGCACGGCGCCATCAATGGCTTCGCCGGCGTGTTCACGGTGCTGCTGGCCGGAGCTAACCCATTGGTCGCCGTACCGATGGGGGTGCTGGGCTCAGGCACGGTAGCGGTCGTCGCCGCGGTGTTCTGGTGGCTGACCAGAAAGCGGACGCAACCCGCCGCATGACGACACCCAAGTATCCCGAATGGGTGCACGAGTTGAGCGAGCGCCGGCTCGTCGAGATGTTCGGCGAACTCACCCTCGCCCGTGGCCAGGAGTATGTACGGCAGTCACGGGTGGGACACATCGCGGTCGGGTCGGGCACCGGCGGCAGTCTGGTGCAGGCCCAGGTCAGCGGATCGAGCTATCGCGCCTACCAGACGGTCGTACGGCATCACGCAGACAGCGGAGTGATCACGACGTCCTGCTCCTGTCCGGTCGGCCACGACTGCAAGCACGCCGCCGCACTGCTCTGGCACATGCGGACGGTGAACCTGCGCGCGGTGACGCCGGCCTGGCAGCGTGCCCTCACCGACCTGGTCGCTGAGGGCCGCTCGACCGCCCAGGGACTGCCGCTGGCGATCCAGGTGACCCATACCAACGGTGGCACCCAACTGCGTCCGATGATGTGGGGACGATCGGGACGTTGGGTGCGCAGCGGCATCACCTGGGACAGCGTCGAATCGCCATGGAGCGGGGACTACCTGGCCGCGCACCGAGCCGCACTGGCCGGAATCGCGTCCACCCGTGACCAACGCGGCAGCTACCGCTACCTGTATTCCCGACGCGCGGACGTGCTCGAACTCGGCGAGGTCAGCGCCGGGGTGTGGTCGCGGCTGCGTCAGGCAGTGGCGGCGGGGGTCGAGCTAATCCCGGCGTCCGGCACGCCGTCGGTCCGGTTGGCCGAACCGGCGCGGCTAACCAGCCGGCTGAGCCAGGACGCCGATGGCCTGGCGCTGGACACTGTGGTGGTCGCGGACGACCGCGAATGGCCCCTGCGCTACGGCGACCTGATGGGGGAGCCGCCGCACGGCTTCGCGGTGATCGCTGCCAGTGAATTGCTGCTGGTGCCGTTCGCCGAGCCGCTCAGCCAGGGTCAGACCGCCCTGTTGCTGCAGCACCCGCACCTACGGATCCCGGCGAGCGATGTCCCTGCGTTCGCCGCCGACTTCTATCCGGCGCTGCGCCGGATGGTCGCCGTCGAGGTGGAGCCCGGCGTCGAGCTGCCGTCGGTCGAGGCGCCGCGGCTCCGGTTGGGCGTGGCTTTCGAGCCCGAGCACGTGACCAAGCTGCGCTGGAGCGTGCGCTATCGAGTCGGGGACACCGCCAACGACCTGGATCTCTATCCGGTCGGCGTACAGCCCGGGTATCGCGATCTGGCCGCGGAAGCCGCCCTGCTGGACGCTTTGCCTGCGGGCCCCTGGCCGCGGGCCCGTGGCGCCGGCGACCGCTGGCAGGTGGCGGAGACCGCGACCCTGCGTGGACCGGCCACCGCTGAGTTCGCCACTACCGGTCTGGCTACGCTGCGCGCTGCCGGGGTGATCGTGGAGGTCAGCGGTGATCCGGTCGCCTACCGGCTGGCCACGGCGGCGCCCGAGGTCAGCCTCGAGGTGAGTGATCCGGCCGAGGGGACGGACTGGTTCAACCTTTCGGTCAGCGTCACCATCGAGGGCGAGGCGGTCGAGTTCCGCGAGCTCTTCGCAGCGCTGGCCACCGGACAGACCCACCTGATCCTGCCGTCGGGGGTGTGGTTCAGCTTGGATCGGCCCGAACTGGCCCAACTTCGCGCGCTGATCGAGGAGGCCCGGGAACTGCAGCCGCGCGAGGGCGAGGGGCTGCGGCTGCGCGCCGAGCACGCCGGGCTGTGGGAGGAGCTGGTCAGCCTCGGGGTGGTGGCTGAACAGTCGGCGGCCTGGACGCGGGCGGTGTCAGCGCTGCTGGATGTCGAGTCGCTGCCCGAAGTGCCGGTGCCGGACGGGTTGCACGCGACGCTGCGTCCCTACCAGGAACTCGGCTTCCGCTGGCTGCGATTCCTCGGCAACGCCCGGCTGGGCGGCATCCTGGCCGACGACATGGGCCTGGGAAAGACCATGCAGGCGCTCGCGCTGGCCAGCTCGCTGAAGGAGGGCGGCGAGCTCGATCGGCCGATGCTGGTGGTGGCGCCGACGTCCGTGCTGGGCACGTGGGAGGCGGAGGCTGCGAAGTTCGCGCCCGGCCTGGATGTGCGGGTGTTGGCGCAGACTTCGAAGAAGCGGACGGAACCGCTGGCCGACATCGTGGCCGGCGCCGACCTGGTGGTGACTTCATACACACTCCTTCGTCTGGACGAGGAGGAATACGTCGGGTTGCCCTGGAGCGTGGCGCTGCTGGACGAGGCCCAATTCGTGAAGAACCGGCAGTCGCGCGGCTACCAGTCGGTGCGCAAGTTGCGGGCGCGGACGAAGTTCGCAATCACCGGCACGCCGTTGGAGAACAACCTGATGGACCTCTGGTCGCTTCTCTCGATTGTCGCGCCGGGGCTGTTCGCCGATCCGGTGGCGTTCGCGGAGCGATATCGGCGTCCGATCGAGAACGGGTCGGATCCGGCCGCGCTGGGTCGGCTGCACCGGCGGGTGCGTCCGCTGATGTTGCGGCGGACGAAGGAGACGGTGGCGTCCGAGCTGCCGCCGAAGCAGGAGCAGGTGCTCTCGGTCGAACTCTCGCCGGCGCACCGGCGGCTCTACGACAAGCAGTTGGCGGCCGAGCGCAAGCAGGTGCTCGGGCTGGTGGACGACCTGAAACGGAATCGGATCACGATTCTGGCTTCGCTCACCCGGTTGCGGCAGCTTGCGCTGTCGCCGGCGTTGGTGCTGCCGGGGCACGGGGCGGCGTCCGCGAAGATCGACACGCTGATCGAGCTGGTCACCGAGCTGGCGGCCGAGGGCCATCGCGCGCTGGTCTTCAGCCAGTTCACCACCTACCTGGGGATGGTGCGCGAGCGTCTGGCCGAGGAGGGGATCGGTACCAGCTACCTGGACGGCCGGACGCGCGATCGTCCGGCTCGGATCGCTGAGTTCCGCGAAGGGACGAACCCGGTGTTCCTGATCAGCCTGAAGGCGGGGGGTTTCGGCCTCACGCTGACCGAGGCCGACTACGTCTTCATCCTGGACCCCTGGTGGAACCCAGCCGCGGAGTTGCAGGCGATCGACCGGACGCACCGGATCGGCCAGGACCAGCCGGTGATGGTCTACCGCCTGGTCAGTGCTGACACGATCGAGGAGAAGGTGGTCGCTCTGCAGGAGCGCAAACGCGACCTGTTCGCCAAGGTGGTGGGGGAGGCCGGCGACCTCGCCGCCCCGCTGTCCGCCGAAGACATCCGCGGCCTGCTCGAGCCCTGATCGAATCAGCTCGGACCCTTCGCGATCGTTGTCGGTAGTCTCGTCGTCGTGACGAGCCGAGCAGCGTACTTGGCCGCATTCGAGGCCTACCGCAGGGCGCTCGAGGCGGAGGGCTTCGCAGTCAGTGACGTGAGAACGGACGAGCGGGGATTGCTCACCTGGGGCGCCGGCGACGCGGAATCGCCTGCGGAGGTCGCCCGCTTGGATGAGATCCACGAGCAGCACTTCAAGACGGCCGAGCGCGAGTACGTCCGGGAGGTCTTCGACCGGATCTACGGCACAGATCGGCATGGCTCGGTTTGACCCGTGAGTCTCCGACACCGAAACGGTCCCTGAGGAGCCGTCCGGTGAGGAACGAACCGGACGGCGTCACGAAGCGCCGAGGTAAACCCACCTTTAGCCGGTTATGGGACGCCGAAAGGTTGCCGGGTTTCGTGCAACCCACTTTTGACTGGTTGTCAGCCCTGAATTGCCTGCCACAACCGGTAGAAAGTGGGTTGTGTCCGCGGGCGGCGCCAGTAGGGGAGTCATAACCGGCCAAAACCGGGTTGCCTGTTGGCCTCAGTCGTGGTGAACCGGCGTGGGCACGCCCAGGGCTTCGAGCATCGGGAGCAGCTTGGCCTCGGTTTCGGCGTACTCCTCGGCCGGGTCGGACTCGGACACGATGCCGCAGCCGGCGTAGATCGTGATCCGGCGCGGGTCGGACGGGTCCAGCAGTCCGCAGCGCAAGGCGATCGCGAACTCGCCGTCACCGTTCGCGTCCAGCCAGCCGACCGGGCCGGAGTATCGTCCCCGATCCAGGTGCTCCAACTCGGCGATCACTTTGCGCGCCACCTCGGTCGGGGTGCCACAGACCGCTGCGGACGGGTGCAACTCGCCGGCCAGCCGTAGCGCACTCACGTCGGGATGTGCGACCGCCGTCACATCGGAAGCCAGGTGCAGCACGTTCGGCAGTTCCAGCACATAGGGCGCGTCCGGCACGTTCATTCCCGAGCAGAACGGCGCCAGTGCCCGAGCTACCGACTCGACCGCCAACTCGTGCTCGATCAGGTTCTTCCCCGACCGGGCCAAGGCGTGCGCGAGCTTGAGGTCCAACTCCTCCGCACCGTTCCGCCGAATCGTCCCGGCCAGCACCCGCGAAGTGGCCAGACCGTCCTCGCGACGGATCAGCATCTCCGGGGAAGCCCCGACCAGTCCGTCAACGTAGTACGTCCAGCAGCTCGGGTAGCGGTCGGCCAACTCGCGTACCAGGGTGCGTCCGTCCAACGGCTCGTCGGCCTCAAGGGTCACTCCGCGGGCCAGCACCACCTTGTCGATCTCGCCCTGGCCGATACGCCCGACCGCCTGCTCGACGATGTCCTGCCACTGCTCGCGATCGAGGCTCTCTGCCACCTTGCGGACGGACTGTGAAGCGGTGTGGGCGGCGGCGGTCTCGGCATGCTCAACCGGCCGGGGATTGTCGGGCTCGACCGGCTCAGCGGTGGCGTCCGGTGCAAGCCCGTCGCTGATCTCGGTCAACCAGCTGCAGCCCTTGCGGCGTCCGATCAGCACCCTGGGCACGACCAGCACCGACTGCTGTGCGGTCGTCGCCGGATCGAACACGAAGGACGCGAACGCCACCGGGCCGACCGGGCCGCACTCCAGTTGCAGCGCGCCGCCGTCGAGCTGAGCGCAGAACTCCTGCCACCAGGCTTCCGCCTCGGTGAACGTGCCGGAGAAGCGCGCGACCTCGCCGACGCCGACCATTCCGTCGCCGCGGCGTAGCCACGCCACGCCCTCGGTGCGCAGGTACGCAAGAAGGTTGCCCACCTCATCGATGGCCCGGCTGCTGGCACGCAGACGCGTCCTCGGCGGGTGCTGAATCACCAACGCAGGATAGCCGTTGCGCAACCCTTGACCAGACGGGGCGCCAAATGGCTCCGAACGCGCATTTTCCCTAGACTGGCCCGAGTCCCAGCAGCCACCACGCAGGAGGACCTATGTCCGAGCCAGAGCCGGCGATTCCGGCTACCGGCTCACCTGTCGAAGCCGACGTGATCGTGGTCGGCGCCGGCCCAGGTGGCTCCGCTGCAGCCGCGCACCTCGCCGGTCGCGGCCTCGACGTCGTGTTGCTGGAGAAGAGCAAGTTCCCGCGCGAAAAGGTCTGCGGCGACGGCCTCACTCCCCGCGCAGTGAAGCAGCTGATCAAGCTGGGCATCGACACCAGCGAGGAAGCCGGCTGGGTGCACAACCGCGGCCTACGGGTCTACGGGGGACGCACCGAGCCGTTCGAGCTGCCCTGGCCCGACCTCGCCGAGTTCCCGCCCTACGGCCTGGTGCGTGCCCGCGCCACTTTCGACAAGATCCTCGCCGACCGCGCGGTCGCCGGCGGCGCCCGGCTGTACGAGCAGACCAACGTCACCGCGCCGATCATCAACGAGCGCACCGACCGCATCGTCGGCGTCCAGAGCAAGGACGGCCGCACCTTCCGCGCACCCGTCGTGATCGCAGCGGACGGCAACTCCGCCCGCCTCGCACTCGGCATGGGGCTCGCCAAGCGGACTGACCGGCCGATGGGCGTAGCCGTCCGCGCGTACTTCAACTCGCCGGCCCGCACCAACGACGACCACATGGAGTCGTGGCTCGAACTCTGGGACGGCAAACCAGGCGAATCCAGCCTGCTGCCCGGCTACGGCTGGATCTTCGGCATGGGCGATGGGACGGTCAACGTCGGCCTCGGCACGGTCAGTTCCAGCTCCGAGCCGGCGAAGATGAATTACCGCGAGATGTTCTCGCGATGGCTGGCGAACACACCGGCGGAGTGGGGCTTCACCCCGGAGAACCAGGTCGGGCCGACGCTCGGCGCCGCCCTGCCGATGAGCTTCAACCGTCAGCCCGCCTACGCCCGCGGGCTGCTGCTGGTCGGCGACTCCGGCGGCATGATCTCCCCGTTCAACGGTGAAGGCATCTCCTACGCGATGGAAGCCGCCGAAATGGCCGCGGACGCGATCGCGGACGCCCGGTTCCGCGGCTTCGGTACGCCGAGCGCAGAGACTGCGCTGCGCGGCTACCCGGCCAGGTTGAAGGCCGAATGGGGCGGGTACTTCCGGCTGGGACAGGTCTTCGTGTCGCTGATCGAGCATCCGCAGGTGATGCACCTGTGCACCCGCTACGGGTTGCCGCGGCCGACCTTGATGAGATTCACCATGAAACTGCTTGCACACCTGTACGACACGAAAGATGGTGATTGGATGGACAAAGTCATCCGAGGCCTCGCAAAGGTGGCACCCTCAGCATGACAACCAAACCGCAGTGCTCGCCGCAGAAGGGACAAAGATCCTGATGAGCCCCTATATCCCGTTGCTGGGCATCATGGCGCTGGCCGCAGGCTTTCTTGCGATCTCCCTGCTGCTGAGCGCCTTCGTCGGGCCGCGCCGCTACAACAAGGTCAAGTACTCCTCGTACGAGTGCGGCATCGAACCCACCCCGCAGCCGGCCGGCGGCGGTCGGTTCCCGATCAAGTACTACATCATCGCGATGCTGTTCATCGTGTTCGATATCGAGACTATCTTCCTTTACCCGTGGGCGGTCACCTTCAAGCAGCTGGGCCTGTTCGCCCTGCTGGAGATGGTGCTGTTCATGGCGACCGTGTTCGTCGCGTACGCCTATGTCTGGCGTCGTGGCGGCCTGGAATGGGACTGAGAAGGCGTAGGGGCCGATATGGGTATTGAAGACAAGATCCCCCAGGGCGTGGTGCTGACTACGGTGGAGGGCATTTTCGGGTGGATGCGACAGGCGTCCTTCTGGCCGGCCACCTTCGGCCTTGCCTGCTGTGCCATCGAGATGATGGCCTACGGCACGCCGCGCTTCGACGCCGGCCGCTGGGGCCAGGAGGTCTTCCGGGCATCACCCCGCCAGGCCGACCTGATGATCATCTCGGGCCGGGTCAGCCAGAAGATGGCCCCGGTGCTGCGGCAGGTGTACGACCAGATGCCGAACCCCAAGTGGGTCCTGGCGATGGGCGTATGCGCCTCTTCGGGCGGGATGTTCAACAACTACGCGATCGTCCAGGGCGGCGACCACCTGGTTCCGGTGGACATGTATGTTCCCGGCTGCCCGCCGCGTCCGGACATGCTGATCGACGCCATGTGGAAGCTGCGCAAGGACATCGTCGCCAAGCGTCCGATCGGCCAGAACGAGCTGGACGCTTACGAGGCGGCCGAAACCGCAGCGCTCACGGCCCCCGCCACCCACGAGATGAAGGGCCTCATGCGATGAGTGATCCCAAGCTCCCCGGCGAGGAGAAGAGCATCGACAAGCCGGTGATGGATCCGGAGGCTTCGCCCAAGGCCGGCGTGGAGCGCGAGGACGCCCAGCCCGACCCGGAGCTCACCCCGGCGATCATCGAGGCGCCCAAGCCGATCGCGGTGAAGAAGGGCATGTGGGGTTCGGGCACCGGCGACACGTCCGGCTACGGCCGCATTGTCAAGCCCGTCGAGTGGCCCGCTCCGAGCGCGCCGCCGTACGGCTCGTGGTTCGACGGTGTTCACGACCGGCTGGCCGCCCTGGTGGCCGACCCGTTCATCAAGGTCGTCCTCGACCGTGGCGAACTCACCTTCCACATCCCGCGGGCAAAGCTCGTCGAGGTGATGCAGGCGCTGCGGGACGACGCGCAGCTGCGCTTCGAGTTCTGCGCCTCCGTCTCCGGCGTGCACTACCCGCAGGCCGCCGGTGAGGAACTGCACGTCGTCTACCACCTGCAGTCGATGACCCACAATCGCCGGCTGCGCGTGGAGACCTCGTGTCCCGAGGCCGATGCGCACGTGCCCAGCATCGTCGCGGTCTACCCAGCGGCCGACTGGCACGAGCGCGAAGCCTGGGACATGTTCGGCATCATCTTCGACGGCCACCCGCACCTCACCCGCATCCTGATGCCGGACGACTGGGTAGGCCACCCGCAGCGCAAGGACTACCCGCTCGGCGGGATCCCGATCGAATACAAGGGCACGACCGTTCCGCCGGTCGACCAGCGCAGGAGCTACTGATGAGCGCCCAGCACACCGACTACTACGCGGCTCCCGGTGAGGAGACCGAAGGCACCGTCTACACCGCCATGGGTGGCGGCGACTGGGGCGACATCGCCAGCGAGCAGGCCGAGCGCGGCGACGAGACCCTGGTCATCAACATGGGCCCGCAGCACCCGTCCACGCACGGCGTGCTGCGCCTGATGGTGGAGTGCGACGGCGAGACGGTGCAGAGCATCCGTCCCGGCATCGGCTTCCTGCACACCGGCATCGAGAAGAACATGGAGTACCGGTCCTGGACCCAGGGCACCACGTTCGTGACCCGCATGGACTACGTGGCCCCGATTTTCAACGAGGTCGCCTACTGCCTGGCGGTCGAGCGGCTGCTGGGCATCGAGGACCAGGTCCCCGAGCGCGCAAGCGACATTCGCGTGCTGATGATGGAGCTGAACCGAATCGCGTCCCACCTGGTCGCGATCGGCACCGGCGGCATGGAGATCGGCGCCCTCACCGTGATGACGATCGGCTTCCGTGAGCGGGAGATGATCCTCGACTTCTTCGAAGCGGTCACCGGCCTGCGGATGAACCACGCCTACGTTCGTCCCGGTGGTGTGGCGAACGATCTGCCCGAGACCGGCATCGCCCAGCTGCGCGACGTGATCGCCTGGCTCGACAAGCACATTCCCGAGTACGCGGCGTTCTGCAACGAGAACCCGATCTTCAAGGGCCGCATGTGCGGGATCGGCGTCCAAGACCTGAGCGCATGCTTCGCGCTCGGTGTCACCGGCCCGGTGCTGCGCTCGACCGGCTACGCCTGGGACCTGCGCAAGCAGCAGCCCTACTGCGGCTACGAGAACTACGACTTCGACGTGATCACCTGGGACACCTCGGACGCGTACGGCCGCTTCCGCGTCCGGCTGGACGAGATGTGGGAGAGCCTGAAGATCGTCAAGCAGGCCACCGACCGGCTGGAGGCGTCCACCGGTCAGCCGGTGATGATCGACGACCCGAAGATCGCCTGGCCGGCGACGCTCGCGGTCGGCCCGGACGGCCAGGGCAACAGCCACGAGCACATCAAGCACATCATGGGTGAGTCCATGGAGGCGCTGATCCACCACTTCAAGCTGGTCACCGAGGGCTTCCGCGTCCCGGCCGGCCAGGCGTACGTGCCGATCGAGAGCCCCAAGGGCGAGATCGCCTGCCACGTGGTCTCCGACGGTGGCACCAAGCCGTTCCGCTGCCACCTGCGCGACCCCGGCTTCAACCACCTGCAGTCCGTCCCGATCCAGTGCGAGGGCGGCATGCTCGCCGACGTCGTGGTCGCGATCGGCTCGCTCGATCCAGTGATGGGAGGGGTCGACCGATGAGCGGCCACGAGTTCCAGTCCTTCTTCCCTGAATCGGGCTCGGTCGACCTGACCGACACCTCGACCAACATCGACGAGACGACGATGGCCGAGCTGCGCGAACTGGCGGCCCGTTACCCGCAGCCGCGCTCGGCGCTGCTGCCGATGCTGCACCTGGTGCAGAGCGTCGACGGCCGGGTCTCCCCGCGCGGCATCGAGGCGTGCGCCGAGGTGCTGGGCATCACCACCGCTCAGGTCTCCGGGGTGGCGACGTTCTACACGATGTACCGCCGGCGTCCGGCCGGCGAGCATCACGTGGGCGTCTGCACCACCGCGCTGTGCGCGGTCATGGGCGGCGATGCGCTGCTGGAGAAGGTCTCGGAGAAGCTCGGTATCGAGCCCGACGAGACCACGCCGGACGGGAAGTTCAGCCTGGAGCGCCTGGAGTGCAACGCGGCGTGCGACTTCGCCCCGGTGATGATGGTCAACTGGGAGTTCATGGACAACATGGACCCTGACAAGGCCGAACACCTCCTGGAAGACCTGGCTGCGGGCAAGGAGGTCAAGGCGTCCCGCGGGGCCACGCTGACCTCTTGGCGCGAGGCCGAGCGGGTGCTCGCCGGCTTCCCGGACGGACGCGCGGACGAAGGCCCGAGCGCCGGTGAGGCTTCGCTGCTGGGCAAGAAGATCGCCGAGGCCAACTCCTGGTCGGCACCGGCCGCAGAGGAGGCCTGATGAGCGACCTGCTCACCCCCGTCCTTTCGGCGAACTGGGGCACAGACAAGTCCTGGAAGCTGGCCGCCTACCGCGACGCGGGCGGCTACGCGGGACTGCCGAAGGCGCTCAAGCTGACCCCCGACGAGGTCACGAACCTGGTCAAGGACTCCGGCCTGCGCGGACGCGGGGGCGCGGGTTTCCCGACCGGCATGAAGTGGAGCTTCGTGCCCAAGGACAACCCGAACCCCAAATACCTGGTGGTCAACGCGGACGAGTCCGAGCCCGGCACCTGCAAGGACATGCCGCTGCTGCTGGCCAGCCCGCACACCCTGGTCGAGGGCATGATCATCGCCTCCTACGCGATCAACTGCCATACCGCGTTTGTGTACATCCGCGGTGAGGTGCTGCACGTGATCCGCCGGATGCAGGCCGCGGTCGCTGAGGCCTACGAGGCCGGCTACCTGGGCAAGAACATCCTCGGCAGCGGTTACGACCTCGACATCATCGTGCACGCCGGCGCCGGCGCCTACATCTGTGGCGAGGAGACTGCGCTGCTCGACTCGCTGGAGGGCCGTCGTGGCCAGCCGCGACTACGTCCGCCGTTCCCGGCGGTGGCGGGCCTGTACGCGTCGCCGACCGTGATCAACAACGTCGAGTCGATCGCCAGCGTCCCGGCGATCGTGGCGAACGGGGCGGCCTGGTTCGCGTCCATGGGCACCGAGAAGTCCAAGGGCATGACGATCTACTCGTTGAGCGGGCACGTGAACCGTCCGGGCCAGTTCGAGGCGCCGCTGGGCATCACCCTGCGGCAAGTGCTGGAGCTCTCCGGCGGCATTCGCGCTGGGCACGAGCTGAAGTTCTGGACGCCCGGTGGCTCGTCCACCCCGATCCTCACCCCCGAGCACCTGGACGTGCCGCTCGACTACGAAGGCATGGGCAGCGTGGGCTCGATGCTGGGCACCAAGGCGCTGCAGGTCTTTGACGAGACCACTTCGGTGGTGCGCACGACCCTGCGCTGGGTGGAGTTCTACAAGCACGAGTCCTGTGGCAAGTGCACCCCGTGCCGTGAGGGCAACTGGTGGCTGGTGCAGCTGCTGAAGAAGTTCGAGTCCGGCACCGCGGTCTCCGGCGATGTGGAGAAGCTGCTCGACATCTGCGACGACATCGGCGGCAAGTCGTTCTGCGCGCTAGCGGACGGTGCCGTGGCCTGCGTCACGTCCGCCGTCCGGCACTTCCGGGGCGAGTTCGAGGCCGGCTACAGCACGCCGGCCTGGGAGCTGTTCCCGTACGGCCGCAGCGCCTTGTTCGAGGTGCCCGATCGCGAACTGGCGACGAGCACGAAGGGAGCGCACGCATGAGCGTGGTCACCAAGCCCGACCAGGTGGCGCCGGTGGAGACCATCACGGTCACCATCGACGGCACCGAGGTGCAGGTACCCAAGGGCACGCTGGCCATCCGCGCGGCCGAGATGATCGGCATCGCGATCCCGCGGTTCTGCGATCACCCGCTGCTCGACCCGGTCGGCGCTTGCCGGCAGTGCCTGGTCGAGGTGCCCGACATGGGCAACGGCCGCGGCATGCCCAAGCCGCAGGCGTCCTGCACCCTGGAGTGCGCGCCCGGTATGCAGATCAAGACCCAGCTGTCCTCGCCGGTGGCCGAGAAGGCACAGAAGGGCATGCTTGAGTTCCTGCTGATCAACCACCCGCTGGACTGCCCGATCTGCGACAAGGGCGGCGAGTGCCCGCTGCAGAACCAGGCGCTGTCCAACGGCCGCGGCGAGTCCCGCTACGAGGGCGTGAAGCGCACCTTCCCCAAGCCGGTGCCGATTTCGGCGCAGATCCTGCTCGACCGCGAGCGCTGCGTCCTGTGTGCGCGCTGTACCCGCTTCTCCGAGCAGATCTCTGGCGACCCGTTCATCGCGCTGGTCGAGCGCGGGGCGCTGCAGCAGGTGGGCAAGTACGCCAAGGAACCGTACGACTCCTACTACTCCGGCAACGTCGTGCAGATCTGCCCGGTGGGTGCGCTGACCTCGGCCGCCTACCGCTTCCAGGCGCGTCCGTTCGACCTGGTCAGCACGCCATCGACCTGTGAGCACTGCGCTGGTGGCTGCCAGCTGCGGGTCGACCACCGGCACTTCCAGGTGCGCCGACGCCTCGCTGGGGACGCTCCCGAGATCAACGAGGAATGGAACTGCGACAAGGGCCGGTTCGCCTTCGTCTCCGCGCGTGGGGACGACCGGCTGAGGAGTCCGCTGATCCGTGAGGGCGACGAACTGCGGGTCGCCTCCTGGCCGGAGGCCATTGATGCCGCCGTCGCCGGACTGACTGCGGCCGGCAGCAGCGTTGGGGTGCTCACCGGCGGACGACTCACCCTTGAGGATGCCTACGGCTACAGCAAGTTCGCCCGGACGGTGCTCGGCACCAACAGCATCGACTTCCGCTCGCGTCCGATCGGTGCGGGCGAGGCCGAGTTCCTGGCCGCACAGGTAGCCGGACGCGCGCTCGGTGATGGCGTCACCTACTCCGAACTCGAGGCCGCCGGACGCGTGGTGCTGGTTGGCTTCGAGCCCGAGGACGAGTCGCCGCTGATCTTCCTTCGCCTGCGCAAGGGCGTCCGCAAGTCCGGGCTGAAGGTGACCGCGGTCGCGCCGTATGCGAGCACTGGTAGCGCCAAGCTGAACGCCGAACTGGTCGTCACCGCTCCCGGCGAGGAGGCGGCCGCCCTGCGTGGCCTCACCCTCGATGCGGGCAACGTGATCCTGGTGGGGGAGCGGGCAGCGCTCGCTCCCGACGCCCTGGCCGCTGCGGCAGAGGTCGCGGCAACCTCTGGTGCCCGGCTGGCCTGGGTGCCGCGCCGGGCCGGTGATCGTGGCGCGGTCGAGGCCGGCTGCCTGCCGGGCCTGCTGCCCGGAGGCCGTCCGGTGGACGACGCCAGCGCGCGCGTCGACGTGGCCGCTGCCTGGGGCAGCGCGAGCCTGCCGACCGAGACGGGGCTGGACGCGCCGGCGATGCTGGCCGCAGCCGCGTCCGGAGAGCTGAAGGCGCTGCTGGTCTCCGGCCTGGAGCCGGTCGACTTCGCGGACGCCGCGGCGGCCCGGGCCGGACTGGAAGCCGCCGGGTTTGTGGTTGCGTTGGAGAACCGGCTCTCCGAGGTCACCGAACGGGCAGACGTCGTCTTCCCGGTCGCGCTGATCGAGGAGCGCCCGGGCACCTTCCTCAACTGGGAGCACCGACCCGGACGCGTGAACACCGTGATCAAGGGCCAGACCCCGCCGATGACCGACCTGCGGGTGCTGGCCGCACTGGCCGACGCGCTGGGCAGGCCCATGGGCATCCGGACGCCGAGCGCTGCGCTGGCCGAGCTCACTGAGTTGGGCGCCTGGACGCCGATGGTCGACGCCAAGCCGGCCAGGACCAAGTCGAAGACCAAGAAGGTCCCGACCAGTCCGACCGCGGACACGCTCCCCGAACTCGACGCAGGGTCGGTGGCAGCCAAGCTAGCCACTTGGCGGCAGCTGATCGACGGTGGCCGCGGCCAGGACGGCGAAGCGGCCCTCGCGGCCACCGCGCGTCCGACCGTGGCCCGGGTGGGCAGTGAACTGGCGGCACGACTCGGCGTAGCCGACGGTGACGAGGTCACCGTCGGTGGTGCGACTGGCTGGTACTCCCTACCCGTGCAGATCACCCCCGATCTCGCCCCCGGAACGGTCTGGGTGCCCACGAACTCGCCCGGGACGCCACTTGGCGAACTCGGACTCGTCCACGGCGATGTCGTCGCCATCAGCGCGGGAGGCTGGTCATGAACGATCCGTGGTGGCTGGTACTGATCAAGGTCGTCGTACTGTTCGTCGTCCTGTTGCTCTGGACGATCTTCAACGTCTGGTACGAGCGCCGACTGGTCGGCAAGATGCAGCACCGCCTCGGCCCGATCATGAACGGCCCGTTTGGCTTGGGACAGGCGCTCGCCGACGGCATGAAACTCCTGATCAAAGAGGACTTCATGCCCTCGATGGTCGATCGCGCACTGTTCGTGATCGCACCGCTGATCGCCGGCACCGCGGCCTTCACAGCCTGGGCGGTGATCCCGTTCGGCGGTGAGGTCGAGATCTTCGGGGTGAAGACGCTGCTGCAGCTCACCGACCTGCCGGTCGGCGTTCTGGTGCTACTGGCGGTCACCTCGGTCGGCATCTACGGCTTCGTGCTGGCCGGCTGGTCGTCCAACTCGCCGTACGCGCTACTCGGTGGCCTGCGATCGTCCGCGCAGATGATCTCCTACGAGATCGCGATGGGCCTCTCGCTGGTGTCGGTCTTCCTCTACGCCGGCTCGATGTCGACGCACCAGATCGTCGAGGCACAGCGTGCGCCGCTCGGCCCGGAATGGGTGGGGCTGCAGTCCTGGTACTGGCTGTTGCTGCTGCCGAGCTTCGTGATCTACTTGATCTCGATGGTGGGCGAGACCAACCGGGCACCCTTCGACCTGCCTGAGGCCGAGTCCGAACTGGTTTCGGGCTACATCACCGAGTACTCCGGGTTCAAGTACGCGGTCTACTTCCTCGCCGAGTACATCAACATGGCGACGGTCTCGGCGATCGCGACCACGCTCTTCGTGGGCGGCTACCTGCCGTTCTGGCCGCTGAACCTGATCCCGGTACTGAACAATCCGTGGCTCGGCCCGATCTGGTTCGCGATCAAGGTGCAACTGTTCATCTCGCTGTTCGTCTGGCTGCGCGGCACCCTTCCCCGCTTCCGCTACGACCAGTTCATGAAGCTGGGCTGGAAGGCGCTGATCCCGATCTCGCTGGTGTGGATCATCATCATCGCCACTTTCCAGTCGCTGCGGCAGGAGAACCTGCTGCAGGGGCCGGTGCTGTGGTTGGCGATCGGGATCATCCTCGCCCTGCTGGTCGCGTTCATGCTCTGGAGCCCGAGTGCCGAGCCCGAGCCCGAGCCTGCCAGCCAGGGGGAGTTCGACGCGTTCGCGGGCGGCTATCCCGTCCCACCGATGCCAGGGCAGGTACTGCCGGAACTGCAGGACGTGGTCGCGTCCACCGCAGAGGCGGCGCCACAGCCGGCAGGAGAGGAGCAGTAATGGGCATCTTCGACCCGTGGGCCGGGTTCGGAGTCACCTTCCGGACCATCTTCCGCAAGACCTTCACCCAGGGCTACCCGGAGAAGGGCAAGGAGAAGATCACCGCGCCCCGCTTCCACGGCCGACACCAGCTGAACCGCTGGCCGGACGGGCTGGAGAAGTGCGTCGGCTGTGAGCTGTGTGCCTGGGCGTGCCCCGCGGACGCGATCTACGTCGAGGGCGCGGACAACACCGAGGAGGAGCGCTACTCACCCGGTGAGCGCTACGGCCGCGTGTACCAGATCAACTACCTGCGCTGCATCCTGTGTGGGTTGTGCATCGAGGCCTGCCCGACCCGGGCGCTCACGATGACCAACGACTTCAAGCTGGCGGACACTACCAGGGAGAAGATGATCTACACCAAGGACCGGTTGCTGGCACCGCTGCTGCCGGGCATGGAGGAGCCGCCGCACCCGCGCCGGCTGGGCGCCGACGAGAAGGACTACTTCCTCGGCCTGCCTGCTACCGGCAAGCCGGACAATCGGACGCCGGTGGTCACGGACACCCCTGGAGGGACTCGATGATTCCACTCGTGACCGGAGCAGAGGTCACCTTCTGGATCGTGGCGCCGCTGATGGTGCTGGGGTCGCTCGGACTGCTGGTCTTCCGCAAGGCCGTGTACGCCGCGCTGAGCATGGCTTTCGTGATGGTGAACCTGGCCGTCCTCTACGCCTCGATGGACGCGATGTTCCTCACCTTCGTGCAGATCATCGTCTACACCGGCGCGATCATGATGCTGTTCCTGTTCGTGCTGATGCTGGTCGGCATCGGACACCAGGCCGATTCGCTCGTCGAGACCATTCCCGGGCAGCGTTGGCTCGCCGGGCTGGCCGGCCTGGGCCTGCTCGGCCTGATCCTGTTCGGCATCGGCGGCTCGCTCGTCGGGGGTCCCCGGATCGGGCTGGATGCGGCCAACGCGGCCCACGGCGGCAACGTCGAGTCGCTGGCCGCACTGATCTTCGGCCGCTACGTGTTCGTGTTCGAGCTCACCTCTGCGCTGCTGATCACCGCGGCCGTCGGTGCGATGGTGCTGGGCCAGCACTTCCGCGTCCGGCCGCGAGCGACGCAGCCGGAGCTCGCCGAGAAGCGCATGCGGGACTACAGGGCCTTGGGCACGCACCCCGGCCCGCTGCCGAACTCCGGTGTTCTGGCCAACCACAACTCGATCGCCACACCGGCCCTGTTGCCGGACGGCACGGTCAGCGAGGCGTCAATCTCGCCGACCCTGGCCGGACGCGGCGTGATCGTGGACGCGCCCGCGGCCAGCCTGGCCACGGCCCGGGCCTTCGAGTCGATCGAGTCCCACCAGGGCGAGGAGGACGAGTGATGAGCCCCGACAACTACCTCTACCTGGCAGCGATCCTGTTCACGATCGGTGCGGTCGGGGTCATGGTCCGGCGCAACGCCCTGGTGGCGTTCATGTCGGTCGAGCTGATGCTGAACGCGGCCAACCTGGCGATGGTCGCTTTCGCCATGGCCCGCGGCGGTCTGGACGGCCAGGTGGCCACCTTCTTCGTGATGGTGGTGGCCGCTGCCGAGGTCGTGGTCGGCCTGAGCATCATCATCACGTTCTACCGCACCCGGCGATCCACCTCAGTGGACGCGGCAAGCCTGCTGAAGCTGTGAGGGCCGAATGATCACTCTGGAAACCCTGGCTCCGGTGGCTGCCACCGGCATGTTCGCCTACGCCTGGCTGATGATCGCCGTTCCCGCGGTCTCGGCGGCGCTGCTGCTGCTGGCGGGCAGCATTCTCGACCGGATCGGTCACTGGATCGCGGTCGCGGCCGTGACCTTCTCGTTCAGCATCGCGGTCTGCCTGTTCAGCCAGCAGCTGCTCTCACCCGAGGACGCCCGCGCGGTTGCGGTGCCCATGTTCGAGTGGATCACGCTCGGCAGCTGGCAGGTGAGCGCCGGTCTGTTGATCGACCAGCTCTCGATCCTGTTCGCCCTGCTGATCACCGGAGTGGGCGCGCTGATCCACCTGTACTCGGTTGGCTACATGGCCCACGACGAGCGCCGGCGCCGCTTCTTCGCCTACCTGAACCTGTTCATCGCGGCGATGCTGGTGCTGGTGCTGGCCGACAACTATCTGGTGCTGTTCGTCGGCTGGGAGGGCGTCGGTCTGGCGTCCTACCTGCTGATCGGCTTCTGGCAGCACAAGCCGTCCGCCGCCGCTGCGGCCAAGAAGGCCTTCGTGATGAACCGGGTCGGCGACCTGGGCATGACGATGGCCGTGATGAGCATGCTGGCCCTGTTCGGCAGTTCGGCCTTCGTGGCGGTGAACGCCAACGCCGAGCACCTGGATCCGTTCTGGGCCACCACGATCGGCCTGCTGCTTCTGCTAGGCGCCTGTGGCAAGTCCGCCCAGGTACCACTACAGGCCTGGTTGCTGGACGCGATGGAGGGCCCGACCCCGGTTTCGGCCCTGATCCACGCGGCCACGATGGTCACCGCCGGCGTCTACCTGGTGGTGCGCAGCCACGCGATCTTCGAGATGTCGTCGGCGGCCAGCACGGCCGTGGTCGTGGTCGGCACGGTGACCCTGCTGGCCGGTGCCTGGATCGGCACCAGCAAGGACGACATCAAGAAGGTGCTCGCCGGTTCGACGATGAGCCAGATCGGCTACATGATGCTGGCCGCGGGCATCGGCCCGGCCGGCTACGCGTTCGCCATCTTCCACCTGCTCACCCACGGTTTCTTCAAGGCGAACATGTTCCTCGGTGCCGGTTCGGTGATGCACGCGATGAACGACGACGTGGACATGCGCCACTACGGCGCGCTGGCGAAGGTGGTGAAGGTCACCTTCTGGACGTTCGCGATGGGCTATCTGGCCATCATCGGCTTCCCGGGCTGGGCGGGCTACTTCTCCAAGGACCACATCATCGAGGCGGCCTTCGAGCACAGCCCGATCGCCGGCACCGCGGCCCTGATCGGCGCGGGGATCACGGCCTTCTACATGACCCGGCTGATGCTGTTCACCTTCTTCGGCGAGAAGCGCTGGCAGCCGGGCGTCCACCCGCACGAGTCGCCGCGGACGATGACCGTCCCGCTGATCGTGCTGGCAACGCTGTCGGTGGTCGCCGGCGCGTTGATGAACGGCTGGATCCAGCACTGGCTGGAGCCGGCCACCGGTGCCCACGCCCACGAGGTGTCGCTGATTCCGACCCCGATCGGCTGGCTCACCCTGCTTCTCGTCGCCGCTGGCGTGGCGCTGGCCTGGTGGCTCTTCGGTACCAAGCCGATACCGGCGGTCGCGCCCGCGTCCACCAACCCGTTCACGGTGATGGGACGCAACGACCTCTTCGGGGACGCGGTGAACAACGTTCTCGTGGTCGAGCCGACGATGGTGGCCGCTCACGGCCTGGTCGCCAACGACGACCGGATCATCGATGTCGGCGCCGACAAGGTGGCCGACATGTTCAACGGGTTGTCCACGCAGACCCGCAAGCTGCAGACCGGGCAGGTCCGAACGTACGCACTCACCATGACGATCGGCGCTGTGCTGGTCGGCGTCGTGATGATTCTCAGTCAGCTGGGCTGAGGGAGGTAGCCGACAATGACATTCCCCTGGCTCACGTTCCTGGGTCTGGCACCGCTGCTCGGTGCAGCCGTGCTCTGCCTGCCGCTCAAGCACGCCGCCCGCTGGGTGGGCATGGCGTTCGCCCTGATCACCGCGGTGATCGGCCTTGTTATCGGCGGCCTCTACCTGGCCGGCCAGACCTTCGTCGAACGCGCTCCCTGGATTCCGGCCTTCGGGGCTGGCTGGGCCGTCGGTCTGGACGGCATGGCGCTGGTGATGGTGCTACTCACCGTCCTGCTGGTGCCGGTGGTGCTGCTGGCCGAATGGCGGGTCGGGGGCGGCGGACGCTGGTCGCCCCAGGTCTTTTTCGCACTCGTGCTCGCGCTGGAGAGCCTCTCGATCTTCACCTTCATGGCCGAGGACGTGCTGCTCTTCTACCTGTTCTTCGAGGCCACCCTGATCCCGATGTACTTCCTGATCGGCGGCTTCGGCGGTCCCAAGCGGGCCTATGCGGCGGTGAAGTTCCTGCTGTTCAGCCTTGCCGGAGGCCTGATCATGCTGGCTTCGGTGATCGGCATCTACGCCTGGTCGGTGCAGGCCACTGGAGCGCCGACCTACCTGCTCAGCGAGCTCCAGCAGCTGCAGATCGACCCGATGCTGGGACGCTGGCTGATGCTGGGCTTCCTGGTCGCGTTCATCGTCAAGGCGCCGATGGTGCCCGTCCACACCTGGCTGCCGACCGCGACCGAGCAGGCGACGCCTGGGTCGTCGGTGCTGTTGGTGGGCATTCTGGACAAGATCGGCACGTTCGGCATGATCCGGTTCTGCCTCGGGCTCTTCCCCGAAGCCAGCACCTGGGTGGCGCCGGTGATGATCGGCCTGGCCCTGGTCAGCATCATCTACGGCGCGATCGCCGCGATCGGCAGCAGCGACCTGCTGCGCCTGGTGGCCTACACCTCGATCAGCCACTTCGGTTTCATGGTGCTGGGCATCTACACCTTCACCAGTGTGGGCATCTCGGGCTCGATCTTCTACATGGTCAACCACGGCTTCTCCACCGCCGCGCTGTTCCTGGTGATCGGCTTCCTGATCTCGCGCCGCGGCTCGGCTGCGGTGGCCGATTTCGGCGGCGTGCAGAAACTCGCTCCGGTGCTCGCCGGTGTCTTCCTGATGGCCGGTCTGTCCGGCCTGGCACTGCCGGGCATGTCGAGCTTCGTCTCCGAGTTCATGGTGCTCGCCGGCGCCTGGTCGGCGATTCCGTGGGTGGGGGCGGTCGCTTCGCTCGGCACGGTGCTGGCGGCGGTCTACATCCTGCTCATGTACCAGCGCACCATGACCGGCCCGGTCACCCCTGCGGTGGCTGAGCACTTCACCCGGGACGCGACCGCGTCCGAGAAGTGGGTGATCGGCCCGCTACTGGCGGTGATCCTGCTGCTCGGTTTCCTGCCGAACATCGCTTTGAACGTCATCGAACCCACCGCGCACCAGACGATGAGCATCGTCGGGATCGCTGACCCGGTGGCTCCGCTGGGAGGGGAAGCCAAGTGAAAAGCATTGCCGCGCCAACGTTCGAGTGGCTGCAGCTAGCGCCCGTCCTGACCATCCTGCTGGCGGCCTGCCTTGGCATCGTGATTGAAGCCGTGCTGCCGCGGCGCCTCCGCTTCCTCGCCCAGATCGGTCTTTTCGAGGTGGCGATCGGTGTCGCCTTCGCGTTCCTGGTGATCAGCTGGCGGCAGCCCGAGCACAGCCAGGGCCTACTGGCCATGGGCTCGATCTCGCTGGACGGCCCGACCTACCTGATGTGGGGCGCCCTGCTGGTCTTCGGTCTGCTCGCCCTGCTGGTCTTTTCCGAGCGTGACCTCGACAACGGGGCCACCGCCTTCGCCGCGTCCGCTGCTTCGGTGCCGGGCAGCCCAGCCGAGGCCGAGGCCAATTCGGCCCGGCATGAGCACTCCGAGGTCTTCCCGCTGGCGATGTTCTCGCTGGCCGGCATGCTGGTCTTCGTCGCGGCCAACGACCTGATCACGGCCTTCGTCGCCCTTGAGGTCATGTCGCTGCCGCTGTACCTCCTGTCGGGGATGGCGCGCAAGCGTCGCCTGCTGAGCCAGGAGGCCGCGCTCAAATACTTCCTGCTGGGCGCGTTGTCGTCCGCGTTCTTCCTGTTCGGGATGGCGCTGGTCTATGGCTTCTCCGGGTCGTTCCAACTGAGCGCGATCAATGACGCCATCGCCAACCCGGTCTACGGCCGTGGACTGCTCTTCACCGGTATCGCGCTGCTGGCCATCGGCCTGCTGTTCAAGATCGGCGCGGTGCCGTTCCACAACTGGGTTCCGGACGTCTACGTTGGCGCGCCCACCCCGGTGACCAGCTTCATGGCGATCTGCACCAAGCTGGCCGCGATCGGTGCCACGCTGCGGGTGTTCTTCGTGGCCTTCGGCGCGGAGCGCTGGACGTGGCAGCCGCTGCTGGCCACGGTCGCGGTGCTCACCATGGGCATCGGCGTGGTGGTTGCGCTGACCCAGACCGACATGAAGCGGCTGTTGGCCTACAGCTCCATCTCGCACGCCGGTTTCATCCTGGTGGCCGTGGTCGGCGCCACCGCCGGTGTGACCGGCCAGGTGAACAGCTTCGGCTCGATCCTGTTCTACCTGGTGGCCTACGGCTTCGCGACAATCGCGGCCTTCGCGATCGTGACCATGGTGCGCGATTCGGCCGGCGAGGTGCACGCCATCTCGGGCTGGGCCGGGCTCGGCCGTAAGCACCCCTGGCTGGCCGGCATCTTCGCGCTGCTGATGCTGAGCTTCGCCGGCATCCCGCTGACCGGTGGCTTCATCGGCAAGTGGGCGGTGTTCTCGGCGGCCTGGCGCGGCGGGTACTCCTGGCTGGTCGTGGCCGCGGTCGCGTTCAGCCTGGTGGCCGCCTACGTCTACCTGCGGGTGATCGTCACCATGTTCTTCGCCGAGCCGGCTCTCGGCGTCGGCGTGGGCAAGGCGAGCGGAATGACCTGGGTGCCGGTGGTGCTGGGCGCGGTCGCGTCCGCGTACCTCGGGCTGTTCCCCGGGCCGCTGCTCGACCTGGTGACGTCGGCCAGCACGTTCCTGCGCTGAGCCTGAGGCTATGCTGTCGGGCGTGCCAGTAGCCACCCAGCCCGCCGATCTCGTGGGTGAGTTGGATCCGCAATTCACCCAGCGTGTCACCGAACTGCTCGAACGCATCGAGCAGCGCCTTGCGGACGCGGCGATCGCGCAGACCGATTTCGTCACCGAGGCGGCCCAGCACATCATCAGCGCCGGCGGCAAGCGTTTCCGTCCGCTGCTGGTGGTGCTCGCCGCGCTCCTGCGTGCAGACGCGGACGACGAGTTGATCATCCGCGCTGCGCTGGTGATGGAGCTCACCCACGTGGCCAGCCTCTACCACGACGACGTCATGGACGAGGCGGAGTTGCGCCGCGGTGCGCCGAGCGCCAACCAGCGCTGGGACAACACGGTGGCCATCCTGGTGGGCGACTTCCTGTTCGCCCGGGCGTCCGCACTGGTGGCGACACTGGGCACCGAGTACGTGAAGTTGCAGGCCGACACCTTCGCCCGGCTGGTGCAGGGCCAGATCGCCGAAACCAGGGGACCACTGGACGGCGACGACCGGTTGGAGCACTACCTCGACGTGGTCTCGGACAAGACCGGCTCGCTGATCGCCGCGTCCACGACCTTCGGGGGCATGGTGGCCGCGGTGTCGCCGGACGAGCTGGCAGCTCTGGCCGCCTACGGCGAGGAGATCGGCGTGGTCTTCCAACTGAGCGACGACATCATCGACATCGCATCCGATACCTCGGGCAAGACCCCGGGCACTGACCTGCGCGCGGGTGTCCCCACCCTGCCCACGCTGCTGGCCCGCCGCTCGGCCGAGCCGTCGGACGCCCGGCTGTTGGCTCTGTTGGACGCCGACCTGAGCGCGGACGCCGATCTCGCCGAAGCCCTCGGTCTGATGCGCGCGCACCCCGCGATGGCCGAAGCCCGAGAAGTGATCCACACCCGCGCCGAGATCGCCCGGGGCCACCTGGCGCCGCTGCCCGAGGGGCCGGTCAAGCAGGCGCTGTCTTCGCTGTGCGACGGCGTCATCTCGCGCTCGTCCTGAGGTCCGTCCGCGCACCGGGCCGGCCCGAAGTTCCGCGTCCGCATTTCCTCCCGCTGCTGCGCTCCCGAAGGGCACTCATTTACGCCAGCGATTCGGACGTTCGCCGGGGAAGGTTCCCTGGCGAACGTCCGAATCGCTGGCGCGAACGGGCCCGCTCGGGGAGCGAAGTCGGACGGCTGCCGGTTGCTACTCGGCAGATCAGCGCGAAATTGGCGCCGATCCGTCCCACGAGTGTCCATGAGGGTGCCCGGTAGGGCAGAATCGAGCCTGAGGATGAGAGGGCTCTCATAACTTCCAGCAAGGGCCGTTACAGTGCAGTACCGGCCGCGATCCGAACGGAGCTAGATCAGTGAGTAAGTACCGAGTGGGCATCATTGGCGTCGGCTTCATCGCCGATTACAAGCACCTGGAGGGCCTGGCCGCCAACGCCGACCTCTGCGACGTGGTCGCGTTCTGTGACCTGCAGCTCGACCGGGCCGAGAAGGGCAAGGCGCGCTGTGGCACCCCGGACGCCTACGTGACCACCGACTGGCGCGAAGTCGTCGCCGACGAGAGCATCGACGTGATCTACGTCTGCACCTGGAACATCAGCCACGCCGAGATCACCTGCGCGGCCCTGGAAGCGGGCAAGGACGTGATGTGCGAGAAGCCGATGGCCGTGACCGGCGAGGACGCCCGGCGCATGGTCGAGACCGCCCGTCGCACCGGCCGCAAGCTAACCATCGGGTACCAGAACCGGCTGCGTGAGGACGCGCAGTTCCTCCGCGATGTCGTGGACGAGGGCGAGCTCGGCGAGATTTACGTGGCCAAGGCCCACGCCGTCCGCCGTCGCGGCGTGCCGACCTGGGGCGTGTTCACCGACAAGGAGAAGCAGGGCGGCGGTCCGCTGATCGACATCGGCACCCACGCCCTCGACCTGGCGCTCTGGTACATGGGCAACTACGAGGTCGACTCGGTGACTGGTTCGGTCTTCGAGAAGCTGCGTGACAAGCCGGAGGGCAACCCCGGCGGCGGCTGGGATCCGGAAACCTTCAGCGTTGAGGATTCGGCCTTCGGCTACATCCGGATGAAGAACGGCGCCACCATCTTCCTTGAGGCGGCCTGGGCGCTGAACGTCAAGGATCCGCGAGAGGCCGCGGTCACCCTGATCGGCACCGACGGGGGCGCCGAGATCGAGCACCACGGCAAGGGCTATGAGGCGACGGTGAACAAGGTGCTCGCCAACCGCATGATCGTTTCCGAACCGACCCCCAGCAGCCCCGGCTCGGAGGACTTCGCCCGGCTGGGCGCGGCTGAGACCAGGCAGTGGCTGGAAGCCCTGCGCAACGGCACCGATCCGGTCGTGCTGCCCGACGAGGCCTGCCGGGTGACCGAGATCCTCGAAGCCATCTATGCCTCGTCGGCCTCCGGCGAGCCGGTCAAGTTCTGAACAAGGAGTAGCGAAGATGTCGCGTCCGGTCACTTTGTTTACTGGTCAGTGGGCTGATTTGCCGTTTGAGGAGGTTTGTCGGCTGGCTTCGGGTTGGGGTTATGACGGTTTGGAGATTGCTTGTTGGGGTGATCATCTGGATGTCTACCGTGCTGCTTCCGATGACGCTTATGTGGCGGAGAAGAAGGCCACGTTGGCGAAGTACGGCCTTGGGGTGTGGGCGATCAGCAATCATTTGAAGGGTCAGGCGGTTTGTGATGATCCGATCGATTTCCGGCACCGCGACATGGTGTCCGACGCCGTTTGGGGCGACGGGGACCCCGAGGGGGTGCGGCAGCGTGCGGCTGAGGAGATGAAGCTGACCGCGATCGCTGCCCGGAAGCTTGGCGTGGACACGGTGGTGGGGTTCACCGGCAGCAAGATTTGGCAGTACGTGGCGATGTTCCCGCCGGTGCCCGACAGCGTGATCGAGGATGGTTACGCCGATTTCGCCCGGCGTTGGAATCCGATTCTGGATGTGTTCGATTCCGAGGGGGTGCGGTTCGCGCACGAGGTGCATCCCTCCGAGATTGCCTACGACTACTGGTCGACAAAGCTGACGTTGGAGGCGATTGGGCATCGGGAGGCGTTCGGGTTGAACTGGGATCCCTCGCACATGATGTGGCAGGAGATTGATCCGGTGGGGTTCTTGGTGGATTTTGCGGATCGGGTTTATCACGTGGACTGCAAGGACACGAAGATGGCTTGCGGTAATGGTCGGAATGGTCGGATGGGTTCGCATTTGCCGTGGGGTGATCCGCTGCGGGGTTGGACGTTCGTGTCGACTGGTAATGGTGATGTGCCGTGGCAGCGGTGTTTCCGGACGTTGAACGCGATCGGCTACACCGGCCCGATCAGCATCGAGTGGGAGGACGCCGGGATGGACCGGCTGCGTGGCGGCAAGGAGGCCATCGACTTCGTTCGGGCCAACCTGTTCGACGCACCCACCGCATCCTTCGACGCCGCGTTCAGCACCCAGGTGCAGCCCGGCGAGTAGTAGCAGCAAGGTCGGCGGCCCGGGTTCGGAGTGGACGCGGGCCGTCGGCAAGGCCGGGCGGTGATCGCCCGGCGGCAAGAACCAACAGCGAAGGAACCAGCATGAGCCACCCACTGGTGATCGTCGGCTACGGCACGATGGGCGACTACCACCGGCGCAACCTGGCGACGATCGACGGCTTCGAGGTCGTCGGCGTGGTCGACATCGACGAGCAGGCCCGCGCTGCCGCGCAGGATGAGGGCGTGCACGCGTACGCGTCCCTGCCGGAGGCGATCGCCGAACTCGAGTTCGACTTCGTCATGATCGCCACGCCGAACGACAGCCACCACGACCTGGCCATGACCGCGCTTGCCGCCGGCAAGAACGTGCTCTGCGAGAAGCCGGCGATGGTCACGAGCCTCGAGTTGGTGGAGGTCATCGCCGCTGCCGAGCAGGCGGGCAAACTGTTCATGGTGCACCAGAACCGGCGTTGGGACCCGGACTACCTGAGCATGAAGGCGGTCTACGACGAGGCGACGATCGGTCCGGTCACCTATGTGGAGACCAGGGTGCACGGGTCGCGCGGCATCCCGTCCGACTGGCGCACGAAGAAAGAGAACGGCGGCGGCATGCTGCTGGACTGGGGCGTTCACCTGGTTGACCGGCTGTTGCTGATGGTGGACGCGCCCGTGACCGATGTCTACGCGAACCTCAGCTATGCCCTGGGCCAGGAAGTCGACGACGGCTTCAAGGCCTATCTGACTTTCGGCAACGGCGTGACCGCCCTGGTGGATGTGAGCACGACCAGCTTCCAGCCGATGCCCCTGTGGTCATTGCAGGCCAATCGCGGCTCGGCTCGCATCGAGAACTGGGCGACGCCCGGACGGATCCTGCGGCTCGGCGTGGTCGAGGAGGATGATGCCGCGCCGATCCAGGCCGGCGCCGGCATGACCAAGACCATGGCGCCGCGGGTCAAGGACTACTCCAACAGCTACAAGCTGGACGAGTCGCTGGAGGACCTGCCGGTGCCGGTGGTCGAGGCGGACGTCCGCGACTTCTACCGCAACGCACTCGCGGTGGTGGACGCTGGTGCCGAGCCGGTGATCACCAACGCCCAGGTGCTGCGGACGATGCGCCTGCTCGAAGCCTGCGTGCAGTCCCACGAACTGCGTGAGGTGGTGCACTTCGAGCCGGCGGCGAGCCTGCAGACGGCCTGATTGCTGGTCAGCCAGTCGATTGGTCCGGGGCGTCCGGGCGCTGGAGATGGCCGAGCTCACCGAGAGCGAAGCCGAGCGGCGCTCACTGACCACCTTCGTGATAGTCGGTGCCGGACCGACGGGCGTGGAGATGGCCGGCCAGATCGCTGAACTGACCCGGCAGACGCTGCGGCGCAGCTTCCGGCGGGTCGACACCACGAAGAGCCGGATTCTCGTGCTGGACGGCGCCAGCGCGGTGCTGGCCCCATTCGGCTCGAAGCTCTCGGTCGCGGCTCGGCGCGAGTTGGAGCGCAACGGGGTGGAGGTGCGGCTGGGCGCCCTGGTCGCCGACGTGGACGCCAACGGACTGGAGGTGCGCTACCAGGACGGCCGGACCGAGCGGATCGAGGCCAGCTGCAAGGTGTGGGCCGCCGGGGTGCAGGCCAGCCCGCTTGGCCGGACGCTCGCCGAGCAGTCCGGCGCCGGTGTCGATCGCGCGGGACGCGTGCAGGTGAATCCGGACTGACCCTGCCCGGGCACCCCGAGGTGTTCGTGCTGGGCGACATGATCGCGCTGGACAACCTTCCCGGCGTTGCCCAAGTGGCGATCCAGGGCGCGCGGTACGCGGCCAGCAAGATCATCGGCGAGCAAACCGGCCACCCGGTGACCGCGGACTTCAAGTACCACGATAAGGGGTCGATGGCGGTGATCAGCCGCTTCGGCGCGGTTGCCAAGGTCGGCCGGCTGGAACTCACCGGCTTCCCGGCGTGGTTCGCCTGGCTGTTCGTGCACCTGATCTACGTGGTCGGCTTCAAGAACCGGCTGACGACGCTGCTGCACTGGGCGATCACGTTCATCGGCCGCGGCCGCTGCGAGCGGGTGATCACCGAGCAGCAGATGGTCGGACGCCTCGCGGTGCTGCAACGCGGTGACGACTTCCAGCCGACGATCACCGGGACGCTGGCACCTGACAAGATCAAGCCATGACGGAACTGACTGAACTGGACGCGTTGGCGGTGTCCCGCGGCGTCCGCCGGGGTGATTACGCTGCGGTCGAGGTGACGCAGGCACACCTGGCCCGCGCGGATCGCTTGAGCGACACGGTCGGCGCCTTCGCCCGACTGACGCCCGAGTTGGCCCTCGCTCAGGCCGCAGCAGTGGACGCTCGCGTTCGTTCCGGTGAGGCGGACGGTGCGCTGTTGGGCGTGCCCTGCCCGATCAAAGACCTCAGTCCGGTCGCGGGCGTCGGCTTCGAAGCCGGCAGCGCCGCGATGGCCGGCTACGTGGCCGAGGTGGATGACGACATCGTGAGCTGGTTCCGCGAGGCGGGCACGGTGCTGCTGGGCAAGACCGCAACCCCGGAGTTCGGGCTGCCGTGCTACACCGAGCCGGAGACCGGCCCGGCCGCGCGCACGCCGTGGGACGTGCGCCGCTCTGCCGGCGGCTCGAGCGGTGGTGCAGCTGCCGCGGTGGCGACGGGGCTGGCGCCGATCGCGCACGCCTCGGACGCCGGCGGCTCGATTCGGATCCCGGCTTCGGCGTGCGGGCTGGTGGGCTTGAAGGCCAGTCGTGGCCGGGTGAGCACCGGCCGATTCCGGGAGCCCGGCCCGGGGTTGGGGACCGACGGGGTGCTGAGTCGGACGGTGGCTGACACCGCGGCTGCCCTGGATGTGCTGGCCGGCCATGGGATAGGTGAGCCGTATGTGGCGGCGGCACCCTCGGGCCGGTTCCTCGACGCGGTCACCCGATCGCCGGGGAGCCTCCGGATCGGTGTGCTGGTCGAGCCCGCGATCGCTGTGGCCGAGGTGCATCCGGCTTGTCTGGACGCGGTCGACCGGACGGCGGCCACGATGCTTGAGCTTGGCCACGAGGTGGTGGCCGCGCCGCAGCCGTTCACTGTGGACCGCTGGGAGGCGTTCTCCGAGCTGTGGGCGGTGGGCGCGGCGATGGTGCCACTGCCGGCAGAGGCCGAGGCGGAGCTGCGTCCGCTCACTCGATGGCTGCGGGAGCGCGGCCGGCAGGCAACTGGCTTGGAGTACGCGCGGGCTGCGGCCGCCGTCCAGCGGATCGGGGTGGACATCGCCCGGGCCTGGGCAGGGTTCGATGTGATCCTCACGCCGACGCTGGCCCAACCCCCGGCGCTGGTCGGCTCGCTGCGCAATGACGCCGACCCCGCCGAGGACTTCGCCGCCCAGACCCGCTTCACCCCGTGGACGAGCGTCTACAACCTGTCCGGAGGCCCGGCGATCTCCCTGCCGCTGCACACTGCCGAGGTGGACGGAGCGGTAGTGCCGATCGGAGTGATGTTCGGCGCCGCCCACGGTGCCGAGGAGCTGCTGCTGAGCCTCGCCGGCCAGCTGGAGGCCGCAGTCGGCTGGGAGCATCCGTTCCTGGTTTCCGACCCCAAGGGCTAAGCGCAGCACATCCATCGATCCGGCTGGTCGAGCCGGTCGAGACCAACTCGCCGCGGCGCCGGCGGAGAGTGGTCCGAACATCCCCTGGGCACAGGTCAAGGCCGATCTGGGCTGGGTGTGACCTACCGGGTCGAAGTGCGGCTCGCGGCGCTCAATGCGCTACGTCACATAGCGGCGAGAGATCGCGGACGGATCGACGGAGAGATCGCACTGCTGGCCGAGAACCCCCGCCCGCCCGGCGCGCGCACTCCGTGGCCGGGATGGCCTTCGCGTGCGCGTGGGCGACTATCGCATCCTCTACACAATCGACGACGAAGTGTTGCTGATCGTCGTCGTAACCCTCTGGTCATCGACGGGACGTATACAGCGCTGAGGTGGCCGTCGGGATTGGATAGTGGCGGCGGCCCGTCGTCAGGTCCAATGGTCGTCAGTGCTGAAAGCGGTCGGGTACACCGTCAGCGTCGGCGTCCACCTGTTCGGCGACTTCGACGGCGCGGTAGTGGCGGTTGCGGGAACCGAGCAGCACTGCGGCCAGGGTAGCCGCGAGCACGGACGCGGTCAGGATGGCCACCTTGCCGATGTCGTCGTGCGGTGTGCCCTGGCCGAAGCTGAGCTCGCTCACCAGCAGCGAAACCGTGAAGCCGATACCGCCGAGCACGGCTAGGCCGAACACGTCGATCCAGGCCAGATCCGGGTCCAGCTGGGCGTGCCGCAACCGCGTCACCAACCAGGTGGCGCCCGAGATGCCGATCGCCTTGCCCACGACGAGGCCCACGATCACGCCCAATCCGATCGGGCTGGTCACGGCCGCCACGAACCCGTCCAAGCCCCCCACCAGCACCCCGGCCGAGAAGAACGCGAACACCGGCACCGCGACTCCGGCTGAGAACGGCCGCACCTTGTGCTCCAGCACCTCGGCCAGGCCATGCTCGGCGGTATCGCCCTTGGCCGGACGCACCGGCACGCCGAGCGCCAGCAGCACGCCGGCGACAGTCGCGTGCACCCCTGAGTTGTAGGCCAGCGCCCACGCCACCAGCCCGATCGGCAGTAGCAGCAGGAACGCCGCCCAGCCGTGCCGCACCAGGAAGCGCTGGGCCAGGTGAGCCAGTAGGGCGAACGCCACGATCGGCACCAGTCCGGCCAGGAAGTACTCCAACTTCAGATCGCGGGTGTAGAAGAACGCGATGATCGTGATCGCGATCAGGTCGTCGGCGACCGCGAGGGTCAGCAGGAACGTCCGCAGGGCAGCCGGTAGGTGCGAACCGATCACGGCCAGCACGGCCAGGGCGAACGCGATATCGGTCGCTGCGGGGATCGCCCAGCCCGCCAGCATGTCCGGATAGGCGAACGTGAACGCGGAGTAGATCAACGCCGGCACGGCCACGCCACCCACGGCCGCCACCACCGGCACCAGTGCGGTCTTCGGATCGCGCAGGTCGCCGGTCACGAACTCGCGTTTGAGTTCCAGGCCCACCAGGAAGAAGAAGACCGCCAGCAGCCCGTCCGCCGCCCAGTGGCCGATCGACAGGTCGAGGTGCAGGCCGAGCAGGTCGCCACCGAGGTGCAGGTCGCGCAGGCCGAAGTAGAACCCGGGTGCGAAGTTGGCGCAGAGCATCGCGGCGAGCGCAGCCACCAGCAGCAGGATGCCGCCCACCGACTCCCGGCGGAGGATCCGGTTGATCCGCTGCAGTTCGGCGTATGCGCCCCGGGCGAGTGTGACCGGCGTCTGGGTCACCAGATCTTGACCCGGTCGGACGGATCGAGCCACGCCGCGTCCGCTTCGGTCACGTCGAATGCCGCGTAGAACGCAGGCAGATTGCGCACCACCTGGTTGCAGCGGAACTCCTCGGGGGAGTGCGGGTCGGTCGCGATCTGTTGGCGTAGCGCTTCGTCACGGCGCTTGCTCTGCCAGACCCGCGCCCAGGAGAGGAAGAACCGCTGTTCGGCCGGGATGCCGTCCACAGGCTCGGCTGCCCGACCGCCCAAAGCCAGTTGCCACGCCTCGTAGGCGATGGCCGCACCGCCCAGGTCGCCGATGTTCTCACCGATGGTGAGGTCGCCGTTAACGTGCAACTCGGGCAACTGGGCCGGGGCGAGCGCCGAGTACTGGCCGATCAGGGCCTTGGTCCGCTCGGTGAAGGCCTCCCGGTCGGCCGGCGTCCACCAGTCCCGCAAGCGTCCCTCGCCGTCGCAGGTCGAACCCTGGTCGTCGAAGCCGTGGCCGATCTCGTGACCGATCACCGCGCCGATGCCGCCGTAGTTGATGGCATCGTCGGCCTCGGCGTCGAAGAACGGCGGCTGCAGGATCGCCGCGGGGAAGACGATCTCGTTGCGCAGCGGGTGGTAGTAGGCGTTGACCGTCTGCGGGGTCATCAGCCATTCCCATTCGCGGATCGGGCCGCCGAGCTTGCTCAACTCGTCCGTGGTGTGGAACTCCGCGCAGGCCAGCACGTTGGCGACCAGGTCGCGTGGGTCGATCGCCAGGCCCGAGTAGTCCAACCAGACCGTCGGGTAGCCGATCTTGGGGGTGAAGTTGGCCAGCTTGAGCAGCGCCTCCGCGCGGGTGGCGTCGGTCATCCAGTCGAGCTTCGTGATCGACTCGCGGTACGCGGCGAGCAGGTTCGCCACGAGCTCGTCCATGCGTTCCTTGGCCGCGGGCGGGAAGTGGCGCTCGACGTAGAGCTTGCCGACGGCCTCGCCGAGGCTGCGCTCAACCAGGTCGATGCCGCGCTTCCAGCGCTCCTTGAGCTGCGGCACGCCTTGCAGCGTGGTGCCGTAGAAGTTGAACCGCTCCTGTACCAGTGCTTCGGGCAGGAACGGCGCCAAGCCGGAGACGAGCGTCCAGCGGCACCACTGCTTCCAGTCGTCCAGCCGTCCGGGAGTGAGCAGCGCGGCCAGATCGGTGAGGAAGGACGGTTGTGCGACGATCACCTGCTCGACCTGCGGCACCCCTGCGGCCAGCAGGACGCGCGTCCACGGCACCCCGGCTGCATCGAGGTCGGCCCAGTCGGTCGGGTTGTACATGGCGACCATGTCACGGGTGCGCACTTTGTCCCAGTGCTTGGCGGCCACGTCGGTTTCGAGGTCGACGGTGATGCCGGCGACGCTCGCCGAAATGCCGGCGAGCATGAGCATGCGGTTGACATGGTCGCGGTAGCTGCTGAGGATCTCGGCGTGCTCGGGGAGCCGGTAGTACTCCTCGTCGGGAAGGCTGATGCCCGACTGTCCGACGAACAGCGCATAGCGGGACGGCTCACCCGGGTCGGCCTCCACCTCCACTCCGATCGGAGCAGCCAGACCGCGACGCAGGCTGCGGCCGAAATAGTCCAGCAGGTCGTCGATACTGGCGATCGCGTCGATCTCTGCCAGCAGGGGAGTCAGCGGCGCCAGCCCGCGCGCGTCCACCTCTTCGGTGTCCATGAAGCTGCCGTAGAGGTGCTCCACCAGGTGGGCCTCGGTGCCGGGCTCGGCGCCGGTCAACCCGGTGACGATGTCCTTGATCGCCTGCTCCGAAGCGTCCCGCAGTTCCATGAAGGCGCCGGCGGCGTGCTTGTCGGCCGGGATCTCGGTGGCGGCCAGCCAGCGGCCGTTTACGTGGCGGAAGAGGTCGTCCTGCGGACGGACAGCAGGGTCCAGATCGAAATCGGTCACGCGGCTCAGAGTAGCCGTCGGAGCCAGCTCATGGGCTGCTCGGGCGGGGCGGACTCGTCCGTGCGCGCCGCTGCCGCCATTCGCCGTGGCTCAACACGATCAGGGTGAGGACGGTCAGCGGCAGGACGAACCCAGCCATGTCCTGGCTGAAGGAACCCAACTGGTCGTGCTCGACTGCGGTGAGCACGATGAAGACCAGGTAGGCGAGGTAGTAGCCGACGAACAGTCCGCCCTCCCAACGCGCGATCCGCAGTCCGGTGAAAGCGATCGACAACAGCGGTGAGCAACCGTTCAGGGCTTGCCAGGTTGATCGATAAAGTGTAACGTTCACTTTATCGATCAACTCAGGTGGTGAGAGATGGGCAGGACGGTCATTCCAGTGACGATGAAGACCATCGCCACCGAACTCGGCGTATCCATCACCACGGTGTCCAACGCCTACAGCAAGCCGGATCGGCTGTCGGCCGAACTGCGCGAGCAGGTCTTTGCCAAGGCTGAGGCGCTCGGCTACTGCGGCCCCAGCGCTGCCGGACGGGCGCTGCGATCAGGCCGGACCGACGTCTGCGGCTTCTATCTCGGCAGCCATCTGGCCTTCGCGTTCTCCGACCCGTACACCGTCATCCTGCTTTCCGGAATCGGCGAGACGCTGGAGGAGTTCGGCTCCTCGGTCCTGCTGCTGCACGCTTCCCCGGACGGCGAGAGTGAGGTGCTGCAGCGGGCCGCCGTGGACGCGGTGGTCGCGGCGATGCCGTTCGAGCCGCACCCCGGCCTCGGGATGCTTCGCCGCCGCGGCGTACCCGTCGTCGGCACCCATCGCGGTAGCGAGGGCGATTGGGTCGCGATCAACGACGCCAAGGCCGGCCGCCTGGTCGGCAAGCACCTGGCCCGTCTTGGCCACTCCCGGATCGTCGTGATCGTTCCCGGGACGCTGCCCGCCGGCCGCGAGGTACTGGACGTCGAGCTCGCTCCTGGCGGAGCCTGGCCGGTCGGCTTCCCGGGCGTCCGGGTCGGATATGCCGCCGAGCGCGTCCGCGGTTTGCAGGAGACGCTGCCCGGCGCCAGCATCCGACTGGTCTGTGCCGGCCAGAACATCAAGGAGTCTGGACGCAGGGCCGGGGCGCACGTCCTGGACGACCAGCATCGGCCGACCGCGATCGTCGCCTTGAGCGACGTACTCGCCATCGGCGTCTGGGACGCCGTCCGCGAGCGCGGTCTGACCCCGGGACGCGACGTGTCGATCACCGGATTTGACGACCTACCGGACGCCGGCTTCCTCGGTCTCACCACCGTGAGCCAACCGATCGCTGAGAAGGGACGGCTGGCCGCACGGCTGGCGATGGATCCCGACTACCCCGATCGACAGGTCCTCCTGCCGGTCGAACTCAAGGTCCGGGCGAGCACCGGACCGGCACCACTCAACTGACTTGCACATTTCAAGGAGATAGCAATGCACACCACTCACATGGTCACGTTCACGCAGATGGCCGAACTCGGCACCCTGCCGGTTCGCGTGCCGGCTCCGGCGATCCCGGAGGCCCGGCTGGTGCCGAGCAGCCGGTTCTCGCTGCGCGAGTACTCCATGCACACCCGGCGGTTCGCCGCCCACCGCTGGTTCCGGCTGGCCGCCACCGAGCCGCAGGCCTGCTGAGGTCTCGCCAGATCGAGTCCAACTTCGCTCCCGAATGGGACTCCCGCTCCCGAATTATCGGTGGCGAGGGTTCCAATCGGGAGCGAAGTTGCCGGGGCTGGCGGAGGTGAGCAGTTGCTCGATCGTCACCCCCGCATCGACCAGCGGCAGGTCGTCGCTGAGAATCGGCCGCACCGGTGCGTCGAGTGCGATCAGACCCTGCTCCACGAGGCGCAATACCGCCAGCGCGGTGAAGGTCTTGCTCCCGCTGGCCAGGGCGAACCGGGTGTCAACGCGATTCGGCACCTCGAAGGCCCGGTGGGCGAAGCCGTAGGCCCGTTCCCCTCGGCGGTTCGTCGCCGCTGGCGAGCGAGACCACACCGCTGAACTGATTTTCGGCGACCGCTTCGGCCAGCGCGCCCTCGTCGACGTCCATGCCCCGATTCTTCCCTCGGCAGGAACGAGAGGCTAGACCTGCCAGGTATCGGCGCCGGTGATCAGGTCCTGCAGTTGGGCGAGCCGCGCGGCCGGATCGACCAGCACGCTGAGCTGATCGCGGGCCAGATCGTCATAGGCCGGACGCTGCACGTCGCGGAAGATCCCGATCGGCGAGGACGCCAGGCCGGCCAGGTCGGTCAGCCGCGAAATCGCGAACGCCTGCCCGGGATCGTCGTGGTGGGCGTCATGCACCAGCACCCGCTCCAGACCCACCTCGGCGACGTTGGCGATCTGCAGGTGCCCACCGGCGTCCCGAACCACACCCCTAGAGTTCTCCGGACCGAACCGGATCGGCTCGCCGTGCTTGAGCGGGATCAGCCCGCTGTCGGCACCCTTCAGGGCGTCGAAGGCGCCGTCGTTGAAGATCGGGCAGTTCTGGTAGATCTCCACGAACGACGCGCCGCGGTGGCTGATCGCGGCGGTGAGCACCTCGGAGAGGTGTGCGCGATGCGAGTCCACCGTCCGAGCGACGAAGGTGGCCTCGGCGCCCAAGGCAAGCGAGACCGGGTTGAACGGACGGTCCACCGAACCCGCCGGCGTCGACTTGGTCACCTTCCCCTGCTCTGACGTGGGGGAGTATTGCCCCTTGGTGAGCCCGTAGATGCGGTTGTTGAACAGCATGATCGTGATGTTCACGTTGCGGCGCAGCGCATGGATCAGGTGATTGCCGCCGATGCTGAGCGCGTCCCCGTCGCCGGTAACCACCCACACCGCCAGATCCGGACGGCTCATCGCCACGCCGGTCGCGATGGCCGGCGCCCGGCCGTGGATCGAGTGCATGCCATAGCTGTCGACGTAGTACGGGAACCGCGACGAGCAGCCGATGCCCGAGACGATCACGGTGTTCTCGCGCTTGATGCCGAGCGTCGGCATCAAGCCCTGGAAGGTGGCAAGCACGGCGTAGTCGCCGCAACCGGGGCACCAGCGCACCTCCTGGTCGGTGGTGAAGTCCTTGCGGGTGAGCGGGCTGATCGACAGCGGCACCTTGGCCAGTCCGGACGTCGCCTCAGGAGTCGGTACGGATGGGATCGCGGTCACTTCGCCGCCTCCTCGTCGATCATCTCCGTCAGATCCTTGGCCAGCTCCGACAGCGAGATCGGCAGGCCGCGGACGCGGGCGTAGCTAACGACCGGCGCCAGGTATTTGGCCCGCAGCACCATGGCCAGCTGTCCAAGGTTCATCTCCGGCACGATCACCCGGTCGTAGGCTGCGAGCACCTCGCCGAGATTGGCCGGCAGCGGGTTCAGGTATCGCAGTTGGACGCACGCCAGTTCGCGTCCGGTGCGCCGCACCCGGCGGGCTGCCGCCGAGATCGGGCCGTAGGTCGAGCCCCAGCCGACCACCAGCACCTTCGCGCGTCCGCTGGGATCGTCCACTTCGACCGGCGGCACCACGGCCTGGATTCCATCCACCTTGCGCTGGCGCAGGTTCACCATGAACTCGTGGTTGGCCGGGTCGTAGGAGATCGCGCCGGTACCGTCCGCCTTCTCGATGCCGCCGATGCGGTGCTCCAGGCCCTCGGTGCCGGGCACCGCCCAGGCGCGGGCGAGCTTCTCGTCGCGCAGGTAGGGCCAGAACTCCCCGTCCGGACGGTTGGGTTCAGCTGCGAACTTCGGGTCGATCTCCGGCAGGTCGGCCAGATCGGGCACCAGCCAGGGCTCGGCGCCGTTGGCCAGGTAGCCGTCCGACAGCAGGATCACCGGCGTCCGGTAGTCGATCGCGATTTTGACCGCCTCGTAGGCGGCGGCGAAGCAGTCGCCCGGGGACTGGGCCGCGATCACCGGCAGCGGGGCCTCGCCGTGGCGTCCGAACAGCGCCTGGGTGAGATCGGCCTGTTCGGTCTTGGTGGGCATGCCGGTGGCTGGGCCGGCGCGCTGCACGTCACAGATCACCAGCGGCAGCTCGAGCATCACCGCGAGGCCGATGGTCTCCATCTTCAGGGCAAGGCCTGGCCCGGACGTGGTGGTCACGCCCAGCTGCCCGGCGAAGGAGGCGCCGAGTGCTGCCCCGACCGCGGCGATCTCGTCCTCGGCCTGGAAGGTCATCACCCCGGCGTCCTTGGCCGCAGCGAGGTAGTGCAGCACATCGGACGCGGGCGTGATCGGGTAGGCGCCGAGGAACAGCTGCAGCCCGGCCTTCGCCGCGCCGGCCATCAGGCCGAAGGCGAGCGCCCGGTTGCCGGAGATCTGGCGATACGTGCCCAACGGTGCGGGTGCCGGGGCCACCGCGAACCGGTTGGTGAACACCTCTGTCGTCTCGCCGAAGGCGTATCCGGCCTTGAGCGCGGCGATGTTCGCGTCCCGGATCTGCGGAGACGTGGCGAACCGGCGTTCGAGGAATGCGATCGTGCCCTCGACCGGACGGCTGTACAGCCAGTCCAGCAGGCCAAGGGCGTACATGTTCTTGGTGCGGACGGCGTCCTTGCGGCCAAGGCCGAACTCCGCGACCGCCGCGGACGCCTGCCCGGACAGGTCGAGTGCCACCACCTGGTAGCCGTGCAGCGTCCCGTCCGTGAGCGGGTCTGATCCGTACCCGACCTTGGCGAGGTTGCGCGCGGTGAAGTCGGCGGTGTCGGCGATGATCAGGCCATTGGCAGCGAGGTCACCGAGGTTCGCTTTGAGGGCGGCGGGGTTCATCGCCACCAGCACGTCGGGACGATCGCCCGGGGTGCGGATATCGAAGTCGGCGAAGTGCAGCTGGAAGCTGGACACCCCGGCCACGGTGCCTGCTGGGGCGCGGATCTCGGCGGGGAAGTTCGGCAGGGTCGAGAAATCGTTGCCTGCGTTCGCGGTGTCGTGGGTGAACCGGTCACCCGTCAACTGCATTCCGTCGCCAGAGTCGCCGGCGAACCGGATCACGACGTGGTCGAGGGTGGTCACTTCGGTCATGCGATGAGTTCTCTTCTCGGTCCCGCGGCCGGCCGACTGGGAAGCCGGCGCGTCGGGCAAGTCTAGTTGTTGGCTACCCTTTCCAGCGCAAGGCAACCTTCGACAGCCTTCATCACAAGCGCCGATGATGCCCGCCGTATTCCGACGACTGCGTACATTCGCTCACTCGCCGGCCGGAATCTGAGATGTTGGCGCCGGGTCCGGGCAGGGTTGGTGAGTGCGAGGCGGCTAGCCAGGAGCGATTTCTTCACCAGGTGTCCGAACGCGCCGGAGCCGTCGGCTGGCGGGGGGTGGGGGCCTCGGTAGGCTTGCGTCCATGCCGCCAGCGAGCCCGGAGGAGTGGCAGTGACCCCGCAGACCAGGCCGGCCCAGAGCCGGTCCGGTCTTTGGCGCGCCCGCGTCCGAGAGATGCGAGGTGACATCGCGACCGCTTGGACCCACCGTCCGGTGCGTCGTGGGCTCCTGGGTTCGGTGCTGCTCTTCCTGGGCTCGTTGACGCCGGCATACCTGCCGCAGAACAGTCCTTGGTGGGAGCCGATGCGCGCGCTCGGCCTGGACAACTGGCCGGCCCGCGTCCTCGGCACCGCGCTGGTGGTGGCCGCGGTCGCACTGCTCGTCGAAGCCTGGTTCAAGCTGCGGCCCAGCCTCCACCACGAGGTCAAGCACTGGCCGATCACCCTGCTGTGGAGCCTGCCCCTGCTGCTGGCGCCGCCGATCTTCAGCCACGACGCTTATGCGTATGCCGCCGAAGGCTGGCTGCTGCGAAACGGGCTGAACCCCTACACGAACCCGATCTCTGTGCTCCCCGGCGCTTTCGCCGACCAGACCGCGTGGCTGTGGCGCTACACCACGGCCATGTATCCACCGCTGAGCCTGGAGATGTTCCACGGTCTGGTCGTGCTGGCCGGCAACAACCCGTACTTCTCGGCGATGGCCATGCGGCTGCCCGCGCTGCTCGGGGTGGCGCTGATCGTCTACTTCCTGCCCCGGATCGCGGTGCACATGGGCGCGGACGTGCAGTTGACAGTCTGGTTCTCGGCGATCAACCCGCTGTTGATCATCGACTTCGTCGGCGGCGCGCACAACGACGCGCTGATGATGGGCCTGGTGGTGCTGGCGATCTGGCTGGCCTATGAGCGGCGGTTCTGGTGGGCGGCGATCACGGTCGGGGTGGCGGCCTGTATCAAGCAGCCGGCGCTGCTGGCCTTCTATCCGGTGGCCCTGATCCGGCATCCGTGGAAGACCTTGAGCTGGCCGGACACGTCCGCCGCGATGCTCCGGCTGGTCGGGTCACTGGGCGCCGCGGTCGCGGCTTTCGTGGCGATCTCGCTGGCGACCGGGCTCGGCTTCGGCTGGGTGGACGCAGCCGACGTTCCCGGCATGATCGTCACGCTCGCGCCGTTCACTCTGGTCGGCGAGGGATTGCGGCTGGCGTTCGAGTTCTTCGGCCAGCCGGTTGCCGGGCAGTGGATCAAGGACGGGCTGCGCTACCTCGGGCTGCTCCTCACCGTGGTGGTTATCGGCTGGCTTGGTCTGGGCGTGGGCCGGCGGCAGCCGGTGAAGTTCCTGTCCTGGTCGTATTTGGTTTTCGCGTTCGGTGGCATCGCGCTGAACAGCTGGTACCTGACCTGGGGTGGCCTGCTGCTACCGCTGACCAAACCGACCAACCGGATCATCGGCACCGCGGTCACGCTGACCACCATTCTGCTGGCCTACGGCGCCGGCAACCTGGCCTGGCGCAATGGCGCGGTCGCGCTCGGTTTCGCTGCGCTGGCGTTGATGCTGGTGCTGCTCTACCGGCATGTGCAGGAACACAACGAACGACTCGAGTCCGAAGGAGCGTCCGCATGAGCGAAGCCGAGGTGCTGGTCGAGGTGCGGGCCGGGGTCGGCCGGATCAGGTTGAACCGGCCTCGGCAGATCAACGCGTTGACGGTCGCGATGATGCGCGCGATCGGGGACGCGTTGGAGTTGTTCGCCGCGGATGCCGAGGTTTCATCGGTTGAGCTGACTGGCGCTGGCGAGCGTGGGCTGTGTGCGGGCGCGGACGTGCGCGCGTTGCGCGAGCTCGCGCTGAGCGGGGACGATGTGACCCCCTTCTTCGCCACCGAGTACGGCGTGAACCTGCAGATTGCCAGCTTCCCGAAGCCGTATCGCGCGGTCATGACCGGCATCACCATGGGCGGCGGCATGGGGTTGAGCGTGCACGGCTCCCAGCGGGTGGTGGACGCGACCAGTCGCCTGGCAATGCCGGAGACCCAGATCGGATTGTTCCCGGACGTCTTCGTGACGCCGCTGTTGGCCCGGATGCCCGGCGAGATCGGCACCCACCTGGCGCTGACCGGTGCGTCCGTTGGTGCGGCGGACGCGCTCCGGCTGGGTCTCGCCGACGTGGCAGCCGGCTCAGTGGGTGAGCCGGACGCCGGTCTGGACGCCGGCTGGATCGCCGACGGCTATGCCGGTGACGATCCGGCCGAGATCATCGGACGCCTGGAGCAGCACGCCGATCCGGCCGCCCGAGCGGCTGCCGCGGAGCTGCGGGGACGCAGCCCGATCTCGATCTGCGTGACCCTGGAGGCGCTGCGGCGGGCCGCCCGCACGGTTGCACTCGGCGACCAGCTGCCGACCGAACTCGCGCTCGCGGTCCGCCTGGCCACCGGCCACGATTTTGCCGAGGGCGTCCGCGCCCAGCTCGTGGACCGCGACCGCAACCCCCGATGGCAACACGACTCGATCGAAGCTGTCACCCGAGCCGAGGTGCTCGCCTACTTCGAGCCCCTGGCGGGTTGAGACCAATCGGCCTCTACGCTTGGGCGCGAAAGTGGCCAGTCTTCGCCAATCGGAACCGAGATCCCGTCCTTCGCCGGGATGACGTGGGCAACCTTTCGGCTGGTCGAGCTTGGCCTGCCCCGAGCTTGTCGAAGGGTCGAGACCTGGAGAACCCATCAACCGACTACTGGTCGGCGTAGTCGACCACCACGGGCGCGTGGTCGCTGAGCCGGGCCTCGTAGCTGACTGCGCGATCGGTTCCGCCGACCAGCGCCGCCCGCGCTAGACCCGGCGTCGCCAGGTGGTAGTCGATCCGCCAGCCGGCGTCGTTGTTGAAGGCGTTACCGAGCCAGCTCCACCAGGAGTAGGGGCCGTAGGTGTCCGGATGCAATCGGCGCACCACATCCACGAGCGTTCGCGGGCCGAGCAGCGAGCCGAACCACTCCCGCTCCTCGGGCAGGAAACCGACGTTCTTCTGATTCGAGCGCCAATTCCGGACGTCGAGTGTGGTGTGCGCGACGTTGAAGTCGCCCATCACCAGGAACTCCCGTCCGGACGCGGCAGCCCGCAGCCGCGCCCTGGTGAGATACGGACGGAACGAACGCATGAATCGCCGCTTGTGCCGGTATCTGGACAGCTCGGTGGGGGTGTCGTCGGCGCGTCCGCCCTTGGGCAGGTAGAGCGAGCCGACGGTCAAGCGCCAGCCGTTGAGGTCCACGTCCGCTTCGAGGTAGCGCCCTTCGCTGTCGGACGGATGATCGAAACCGTGACGTACGTTCAGCAGTGGCGCACGGCTGAGCAATGCCACGCCATTGCGTCCGGCGCGATCGCCCTCGTGATAGGCGAAGTGGTAGCCGGCCACCACCTCGGCGGGCACCAGGTCGGCCCGGGCGCGCACCTCCTGCAGGGCGATCAGATCGCAGTCGCGGGCACCCAACCATTCGGCGAAACCGCGGCGGGTGGATGCGCGAATGCCGTTGACGTTGACGGTGGCGATCCGCATCAGTGGTTGCGTCCGCGAGCGGCCACTGGCCAGCGTCCACCGTCGGGCAGCACGTACTCCTCGGCGAGGTTGACCGCGCTACAGACGTGGTTCGGCACGATCCGGATCGTGCTGCCCAGCGCGGGCAGGGCTCCCGGCCACTCAATGGTGGCGTGGTGCTCGGAAAGGGCAACGATGCGCGCTTCGGGCTCGTCCAGGACCCGGCCGTAGCCGGACGTCCAGGGTGCCCGGTCGGCGCCGAGCGCCTTGCTGCCGGCGTCTGCGATCACGCGTCCACGGGCGTGCGAAACGACGCGGGACCCGACGGTCAGCGCGAGCTGCGACCAGTCGATCGTGCCGAGTTCGAGCTGCTGGGCGTCGCCGAAGACGTAGACACCCGGACGCAGTTCGGTCATCGAACCGGCCTGCACGCGTGCAGCGGACGGGGTGGAGCCGCCACTCATGACCCGCGCCGAGATTCCGGACTCGGTCATTGCGGCGGCCGCCAGGGCCAACGCGCCGGCCTCGTCCGCAGCGGCAGCCGACGCCTCGTCCGGCGAGTAGCTGTGTCCTGGGAAGGTGAACACCCCGGCGACGGCCATTCCTAGGTCGGCAAGCCCGGACGCGAGCGTGCCCGCTGCTGCGGGTGCAACCCCGCTGCGGTGGTGGCCGGAGTCGATCTCGACCACCAGCTCGACCGGCAGGCCACGCAGTTGGGCGCCGGCCTCGGCCGAGTCGCAGCCCACCCTCAGCCGGACGCCGCCCTCAGCCAGGCGATGCAGCCGGTCGGCGTCGTCCGCGTCCACCCAGAGCGGGTAGGCGATGAACCGATCGCCTGCGCCGGCGGCAGCGAAAACCTCGGCTTCGCCGATGGTCGCGACGGTCAGGCCGACCGCCCCGCGGGCCAGTTGCATGTCGGCGATCTGCGGGCATTTGTGGGTCTTGGCGTGCGGCCGCAGCGCCAGGCCGAGCGTGCGGGCGTGCGCGGCCATCGCGTCCAGGTTGCGTTCGAGGACGTCCAGGTCGAGCCTCAGGTAGGGAGTGACGCCCACGTCAACGGCCTGCCCTCGGAAACCGGGCCATCGACTATCGGTAGTTGTCGAATTGGACTGCGAAGTCGTAATCGGCGCCGCGGACCAGTTGCTGCACGACCTGCAGGTCGTCGCGCTTCTTGGAGAAGACCCGCAGTTCCTCGCCCTGCACCTGGGTGCGCACGCCCTTGGGGCCCTCGTCGCGGATCAGCTTGGCGATCTTGGCCGCGTTCTCCCGGCTGATGCCCTGCTTCACGGAGGCGGTGAGCTTCCACATCTTGCCCGAGAGCCGCGGCTCGCCGGCGTCCAGCGACTTCAGGTCGATCTTGCGCCGCACCAGCATGGTCTGGAAAACGTCAAGGATGGCCTTCACCCGCTCCTCGCCGCTGGCCTCCATCTCGATCGCTTCGCCCGACCAGCGGATCGACGCGTCCGTGCCCTTGAAGTCGAATCGGTTGCGCACCTCCTTGGCGGCCATGTTGAGGGCGTTGTCCACCTCCTGGTGATCGACCTTGCTGACGATGTCGAACGAGTTCTCTGCTGCCACGTGTCCTCCTGGTGTGCTTGCGTCCATTGTCACCAGATCTGCGGTCACGCCCGCAATCGGCGGGACGCTTCGCTACGGATCGGACGGGATCCGCGGCGAGTCGGGTTTTCCACAGCACCTGGACGCGTTGCGCGCCATCCACAGGGTCGATGTCGACCCGCTGACGGGAATCTGCTCGGCTTACCGAAGATGCCATTGTGACCGCTTTGTTTCTGGAGAGACGGCCCGACCAGCGCATCTTCCGGGCGGCTGACCTGCGGAGGTCGACGCTCAGTCGGCTGGCGCGTCGGCGAGCTGGTTCGGGTGCTTCCCGGAACCTACGTTCGGCCTGTTGACGTGACGGTCCGCTGGGTGCGTTGGCAGGCGGCGTGCGCGTGCGCGCCGCACGCCTGCCGGTGGGGAAGATCCGCTCTGGATGCGGCCGGCGGCGGCCTGGCGCCGTTCCGCGCTCGCGACACGATCACCCTCGCCGGAGCGCCGAAACCGCCGCGTGACGGCAGCGCCTGGTACGCCGCCGACGTTCCTCCCGAGTTCGTCGATGAACGGGACGGTGTGCGGTTCGCCAAGCCGCTGGTCGCAGCCGTGGCGCTCGCCGCCACCGACGGGGGTGGCGCTGGGTCGTTTGCTGATTGCGCAACCGGCCGGCGACGAAGACCTGGCCGAAGTGCTCGAATGGTTCGGCGGACGTGGGGGAAACCGGGCACGGCGGGCACCGTGGGCGGGCTGAGGCAGCGGCCGTGGTCGGGATCAAGACCATCCGACGGCTGCGTCGGGAGCTTCGCCGGCGCGAATCGCGTCCGCTGTGAGTCCATCTGGCGATGGGCCGCGGGTCGCGTCCGATCGGACGTGTTTTGGCCCAATGAGGCGGATTCGTGACCGCTCGCGCGTTTTGCTACAGTGTCCGACGCACGGCAGGTTGCCCGAGTGGCCAAAGGGAGCGGTCTGTAAAACCGTCGGCTAAGCCTACGTAGGTTCGAACCCTACACCTGCCACGCATCGGCCCCTGATCAGGTGAAACCCCTGGTCAGGGGCCGTTTTGGTGCATTGCCACACCGGCCGTGACCGACGCGGCGGGCTAGGCGACGATGCGGTTCACAAGATTCGGGATACGGCCGGTGAGCGCCTGCCACATCAAGTCGTCATTGACCTTGCCGCAGTGGTGTGCGACCAGATTGCGCATCCGGTTGATGCCGGCCCAGTCGATGTCCGGATGGGCTGCCTTGAAGTCGTTTGGCAGCTTCTCGGCGACAGTCGCGATCTTGATCAGGATTCGTTCGCCGGCGTCTTGGAGGAGCGCACCGTCCATCGTGTCGGCCAGATAGGCGTCCGCACCTTTGGCGACCAGGTAGGCGGCCTCGGCGCCGATCTGAGCCAGGTCTTCAAGCCGGCGAGCAACCCGGTCGTCGGTCACAGGGCCACCGCTTCCGCGAGTGCCCGGGTCAACACCGGGCCTGAACTGCCCGTGGAGACCACGTCGACCTGCGGGCGACGGAGCCGAAGGCCCGGACGTCCTCGCCGCCGATCGCCTGCACAGCAGCTAGCACCTGATCGCGCGCCAGTTCGAGCAGTCGGGATGGGCGCACCTGGATCGCTTCTTCGAGAGCCGTTCGGACGGCCTCGCTTGGCTGGCGGGCTCCGGTTTCGATGGCGGCGATCAGCGGTTGCTTGACGCCTGAGGTTAGAGCCAGCTCACGCTGGCTCACGCGTGCGGATGCGCGACGAGTCCTGAGTCGCTCGCCGAAGCTCAGTTCGCTCCTGGGAAGATGAGAACTCGTCTGTTATCGCACCAACGGCGGGGCCGTGCCGAAGCTCTATCGCTGCGGTCCGGTGCATGTGATCTCGTAGCCGCTACCGGGCACGACTACGCTTCGGCCATGCCGCCGACCTCGCAACTGCTGGCGTTCCTCGCCGTGGCCGTGGTGCTGATCCTGATTCCCGGGCCGAGCGTGCTGTTCGTCGTCAGCCGCGCAGTTGCGATGGGTCGCGGCGCGGCCGTCCGCACCGCCCTCGGGAACGCCATCGGCACACTGGTGCTGGTCGCGGCCGTCGCCTTCGGCCTCGGTGCGCTGATCGCAGCCGCGACCATCAGCTACGAGATCATCCGGCTGGCCGGCGCGGCCTACCTGATCTACCTCGGTGTGCAGGCGATCCGACACCGGCGTGAACTTGCCGTGCCGGACGCGGCTCCGTCCAACCGTCGGGTGCTCGCCGAAGGCTTCGTAGTCGGACTCACCAACCCGAAGACCGCGGTCTTCTTCGCCGCGATGCTGCCGCAGTTCATCGATCCGGCGCAGCCGGCCCTCCCGCAATTGCTGCTACTCGGTGCGGTCTTCGTCGCGATCGCAGCGCTCTGCGACTCGCTGTGGGGGCTGTTCGCCGGCACGGCACGCAGCTGGTTCGCGTCCTCGCCGCGCCGGCTGCGTCGGCTGAGCGCAACCGGCGGCGGCGTGATGATCGCCCTCGGCGCCCGGCTGGCGATCAGCGATTGACCCCGATCATCGTGGTCACGTCCAGCGCCGTGGCCACCTGCTCCTCGGTGATTTCGCCGCGCTCGACGTAGCCGAGGTCGCGGACGGCGTCCGCCACGGTCAAGTTCGCCTTCACCGAATGCTTGGCGATCTTCGCCGCCGCCTCGTAGCCGACGATCCGGTTCAGCGGGGTCACGATGGACGGCGACGACTCGGCCAACTGCCGGCACCGCTCCACGTTGGCCTCGATCCCGTCCACGCAGCGGGTGGCCAGCACTCGCGAGACGTTGCCGATCAGGGTGATCGACTCCAGCAGGTTGCGGGCCATCACCGGCAGCATCACCAGCAGGTCGAAGTTGCCCTGCGCACCGGCGAACGCGATCGCGGCGTCGTTCCCGATCACCTGCGCGGCCACCATCACCGTCGCCTCCGGCAGCACTGGGTTCACCTTGCCGGGCATGATCGAGGAGCCCGGCTGCAGGTCGGGCAGCGAGATCTCGCCGATCCCCGTGCGTGGTCCTGAACCCATCCAGCGCAGGTCGTTGGCGATCTTGGTCAGGCTCACCGCGATCGTCCGCAGCGCCCCGGATGTCTCCACCAGCGAGTCCTGGGCGGCCTGGGCCTCGAAGTGGTTTGGCGCCTCCACGAACGGCAGCGAGAGGTTCGCCGCAATCAGTTCGATCACCCGCGCGGAGAACCCGTCCGGGGTGTTGATGCCGGTGCCGACCGCAGTGCCGCCCAGCGGAAGTTCGCACAGCCGGGGGAGCGCCGCGCGCACCCGCTCGATGCCGTAGCGCACCTGGGTGGCGTAGCCGCTGAACTCCTGGCCGAGCGTGATCGGGGTCGCATCCATCAGGTGGGTGCGACCGGATTTCACCACGCTCGCGTATTCGGCCGACTTCGCTTCCAGGGACGCGGCCAGCGTCTCCAGCCCTGGGAACAGCGTCTCGTGGATAGCCTGCACGGCCGCGATGTGGATCGACGAAGGGAACACGTCGTTCGACGACTGGGACGCGTTCACCTGGTCATTCGGGTGCACCGGACGGCCGAGCCCTCGCGAGGCCAGATTGGCCACCACCTCGTTGGCGTTCATATTGGACGAGGTGCCTGAGCCGGTCTGGAAGACGTCGATCGGGAACTGGTCGTCGTGCTGACCGGCGATCACCTCCTCGGACGCGGCCACGATCGCGTCCGCCACATCCGGTGACAGCACGCCCAGCTCGGCGTTGGCCAGAGCGGCCGCGCGTTTGATCTGGGCGAGCGCGGCGATGTGGTGGCTGGACAGGCCGCGTCCCGAAATCGGGAAATTCTCGACGGCGCGCTGCGTCTGGGCTGCGTACAGAGCGCTCGCCGGAACTCGGACCTCGCCCATGGTGTCGTGTTCGATGCGGTACTCGGTCATGGTGCTCCTCTCACTCGGTTCCACGATAGGCCCGCCGCCCGCGGCCTCGTAGAGTGCAGTCATGCCCAGCATGGCCGAGCTCGCCGACAGCATCCTGCTGGTGGCGGACGCGATCCCCTCCGGCCGGGTGAGCACTTACGGCGACATCGCCCGGGTGGTCGGCTGCGGGCCGAGGTTGGTGGCCCGGGTCCTCGCCGGCAGCGGCGGGGAGACGTGCTGGTGGCGGGTGATCCGAGCGGACGGAACCATCGCCGCGCCCCTGGTCGCGGAGGCGTCCGAGCGGCTCATCGGGGAGGGCGTCAGCGTCCGCGCAGGACGCGTAGACCTGTCCCGCTACCGCGCCGAACTCGACTGATCGAGGCGGCCGAACCGCGTCCCAACGCTCGATTTGGGGCGAACGCCCAAACTGGGGTAGTGTCAACCGCTGTCCGGCCCCTATAGCTCAGTCGGCAGAGCGTCTCCATGGTAAGGAGAAGGTCTGCGGTTCGATTCCGCATGGGGGCTCTGTGTTCGGATTGCGGAGTTACCGCCCGCGTCCCAGCGAAGCTGGATCCGAACGGGGGCGGGATAGCTCAGGCGGTAGAGCAAGCGGCTCATAATCGCTGTGTCGCGGGTTCAAGTCCCGCTCCCGCTACCAAAAGTAGAACTCGCAAGGGAAAGAGGAAGTCATGGCCAAGAAGCAAGCCGACGTTCGGCCCAAGATCACCTTGGCATGCACCCAGTGCAAGGAACGGAACTACATCACCAAGAAGAATCGGCGCAACGACCCCGATCGCATGGAGTTGAAGAAGTTCTGCCCGAAGTGCCACGTGCATACTGCGCACCGCGAGACCCGCTGACCCAAGCCTCATCGAGCCGCCCGCCGACCGCGGGCGGCTTCGTTGCGTTTGCCCACCAACGGTCTGCACGATCCTGAACCGTGTTCGGTGCAGGATCATGCACGCCGATGAGACTTCTGCCGGATAACCTGTGCCAATGCCGATCAGCGAAGAACACGTCGGGCGCAGCTACCCGGCGACCGCGCCCTATCAGGTGAGCCGAGCCAAGATCGCCGAGTTCGCCGCCGCCCTCGGGGATGCCGCCAACCCGGCCTACGCCGGCACCGACCCGATCGCCCCGCCCACCTTCGCAGTGGTGTTGGCCGCGGCAGCCTGGGACGCGATGTTCGACGATCCCGACCTCGAACTCAGCCTCAGCCGGACGGTGCACGCCGACCAGCGCTTCGCTTGGCAGCGGCCGCTCCGAGCCGGCGACGAGGTGACCGCCACCTTGCGAATCGAGAAGGTAAGGGCTCGCGGCCCGATGGCGATCATCACGATCGCGGTCGACCTGGCCACCGCAGCCGGCGAGGAACTCTGCACGGCCACGTCCACCCTGATGCACACCCAGGAGGCAGCGGAATGAGCATCGAAGCGTCCGTCGGCCAGGAACTGCCCGGCTTCACCCGTACCTTCACCAGAGCAGACCTGGTCCGCTACGCCGGTGCGTCCGGCGATTTCAACCCGATCCACTGGTCGAACCCTGCGGCCGCGGCGCTCGGCCTGCCGGATGTGATCGCCCACGGCATGCTCACCATGGGCACCGCGCTGCGCGTGGTCACTGACTGGACGGGCGATCCGGCCCGGGTGCTCAACTACTTCGTCCGTTTCAGCAAGCCGGTTGTCGTCCCCGAGACCGACGGGGCCGAGGTCCGCTTCAGGGGCACGGTGACCAAGGTCGAGGACGGGGTTGCGACAGTGCGCATCGAGGCCGTCGCCGGTGAAGTGGCCGTGCTCGGCGCGGCGACCGCAGAGGTGTCTGTTGGCTGAACTGCTCGCCGACCACACCACCTTCCGGGTGGGCGGTCCGGCCCGAGCCTGGGCAGAGCCCGAGACCGAGGCTGAGCTGATCAACCTGGTCAGCAGCGCGGACGCCAGGGGCGAGCCGGTACTGATCCTCGGCGGCGGCTCCAACGTGCTGGTCGCGGACGCGGGCTTCGACGGCACGGTGATCCAGCTCGGACGCCTGCGCGGCGTGCACACCGAGGACGTGGCCGCCTGTTCGGGCGCGTTCATCGACGTGGCCGCCGGTGAACCCTGGGACGCGTTCGTCGAGCGCTCGGTGCACGCCGGCCACGTCGGCGTGGAGGCGCTCTCGGGCGTCCCCGGCCTGGTCGGGGCCACCCCGATCCAGAACGTCGGCGCCTACGGCCAGGAGGTCAGCCAGACCATCGCCCGCGTCCGGCTCTGGGACCGCCAGGATCGGAAAGTGGTCACCCGCAGCGTCGCCGAATGCCACTTCGGCTACCGGCGTTCGCTGTTCAAGGCCCAGCCCGGACGCTGGGTGGTGCTCAGCGTGAGCTTCCAGTTCCGCCTAGGCGAACTGTCGACGCCGGTTCGCTACGCCGAGCTTGCGAAAGCGCTGGGCATTCAACCGGGGGAGCGCGCGCCACTGGCCAAGGTGCGGCGGACGGTTCTCCAACTGCGCCGCGGCAAGGGCATGGTGCTCGATCAGGCTGATGCCGACACCTGGAGTGCCGGCAGTTTCTTCACCAACCCGCTGGTGCCGGCCGAGATCGCGGCCGCGTTGCCGGACGACGCGCCGCGCTACCCGCAGCCCGACGGCACGGTCAAGACCAGCGCGGCCTGGCTGATCGAACACGCCGGTTTCAGCCGCGGCTACGGCTTGGGCCTGGCCAGGTTGTCCAGCAAGCACACGCTGGCCATCACGAACCGTGGCTCGGCCCAGGCTGCCGACATCGTCGCGCTGGCGCGCGAAGTGCGTGCCGGTGTGGAGCGCGCGTACGGCGTCCGTTTGGTACCTGAACCGGTACTGATCGGTGTCAGCCTGGATGCGTAGACTGTCGCCCGACGACTGCTGGGTCGGCTCAGCCGCGCCGGCGCCCGGTCTTTGAAAGGAACCCAGATGAGCATTCTGTCGAGCCTTCCGCTGGCACCGCGTGACCCGATCCTCGGCCTGACCGAGGCTTTCGTCGCCGACACCCGGGCCGACAAGGTGAATCTGGGCGTCGGGGTGTACCTGGGCGAAGACGGCAAAATCCCGCTGCTGGACTGCGTCCGCGAGGCCGAGGCTCGGCTGGCCGCAGCGCCGGCCCCACGCGGCTATCTGCCAATTGACGGGCTGCCGGCCTACACCAAAGGTGTCCGCGAGTTGGTCTTCGGAGCCGAATCGGACGCGGTCACGTCCGGCCGGGTGGTGACCGTGCAGGGCCTGGGCGGCACCGGTGCGCTCAAGATCGGCGCCGAGTTCCTCAAGCTCACCGATGCCGGACGCACACTGCTGATCTCCGACCCGTCCTGGGAAAACCACCAGGCGCTGTTCAGCCGCGCCGGGTACGACGTCCGCACCTACCGGTACTACGCGCCGGCGCTGGGCGGCATCGACTTCCAGGGCATGCTGGCCGACCTACGTGCGGCTGAGCCAGGCACCGTGGTCGTCCTGCACGCCTGCTGCCACAACCCGACCGGCTACGACTTGGACGATGCCCAGTGGGCCCAGGTTGCCGACGTCGTGGTCGAGCGCGGGCTGGTGCCCTTCCTTGACATGGCCTACCAGGGCTTCGCGGACGGAATCGAGCCGGACGGCGCGGTCGTCGCTCGGTTCGCAGGGCTGGGCGTCCCGCTGCTCGTCGCGTCCTCGTTCAGCAAGAGCTTCAGCCTCTACGGCGAGCGCGTCGGCGGGCTGAGCGTCCTGGCCGCGGACGCCGAGGAAGCCGCGCGGGTGCTCTCCCAGCTGAAGGTGACCATCCGGACGACGTACTCCAACCCGCCCACCCACGGCGCGGCGGTGGTCGCGTCCGTCCTCGGTGACCCGGAACTGCGGGCACGCTGGGAGGCCGAACTGGAGTCGATGCGGCTGCGGATCAAGGCGATGCGTTCCGCGCTGGTGAGTGAATTGGCCGGCGCCCCGCGTGATTTCGGCTTCATCGCCGACCAGGTGGGCATGTTCAGCTACTGCGGGCTGAGCGCGGAGCAGATGCGCGAACTTCGTGAGGTGCACGGGGTGTACGGCACCGACGCCGGCCGCATCTGCGTGGCTGCGCTGAACCCGAGCAACGTCGGGACCGTGGCCAAGGCGATAGCTGCGGTGCTCTGAGCCGGCGATCGGTCCATACACCGGCTGGGCGCGCCAAAGCCCGTTCGGTTCGACTCGCCTGATCAAAACCCGTACAATCTGGTTCTTGGTGGCCGACTCCGGTTCGCCCATGCCCACAAGGCAGCGGCAACCTCGAGCAGGTCACCATTGAAGGGCAATAGCTCAATTGGCAGAGCAGCGGTCTCCAAAACCGCAGGTTGGGGGTTCAAGTCCCTCTTGCCCTGCTGGACGGCCGTTTTGCATGAACGGTTGGCAACACCCACCTAGTGAAGATGTAAGGACGGCCCCGTGGCGGACGAACAGGATCAGGCTGCTGCCGACGTACCTGCTGACCCCACCGACTCCCTTGATCTGGAGGCGATGGGCCTTGAGGACGTCGAGCTGACCGAGGAGGAGCAGGTCGCGCAGGCGGCCGCGCAGTCCCGTCCGGTCCGCAAGGCAGCCACCCCGGACGCCGGCAAGGGCCACGCCACGCCCAAGCGGCGCACCCCTAAGGTGAACTCGGATGAGCCCCGGCGGGCCACTCCGGCGGAATTCGTGCAGGAGGCGGTCGCGGAACTGAGGAAGGTGGTCTGGCCGACCGGGAGCCAGCTGCAGCAGTACTTCCTGGTGGTCCTGATCTTCGTCCTGATCATGATCGGGATCGTGACCGCGCTCGACCTGCTCTTCGGCGCCGGGATCCTGGCGATCTTCGGCTGACGGACGGAAAGCGAGAGATGACCGAGAACAACACCCCCGGTGACGAGTTCGGCACCGAGAACGAGATCGAGATCGATCTCGGCCTGCCCGATGTCGGCACCGAGGACGACCTGGAGCTGAACCTCGATTTCGGCGGCACGATCGATGCCGAAGCCGATGACATCGTGCTCGACCTGGGCGACGAGTCCGAGCCTGAGCCCGAACCAGAGACCGTCAGCGACGCGGACGAGGAGGCGGTGCTCGAAGAGCTTCGCCAGCGGCTGCGTAGCCAGATCGGCGACTGGTACGTCATTCACACGTACTCCGGCATGGAGAACCGGGTCAAGCAGAACCTGGACAACCGGGTGAAGACCCTGGGCATGGAGGACTACATCTTCGAGGCCGTCGTGCCCACTGAAGAGGTCATCGAGACCCGCAACGGTGCCCGCAAGTCGGTCACCCGCACGGTGCTCCCCGGCTACGTCCTGGTGCGCATGGACCTGACCGACGCTTCCTGGGCCGCGGTGCGGCACACCCCGTCCGTCACCGGTTTCGTGGCCCACGCCAACGCGCCGGTGCCGCTCAGCCTGGACGAGGTGGAGAAGATGCTCGCGCCGTCCGCCCTGGCGAAGGCTGCGGCCGCGTCCGTCGGCACCAAGCGCAGCGCGAAGAAGATCGAGATCGCCGACTTCAAGGTCGGGGATTCGGTCATGGTGGTGCAGGGCCCGTTCGCCGGCGTCCATGCGACCATCACCGAGATCAATGCGAACAGCCAGCGGCTCAAGGCGCTGGTCGAGATCCTCGGCCGGGAGACCCCGGTCGATCTGACCCTCGGCCAGATCCAGAAGGTCTAGGCATCGCATCGCCGTCGGTCACCCGGCCGCACGGCAGAACAGCACCAAACGAGAAGGACCCAATCAGAAATGCCTCCTAAGAAGAAGGTTGCCGCGATCGTCAAGGTGGCCTTGAACGCGGGCGCGGCCACCCCGGCTCCGCCGGTCGGCACCGCGCTCGGCCCGCACGGCGTGAACATCATGGAGTTCTGCAAGCGATACAACGCCGAGACCGAACCCATGCGCGGCAACGTCATCCCGGTCGAGATCACCATCTACGAAGACCGCACCTTCACCTTCATCACGAAGACCCCGCCGGCCGCGGAACTGATCAAGAAGGCCGCCGGGCTGAAGAGCGGCTCCGCCCGTCCGCACAAGGACAAGGTGGCCCACCTCAGCGCCGACCAGGTGCGCGAGATCGCCAACACCAAGTTGCCCGACCTCAACGCCAACGACATCGACGCGGCCATGAAGATCGTGGCCGGCACCGCCCGCTCCATGGGCGTCACCGTCGACCTCTGACCAACCCCCAGTGGCAGGGCAGTGCGCCCACACCACGACTGGCACGCGGCCCACAAGAGGGTCGAACTAAGGAGACCAGCATGAAGCACAGCAAGGCCTACAAGGCCCAGATCGCGAACATCGACGAAGCCCAGCTGTACAGCCCCGAGGCCGCCCTCGGAATCGTCAAGAAGAACGCCTCGGCGAAGTTCGACGAGACGGTGGAGGTCGCCCTCCGCCTCGGCGTCGACCCCCGCAAGGCCGACCAGATGGTGCGTGGCACCGTCAACCTTCCCAACGGCACTGGCAAGACGGCACGGGTCCTCGTCTTCGCCACCGGTGAGAAGGCTGCGGACGCCATCGCGGCCGGCGCGGACGAGGTCGGCGCCGACGAACTGATCGACAAGATCGCCGGCGGCTACCTCGATTTCGATGCGGTCGTTGCCACCCCCGACCTAATGGGTAAGGTCGGCCGCCTCGGCCGAGTGCTCGGCCCGCGCGGCCTGATGCCGAACCCGAAGACCGGCACCGTCACCATGGACGTGGCCAAGGCTGTCACCGACATCAAGGGCGGCAAGATCGAGTTCCGCGTCGATCGGCACGCCAACCTTCACTTCATCGTGGGCAAGGCTTCGTTCACCGATCAGCAGCTGATCGAGAACTACTTCGCCGCGCTGGACGAGGTCATGCGACTCAAGCCGAGCGCGTCCAAGGGCCGGTACCTGAAGAAGGCCACCATCTCCTCGACGATGAGCCCTGGCGTCGGTGTCGATCCGACCAAGCTCAAGCCCGCCGCTGAGTGATCTGCTCCGTTCGGCCCCGGTCCAGCTCTGGAGCGGGGCCGAACTGCTTTCTGTCCGCGCGGGCGCAGGCTGTGGCTCAGCGCACCGTCCACGGTGCACGCAGCCACAGTCAGTGCGTCCAACTGGGGTCGCGATTTGGTGACCCGGGTCGCGTCCCGATAAGGTGGGCACACCGAAGACCGCTGGTTCTCGTCCTGGCTTGCCAGGAAGGTAAATCCCGCGCAGGTGAAACCTGAAGCTTGAGTTGTTTGCCCTGGTTGCCCTGCGCACCAGGGTTTTTTCGTTCCTGTGGACTTCGGTGATCCAAACAGATGTGGGAAGGAGACCCATGGCGAGGCCGGACAAGGCAGCCGCCGTTGCGGAGCTGGCTGAGCAGTTCAGCAACTCTGCGGCCGCAGTGCTGACCGAGTACCGCGGACTCACCGTCAAGAGCCTGAAGGAGTTGCGCAGGGCTCTTGGTGAGGACGCCAGCTACGCCGTGACGAAGAACACACTGACCATGATCGCGGCCCGCGAAGCGGGCATCGAGGGCCTCGACGATCAGCTCGCCGGGCCCACCGCGATCGCCTTCATCCGCGGTGACGTAGCCACCGTGGCGAAGGGTCTGCGTGACTTCGCCAAGGCGAACCCGCTTCTGGTGATCAAGGGTGGCGTGATGGACGGTCGTGTCCTCGACGCCGAATCGGTGAAGAAGCTGGCCGACCTCGAATCTCGCGAGGTGCTGCTGGCCAAGCTTGCCGGTGCGATGAACGGAAACCTGGCCAAGGCTGTTGGTCTGTTCGCCGCTCCGCTGTCCCGGGCCGCTCGCGCCCTGGACGCCCTGAAGTCCCAGAAGGAGGCCGGGGACGCCCCGGCAACCGATGCAGCACCCGCTGCTGAGGCCCCCGACGCGGCTGACGCTGCATCCGAATAAGAAGAAAGGACGCCCATTATGGCGAAGCTCACTACTGACGAGCTCCTTGAGGCTTTCAAGGAGATGACCCTGATCGAGCTCTCCGAGTTCGTGAAGCTGTTCGAGGACACCTTCGGTGTCACCGCTGCCGCTCCGGTTGCCGTGGCTGCTGCTGCCGCTCCGGCTGCCGGTGGCGACGCTGCCGAGGAGGAAGAGGTCAGCAACGAGGTCGACGTGATCCTCGACTCCGCTGGCGACAAGAAGATCCAGGTCATCAAGGAGGTTCGCGCGCTCACCAACCTCGGTCTGAAGGAGGCCAAGGATCTGGTCGAGGCCGCTCCGAAGGTAGTGCTGGAGAAGGTCACCCGCGACGCGGCCGCCAAGGCCAAGGAGACCCTCGAGGCCGCCGGCGCTGCCGTCACCATCAAGTGACCTGAGCGTTTCGCGCCAAGCGGCGGTTGCCCTTCGGGGCAGCCGCCGTTTTGCTTTTCCGGACGCGCAACTCGGTGCGCGGGGCCCCGTGTTTGCCCGCAAGCTGGACCGATCAGTGCCGTCTTGGGCCACAACTGTCCAGCTTGTTGGGTGGGGGCCTGAGGGGCCGGCGTGTCGGGAAGATCACTGACGGAAACAACAAGGCGGCGATCCGTTTGGATCGCCGCCTTGCTGACTCTACTGGGGGTGGAGGGTAAGTCTTTGGGGGTGAGTCGGGCTACGTGATGTGCGCTCAGCGCTTGAGCGGCCAGCTGCCCTGGCCACCGTTGGTGGTGGTGCTGGTGCCGCCGCCGACAACTGGGCCGGCGCTCTGGATGCCGCTCGTGGTGATCGGCAGCACGGCGAAGACACCGGTAACAGCCGCTACGGCGAGGACCTTGCGAACTGAACTCATGGAGGGGGACCTTTCTAGAGAGCGCATGTTTGAAACGACTCGATGCGCATGAAACTAACGATACTTGACTGTCTTGTCAACTTTTGACAAGGTGTTTTTGGGCAAGTTTTGGAGGTGACCCGTGAGCGCGACCGACGCGGCGCGATTTGGCGCAATGCTTCGCGAGTCCCGCCGAAGCCTCGGGCTTTCCCAGGCCGAGCTCGGCGGAGGCAAGTATTCCGGCAGTTACATCTCCCATCTGGAGAGCGGTCGGCGGGTAGCCAACGCCGAAGCCATCGAGTTCCTTTCGCGCAGGTTGGGCGTTTCCCTCCTCGAATGGGGAGTCACTGCTACCGGCGATTCGCCAGCCCAAGCGGTCGTGGCCGACGCTATCGAGGATCTCCTGGTCGCAGAGCGTGCTTCTTCGCAGCACGACTGGGCGGCGGCGACGGCGCACGCCACGAAGGCAGCAGAGATCGCATTTGCCGCCGGAGACATGTCGCGACACTGGGAGTCCCTGTATGTCCTGGCCCAGACAAGGCACGCGTCGGGGGAGTTCCTTGAGGCCGCGCACCTGGCCGAGCAGCTCTCCGAGCACGAGACTGCGCTCAAGTTCGGAGTCGCGCGCGCTCAGGCGCTGAGCCTCGCGTCCATCGGGTATCGCGCGTCTGACCGGCTCGGTTGGGCGGTAGCGTTCGGCGCGAGAGCGGTGGAGGCGGCATCGTCGGCGCCACCCGTGATCCTTTCGGAAGCTCTGATGGCCCTGGTCAGTGCCATGTCGGAAGCGGGCCATTCGGCCGCTGAAAGCGAGCCATACCTGCGCCGGCTGCATGAACTCTCACCGAGACTCAACTCAAGCCATTCCCGCGGCATCATCGCCTGGACGGTCGGCGTGGCCGCATTCGTGGCCGGGGACCAGGAAGCTGGCCTTCGCTACTTTGAAGAGGCGAAGCACCTTCTCGAACCCCAACGCGATCTGCGAATGTGGTTCCGCTATCACAGCATCGCAGCGCGGTGGCGGTTGAACACGGGTCTTCTGGACGGGGTTGAGTCGATGATCCAGACCGCATCGACGGGTCTGGCGTTCCTCGGCAACACCTACGATCTCGTGGAGTTGCGTCAGGTTGAGGCCATGTTGGCGCTACGCAAGGGAGACGCGGTCGAGGCCGCGCGGCTCATGTCCGAGGTGCTGGACGACCCAGTGATGGGTGCCGACGGAATGTCGCGGGGCGGCTCGGAATTGCTGCTCGCACACGCCTTCGAAGCGCTGGGTCGAAATGAGTCCGCGCGCCGGCGCTACCAGCTTGCGGCTATGCAATTCGAGGTGGAAGGGCGCTTCCGCGCGGCCGTGGATGCATGGCGTCGGAGCGCCGGAGAAGAAACCTCGAATTCTTTCTTGACTCAGGGTTGACATGGTTGGTCAAGTCTGTTTGACTTAACTCATCGACGTCCCCCCAATGCGTCGAGTGAGTACACCACTTAGGCCGGTGTGCTGCAGCGTTTGGCTCCCCTCCCCTTGCCTTGCTGCAGACACCGGCCTTGTGGCGTCCCCGGCCAG
>Ga0116180_1000105_pt1 | contig 75489 bp, 66 predicted proteins | sample AD_UKC073_MetaG_FD_89804 | JGI IMG/M metagenome (GOLD analysis project Ga0116180, IMG submission 89804) | Active sludge microbial communities of municipal wastewater-treating anaerobic digesters from USA - AD_UKC073_MetaG | ecosystem: Engineered > Bioreactor > Anaerobic > Digestate | place: USA... | reverse complement strand
GGGTCATCGCCGAGAGGAAGAACGCCTGGAAGGTGGTGTCGACGGCGTCCATGCTGCCGAAGGTCTCGACGTTGTCGAACTCGAGCACGGCGAAGGCGAGCGCGCCGGCCAAGAAGAGCGCCGTCGTGGTGATGAGGGTTAGCTTGGCGTGCAGCGACCAGCGCCGCACGTGCCAGACGTGCCGGGCGAGCGTGTAGATCACGGGGAAGCCGATGCTGCCGAGAAAGACGCCGACCATGAGGACGGTGAGGATGAAGTAGTCGTCGGCGAACGGGGCGAGGCCGCCGGGGTTGGGGGTGAATCCCGTGTTCGTGAACGCCATCGCCGCGTAGAACGGCGCCTCCCAGATCGCGGCGACGGCGTCGACCTTCGCGAGCACCAGGGCCGGGAACAGCAGGATCGCGAGGATGCCCTCGATGACGAGGGTCGACAGCGCCACGGTGCGCAGCAGCTGGCCGACCTCGCCGAGGCGCACGGTCTGGCTCTCGTTCACCGGCCCGCCGTGCGCGCGCAGCGGGTTCGTGTCGCTCGCGGCGATCAGCTTGGCGCGCAGCCCGAGGCGCTTCGAGATCACCAGGCCCAGGATCGAGGCGAGCGTGAGCACGCCCATGCCGCCGATGTTCACGCCGAGGAAGATCAGGACGCGCCCGAACGGCGACCAGTGCGTCGCCATGTCGACCGTGCTCAGTCCGGTGACGCAGATGGTCGAGACCGCGGTGAACAGCGCGTCGGCGAGCGGCGTGCGCTGACCGTCGGCCGCCGCGGCCGGGAGCGAGAGCAGAGCCGTGAACAGCAGCACCAGGCTGGAGAAGACCAGCAGCGCGAAGCGCGGGGGCGAGGCGGTCGTGAAGGCGCGGAAGGCCGAGGGAACCGAGCGGACAGCGCGAAGCAGCGGTCGTGATGACCGCCTGCTCCTCATGTCCACCGACATGTCGCCTCCTCGCTGGCCGGGACCTTGTCATGGTAGTCGTGCTCCCGCGCCACTAACCTATGGGTATGGCGGACATTTTCGACGTGATTGCCGACGGCACGAGGAGAGACATCCTGCAGCTGCTGCTCGAGAGTGCCGGATCGGGACAGGACACGGGCACCAGCGTGTCGAACATCGTGCAGGCGCTGGGCGCCAGCCAGCCCACCGTGTCGAAGCATCTGAAGGTGCTGCGCGACGCCGGGCTCGTCTCGGTGCGCGAGGAGGGTCAGCACCGGTTCTACAGCCTTGAGGCCGGGCCGCTCGGCACCGTCGACGATTGGCTGGTGCCGTTTCTCATCGACGAGACGGATGCCGCGATCCTCGCCGACCCCTACGCCGACGACGATGGCAGCCCGTCGCTCCCGGAGGGCGCACAGCACGCTGCCGAGGTGTTCGGCCGCACCGCCGCGCAGGCCAAGCACGTCGTCGCGACGGCGATGAAGCGCCTCGGGGTCTAGCGCCTCGGGTGTCGTGCCTCGACGCGGCGTCGCTGACTCGCCCCCCTTGCGGCGTGTATCTGGCCGCCGCGGGCCGGCGTTGCTCGCCGTGGGCCGAACCGTGCGCCGTGGGCCGAACCGTGCGCCGAGGCCCGAACCGTGCGCCGAGGGCCGCCCTCGCCCGGCGCGCCGCTGACGGCTCGGCACGGGTGGATCCCGCGCGACCGGTCAGAATCCCACGAGTCACACCAGCCACGCGGGTTTACTTTGCTCGACAGCAACCCCTAGAGTGAGGCTCAGTTTCGTGGGGATGAATTCGTGGGGATGAATGGGGTGCTGAGCAGACATGGCTGCATTGCCTGACGTGAAGTTTCTGACCGTCGCCGAGGTGGCGGCGATCATGCGGGTGTCGAAGATGACGGTGTACCGGCTGGTGCACGCCGGCGAGCTCCCGGCCGTGCGGTTCGGCCGCTCGTATCGCGTGCCTGAGACCGCCGTCACGAACGCGCTGCAGCGCCCGATCTCCGACGTCGGCTGACGGCGCGGCCCGAAACCCGGGGGTGCATGCGCGCTCGCGTTGCGTTTGGGGTTCCGCCGTAGGGTAGACTCTCCCAAGGCATTTGTTTGTACGTACCCGGATGCCGTCAGTGGTATCCATGCCCCGATCTTTGTGAGGTTTTCCGTGGGTTCAGTCATCAAGAAGCGCCGCAAGCGCATGGCGAAGAAGAAGCACCGCAAGCTGCTTCGTAAGACTCGCCACCAGCGTCGCAACAAGAAGTAGCGATCGCGCAAGCGGCAGCACATCCAGACGCCGGTCCTTCGGGGCCGGCGTTTTTGGTTGCGCGCAAGGTGCCCGCCGCGCGCATGCCAGACTTGAGCCATGACCACGATCACCCTCATCGGCAAGCCCGAGTGTCACCTGTGCGATGTCGCACGGGAGGTGACCACGCAGGTGCTCGCCGAGCTGCCCGAAGCGGTGGCCGAGCGGATCGAGGTGCGCGAGGCATCCATCAGCGATGACCCGGCGCTGTTCGAGCTGTGGTGGGAGAAGATCCCGGTCGTGCTCATCGATGACCAGCTGCACGCGCACTGGCGCCTGAACCCCGAACGCCTGCGCAGCGCGCTGCTGCAGGCGAACCAGAACCAGAACCCGACTCGCTGAGGAGACCCCATGATTCGTCACATCGTGATGTGGAGAATGTCCGCTGAGGACGCCGCCGGCCGTGCCGAGCAGGCCCAGCAGGTGGCGGAGCTGCTCACGGCGCTGAAGGGCGTCGTCCCCGAGATCATCGACATCACCGTGGCGCCCAACGTCGCCTACGAGGGGCAGAACTGGGACGTCGCGCTCGTCGCCGACTTCGCCGATCTCGACGCGCTCGCCCGCTACGTCGTGCACCCGAGCCACGAGGAGGCGGCGAAGTTCGTGCGCAGCGTGGCGGCCGAGCGCGCGGCCGTCGACTTCACGCTCTGAGCCCCGGCCGAGCCCGGCACGCGCCGCTGACACAGCCCGGCACGGGCGCCGTACGGGTCGCCCGCCGATGCGCTCCTGGGCGCCTGCGCGGCGACGTCGCTGTACCGCTTCGACGCGGCGATGCGGCTGCGCCACTGTGCCCCTGGTCCGCAGCGCCCTGCGCGGCGCCGCGGCCGCGTCGCTACGCCGCGAGGCGGGCGCGCAGCGCGGCCAGCTGGGCGTCGGTGAGCCCGCCCGACTGCAGGTAGGCGACCGAGCCGCCGAAGTGCTCGTCGACCCACGCCAGGGCCTGTTCGATCGCCTCGGGCGGCGTGCCGGTGACGAGCTGCACGAGCGCCGGCGTGGTCGGCGCGCCCATGCGCGTGATCATGCCGAGCATGCCCTCGGCCCACGGGCCCGCCAGGTTCTGCGCCGAGCTCGCGTAGTCGGCCACGATCGCGTCGCGGGCCACGCCCACGGCATCGAGGATCAGCGCGGCGCTCACGCCCGTGCGGTCCTTGCCGGCGGTGCAGTGGATGAGCACCGCGCTCGGCGTCTCGTCGGTGGATGCCGCGACCAGGCCGGCGACCTCGGCGAATGCCGCCGCGCCGCCCGAGAGCATCTGCACGTACATCTCGCCGAGCGTGGGGATGTTGGCGAGCACCTTCGCCATCAGCTGCTGCATCGCCGCCGGGTCGGGCGCGGTCGCTCCGCTGCCGTCCGCGGCTGCGAAGGCGGCCTGTGCCGCGCCGGCGAGTCCGCCCTGCATCACCGACAGGTTCACGACCTCGAACGGGCGCGTCTTGGGCAGCACATCGGGCGCGCCTGCGCGCTCGGAATCCATGCGGAAGTCGACGATCACGCCGATGGGGCTCGCCGCGAGCTCGGCCTCGCCCTTCGTCGTGAGCGTGTTCAGCGCCTCGGAGCGGTAGAAGACGCCGGGGCGGGTCTGCCCGCCGTCGGTGAGGGGCATGCCGCCCAGGTCGCGGAAGTTCACCGCGCCGTCGAGCGTGGCGGTGATGGCGGGGTGTGAAGTCATGCGCCCAGCCTAGGGTCTGGGCGCGCGGCGAGTGGCGCCTACGGCTGCAGGCGGGTCGGGCCGCGGAACAGGTACGTGACCTCGCGAATCGACGACTCGCCGAGCAGCAGCATCAGCAGGCGGGCGAGGCCCATGCCGAAGCCGCCGTGCGGGGGCACGCCGTAGCGGAAGAAGTCGAAGTAGAACTCGAGTCCGGCGGGGTCGAGTCCCTTCTCCTTGGCCTGCTCGATGAGCACGTCGACGCGGTGCTCGCGCTGCGCGCCGGTCGTGATCTCGACGCCCTTGTAGAGCAGGTCGTAGCTCTTGGTGAGCCCCGTCTCCTCGTCGCGCATGTGGTAGAAGGCGCGGATGTGGGCGGGGTAGTCGGTGATGTAGACGAAGTCGTGGCCGAGCGCCTCCTTCACGTGCGCCGAGATCTGGCGCTCGCCCTCGGGGTCGAGGTCGCCGTCGGCGCGGAGGATCTCGTGGCCGCGGGCGGCGACGATCTCGAGCGCCTCGGCGAGCGGGATGCGCGGGAACGGCAGGCTCGGCACCTCGACCGTGAGGCCGAAGAGCCGCTCGATGTCGTCGCCGTGCTTCTCCTTGACGGCCGCGATCGCGAACGCGAGCAGCTCCTCCTGCATGCGTGCGACGTCCTCGTGCGAGTCGATCCACGAGATCTCGGCATCCACCGACGTGAACTCGGTCGCGTGCCGCGAGGTGAAGGAGGGGTCGGCGCGGTAGACGTCGCCGATCTCGAAGATCTTGCCGAACCCGGCGGACTGCGCCATCTGCTTGTAGAACTGCGGGCTCTGCGCGAGGTAGGCGGTCGTGTCGAAGTACTCGAGCGCGAACAGCTCGGCGTTGGACTCCGAGGCGCTCGCCATGAGCTTCGGCGAGTGCACCTCGATGTAGTCGCGCTCGATCCAGTAGGTGCGCATGGCGTGCTCGAGGGTGGTCTGCACGCGGAAGATGAGGTTGTTGCGCTCCTGGCGCAGGTCGAGGAAGCGCCAGTCCATGCGCTTGTCGAGCCCCGAGTCGACGGCGATCGGGTTCTCGGGCAGGGCGGGGGCTGCGACATCCAGCGTCGTGATCTTGACCTCGACCCCGCCGAGCTTCACGCGCTCGTCGTGCTTGAGCTCGCCGTGCACGGTCAGGAACGTGCCCTGCGTGAGGTGCGAGATCGTCTCAGTCAGCGCGAGGGCAGCGGATGCCTCGGCCGTGGGCGCCTCACCCTCGGGGAGCTCGCGGGTGGCGGGGTTCACGAGCTGCACGGCGCCGGATTCGTCGCGCAGGACGATGAACTGCACCTTCTTCTGGTCGCGGACGGTCTCGACCCAGCCTGACACCGAGACGGCGCCGTCGGGACGACCAAGAAGCTGCTTTACCAATGCGCGTTCGTTCACGCCGTCCAGTCTACGGTTGTGCGCCCGTTCTCCCCATTCGCGTGCGCGCATGGGCCCGATGCGGGCCGCGTCCCCTACTGTGTGCATATGACCGACTCGGCGGACGTGCGCGCGGGCGTGCGGGAGCCGCGCCCCGCTCGCGCGGTGCGTGCCGCGCGGCCGACGTGGGATCTCCCGGTCGCGATCATCGGCCTCGTCGTGCTCGCCGCGGCCACGGCGCTCGCCGCGACCTTCGGCACCTTCATCGGCTGGGCCGGCGCCGGGTGCGGGGTGCTGACCGGCTGCAACAGCGGGCTGATCGTGTCGGGGCTGTTCCTGGGCACCTTCGGGGTGATCATCGCCGCCATCGTCTTTCTCGTCATCACGATCGCGCGCCTGACGGTGCGGCGGGTCGCCTGGTGGGCGCCGCTGTGCGGCATCGGCGCCGTCGGCCTGATCTTCGCGCTGGGCACCGTCCTCGCCGGCATCGGCGCCGGGGCGGGCGGCGCCGGCCTCTCGGCCGGGGCCGATGCGGGGATCGGGGCCTTGCTGCTGCACGGCCTGGGCTAGGGTCGAGCGGGCACCCCGACCGGTTCTCGGCAGACGATGCGTGCCGCGGCGGCCGTCGCCGCCGAGTGTGACGGGGCTCATGGCGTCCTCACGGGATGCCCTCAGGAACCTCACACGTACACTGAAACGGTGCCTGCAAATCGTGTTCATCTCGTGCGCCACGGGGAGGTTTTCAACCCCGATCGCGTGCTCTATGGGCGCCTGCCGAACTTCCGGCTGAGCGATGACGGCCGCCGGATGGCGCTCGCGGCCGCCGAGTACATGCGCTCGCTGGATCGCCCCGTGCGCGAGCTCGTCGCGTCGCCCCTGCAGCGCGCGCAGGAGTCGGCCGAGCCGTTCGCCGAGCTGTTCGGGCTGACCCCGCGCATCGACGAGCGCGTGATCGAGCCGACGAACGTGTTCGAGGGCAAGCAGATGCGGCGCGCGCTGCGCAACCCCCTGAACTGGTGGCATCTGCGCCGGCCGAGCGTGCCGAGCTGGGGCGAGCCGAACGCCTCGATCGCCGCGCGCATGGCCGAGGCGATGGATGCCGCATGGCAGGGCGTCGACGGCGGAGATGTCGTCATCGTCTCGCACCAGGCCCCGATCTGGATCACGCACCTGCACGTCGCGGGGGAGCGCCTGGCGCACGACCCGCGCACGCGCCGCTGCGCGCTGTCGAGCGTGACGTCGTTCGCCCGTGCCGGCGGCGGCTCGGGCTGGGTCGAGGTGGCCTACGCCGAGCCGGCGGCGACCGATTCGGCCGTGGATGTGGGGGCGGTATGACCAGGGACGCATTGCTCATGGATGCTGCGAAGTCGCGCCGCTGGCGGGCTCGCCTCGCGGCGGTGCTCCTCCTGCCCGCGCTGCTGTTCTCGCTGGCCGCGTGCTCGAGCGACAACGACGGCCTCACGCAGCAGTTCCGCGAGGGCGGCGACAAGGGCTTCATCTCGGGCGACGGCCGCGTCGTCGAGATTCCGATCGAGCAGCGCGGCGAGCCCGTCGTGTTCACCGGGGTCTCGGAGACGGGCGAGGAGCTCTCGAGCGAGGACTACCTCGGCGAGGTGCTCGTCGTGAACTTCTGGTACGCCGGGTGTGCCCCGTGCCGTGCCGAGGCGGCCGACCTCGAGGCCGTGCACGAGCAGTTTGCCGAGGCGGGCGCGAGCTTCATGGGCGTGAACATCTACGACCAGCCCGACACGGCCCTGAGCTTCGCCAAGCAGTACGGCGTCACGTATCCGAGCGCGATGGCCGCCGGCGACGGCCCGCTGAAGATGGCGTTCGCGGCCGTGGCGCCGCTGCAGGCCACCCCGACCACGCTCGTGATCGATGCGACCGGTCGAGTCGCCGCGCGCATCGTCGGTCCCATCGAGGGCACCTCGACCTTGAGCACGCTCGTGCGCGACACGATCGCCGAGGGCGCCACGGGCGCAGCGCGCGAGGGCGCCGCGAACGAGGGGCCGGCGGAGACAGATTCGTGAACCCCGGGCAGATCATCTTCGACGGGAGCCTGATCCTTGCGATCGGCATCTCGATCGCGGCGGGTCTCATCTCGTTCCTCTCGCCGTGTGTGCTCCCGCTGGTGCCCGGCTACCTCGGCGTGCTCTCGGGCATGACCGAGGGTGAGGACGATCCCGCGCTTCGCGGCGGGGCGACCGGCACCGTCGACGGCGCTGTCGCCGCGCCGACGGGCACGGTGGTCGCCGGTGCCGCGATCGCGGGCGGCGCGGGCGTGCGCGCCGGTGTCGCGACGACGGTCCCGGTGGGTCACGCCGCGCCTGCGCCTGCTCCTGTGGCAGCTCCTGTGGCCGCGCGCCGGGCACGGGGCCGCGGGCGACTCATGGCCGGCGTGCTGCTGTTCATCGGCGGGTTCACGGCCGTGTTCGTGACGATCTTCGTGCTCGGCGGCACAGTGGGCCTGTTCTTCATCGAGTACAGCGACGTCATCACGCGCGTGATGGGCGTGATCGTGATCGCGCTCGGCCTCGTCTTCCTCGGCGTGTTCGGCTTCGCGCAGCGCACCCTGCGGCCCGAGTTCCGTGGCCGCGCGGGCCTGCTCGGCGCGCCCCTGCTCGGGGTCGCGATGGGCGTCGGCTGGGCGCCGTGCATCGGGCCGACCATGGGCTCGATCCTCGCGCTGTCGATCAACACCGGTGATGTCGGCCGGGCGGCGACGCTCGGCGTGGCCTATTCGCTGGGTCTCGGCATCCCATTCATCGTGATCGCGCTCGGCTTCGGCTGGGCGGCGAAGTCGCTTGCATTCCTGCGCCGGCATATTCGCGTGATCAACCTCATCGGCGGCGGCCTGCTGGTCGCTCTGGGCCTGCTCATGGTGACTGGCCTGTGGAACGAGATCATGTCGCGGCTCGCCTCCGTGATCACCAGCGTCGAACTTCCCCTCTGATCTCCCCTCCGAAGGACCAGGCAATGGACAAGCAAGCACGAAGCGCCGACCCGCTGCGCCCGGCCGACTACGTCGACGGCTCGAGCGGCGCCGCGGGCCCCGATGCGGCCGTCGGCGGCGTCGCCTCGCCGGCGCTCGGCTTCGTCGGCTGGATGCGCTGGGGCTGGCGCCAGCTGACCAGCATGCGCACCGCGCTCATCCTGCTGCTGCTGCTGGCGATCGCGGCGATCCCCGGCTCGCTCGTGCCGCAGCGCTCTGCCGACCCCAACGGCGTCGTCGAGTACTACAGCAACTACCCCGAGCTCGCGCCATTCCTCGACTCGATCAGCATGTTCGACGTCTACGCGTCGCCGTGGTTCTCGGCCATTTACATCCTGCTGTTCATCTCGCTGATCGGCTGCGTGCTCCCGCGCACCAAGCATCACTGGCAGGCGCTGCGCTCGCAGCCACCGCGCACGCCGGCGCGCCTGGCGCGCCTCGCCGACTTCCGTGAGCGCGACTGGGAGCTGAGCGGCGACTCGGCCGCGGTCGGCACAGCGGCGAGCAGCGCGGGAACTGCGGCCGGTGCTGCCCAGGCGAGCGGCGCCGCCGCGGACGGCGCCGCGGTCAGCAGCGGCACGGCGCCCGCGGAAGACGCGGCTGCCGCGGCATCCCGAGCCATCGACCTCGCGCAGAAGCAGCTGCGGTCGTCGGGGTATCGGGTCGCGCGCTACGACTCGCGCGGCGCGTACTCGGTCTCGGCCGAGCGTGGCTACCTGCGCGAGACGGGCAACCTCGTCTTCCACGCCGGCCTCGTCGGCGTGCTTGTGGCGGTCGGCGTCGGCGGCGGCCTCGCCTACACCGGGCAGCGCGTGGTGATCGAAGGGACGTCGTTCACGAACACGCTCCTCGACTACAGCTCGTTCAACCCCGGGCGCTTCGTCGACACCGACAACCTGCCGCTGTACTCGCTCACCCTCGACGAGTTCACCGTCGACTACGAGGTCGAGAACGACAACGCGATCGGCATGGCGACGGGCTTCGTCGCCCACGTGTCGACCCAGCACCCGGGCGAGGAGCCCAAGAGCGAGGTCGTGCAGGTCAACAAGCCGCTGACGATCGACGGCAACAAGATCTACCTGCTCGGCAACGGCTACGCGCCCACGATCACGATTCGGGATGCCGCGGGCGAGGTCGTCTTCCACGACGACGTCGCGTTCCTCCCGCAGGACGACAACATGACCTCGCTCGGCATCGTCAAGGTGCCGGACGGGCTGCCCGTGCAGATCGGCCTCGTCGGCTTCTTCTACCCGACCGTCGCCGAGCTTGAATCCGGCGCGCTCACCTCCAGCTTCCCGGCCCTCGTGAGTCCGCGGCTCACGCTCGACGTGTACGAGGGCGACCTCGGCATCGACGATGGGGTGCCGCGCTCGGTCTACGCGCTCGACACGAGCGACATGACCAAGCTCACCGGTCGCACGACCGGCGTCGACTCGATCCAGCTCGACCCGGGCCAGACCGTCGACCTGCCGAACGGCCTCGGCACCATCACGTTCGAGAACGCGAAGCCCATGGGCGAGAACTACCTGAAGTCGGTCAAGCGCTTCGCCTCGCTGCAGGTGCACCACGACGATTCGGCCGGCTGGGTGCTCGTGTTCGCGCTGCTGAGCCTCGCGGGTCTGCTGACCGCGCTGTTCGTGCCGCGCCGACGCATGTGGGTGAAGGCCACGCCGGATGCCTCGGGCACCCGCGTGCACCTCGAGTACGCCGCGCTCGCCCGCGGCGACGACCCCACCCTCGCCGCTGCCGTCGAGTCGCTCGAACGCAGCCACGGAGCGTCGCTCGGCATCGCCCCGGCCCCGGCCGAGGCGGGTGCAGGGCCCGGTTCCACGGCAGAGCCCGGTTCCGCGGCAGAGCCCGCGGTGGCCGGCTGACAGGGCACCAGCCCGAGGGCCGCACCGCACCCGGCCGAATCGCAGGACCGCACGACCCGCAACACCGCAGGACCGCACGACCGCAACACGCACCGCCCGCAACAGCCCGCGCGCTTCGCTCCCCTGGAAGCGCAAAAACCCGAAAGTGTAGGATGAAAACATGCCCCTCGGTCTGACTCTCGACGACGCCTCAGTGCTGCTGATCTGGACCGCGGTCGTCTTGTACGCCCTCTCCTTCATCGCCTACGCGATCGACCTCGGCGTGCGCTCGGCCGCGGCGACCGACGCCAAGGACGCCGCGGGACGCGGCGTGAACGGCACCTCCGCCGCGGGACGCGGCTCGAACGAGACCTCCGCCGCGAAGGCGCGAGAGCTGGTCGGCGCCGGCGCTGGCGCCTCGTCGGGCTCCGGCGCGGTGTCGATCGAATTCGGCGACGCCGTGGCGGCCACCGCCGTCGCCCCGCCGAACCGCGCTGCGTCGGGTGCGGGTTCCGGCGCGGGCGAGGCATCCACCCCCAAGCGGATGGTGATGGCGCGCATCGGCACGACGCTGATGGTGCTGGCGTTCCTGTTCCACCTCGGTGGCACGATCACCCGCGGCATCGCCGCCGAGCGTGTGCCGTGGTCGAACATGTACGAGTTCGCGATGACCGGCACGCTCATGATCGTGTTCGTCTACCTCGTGGTGCTGATCCGCTATGACCTGCGCTACCTCGGTGTGCTGATCGCGGGGCTCGCGCTCGTGCTCCTCGGCGGATCCGCCGTGACCTTCTATGTCGAGGTCGTGCCGCTCGCTGAGCCCCTGCGCTCGGTGTGGCTCGTGATCCACGTGTTCGTCGCCACGCTCAGCACTGCCTTCTTCGCCCTCGCGTTCGGGCTGTCGGTCCTGCAGCTGCTGCAGGCGCGTCGCGAGCGCCTCGAGAAGCTGCCCGACAGCAAGCCGCTCGCTCGCGGCCTGCGCTTCCTTCGCACCCTGCCCGGCGCCGACGCGCTTGAGAGCCTCGCGTACCGCTTCGCCATCATCGGCTTCGCGTTCTGGACGTTCACGCTCATCGCAGGCTCCATCTGGGCGCAGGATGCCTGGGGCCGCTACTGGGGCTTCGACACCAAGGAAGTCTGGACCTTCGTGATCTGGGTCCTGTACGCCGGATACATCCACGCGCGCGCGACGCGCGGCTGGCGCGGCAACCGCTCGGCGTGGCTGTCGATCATCGGCTTCAGCGCCGTGATCTTCAACTTCACCATCGTGAACATGTTCTTCAAGGGCCTGCACGCGTACAGCGGCCTGACGTAGGCCGCTGCGGCCCGCGCGGCGGCTTGTGGTGCGGCGGCATGGCCGCGGCGGTGCGGCCACGGACCGTGGTCCGGAGCTCCGCTCCGCCGACGCCATCGGCTCGGCGTCGCAGTTTGGATCGAGGCGCACGGACAGGCGCTGTGTTTGAGGACGGGCGCTGTGTTTCGACGAACGCTCTCGTCGAGGTGGTCGGGTGAGGCCGGGTAGCTGAGACGTCCGTGCTCGGTCTCACTGGCACCCATCGGCTCGGCGAAACATCGCGGTTGGGTCGAGGCGCACGGCCAGGCGCTGTGCGTGAGGACAGGCACGATGCTTCGGTGCAGTCGGAGTCCCCAAGTGGTGTCGGGGAGCGGCGGCGCGCTCGGGCTGGGGTGCCAGCGCCGGACTGCGGTGCGCCGCTGGCGCTTACAGGGCTGGCGCCTGCACCTGCACCTGCACCTGCGCCGACGCCGACGCCGAGGCCGCTGCGCCTGCGCCTGCGCCGACGCCGCTGCGCCGCGCCTGCGCCTGCGCCGGGCGCGGCCGCGCCTACGCCGCGGCCGCCACGAGCCGCGCGGCAGAGGCCGTGCGGCGGCGCGAGACCGCGAACACCGTCACCGCGAACGCGATCACGCCGAACACGAGCAGTCCGGCGACGCCGGCACCGATTCCTGCGGCACCCGTCAACGCGCCGAGCATGGCCTGGTAGGCGGCGGCGGTCGGCATGACCCCCGCGATCGCCGTGAGCACGCCCGGCACGGTCGACACGACGCCGGTCGCCATGGCCAGCACCGCGACGGCCGTCGCGATCCAGCGCCCGATGCCGCCGAACGCGGCCACCAGCGCCTGGTTCACCGCGGCGAACACCACGCCGGCGAGCACGCACAGCCCGGCGAAGCCGAACCATTCGCCCCAGGCGTACGAGCCCGCGATCTGCACGACCCCGGCAACGAGGATGCCCTGGACCGCGCCGATGATGGCGCCAGGCACGAAGCCGCGAGCAGCGAGCGCGAGCGACGAGCTGCGCGAGGTGAGCGCCCGACGGCTGGATGCCTGGAACGCGATGTAGGTGCCGATGCCGCCGATCCACAGCGCGAGCACCGAGAGCAGGGGGATCGCGGAGGCGCCGAACAGGGAGCTGCCTGCGGCGTTGGTTCCGACGGGGTTGGCGACGACCTCGGCCAGGCTCGCGCGCTGCTGCTCGTCGTAGGCGGGGAGGGCTGCAACGGCCTGGTCGAGTCCGCTCGCGAGCTCGTTCGCGCCGTCGCCGATCGCGCCGATGCCGCCGGCGAGCTGCGTCGCGCCGTCGCCGAGCTGCGTCGCGCCCGACTGCAGCTGGGTCGCGCCGCCGGCGAGGTCGCGCGCGCCGGACGCCGAGGCGCCGATGCCGCCGGCGATCGTGTCGAGGCCGGCTCCGAGGCCCTGGGTCTCGTTCGCGATGGTTCGCAGGCCGGCGACGAGCTGGCCGGTTGCGGGACCGGCCGCCTCGGCGAGCGCCTTGAGCCCGTCCGCAAGCTGGTTGGCGAGGCCCTTCGCGGTCTCGAGCGAGCCGGAGATCGCCGCGGACTGCCCGGCCGCCGCGGCGACGCGGTCGCAGTACGCCTGCGCCCCGCCCGTCTCAGCCATGCAGTCGGCGCTGAGCGATGCGAGCGTGCTGTTGAGGCCGCCGAGGTCGCCGGCCGCGGCCTGCACCTGGTTCCAGGCGGCCATGGCGAGGTCGATCAGCGGCTGCGGCAGCGTGGGGGTCTGCGAGACCTGGTCGGCGATGCCGTGCAGGGCGCCGCCGAGCTGCTTCGCGCCGCCCGCCGCGTCTCGGGTCCCGCCCGCGAGCTGGTCGAGGCCGCCGCCGAGCTTGTTCGCACCGTCGGCGAGGCCGCCCGCGCCGCCGGCGATGCCGTGCGCGCCGTCGCCGAGCGCGAGCGCGCCGGTGCGTGCCTCATACGCACCGGCACCGAGCTTGCCGGCGCCGCTCGCCGCGTCGCCGAGCTGGTCGCCCAGGGTGGTGAAGCCGAGGAACACATTCTCGAGGTAGATCTGCGAGAGCTGGGTGCCCATGACGTCGGCGGCGGTCTGCGTCACCTGCGCGGTGATCGCGTCGTCGACGATGAGGCTGTTCTTCGGCGTCTGCACCTCGATGACCGCCTGCTTCGCGGTGTCGGGGTTCGCGGTGGAGGTCGCGGCCGAGGAGAAGTTCTCGGGGATCGTGACGACGGCGCTGAACGTCCCGTCGGCGAGTCCCGCCGCGGCATCCTCGGTGTTCGAGATGATCCAGCTGAGGTTGCTCTCGGCGTCGCCGCCGTCGACGAGTCCCGCGGTGAGCTGGCGCCCGAGCGGCACGTACTGGCCGTCGATCGTGACCGGCTCGTCGTTGTTCACGATCGCGGCCGTGATGTTCTCGAGGCGCTCGGTCGGGTTGTACAGGGCGGCGACGAGCACGCCGCCGATGAGCACGGGCAGCAGGATCACCCCGAGCACCGTGAGCCAGGTGATGGGGCGGCGCGTGCGCGCGCGTTCGATGGGCAGGGTCATGCGGGCACCTCGGTGGTCGCTGCGGTCGCTGTGGAACCGGAAGAAGCTGTGGAGACGGCCGACGCCCCGGGCGTCGCGGCACTCGCGTGCGCTGCGCTCGGGTCGTGTGGCCGGGGGATGTCGCGGCGCGGCGCCGCGGGGAGCGAGAGGTCGAGCGTGCCGACGTGCTCGATCCCGGCGTCGGCCAGGAGTTCGCGCGCGATGCCTGCATCGCCGGCTCCCACGATGAGGGTGAGCGGCTGTGCGGCGGCACGGGCGCGGGCCGCGGCATCCCGAAGCTCGGAGGAGAGCTGATCGCGGACCGCGGGATCGACGGCCGCGTCGATGCCGTCGATCACGACCAGGCTCGGCGTGCCCTTGAGCGCGTGGCGCAGCTCGGCGGCGGGCCTGCGCCCGTCGTGCAGCAGCGCGATGCCGACCTTCGAGCGCACCCACATCGCGCCGCTCGGCAGGAGGTGGCCGTTGACCTTGAGCGTGCCGTCGCTGGGCGCGAGGCGACCCGCCAGGGTGAGCATCAGGGCATGGATGCTGCGCCGCTCGGCACCCGTGATCACCAGGGTGTCGCCGGGCTCCATGCGCAGCGAGACGCCCTCGAACAGCGTGACATCGCGCTCGCGCAGGCCCACCTCGTGGGCCACGACGCGCGCCGTCGAGCCAGGCTCCGGCCAGTCGGCCAGGGCGATCTCGCGCTGCACCGCCTCACCCTCCACGTCGAAGTGGGGAAGGATGCGGCCGAGCCACTTCGGCATCCACCAGGCGCGGGCGCCCAGCAGGGCCAGGATGGCAGGCACGAGGGTCATGCGCACGACGAAGGCGTCGACGGCTACGCCGACGGCCAGGCCGAGCGCGATGGGCTTGATGTTGTGGTCGCCCTCGGGCACGAACGCGGCGAACACCGCGAACATGATGAGCGCCGCGGCGGTGACCACGCGGGCCGAGCCGACGAAGCCGGACTCGATGGCGGCGCGCGCCGAGACGTTCGGGTCTTCGTGCGGGTGCTCGGCGCGACGGTGCACGTAGTCCTCGCGCATGCGGGCGACGAGGAACACCTCGTAGTCCATCGCCAGGCCGAACAGCACGCCCATGAGCACGATCGGCAGGAAGCTGATGATGGGGCCGACGGTCGAGACGTTCAGGAGGTCGGCGAACCAGCCCCAGCCGAACACCGCGCCGACGGCGCCGAAGGCGGCGCCCACCGAGAGGAGGTAGCCCAGGGTGGCCTTGATCGGCACCCAGATCGAGCGGAACACGATGGTCAGCAGCACCAGCGAGAGCCCGATGACGAAGAGGCCGAACGGGATCAGGGCCCCGGCGAGGCGGTCCGAGATGTCGATCGCGACAGCGGTGAAGCCGGTGACCTTGATGTCGATGCCGTACTCGTCGAGCCAGCGGTCGTGCTGCGCGCGCAGCTCGCGCACGAGCTCGGCCGTGGCCGGGTCGTCGGGCGCGGTGGTCGGGATCACCTGCACGATGCCGGTGTCGGCGGTCTCGTTCGGGGTGGCCAGGGCGATGGTCTCGACGCCCGGGATCGTGGCGACGTCGGCGGCGAGCTCGTCCATGAGCCCGAGCGGGTCGGTGCTCGTGACGATCGTGCCGGTCAGGATCAGCGGGCCGTTGAAGCCGACGCCGAAGTGCTCGGAGGCGAGGTCGTAGTTCTGGCGCGCCTGGCTCTCGGCCGGCAGCATGCCAGCGTTCGGCAGCGCGAGGCCGATGCCGCTGATCGGGATGGCGGCGATGCCGAGGCCTGCGATCACCGCGACGGTGGTGACGATCGGATGCTTCGTGACGAGGCGCACCCAGCGGCGGGCGAAGCCGACCTTGGGTGTGGCGGTCGCGGGGGCCGCGGCATCCACCGCGCCCGCGGGGCGTGCCGCACCCGCTGCCCCCACCGTGGCAGCCCCGGCCCGTCGCGCGCGGCGCGAGGAACGCGTGGCGCGGCCGACGACGCGGCCCTTGACGAGGCCCAGGAGCGCCGGGGTGAGGGTGACTGCGACGAACACGGCGATCGCGACCGCCACGGCCGCGGCGATGCCCATCGTGGTGAGGAAGGGGATGTTGGCGAACGAGAGCCCGACGAGGGCGATCAGCACCGTGACGCCGGCGAAGACCACGGCCGAGCCGGCGGTGCCGGTCGCGCGGGCGGCCGACTCCTCGAGCTCGACGCCGCCGCGCACCTGGTCCTGGTGGCGCGCGACGATGAACAGCGTGTAGTCGATGCCGACCGCGAGCCCGAGCATGAGCGCGAGCAGGGGTGTGGTGGCAGAGATCGGCGCGAAGGCCGTGGCGAAGAAGATGAGCGCCATCGACAGCCCCACGCCGAGGATCGCGGTGAGCAGGGGAAGCCCCGCGACGACGAACGAGCGGAAGGTGACGATGAGCACGAGGAGGGCGATGATCAGGCCGATGGCCTCGGTGATGGTGATGCCCGGCATCTCCTGCGAGAAGAGGTCGCCGCCGAGGGTGACAACGCTGCCCTCGGGGAGCGCCGATTGCAGCTGCTCGGTGATGCGCTCGAGCTCGTCGTAGGTCAGCTCGGTGACCGCCGAGGACTGGCCATCGAACTGCAGGCGCACGATCGCGGCGTCGCCGCGCTCCGAGATGAGGCCGTCGACCATCTCTGAGAAGGGATCGTTCGCGGCGCTGATCTGCGTGAGCGCCTCGAACTGCGCGACCGCTGTCTCGATGGGGCCGCGGTACGCCGGCTCGGAGATCGGCGCCTCGTCGTTCGTGACGATCACGAGCTGCGCGCTCGTGCCGCTGACCTGGGGGAAGGTCCGCGAGAGCTGGTCGAGGCCGGCCTCGGACTCGGTGCCCGGGATCGAGAACGAGTCGTCGGTGCCGGTGCCGAGGGTGAGCGCACCCGTGCCGGCGAGGCCGAGGAGGAGCACCCACGCGACGACGACGCGCCACGGGTGCCGATACGACCATCGACCAAGCGCAGCAAGCAGTGTGGACACGGTGCCTCCGGGGCGAATCAGGAGCTGGGGGAGTGGATACACCGATGTATCCGATACATGGATGTATCGTAACAGTGGCGCCGCGGCCCCCGCTGAATGTGGCGTGTGAGAATTGGTCGCTCGGGTGCGGGTCGGCCGCGGTCGGCCCCGCTCCCCGGAGCGGTCGCCTCGAGCCGCCCCGAATCCCGCCGCGCGCGGGGCGAGCCAACGCACGCCAGGCCTGCGCAGGCCGGGCGCACGCGCGCCAGACCGATACACGCCAGGCGCACACGCCAGGCTGATACACGACAGGAGCTGCATGGTCACCGACGCAGTCGATCGCGAGCCGACGCAGCGCCGCGAGCGCACGCGGCAGCGGCTCATGGATGCCGCCGCCATCGAGTTCGCGACCTCGGGCCTTGACGGCACGTCGGTCGAGGCGATCTGCGAGCGTGCCGGATACACGCGCGGCGCGTTCTACTCGAACTTCGAGACCAAGGACGAGCTCTTTCTGCAGCTCGCCGGTCGCGTCGCGCGCGAACAGGTCGAGGCGGTCGAGCGGCGGGTGCGCGAGCTGGCCGCGGGTGGCGCGAGCGTGGTGTCGCGGCTCACGCCGATCGAGATCGTGCAGCGTGTGCTCGAGGTCTCGGGCGATGCCCACGCGACGATTCTGCTCATGGGCGAGATTCGGGTGCGCGCGCTGCGCAACCCCGAGATCGCGGCGGCGTACTTCTCGCTCGCCGAGGAGCTCGTGAAGAACGTGGCACGGCTGATCCAGGAGCTGCGCATGGCGCACGGGCTCACCTTCCGGGCCTCCGACGCGGAGGCGGCTCGGCTGCTCATCTCGTTCTACGAGAGCGCGTCCGCCAACGCGGCGATGGCAGGACTCGACGACGCGGCGATCGCTGCCCGCGTCGGCGACGAGATCGCGGGGCTCGTGCTCCTGCTGGTCGAGGCGCCGCAGGGCTGAGCGCCGGGCGTGAGCTGCGCTCGGACTCGGTGCGACGTACGCTCAGCGGGCTCCGAGGTCGGGGTCGCTCGGAGCAGCGTGACGTGCTCCGCGGGTGCTGAGAGCAGTGCTGTGCGGAATTGACCAGCCGTGCTCGGCGGGCACCTGCGGCCCGCTGCTTCAGCGCGTGGATGCCTCAGCCAGCACCGCGTGGCAGCGCTCGAGCCGCGACAGCCACCAGTCGCGTCGTTCGGCCGGAGCAGCGAGCTCGTCGAGCCGGGCCGGGTCGGGCTCGACGCGGCCGACCGCGATCCTGCCGTTCACGGGGCGCACCGCGGGCACCGCGATGTCTTCGACGAAGAGCGAGGAGGTGCCGAGCCCGCAGTCGTAGTCGAGGCTGGGGAGGGCGGCGGCGAGGGCAGCGCCCATCGAGAGGCCGATCGACGTGTCGACGGCGCTCGAGACGACGGCGGGCAGCCCAGCTTCGGCGACGATGGCGAGGGCCCGGCGCAGGCCCCCGAGGGGCTGCGCCTTGATCACGATGATGTCGGCGGCGCCGGCGCGGGCGACCGCGAGCGGGTCTTCGGCGCGGCGCACGCTCTCGTCGGCCGTGATCGGGATGCCCATGTGCTTGATGCGGCGGCGCACCTCGGCGAGCTCGGCGATGCTCGCGCAGGGCTGCTCGACGTACTCGAGGTCGTACTCGGCGAGGGCGTGGATCGCGTGCTCGGCCTCGTCGACGTTCCAGGCGGCGTTGACGTCGATGCGCACCCGACCCTCGGGGCCGAGCAGCTCGCGCACGATGCGCACGCGCGCGATGTCGTCGGCGATCGTCTGCCCGCGCTCGGCGACCTTCACCTTGGCGGTGCGGCAGCCCTCGAAGCGGGCGAGCACCTCTGGCACGCGTTCGGCGGCGATCGCCGGCACCGTCGCGTTGACGCCGATCTCGGTCCGCAGCGCAGCAGGGGGCTCACTCCAGCCGAATTCGATCGCGCTCGCGAGCCACGTGGATGCCTCGGCGTCCCCGTAGTCCGCGAAGGGCGAGAACTCCGTCCAGCCGGCGGGGCCGCGCAGCAGCAGCGCCTCGCGCACCTCGATGCCGCGGAACCGCGCGGCCATCGGCAGCGACACCACGCGCGCGCTCGCGCGGAGCTCGTCCAGTGTGGGCAGGGCGAAGGATCCGCCAGTGGCGTCGGGGAGGGTGTCGGTGCTCATGCGACAATCATGCCGCGTCGATGGATCGTGCTACGAAGTCGATGCGGATCGCTCCCGCTGGTTCCGGAATTGCAGTCGCGACCGGAGTTGGGCCGCTTCCGGATGCGGAACCGCGACCGATGTCGTTGTCGTTGTCGTTGTCGTTGTCGTTGTCGTTGTCGTTGTCGATGTCGATGTCGATGTCGTGGTCGTGGCCGTCGCCGTGCCCGTGGTCGTAGTCGTGACCGGGCCGGACCGGACCGGAGCCCGAGCCGGGCGGCAAGCTGGAGTCGTAGCCGGAGCGGCAGCCGGAGCCGGAGCCGGAGTCGTGGCCGGAGGGGCAGCCGGAGCCGGAGCCGGAGACGGGGCGACAGCTGGAGCTGGAGCTGGAGCGACAACCGTGGCCGTAGCCGTAGCCGTAGCCGTAGCCGTAGCCGGAGCCGCATCTGCAGCTGGGCCCCGAGCCGCAGCCGCAGCCCGCAGTCCGCGGCGACCGCCGCGGGGCCGTACGACCGCGGCCGGCGCGCGGCCGAGAGGCATCGGATCAGAACGGTGCGGGTTCTTCGACGAGGGCGCCGGCGGCTGCGGGCGCGAAGGCGTTGTTCCACTCGTCTTCGGGTTTGAACATGACCGTTGATGTTGGAACGTCTGGGTAGGTGCGCCCAGTGGGGCTTGTCCATTCGAGGACGCCACGGGGTTTCTGGATCACCCGCCAGGTGGTGTGGTGTTTGAGCGTGTGGTGCGCGCGGCACAGGTGGGCGAGGTTGCTTTCGCGGGTGTGCCCGCCGTGGGCGTAGTCGATGGTGTGGTCGATGTCGGAGCGGTGCACGGGCTGCCGGCAGCCGGGGAATCGGCAGTGCTGGTCGCGCACCCGTAGGGTGCGCTTGAGCTGCACGCTTGGCGTGTACCGGTCGACGGCGAGCACGGCGCCGCTGATTGGGTCGGTCAGGATGCGATCCCAGCCGGAGCTTGCGCCGGCGAGGCGCCGTGCGGTGTCGGCATCGATCGGCCCGACCCCCGCGAGCGTTGCCGGCGTGTCCGTCGCGCCGATGAGTGAGAGCACGGGCACGGTGACTTGCACGTGCGCGGTGATCGCACCGAGCCCCGCCAGCGGCGCGTCACCCGTGGAATCGTTGGTGCTCGCGGTGTGCCCGGCGGGGTCGCCGGTAAGGAGGAGATCGGCGAAGATATCTGCCCGCACCGCGTCGATCGACCGCGGGTCACCATCGACGAGCGACCGTCGCGCATCGCCGGAGCCGACGCCGATGCCGCGACGGCCGCGATCAGCACCAGCGTGACCAGCAGTGCGAGCGGCGCCGTGCCGCGCGTCGTTCACCTGCCGCACCATCTGCTTCACGCGGTCGAGGACCCCGTGCGCGATCACGCTCGGCAGCGTCGCGATCAACTCGGACATCCCGTCTGGAAGGTCATTCACCCGCAGTCCACGACACGCCGCCGCGGCCTCATGCCGCTCGGTGAAGGCGCGCGGATGCACGCGCTCGGCCACGCTCCGTGCGAATGGACGCACCCGGCCCGGTGCCTCACGTGCGGCCACCGGCAGCACCTCCGCCTCGAAGCGGCCCCGAGCCTGGGGTGACGGCAGGTGTGCGCCGGCATCGACGATGCCAGGGACATGCCCCCGATGAATCCGCCCCTCCGCGAGTGCGGCCAGCGTGCCCGGAAACCCTGCAACGAGGGTGTCGCTCGTGCCGAGCAGGCGCTGGACCGTGCGGTCGCTGATCCGCAGGGCGGCCGCGAAATCCGCCGCGACCGCCCGAAACGGCAGCTCAGACACGCGACTCGACGCCTCGCCGCGAGACGCAGCGACACTCGCGATCTGCGAGACCCGGTGCAGGATCACCGCCTCACGAGCCTGCCGCGCGCTGTCTTGCGCCTGCAGCGCCACCATCTCGTCGCGCAGCACGGAAAGCTCGGCCACCTCATCCGGTGTGTAGTCGCTGTTCCCCGTGCGCTGCATGCCCCAATTCTCCCAAGAAATCGCACATAGAGGCAGGACAACGTTGATTCTGTGGAGAACCTTTTAGAAGAAAGATTCTACTAGCGTGTGGGACGGGAACGCCGCCAGCGACCTAACACGCGAACGGGAACGCGGCCGCCATTGCGACCGCCGCCGCGAAGGCGAAACGCCGCGGCCGCCACCACCACCACCGCCACGCCACAGAGCGACGCCCGCAATGTCCTGCGCCTAGGCTGGAGCCATGATCTCTGAGCTCTTCGACCCGGCGGAATGGGAGCTGGCGCCCGGCGCGGCATCCTTCACCGACATCACCGCGCATGTCTCGAAAGACGGACGCATCGCCCGCATCGCCTTCAACCGCCCGGAGGTGCGCAACGCGTTCCGCCCGCACACAGTCGATGAGCTCTACCGCGCGTTCGACGGCGCGCGTCAGGACGCCCGCGTCGGGGTCATCCTGCTCACCGGCAACGGCCCGAGCCCGAAGGACGGCGGCTGGGCGTTCTGCTCCGGCGGCGACCAGCGCATCCGTGGCCGCGACGGCTACAAGTACTCCGAGACCGAGTCGTCCGAGGGCGTCGACGCCGCGCGAGCGGGGCGCCTGCACATCCTCGAGGTGCAGCGGCTGATCCGCTTCATGCCGAAGCCCGTGATCGCCGTGGTGCCCGGCTGGGCCGCGGGCGGCGGGCACTCGCTGCACGTCGTGTGCGACCTCACGATCGCCTCAGCCGAGCACGGCCGCTTCAAGCAGACGGACGCCGACGTCGGCTCATTCGACGCCGGCTACGGCAGCGCCTACTTCGCGCGTCAGGTCGGCCAGAAGTTCGCGCGCGAGGTGTTCTTCCTCGCCGAGGAGATCTCGGCGCAGCGTGCCTACGAGATGGGCGCCGTCAACAAGGTCGTGCCGCACGCCGAGCTCGAGGTCGAGGCGATCCGCTGGGCCCGCACCATCCTCACCAAGTCGCCCACCGCGATCCGCATGCTCAAGTACGCCTTCAATGCCGTCGACGACGGGCTCGTCGGGCAGCAGGTCTTCGCCGGCGAGGCCACGCGCCTGGCCTACGGCACCGACGAGGCCGTCGAAGGTCGCGACTCGTTCCTCGAGAAGCGCGAGCCCGACTGGTCGGCCTACCCCTGGTACTACTGACGTGCGGCTCGAGACCCTCCACAGCGACGATCCCCGCGACGTGCTGCGCGCCCTGCGCGGCGCGGTCCTCGGCGCCGGCCCCGCGATCGCCTTCGGGCTGCCGATCGAGGGCGTGGATGCCGCAGGCCACCCCGTGACGAGCGAAGCGCCTGCCGGCACAGCCGTCGTCGTCACCACGTCCGGGTCGAGCGGTGTGCCGAAATCGGTCGTGCTCAGCCGCAGCGCGCTGACGTCGAGCGCCCTGTCGACCGCAGCGCGCATCGGCGAGGGGGCCTGGCTGCTCGCCCTGCCGGCGAGCTACGTGGCGGGACTGCAGGTGCTGGTCCGCTCGCTCGTGCAGGGGCACGAACCTGCGATCCTGAGCGGCAGATTCACGGCGGAGGCCTTCGCGGCGGCGGCGCTTGGCATGGCGTCGTCCGTGGGCGGCGAGCGCGTGCCGAGCTACACCTCGCTCGTGCCCGCCCAGCTGGCGACGCTGCTCGACGCGGCGCCGCACGACCGTGCCGTCGCCGAGGCGCTGCGCTCTTTCGAGGCGATCCTGATCGGCGGGCAGGCGCTGCCCGCCGCGCTCGCCGCCCGCGCCGACGACTTCGGCGCCCGCGTGGTGCGCACCTACGGCTCGAGCGAGACCGCGGGCGGCTGCGTCTACGACGGCGTGCCGCTCGACGGCGTGCGCGTGCGCGAGGTCGACGGCGAGCTGCAGCTCGGCGGCCCGACCCTCGCCGATGGATACCTCGGCAATCCCGAGCTCACCGCGCAGGTCTTCGTCGAAGACGCGGGCGTGCGCTGGTATCGCACCGGCGACGCGGGCGGGTTCGAAGGCGGCATCGTCTCGGTGACCGGACGACGCGACAACGTGATCATCAGCGGCGGCATCAACGTCTCGCTCGACCGGGTCGAGGCCGCCGTGCACTCGGTGCCAGGGCTCGAGCGCGCGGTCGTGGTCGGCATCAGCGACGAGCGCTGGGGCGAGGCGAGCGCGATCGTGGTGGGCACGGCGGGCATCGACGCCACCGCGCTGCTCGAGGCCGCGCGCGCAGCTGTGGCCGAGGCAGTCGGCCCGCAGGCGCGGCCCCGCCAGCTCGAGGTCGTGTCGCCGCTGCCCATGCTCAGCTCTGGCAAGCCTGACCGCCGGGCGCTTCGCGCGCTGTTCGCCCAGTAGTCGCGGTCGGGTCGAGCCCGCGACCCCATCGACCCGACACCGGCTCGGCCCGCAGCCGCAGCCGCAGCCGCAGCCGCAAGCCGCAAGCCACGCACGCCGCGACCCCGGCCGCGCCACCCGCCGCAGGAGCCCCGCGACGACCTTCCGCGCGCCAAACCCTAGGATGCTTGACGTGGCAGCAAACTCTCGCAACAAGCGCAAGAACCCGAAGCACCGCGCGCAGAAGCCTCGCGGCAACCCGCAGAAGGCGCACGTCTCGCGTGCCCCGCAGGCCGTGAAGCCCGCGACCTTCGGCGATTGGATCGGCGCCGCGCGCCTGCGCACGCTGCCGCTCGCGATCGCGCCGGTGCTGATCGGCACGGGCGCCGCCACGCTCGTCACGGTCGAGCTGCGCTGGCTGATAGCCCTCGCGTGCCTCGTCGTCGCGCTCGCGCTGCAGATCGGCGTGAACTATGCCAACGACTACAGCGACGGCGTCCGCGGCACTGACGACTTCCGAGTCGGCCCCGCGCGCCTCACCGCATCGCGCAAGGCCAAGCCGCGCACGGTCCTGATGGTCGCGTTCGCGTTCTTCGCGCTCGCCGCGGCCGCGGGCCTCGCGATCGTCATCGCCTCACAGCTGTGGTGGCTGCTCGCGGTGGGCGCCGCGTGCATCGTCGCCGCCTGGTTCTACACGGGCGGCAAGCGCCCGTATGGATACGCCGGCCTCGGCGAGCTGTTTGTCTTCGTGTTCTTCGGCCTGGTCGCGACGGTCGGCACGACCTACGTGCAGGCGCTCATCGTGCCGCAGGAGGCCTGGTTCGGCGGTGTCGCGGCGGGCCTGCTCGCGTGCGCGGTGCTGCTCGCGAACAACCTGCGCGACATCGACCAGGACCGCGTCGCCGGCAAGCGCACCCTCTCGGTGCGGATCGGCAAGCGGGCAACGCAGGCGATGTTCACGGCGTTCGTGCTGATCCCGTTCGTGATCGCCGTGCTGCTCACGCCGTTCTACCCGATCGCGTGGCTGGTGCTGCTCGCGCTGCTCGCGGGGCTGCCCGCGATCCTCATCGTCTGGACGTATCGCCAGCCGCGCGAGCTCGTCGTGTGCCTCGCGCTGACGTCGCTGACCGCGCTCGCGTACGGTGCCGGGCTGTTCTGGGCCTTCTTCGGCTGAGCCGCGTCGTGCCCCGTCGCGCCGCGACCGAGTGAGGCCGAGCCTCGTCGGGCCGCAACCGGGAGAGGCGGTGCCACGCCGGGGTCGCGACCGGGCGAGGCGGCGCCGCGTTCGGCTGCGCCGAGAGCCGCTAGGACGCCGGGTTCGAGCCCGCGGGGCCCTCGGCCGAGTCGATGACCGCGTCCTCCACGTCGTCGTCGGTGACCTTGGCGCGCTTCTGCCGCGCGGCGTAGATGCGCGACGAGACCTCTTCGCGTGGGCGGCGCAGGAAGATGACCGAGAGGCTCGCGCCGATCGCCGCCGCCATGATCGCGGCGACCCACGGCATGCCCGGAAACAGGAACCACAGGATGACCAGGGGCACGAGGAATGCCAGCAGGCGCAGGAGGGTGTAGACGAGAACGGGCCGGGAAGTCACCCGACAAGTCTACGTGCGGGTTGGCGCCCGGTCTGGGCGCTCCCTGACAGTCGCGTCACCCTCAGCCTGCACTGATGTGCGGAGCCTAAGATGGGGGCGTGGTCCGCCTCTTGATTGTGCTCGCCGTTCTGGCTGTGGTGTTCGTCATCATCAGCCTTGTCGACTGCGCGATGCAGCCGGCGAGTCGCCATCGCGGCGTCTCGAAGCCGCTGTGGATCGTGATCATCGCGGTGCTTCCGGTCATCGGCGGCGTGCTGTGGTTCGTGATCGGCCGCGGCCGCGCCGCCGGCCGGACGATGCGCGCACCCGACGACGACCCCGAGTTTCTACGCCGCATGGCGGTGCCGAGCGACCAGGATGAGCGCATCCGCCGCCTCGAGGAGGAGCTCGCCAAGCTCGATGCCGAAGACGACGACCCCCGCTGGGGCGCGCACGGCGGCGGCCGCAGCGGCGGCGCACCGAAGGGCGGCACCGGCGCGAAGGGCGGCTCGGCGATGGGTTCGACCGGCTCCGCGCCCACTCCCGGCGCGAAGCCCGATGGCGAAGGCGAAGACCAGCACCGCGGAATGAACGGCTGACCCGCGTGCAGCACGACGACGCCGCACGCGGCGCGACCGGCTCTGCGGCCGCCGCGCCGGTGAGCGCGCCCGCGCTCGCGCTCGACCAGAGCAGCACCAACGCGAGCACGCCCGCCCAGCCGCGCGCGATCGCGAGCCCCGCGACAGATGCCGCGGCGGCGCTGCTCTCAGAGCTGATCGCCCTGGGCCTGCGGCACATCGTCGTCAGCCCGGGCTCGCGCTCGCAGGCGCTCGCGCTGCTGGCGGCCGAATTCGAGCGGCGCGGCGACATCCAGCTGCACGTGCGCATCGACGAACGCGTCGCCGGCTTCCTCGCCCTCGGGATCGGCCGCGAATCGGGCGCACCCGCAGCGGTCATCTGCACCTCCGGCACGGCGGCGGCCAACCTGCTGCCCGCTGCACTCGAGGCGCATCACTCGGGCGTCCCGCTCCTGCTGCTCACCGCCGACCGTCCGCCCGAGCTGCGGGGCGTCGGGTCGAACCAGACCACCGACCAGCTCGGCATGTTCGCCGGGCTCGCCGCCGCCGGCCGCCTCGTCGGCATCGACGTGCCGGTGCCGACCGACACCGATGCGAACGGCCACGGCACGCAGAGCGCGCAGTGGCGCGCGTGGGCGCGCCGGGCGTGGGATGCCGCAACCGGCACCCGCCGCCCCCTCGCGACCCCCGGCCCGGTGCAGCTGAACCTCGGCCTGCGCGAGCCGCTCGCCGGCAGCCTCCCCGAGTGGCTCGGCGCATCGCACGCGCCAGACGGCACGGCCTGGCCGGTCGCCGAGACCGGCGTTGCCGACGAGCCGCGCCGTGAGATCGCCCTGCCACGCGGACCGCGCACGGTCGTGCTCGCCGGCGCCGGCGCCGGCGCGGACGCGGAGCAGCTCGCGCACGACGGCGGCTGGCCGCTGATCGCCGAGGTGGTCAGCGGCGCGCGCTTCGGCCGCCACCTCGTGCACGGGTACCGCGCGCTGCTGAACGACCCCGAGCTCGGCGGCCGGATCGAACGCGTGATCGTGTTCGGACACCCGACCCTCAGCCGCGAGACCGCGGTGCTCGCCTCGCGCGCCACCGTCGAGGTGATCGCGGTCACCTCGACGGGGGAGGCGCTCAACCTGAACGGCGCGACGACGCATGCCGACGCCGTAAACGTCTTCGACGGCGAGGTCGACCGCGAATGGCTCGGCGCCTGGATGCGCGCCTCGCAGGCCGCCGTCGTCGACCTCAGCCCGCCGGCCCCCGACCTTGCGGGCCTGCACTCGAGCGAGCCCGCTCGGCGCCTCGGCGCGGTTGCCGCTGAGCTCGACGCCGTTCGGCTGCCGCTCGATCGCACTGGACTCGTCGACGCCGTGTGGCGGGCCAGCTGGCCGCACGACCGGCTGCTGTTCGGCTCGTCGCGGCTCGTCCGCGTGGCCGACGAGGTGCTGCCGGGCAAGGCCCTGACCGTGCACTCCAACCGGGGGCTTGCGGGCATCGACGGCACGATCGCGACCGGTCTCGGCATCGCGATCGCGAGCCAGCGCGACGGCGGCCCGGGTGTGACCCGCGTGCTCCTGGGCGATCTGACGCTCCTGCACGACGTCGGCGCGCTGCTGCTGCCGCCCACCGAGTCGGCCCCGCGCATCCAGGTGATCGTCGGCAACGACGGCGGCGGCACGATCTTCGACGATCTCGAGGTGGCGGGGGTGGCATCCGCCGCCGACATGCAGCGCGTGCAGTACACGCCGCAGCACGTGGGGCTCGAGCACCTCGCCCGGGCCTACGGGTGGGAGTACCACCGTGTGGAGACGCGCTCGGCGCTCGACCAGGTGCTGACCACCGCGTCGGGCGTGCCCCAGCTGATCGAGGTGCCGCTCGCGCGCTGAGCGGATCGTCGCCTGGCCGGGACCATCTCGATGATGGCAACCGCAACCGCAACCGCAACCGCAACCGCAACCGCAACGACAACGCACCCGCGTGCCCGGTCCGGGTCCGTGGCAGCGTGACGCCCCTGACGGAGGCGCAGAACTACGCCAGCGCGTCGACGATCGGCCGGAACTTCACCCGCGTCTCGATGAGCTCCGACTCGGGGTCGCTCCCGGCGACGATGCCCGCGCCCGCGTAGGCGGTGACGGGCAGGCGGTCGAACTCGCCGCTCGGCCCGGCCACCGGCTCGGCCGAGAACTGCGCGCAGCGCAGCGCGATCGCCCACTCGCCGTCGCCGGCGGCGTCGATCCACCCGACGGGCCCCGCGTAGCGGCCGCGGTCGAACGGCTCGAGGCGCTGGATCACATCGAGCGCGACCTTCGTCGGCGTGCCCGCGACGGCGGCGGTCGGGTGCAGCTGTGCGATGAGGTCGAAGCCGGAGGCCGCGTCTGCCAGCTCGCCCTCGACGTCGGTCGCGAGGTGCCACACGTTCGGCAGGCGCAGCGTGAACGGCTGCTCGCTCGCGGCGAGCGAGCGCATGTGCGGGCGCAGCGACCGCAGCACGCTCTGCACGGCGAAGGCGTGCTCGTCTTGGTCTTTCGGGCTCGTGGCGAGGGCTGCGGATGCCGCGGCGTCGGCGTCGGCGTCGGCGCCGCGCGAGGCGGTGCCCGCGAGCACGCGCGCCGTGACGGTGCCGTGCGACACGGTGACGAGGGTCTCGGGGCTGGCGCCGATGAGGCCGTCGACCGCGAAGGTCCAGCAGTCGGGGTAGCCGGTCGAGAGCGCGCGGGCGAGGCGGCGCAGATCGGCGCCCACGGGCACGGTGCCGGCGAGGTCGCGGGCGACCACGACCTTGCTCACCTCGCCGGAGGCGATCGCGTCGAGCCCGCCCCGGACGGCGGCCTCGTACCCCTCGGGGCCGAGCGCGCCCGGTCCGAGCGTGGCCGACCACTGCGCACCGTACGTCGTCGGGGCGGACGGAGCGTCGGGGAGGGGCTGCCCCTCGCGGGCGATGCGGGTGATCCACGAGCGTCCGCCTCGGCGGCCGACGATCACGGCGGGCACGACGAGGATGCTCTCGACGGCCGAGCGGTCGTCGAAGGCGAGCGCGGTGAAGCCGATGAGCCCCGTGCCCGGCACCTGCACGGCGTCATCGATGGCGGCGTCGGAGGTGAGCGCCTGCCAGGCCTCGGCCATGCGGCTCGCGCGCTCGGCGACGCCACCGGGGATGCGGATGTATGCCACGGGTGGCATGCCCGCGACGGCGACGAAGCCCTCGCCCCGGCGCAGCCACACGAGCGGCTCGCGCGGGTCTGCGTACGCCAGCAGGTCGTCTCCATGCTCCGCCTCGCGGGTTTCGACCAGGAGGCGAGCAACCGGCGGGCGAGGGGCGAAATCGGTTTCCACAGCGCTCACCCCACCAGCCTAGACTCGCGCGCTCGCCGCGATCTGCGGATGACCGTCAGTCGTGCGAGCTCGGCGCCGGGCGGCCAGGGTGCGCTGCGGCGCGGCGGGGGCGCCGCGAGCGCTTGCCGACGCAGGCGGCACCCAGCGCTGACGCGGGGGGAGGAGGGGGCGGCGGGGCCCGCCTACAATGAGGGGGTGAGCAACGACCCGAACACCGCGCCCGACCCGGTGCCCCACCGCGCCGATCTGGGCAAAGACCCCTCGCGGGTCTCGGGCATGTTCGACGAGGTCGCGCCGCACTACGACCGCACGAACACGGTGCTCAGCCTTGGCAACGACCAGCTCTGGCGCATCGCCACGACCCGCGCGGTCGCGCCGCAGTCGGGCCAGCGGATCCTCGATCTTGCCGCCGGCACCGGGGCGTCGAGCGTCTCATTCGCGCGCAGCGGGGCCGAGGTCGTGGCGGCCGACTTCTCGCCGGGCATGATCGCCGAGGGCAAGCGTCGGCATGCCGGCATTCCGAACCTCACCTTCGTCGAGGCGGATGCCACGAACCTGCCGTTCGACGACGCCGAGTTCGACACAGTGACCATCTCGTTCGGCCTGCGCAACGTCGTCGAGCCCAAGAAGGCGCTCGCCGAGATGCTGCGCGTCACCAAGCCGGGCGGACGGCTCGTGATCTGCGAGTTCTCGCACCCGCCGGCGCCGCTGTTCGCGGGCCTGTACCGCTTCTACAACAACCGCGTGCTGCCGCTGGTGGCGAAGGCGGTCAGCTCGAACGCGCCCGCCTACGACTACCTGAACGAATCGATCCAGGACTGGCCCGCGCAGGCGAAGCTGAGCACCTGGATTCGAGAGGCCGGCTGGACGGACGTCGCCCATCGCGACCTGTCGTTCGGCATCGTCGCGCTGCACCGGGCGACCGCGCCCGGCAGCGGGCCGAGCACGGCACCGAGCACGAGGGCCCCCGAGGCCGAGTCCACCCCCACCGAGCGATAGGCTGAACAAGTGACTTCGAGCCCTATGACGCCGGGCTCTCGCCTGGCCGGACGACTGGGCCTCACCGATCGCGTATTCGTGGGGCCGCAGTCGCGTCGACTCCTCGCGCAGGTCGAGACAGGCATGGACATGGTCGAGAGCCAGCTCGCCGACGACCTCCGCGTCACCGATGTGCTGATCGACAGCGCCAGCCGCTACCTCTATGAGGCGGGCGGCAAGCGCGTGCGCCCGATGCTCGCGATCCTCACCGCGCAGCTCGGCGAGGGCAACACGCAGGCCGTGATCGAGGCCGCGAAGGCGGTCGAGCTCACCCACCTCGGCTCGCTGTACCACGACGACGTGATGGATGCCGCGGACGTGCGTCGCGGCGTCCCGAGCGCGCACCAGGTGTGGGGCAACAACATCGCCATCCTCACCGGCGACCTGCTGTTCTCGCGCTCGAGCCAGCTGATGGCCAAGCATGGCATCCGCGCGATCCGGCTGCAGGCCGACACGTTCGAGCGGCTCGTGCTCGGGCAGCTGCACGAGACGGTCGGGCCGCGCGAGGGCCAGGACCCGATGGCGTTCTACCTGCAGGTGCTCGCCGACAAGACCGGCTCGCTCATCGCCGCCGCCGCGCAGTCGGGCATCATCTTCTCGAACGCCCCCGAGGCCTACGAGGAGCCGGTGCGGATCTTCGGCGAGAAGGTCGGCGTCGCGTTCCAGCTCCTCGATGACGTGATCGACCTCTCGGACGACGCGGAGGAGACCGGCAAGGTGCCCGGCACCGATCTTCGCGCCGGCGTGCCGACCATGCCGCTGCTGCTCCTGCGCGCCGAGACGGACGAGGCCTCGCGCGCCCTGGTCGCCCGCATCGACGACGGCGTCGCGCGCGTCGCCGACGGCGCCGATCCCGCGATCCTCGACGACGACATCACCGAGCTGCGCGGCCACCCCGCCACACGGCGTACCCGCGAGCTCGCCCAGGAGTGGGCCGACGAGGCGATCGCCGCCCTCGACCCGCTGCCCCGCGGCCCGGTGCGCGAGGCGCTGCGTCGCTTCGCGGAAGCGGTGAGCGACCGAAGCCAGTAGGGCGATTCGGCGAGGTTCTGCCACGGCGTGGGCCGAGGCATCCAAGACAGCAGCACCACACTGAAAGGACGCCATGACGCAGCTCAGACTGGCCATTGTCGGCGCCGGACCCGCGGGCATCTACGCGGCTGACATTCTGCTGAAGGCAGAGCGCAAGTTCGATGTCTCGATCGACCTGTTCGAGCAGCTGCCGGCGCCGTACGGCCTCGTGCGCTACGGCGTGGCGCCCGACCACCCGCGGATCAAGGGCATCATCAACGCGCTGCGCGACGTGCTCGACCGCGGCGACATCCGCGTGTTCGGCAACGTGCGCTTCGGTGAGGACATCACACTCGACGACCTCAAGCGCCACTACCACGCGGTGATCTTCGCGACCGGGGCGGTGCGCGACACGACCCTCGACGTGCCCGGCATCGAGGCGCAGGGCTCGCACGGCGCCGCCGACTTCGTCAGCTGGTTCGACGGCCACCCCGACGTGCCCCGCGAGTGGCCGCTCGAGGCGGAGAGCGTCGCGGTGCTCGGCAACGGCAACGTCGCGCTCGACGTGGCGCGCATGCTCGCCAAGCACGCCGACGACCTGCTGCCCACCGAGATCCCGGCGAACGTCTACGACGGGCTGAAGGCTTCGAAGGTCACCGATGTGCACGTCTTCGGGCGCCGCGGACCGGCGCAGGTCAAGTTCACCCCGCTCGAGCTGCGCGAGCTCGGCGAGCTGAACGACGTCGACCTGGTCGTCTACGACGAGGACTTCGACTACGACCAGGCCTCGCGCGACGCGATCGCCAGCAACAAACAGGTGATGGTCATCGACCGGATCCTGCAGTCGTGGCGCCAGCGCCCGGGCGTGAACGGCGCCGGCGGAGAGGCATCCCGCCGCCTGCACCTGCACTTCTACGCGAGACCCACCGAGATCGTGAAGGACGCCGAGGGTCGCGTCGCCGCGATCCGCTATGAGCGCACGCGCCCCGACGGTGAGGGCGGCGTGGTCGGCACGGGCGAGATCCGCGAGGTCGCGATTCAGGCGATGTACCGGGCGATCGGATACTTCGGCTCGCCGCTGCCCGGGGTGCCCTTCGACGATCACCACGGCGTGATCCCCAACCACGAGGGGCAGGCGCTGCAGGTCGGCTCGAACGACCGCGTGCCGGGCGTCTACGCCACGGGCTGGATCAAGCGCGGCCCCGTCGGCCTCATCGGCCACACCAAGTCGGACGCGATGGAGACCGTGCGGCACCTGATCAACGATCAGGGCTCGTGGTGGCAGCCGGTCGATCCCTCGGAGGAGGCGATCCCGGCGCTGCTGGCCGAGCGCGGCGTGCGCCACACCGACCTCGACGGCTGGCACAACCTCGACGCGCACGAGCTGGCGCTCGGCGAGGCCGAGGGTCGCGTGCGCATCAAGGTCGTGGATCGCGAAGAGATGGTGCGGGTGTCGCGCGGCGAGTAGCCGCGGCGCGACGGAACGCACGGCGGCGAATCGGCGAAGGGGGAGCGATCGTGGCGGCATCCGAGGCGGAACACCACCTGTGGCACCCGGACGTGCTCGGGCACCCCTTCGCCGCGCGAACCCTCGCCCTGGGCGAGGACGAGGAGGGACCGCTCGTCGCGACCATCGTGCGGGCGCTGCCCGCGCGGCGCCGGTTCTGGATGCCGCCGCGACCACTCGAAGACGTCGACGTGCTCTACGTGCACGGCTGGTCGGACTACTTCTTCCAGCGCGAGCTCGCGCGCTACTGGACCGATCGCGGTGCGCGATTCTTCGCGCTTGATCTGCACAAGTTCGGCCGCAGCCTGCGCGAGGGCCAGACCCCCGGGTACACCGACGACCTGAACGCCTACGACGCCGACATCGCCGAGGCGCTCGGCGCGATGGGCGCCAGCGAGCGCGGGCCGGCGCCCGGGCGGCGTCTCGTGCTGTTCGGGCACTCGATGGGCGGCCTCATCCTCAGCCTGTGGGCGGGCCGCCATCCCGGCGTGGTCAGCGCGCTCGTGCTGAACAGTCCCTGGCTCGAGTTTCAGATCGGGAGCTTCACGCGCAGCGCGGTCACGCCCGTGCTCGGGCTGCAGGCGCGCATCCGGCCGCTCGAGACCCTGCCGCGCATCGACCTGGGCTTCTATTCGCGCGCCCAGCGGGAGGTGCGCGGCGCCGACGAACCGCTCGAGTACAACGACGCGTGGCGCCCGGAGCTGTCGTTCGCCGTGCACGCCGGGTGGCTGCACGCGATTCTCGAGGGGCACAAGGTCGTGGCATCCGGTCTGCACATCGACGCCCCCGTGCTCGTGCTGCTCTCGGCGCGCTCGGCGCTGCCCGTGAGATGGAGCGACGAGCTCACCGAGGCCGACACCGTGCTGGTGGTCGACGATATCGCGCACCGCTCGCTGAGCCTCGGCGACTCGGTGAGCCTCGAGCGGATCCCCGGTGCGCTGCACGACGTGCTGCTCTCGCGCGCGGCCGCCCGCGACATGGCCTACGAGCGCATGGACCGCTGGGTGAGCGGATGTCTCGGCCTGCGCCGGGCGCCGCTGGCGCCCGGAACGTACCGCTAGGGCTGGCGCTTCTCGGCCGCCGCCGTCGGCTCGGCATCTTCTGCGGGCTCGGCAGCCTGCTCCGGTGTGGCCGCGGCGTCCACCGAGCTCGTCTCTGCTGACGACTGCTCCTGGGTTCCCTCGTCATCCTGCGTGACCTCGTCGCCCGAGAGCCAGCGCAGCCAGCCGTTTCGCGGGTCGCCCTCGAGGATGAGCGTGCGTACCAGCAGCGTGAGCGGGATCGAGAGGATCGCGCCGAGCGGGCCGATCACGAACGTCCAGAAGATGACCGAGAAGAAGCTCAGGGTGAGGGTCAGGTTGACCGCGTCGCTCACGAACTTGGGCTGCACGAGCACCTGCAGCACCACGTTCACGACCGAGTAGATCGCGATCACGATGAGCATGAGCGGCAGCCCGCCCACCACGAGCGCGAGCAGCGCCGGCGGCACGAGGCCCAGCACGAAGCCGATGTTCGGCACGAAGTTGGTGACGAAGGCGAGGATGCCCCACACGATCGGGATCGGGATGCCGAGCGCCCACAGCGCGATCGTGTCGACCACGGCGACGACCAGGCCGAACGAGGCGTTCACGACGTAGTAGCGGCGCACGCCGACGTTGAACCGCGCGATGCGCTCGAGCGTCGCTGCGCGGGCCACGCCGAACACGCGCCCCGCGTCCTTGTAGCGCGACGCGTCGGCGGCCATGAAGATCACGTAGGCGAGCACGAAGAAGAAGGCGGTCAGCACCCCGAGCGCGGTGCCGCCCAGCGAGGTGGCATAGCCGAGCAGCGTCCCCGGATCGAGGAAGCTGGATGCCGCATCCGCCGCCTGCTTGTCGAGGCCGGTCGAGTGCAGCCAGTCCATGAGCAGGCTCGCGGTGTGCTCGAGCTCGTCGGCATAGTCGATGACGAGGTTCACGAACTGGATGCCGGCGTAGTAGAGCATCGAGACGAGGGCGCCGAGCACCAGGTAGGCCACCGTGATCACCCCGGTCGTCGCGAGCCAGCGCGGCCAGCCCCAGCGCTCGAGCACCGCCCGCACGGGCATCACGATGATCACGATCACGGCGCCGAGCACGAGCGGCCCGACGATGTCGCGCGCGAGGTACACACCGGCGAGGGCGATCACCGTGGCGGCGAGGCCGAGCAACACGCGCAGCCCGGGCGAGAGCGCTGGCGCGGGGGATGGCGGGGCCTGGTTGGTCACGGTTCCATCTTGGCGCATGCGCCGGGTGTGGCCGGGCGGGGTGCGCCCGACGCCGGCTGTGCCGACGAGGATCCTGGGCGGAATGCGGGCGGGCTACCCGCCCTGCATCGGCGTGACGTCGATGTCGACGCCGCCGAACGGGAACGGGCCGAACACTTGGTACGACGCCGGGTCGATCTCGGTGATGGGGAGCAGGGCGAGCCAGAGCTGCGAGATCGCGAGCGCTGCGAGCGGGAGGATCGCGACGCCGGCGGCGGCCCGGTCGAGGATCTGCACAGCCCTCGCCTCGTCGCTCGCCCCCAGCACGCGACCGATCGCGAGGAACACGATCAGCGCGATGCCGAGGAAGACCAGCGGGCTCGGCTGCAGCGAGACGCTGATGCACAGGGGCGCCTGCGTCGTCGGCTCGCCCGCCGCGTCGATGAAGCCGCCTTCGCCGCCGAACCCACCCGGGCAGGATGCCTTGCTGCCGGAGCTGAACACGGTGTACGCGAGCGCCAGGAGCAGCGCCAGCACCAGGACCCGGCGGATCCGTGCGATCACCGGTGCGCCCGGCAGCGCGGTCTGGCGGTCGGTGGCCTCGGCGTGCAGCGGCATGAACGTCTCCCTTGGGCGTGCGTGCCTCGATCCTGGCAAGCCCGGTCGCGCAGCGCAACGCAGACGGCCGGCCCTCCAACGCTGGAGTGCCGGCCGTCGTGCAGGGTCGATCCCTAGCGGTAGTTCACAAACTGCAGGTCGACGTCCAGGTCGGAGCCCTTGAGGAGCGCGATGACCTCCTGCAGGTCGTCGCGGCTCTTCGACTGCACGCGCAGCTCGTCGCCCTGGATCTGCGACTTGACGCCCTTCGGGCCTTCGTCGCGGATGATCTTGCCGATCTTCTTGGCGTTCTCCTGCGAGATGCCGTCCTTCAGCGTCGACGAGATGCGAAACTCCTTGCCGCTGGCGAAGGGCTCGCCCGAGTCGAGGCTCTTCAGCGAGATGCCGCGCTTGATGAGCTTCGACTGGAACACGTCCAGCACCGCCTTCGCGCGCTCCTCGGTAGCGGCCTTGATCAGCACCGCCTCGCCGCTCCACTCGATGGACGCGCCGGTGTTCTTGAAGTCGTAGCGCTGCTCGATCTCTTTGCGCGCCTGGTTGAGAGCGTTCTCCGCCTCTTGGTGGTCGACCTTGCTCACGATGTCGAAGCTGTTGTCCATACGTATGACCGTACCCGGTGCCTGCGCGGGGCGCCATTCGCGGCTGTACGGGCGCAGAAACGCCGAAAAGCCCCCTCCACCACGGTTATGTGGGGGAGGGGGCTATTCGTGGCAGCACGGCGGCGCTGCGGGCGCTGCGCGGGGTGGCGCGGGCGCTGGGGTTATTCGTTTCGCGTTTCGAGCCAGTGCCTGTAGGCGCGGCGGGAGGCGAGCGCGACTTCGTGCTCGGGGACGGTCTGCACGTTGACGACGGACACGAACGACGACAGGGCTGTGAGCGCGACGGACACGACCGCGAGGACGTGCGCAGCCTCACCGCCCACCCAGAACCCGAAAGCGACGCCAGCTGCAGCTGCTGCTGTCGCGGCCGCGTACATGAGCCCGCGACCGGCCGTGCCGAACCAGCGCGCACCCTCGGCCGGTCGGAGGGTCGTGAGCGCGAGCACGCCCTGCTGCAGCGCGAGCAGCGCGCCCGCCAGTCCCACGAGGGCGAGGGATTGGTCGTCGTTGATCCAGCCTGCTGTGACCGCGAGGGTGGCGAGGGTGCCGAGCGCAGCGTGCAGCGCCTGGCGCCGGTCGTCGGTCAGCCATTGTCGGAACTTCTTCGTGCCCGGTGGAGGGTCGAGGCGGGGATGCCGGCGCGGCGCGCGAGTTCGGCGTCCGTGGCGACGTTGTGTGCTTTCATCAGCTCGTCGACGTAGGCACAGTGAATGCGTATCGGCGGTGGAGTTTGCCGATTTATGAATGTTTGCATGCTGCGAGCTAAGCAGGAACGTTTGCAGGTATACAAACCTTGCGAGAGCCGTTGTTTCGGCCGCGTCTTGCGCGCGAGATTGGCGCTTGACGTGTTGCGAGAACGCGCCAGTTTGCATGTTCGCAATTGGTCGTCGTACGGTAGCTGCATGTCAACTCAGTGGAGCCAGTACCTACAGCACATCGCCGCCGGTCTTTCGGGCCGCGAGATTGCTGTCAGGGTTGGTGCCACGGACGCGAAAGTGTCCTATTGGAAAACGGGACGACGGCTGCCTAATGTGGCCGAATGCATCCAGGTTGCTCGAGCGTTTGGGCGACCACCACTCGAAGCCCTTATCGGCGCCGGGTATTTGGATGCGGGGGATGTTTCCGACACCGTGACCATCGAGCATCGCACGATTGAAGAGTTCAGCGATACCGAGCTGGCACAAGAGTTGCTGCGCCGTGCAGCACTCGCACGAAAAGGTGGACAGATCGATGATGGAAACGGGAAGAAACTTTGACGCCGTCAAGGTTGCAGTAGCCCTCGGAATAACTATCCGTTTCAGCGACGCAGCACCGGACGTTGGCGCTTGGGATGCCGACGTGCGGGAGATTGCGCTGCGCGCTGGTCACGGCCCGGTTGCCACCCGCTCTGCGCTGATCTTCCAGCTTGGCCTTGCCCTCAAGAGCACGCCGTCTGCTGCAGTGCGGTGGGCGGCGGAGCGTGTCATTCCAAAGCGCGACCTTGACGCGCTCCGCTCGGCCACGAGCGACCGTCGGCTGTGGGCGCGTGCCCTGTACATCAGCCCGCGGCTGCTGAACGCCTACCTGGCCCTCGCGCCTGCCGCGAAGTTCGCGGCGTGAACGGGCGCCTCGCACGCCTTCCTGCGAGCGCGCCCTCCTCTACCTGCGGCAGTCCTCTCACAAGGAGGAATCGATCAGCCTCGAAGTCCAGGAGCGCGCCGCGCGCGCGTACGCGGAGCAGCAGGGCTACGAGGTGGTCGGGGTTGAATCAGACCCAGGCATCAGTGGGAGGACGTGGCAGCGCCGCGGCGTCGTCGCGGCGATGAGCGCGCTCGAATCCGGCGACGTGCAGGTGATCGTGCTGTGGCGGTGGTCGCGGTTGTCGCGCTCGCGCCGGGACTGGGCGCTCGCGGCTGACCGCGCCGACGTCGCAGGCGGCAGGATCGAGTCGGCCACCGAGCCGAACGACACCTCGGCCGCTGGCAAGTTCGGGCGGGGCGTGACAGGCCGTCACCGGCCCATTCGGTCCGTGCCAGGTGACGCGCGCGCATCTAGGCTTGAACAGTGCGGCCCGCAAGGCCGGCGGCGCAGCAAGACGATTCGACACCGGAGGTGCTGATGCATCCACTGACCGAAGACGAGATCCGCGGCGCGTTCGTCAACGCCACCGAGCAGGATCTGCGCGTGATGGCGCTGCCGCTCGGCTTCATGCTGACCGAGTGGGACTACCTCGACTTCTTCGCCTGGCGCGACCCGCACGCGCGGGGGCGTGGATACCTCGTCACCGAGCGCGACGGAAAGCCCACGGCGATCGTGCTCCGCTCGGGCGAGGCGTCGGCCTCGCACGGGCACGCGGCGCTGTGCAACATGTGCCACACGATGCAGCCCGGAGACCAGGTCACGCTGTTCAGCGCGCGGCGCGCGGGGGCCGCGGGGGAGGCCGGCGACGCGGTCGGCACGTATATCTGCACCGACCTCTCGTGCCACGAGAATGTGCGCCTCGCCGCGCCCCTGACCCAGCTCGAGATCCGCCCGGCCGGCTCGGTCGACGCCCGCATCGATGGGGCGCGCCAGCGCATCGACGCGTTCATCGACAAGGTGCTGTCGGTTCGGGTGCCGTGACAGCCGGGGCTCCCGGGGGCGCTGTTGCCGACACGGATGCCGCGGCCGCGCGCGGGCCGCGGCATCCGCACGTCGTCGTCGTGGGCGATGCCCTGATCGACGAGCTGCGCGACGAGCGCGGCGTGCGCGAGATCGTCGGGGGCGCCGCGCTGAACGTGGCGGTCGGCCTGCGAGAGCTGGGCGTGCCGGCGACGCTCGTCGCGATGATCGGCGATGACGCGGCCGGCGAGCGCATCCGCGCCCATCTGCGCGAACACGGCGTCGCGCTCATCGAGACGATCTCGCCGCTCGGCACCGCGCGCGCGGTGAGCACTCGCGACGCCGGCGGCGAGCCGGCGTACGTGTTCAACGATGCGGCGCAGGCGCGACGCATCCGCTTCGCCGAGGCGGCACGCGAAGCGATGGCGGATGCCGCGGCCGTCGTGATCAGCTGCTTTCCGTTCGACGACGGGCCGCAGACGGCCGAGCTCGCCGAGGCCCTCGCCGAGACCGCCGCGATCATCGCGATCGATGCGAACCCGCGGGCGGGGATGCTGCGCGATCGCGCAGCATTCGTCGCCGGGTTCGAGGCGCTCGCGCCCGACGCGGCGCTGCTGAAGGTGGGCGACGATGACGCCGCGCTGCTCTACGGCGCCACGCTCGACGAGCTGCGCGAGCGCCTGATCGCGCTCGGCACGCCGGTCGTCGTGGCGACCCGCGGGGCCGAAGGCGCCACGATCGACGCCGAGGGCGTCACGGTCTCGGCGCCCGTCTCGCAGCTGCCGGGGTCGATCGTCGACACCATGGGCGCCGGCGACGCGACCCTCGCCTCGCTCGTCGCCGAACTCGTGGAGCACGGCGCGCCGAGCGATCACCCGGGCTGGCGGGCCGCGCTCGAGCGGGCGATGGATATCGCGGCCGCGACCTGCCGCGCCGAGGGCGCGCTCCTGCGTCATCCCGCCACCAGCGGGGCCGGCTGAACCCGATTTCATTGCGGGCGCCCGAAGACTGTAAGATCGGTAATCGCGCCTCCGGTCGTCTGCACAAGTCGGGCGGGTGCGTCCTGGCGAGTTACCCAAGCGGCCAAAGGGATCTGACTGTAAATCAGACTGCTCAGCATTCGGGGGTTCGAATCCCTCACTCGCCACAACATGAACAAGAAGCCCGAGACCGTGCACTGAGCACGGGAGCGGGCTTTTTGCTTGCGCGCGCGCGTGCGCGTCTCGCGCCTGCCGCCACACAGCAGGTCCAACAGAAGGAGCATCCATCGTGTCGAACCCTCGTGCCTCGCTCGTCTCGGCTGCGGCCGTCCCCGCCGCACGTCCGCGCATCTGGCTCGCGCTGTTCGCGTTGCTGGCCGCACTGGTGCTGCTGGTCTCGGGATGCTCCAGCCCCGACAACAGCGCCGCCGCCACCGGCGAGACCACCAAGGTCACCGTGCGGGTGAACGGCATGCTCTACGACACCGACGTGATCGAGGTGCCCTACGGCAATCGCCTTGAGGTCACCTTCGAGAACACGAGCCGCGACGTGCACGACCTGCGCTTCGCCAACGGCAAGGCCTCGCAGCGCCTCGCCGGCGGCAAGGCCGAGGTCATCGACGTCGGCGTCATCACCGAGGACATGGAGGGCTGGTGCACCATCGCGGGGCACCGCCAGCAGGGCATGGAGCTCGACGTCGTGGTCGCGGGCGCGCCCGCCGAGTAGTCACTGCCGCGCCCGCCGAGTTGTCACCGCCGCGCCCGCGAGGTAATCACCCCCGCGCCCTGGCCTACCCTGGAGGCGTGGACGCCGCGACGACACGTGGCCCCGGTGCACGAGTGCTGCTCGTGCTGCCCGCGGCCGCGCTTCTGCTGCTCGGATTGAACGCCGGGCTGATCCTGCTCGGCGTGCCGATGCCGCTCATCGCCGACCGCCTGCCCGAGCTGCACGCGCCGCTGCTCGTGTTCGGCTTCGTCGGCACCCTGATCAGCCTCGAGCGCGCTGTCGCCCTGCGCGCCGGGTGGGCCTACCTCGCCCCGGCGCTGCTGGCCGCGGGCATGATCCTCGCGCTGACCCCGCTGCCCCTCATCGTCGGGCAGGCGACCGTGACCGTCGGGCTCGTCATGCACCTCGCCCAGTACCGGGCCATCTGGCGTCGGCAGCCCATGACCGCCACGGCCGTGCAGGGCCTCGGGGCGGTCAGCGGCGCCGCGGCAGGGCTCGCGTGGTGCGGAGGCATCCCGCCGGCGTTTCTGGTGCCGATGCTCTCGTGCTTCTTGGTGCTCACGATCGTTGGCGAGCGACTCGAGCTCGCGCGCGTGGCCGCGCCGGGGCTCGCGGCCGAGCGCGCGCTGTTCGCGCTCTCGCTGGCGCTCGCCGCCGCCACCCTGCTCGGCCTCGTCATGCCGAGCATCGCGGTGCCCGTCGCCGGCGCGCTGCTGCTCGCGATCGTGGTGTGGCTGCTGCGCCACGACATCGTGCGGGCAACGGTGCGCCAGCACGGCCTGCCGAGATACGTCGCCATCTGCCTGTTCACCGGCTACGCCTGGCTGGTCGTCGCGGGGGTCGGCTGGCTGCTCGGCGGCTCGCGCACCGACGGGCCGCTGTTCGACGCGACGACGCACGCCGTCTTTCTCGGCTTCGTGATCACGATGATCATGGCGCACGCGCCGCTGATCCTCCCGGCCGTGCTACGGGTGCGCATCCCCTATCACCCGGCCCTGTACGCGCCGATGGCCCTGCTGCAGCTCGGTCTGCTGCTGCGCGTCGTCGGCGGGGATGCCTGGGGGTCGCTGCCCGCGCTCCAGATCGGCGGCGCCACCTCGGCCGTCGCGATGCTGCTGTTCGCCGTCACCGCCGCGGCGGCGGGCCTGCGGGGCCGGCAGGCGAGAGCGACGAGAGGGGCCGCACGTGTCGCGCCGTAACTGGTATCTGCTCACCAACTCGCTCGTCCTGCTGTGGGTCGCGCTCGCGATCGTCGCGACGATCATCCACCGCTTCGTCGCGCAGCCCCTCTGGCTCATGGTGCACGTGCCGCTCCTCGGCGCGGCGACCGCGGCGATCCTCGTCTGGTCGCAGCACTTCGCCGACACGGTCCTGCGTCGAACGGGGCCGAGCGGCCGCATCGGCCTGGGCATCCGGCTCGCCCTTCACACCGTCGGCGTGAGCCTCGTGATCGCCGGGATGCTGGGCTCCGGGCTCCTGCTCACCCTCGCGGGCGCGCTGCTGGTCGGATGCGCGATCGTCGCGCACGCCGTCATCCTCATGCTGCAGATTCGCGGCGCCCTGCCCACGCGATTCGCGCCCATGGTCTGGTACGCGGTGGCGGCGTCGATCGTCTTCCTCGCCGGCATCGCCGCCGCGATCGCGATGGTGCTCGCCGTCGACCCCGCGCTGGTGGAGCGGCTGGCCATGAGCCACCTCGTGCTGGGCGTGTTCGGCTGGATCGGCCTCACCGCGCTCGGCATCCTCTCGCTGCTGTGGCCGACCGTGCTGCGCACCCAGCTCAGCGCGGGGGCCGGGACCTCGGTGCGTTTCGCGCTCCCGGTGCTGCTGGTGGGCCTCGCCGTCGCGGCCGCCGGCCCGCTGCTCGGGATCCCGGCGGTGCTCGCGCTCGGCCTGGTCTTGTGGCTCGTCGGTGCCGTGCGGCTCGCGGTCGAGGCGTGGCGCGAGGCGCGCACGGCCCCGCCGCGGAGCTTCGCGGCGTGGAGCCTCGCGGCGGCCTTCGTCTGGGCGCTGCTCTCGGCGGTGGCGCTGGGGGCGACCGCGCTGCTCGCCGAAGACTGGGGGAGCCTCAAAGACGACACGCTCCTCGTGCTCGGCCCGCTCGGGGCCGGATTCGTGATGCAGCTGGTGATGGGCGCGCTCAGTCACCTGGTGCCCGTGGTGATCATCGGCAGCCCGTCGTCGTCGGCCGCCGCCGCCGCGGTGCTCGACCGGGGCGCGGCGTTCCGGGTGTTCGCGTTCAACGGCGCGATCGCGCTGTACGTGCTGCCGATGCCGAGCATCGTGCGGGTGCTGCTGGCGGCGCTCGCCGCGGGCGTCGTGACGGCGTTCGTGGTGCTCGCGATTCGGGCGATCGTCGCCTCGCGCCGCATGCTGCGCGAGGAGCTCGCGGCTGGCGCGGCCGGTCGGGCGGAGCGCATCGCCGCGCGGCGCGCCGAGCCGCCGCGGGCGACGCCCCGCAGGGCCGGCGGGGTCACGGCCGCATTCACGGTGCTCGCGCTGTGCGTCGCGGGCGGCGTCGCGGCCGATCCCGTCGCCGCGGGCATCTCGGCCGTGTCGCCCGGCGAGGGCGTGGCGGCCAGCGGGCAGGTCACGCGCGTCACCGTGCAGGTGACCGGGATGCGCTTCGACACTGACGTCATCGAGGTGCCATACGGCAATCGGCTCGAGGTCACGTTCGAGAACACCGGCACCGATGTGCACGACCTCACCTTCGAGAACGGCGCCCGCACGCAGCGACTCGCGCCCGGCGAATCCGAGACGATCGATGTCGGCGTGATCGGCGCCGATATGGCCGGGTGGTGCACGGTCGCCGGGCACCGGCAGATGGGCATGGAGCTCTCGGTCGTGGTCACAGGCGCGCCGGATGGCGGGGGCGAGGCATCCACCGGCGGCGCCGGCACCGCAGGCGAGCACGCCGGCGGTCACGAGGCGGCCGGTGCGGGGGATGCCGCGGCCGACATCGACTGGCAGCGCGAGCCCGCCGCGGGCTTCACCGCCTGGCCCGCGCTGCTGGCGCCCGCGCCCGAGGGCACGGTGCACGCCATCACGCTTCGCGCCGAGGAGAGCGTCGAGGAGGTCGCGCCCGGGATCACGCAGGCGCGCTGGACGTTCGGCGGCTCGGCGCCCGGCCCGACCCTGCGCGGCAAGATCGGCGACGTGTTCGAGATCACGCTGATCAACGACGGCACGATCGGGCACTCGATCGACTTCCACGCCGGGGCGCTCGCGCCTGATGAGCCGATGCGCACGATCGCACCCGGCGAGTCGCTCGTCTATCGCTTCACCGCGACGCGCGCCGGCATCTGGATGTACCACTGCTCCACCATGCCGATGTCGATGCACATCGCGAACGGCATGTTCGGCGCCGTGATCATCGACCCGCCGGGCCTCGCGCCCGTCGCCGCCGAGTACGTGCTGGTGCAGGGCGAGCTCTACCTCGGCGCGCAGGGCGATGTCGCGAACGCCGAGAAGATCGCCGAGGAGCGCCCCGACCTCGTGGCGTTCAACGGCTACGCCGACCAGTACCTCCACCAGCCGCTGACCGCGACCGCCGGCGAGCGCGTCCGGGTGTGGGTGCTCGATGCCGGGCCCAACCGGCCCTCGTCGTTCCACGTGATCGGCGGCCAGTTCGACACGGTGTATCTCGAGGGCGCGTACCGGCTGCTGCCGGACGATCCTGGGGGCTCGCAGGCGCTCGGGCTGCAGCCCGCGCAGGGCGGGTTCGTCGAGCTGGTCTTCCCGGAAGCCGGAAACTACCCCTTCGTCACGCACCGGATGAGCGATGCCGAGAAGGGTGCGCGCGGCGTGTTTCGGGTGGGCGACCCCGGGGCGGCCGGCTGATTCGGGCGGCGCTGCGCACTCGCCCTCCACAGGCACGCCGCATCCACGCCAACGTCGGTGACACTCCGCCGGGGCATTCGCCCGTCGAATCGTTCGTGTCAGGATGAAAGACGTGGGACGAACCAGGCGTCCGCAACGAATCGAGAGGACGATCATGTCCAACCCCCAGTTTTCGGCACCGGATTCCGCTGCTTCCGGTGCTCCCGCGGCCGGCGGAGCTCAGGCAGGCGAGGTCGCGGCGGGCAAGCTGCAGCTGCGCACGATCGCCATCCGCGTCGCCATCGGCTCGCTCATCGTCGCGGCGCTGCTGTGCGCGGTGTGGGTGATGTTCGGCGGGCAGAACGGCATCATCACGCGCGCGCTGCTCACGGTGGCGCTGTTCGCGGCGTTCGCGGGCGTGGCGCTGTTCGACGCGCGCGCGGTCGATCGCCGCCCGCAGTGGTACTCGCTCGCGAGCATGATCTCGTGGGTGTTTCTGCTTCTCGCCGGCGCGGTGAAGATCTGGATGCCATGGCACTCCGCCATCGGCGAGCAGATCTCATGGCAGAGCCCGACCGACAACGTCGCCACCCGCGTCGCCGAGCTCATCGGCATCGCCGTGGTGGTTCGCCTCGCGCTGCTGCACACGCGCATCTTCCTGCGCGCGGCCGAGCGCTACGTCACGCCGTTCACACGAAGCCTCGCGGCCGTGACCACCGCCCTCGTGTGGGGCCTCGCCGTGATGCTCGTGCTGCCGCTGCTGCTGTCGCACCTGTACTTCTACGACTTCTACTGGCGCTCGGTCGTGGCGGTGACCATCCTCGCCGCGCTGGGCTCGGCGCTCATCCCCCTGCTGAACGGGATCTACGCACCCCGCAAGCGAGCGCAGGCCGCGCCGCCGGTCGCGTACGACCCCCGGTATGCGCCGGGCTACGGCGCACAGCAGGCGGTGCAGCCGTACGCGCAGCAATACGCGCCCCAGGATCCGTACGCGCTCACCGCGGCGGGGCAGGGCGCGCCGGCCCAGCCGATGCAGCCCGTCCAGCCGGCGTGGCCGACGTACGTCGACGGCATGACGCCGCTGCCGGTGCTGCCCGACGGCTCGCCCGACTACAACGCGTACTACACGGGGTATCCGACGTACCCGGCCCCGACGGGCGCGCCCGTCGAGCCTGCGCCCGTCGAGCCTGCGCCCGTCGAGCCTGCGCCCGAGCCGGGCGGGGTGCTGCACCCGGAGCAGCCGGAGCAGGCGGCGCAGCCCGAGGCGCCTGAGGGCCCGGGGGCGTCAGTCGCTCCTGGTGCGCCGCCCGCGCCTGTGGGGCCGCCAGCCCCGCCTGCCCCGCCCGCCGCGCCGCAGGTGCCGCCGGTCGTGCCGCCCGCGTAGGCGCACGGCTCGGGCGCGTCGACCGACGGCGAACCGGAGCACACGATCGAGCGACCCTCGCCGCCAGGCGGGAGCCGTCCGAGGGCCCGCCCGGGCCGTCGGTGCGGGTGCCGAAGGTATCGTCGAGGCATGACCGCTGAACGAGACCTGACCGAGCTGGCGGCGTCGATCGCCGTGCGTGCCGGCGAGCTGGCGCGCACGCGTCGCGCCGAGGGCGTGCAGATCGCCGCGACGAAGTCCGCGGTGGCCGACATCGTCACGCATGCCGACCGCGAGGTCGAGCTGCTGATCCGCGGCCTGCTCGCCGATGCGCGTCCGAACGACGGATTTCTCGGCGAGGAGTCGGGCGCCGAGCGGGGCACCTCGGGCGTCACCTGGGTCGTCGACCCGATCGACGGCACCGTGAACTACGCGTACGGCATCCCCGCGTATGCGGTGAGCATCGCCGCGGTCGAGGGCGATCCGGAGCCGCAGCAGTGGACCGAGCTCGCCGCCGCGGTGTGCAACCCCGCCGCGGGCGAGCTGTTCACCGCCGCCCGGGGCGGCGGCGCCTGGCTCGGCGAGCGGCGCCTGCGCGTCAACACCGAATCGCCCGCGGGGCTCCTCGTCGCCACGGGCTTCGCGTATGACCCGGCGCGGCATGCCGAGCAGTTCGCCACGCTCGCGCGCGTGATGCCGATCGCCCGCGACATCCGAAGGATCGGCGCCGCGTCGCTCGATCTCGCCTTCGTCGCCGCTGGCCGCCTGGATGCCTACTTCGAGCAGGGCCTCTGGCCCTGGGACCACGCCGCGGGGGCGCTGCTCGTGCGCGAGGCGGGCGGCAAGGTCGGCGGCCGCGCCGGCAACGCGGCGGGTCGCGAGCTCACCGTGGCGGCCGCGCCGGCGGCATTCGACGAGCTGCTTCGCCGCATCGAGCAGGCCTGATGCGAGCGTGAGAGTTTTCACATGTCGGGACGTCTACATGGTGTTCCCAGGGTCGCCTCGCTAAGGTTTATCTATTCGTAACCATATTTCTGTCCCGACGGAATTGTGGTCTCATCCCTGAATTCATCCCGTTGTTCAGTGCATTGCCCTGCGCGTTGCTCGGTGCGACCCGAATCGAGAGTCTGCTCGTTGCCCTTTGACACACCCCTGGCTGATGCTGTGCCTACGCGCCGCTCCAGCCGAGCGAAAGCTGTGTCGGCGACCCCTCTCGAACCTGCCGCGATCGACGGCCATGGCGAGCCTGTCGTCGCGGCCGAGGTGGTCGCCGTGGCGCACCCGCTGACTCGCCGCGAGCGCCGCGAGCTGCTCGCCGCGCAGACGCAGGAGCGTGTTCCCGCGGCCGGGCCGGAGGCGATCGTCCTGGTCGAGGTCGAGGTCGAGGTCGAAGCCGAGGTCGACGAGGAACTCGCGGTCCGGGCCGAAGCTGAGATCGAAGCCGAAGCCGAAGCCGAAGCCGAAGCCGAAGCCGAAGCCGAAGCCGAAGTCGCGCCCGACGCTGAGCTCGGGGGAGCGATCGACGCTGAGGCCGAGGCATCCGAGCCCGTGGCGGAGCCCGGCGCCGAGGCCGCGCCCGAGGCTGTCGTCGAGCCCGAAACAGTGCGCGAGGCAGCACGTGAGGTGGAGCCCGAGCCCGAGCCCGCGGCATCCGCCCCGCCCCGCGCGAGCGCCGACACCGGTGCCTTCCGCTTCACCGGCGCGAGCACGCTGCCCGTCGGCATGCCGCAGCGATACGTGGCTCCGCACCCCGCGCAGGCCGATGCTGGGTCGACGGGCCCCGGTCGCGCGGCTTCGGCGCAGGCGAAGCCGGTGCGCGGCAAGGCGGCGCGGACCAAGCGGAGCCTTGCGGCCTCGGCCTTCTCGGCGGGTGTGATGAGCATCGTCGCGCTGATGGCCGTCTCGGTCACCGCGCCGGCAGAGGCCGTTGCGGCCGCGAGCGACTCGATCGCGGTGACCACGATCGCGCCTGAGCCCGTGCAGGAAGTCATCAAGCCGGAAGAGATTCAGGCGTTCGTCGCCCCGGCCGAAGGCCAGGTGGTCGAGCTCGACCGCGAGCAGAACTACGCCCTGACGACGTTCGAGCAGATCGCGATCGAGTCGGGAATCAAGATGTCGTCGCTGTTCGTCAACGACGCGAACTCGGCCATCCAGTGGCCGTTCGCGGTCGGCGTCGGCATGAGCTACGGCTACGGCATGCGCTCGGGCCGGATGCACCAGGGCATCGACTTCACCCCGGGCTCCGGCGCGCAGATCCAGGCCGTCGCCGACGGCACGGTGCGCCTGGGCCCCGCGGGCGGCGGGTACGGCGTGCACGTCTACGTCGATCACGTCATCGACGGGCAGCGCATCTCGAGCCACTACGCGCACATGCAGGTCGGCTCGCTCCAGGTCGTCGACGGCCAGCAGGTCAAGGTCGGCGACCCGATCGGCAAGGTCGGCAACACCGGGCGCTCGTTCGGTGCACACCTGCATTTCGAGCTGCTCGTGAACGGCACAGAGGCGATCGACCCGCTCCCGTGGCTGCAGAAACACGCTGGAGGTTGGCAGGGCTGACCCTCAGTTTCATGACTAGGGCCAGTCGATGGTATTCTCATCTAGTTGTCTGAAGCGCTTCGCTTCACACTTCGCTCCGGTAGCTCAGTGGTAGAGCACTTCCTTGGTAAGGAAGAGGTCAACAGTTCAATCCTGTTTCGGGGCTCGTCGCATCCAATGCATGTCAATTGGATGCCTCGTGGCAGGGTAGCTCAGCTGGTCAGAGCGCACGACTCATAATCGTGAGGTCGCGGGTTCAAGCCCCGCTCCTGCTACCACACCCCCGGAATCCTGCGGATGCTCCGGGGGTTTTGTCGTCTGCGGGGCGCGGTAGCGCTGGCGTGGCCGCGCTGTCGCCGGCCTGCGCCCTACGCGGGCGGCCCGGCCGCCCGGCGCCGCCGGATGCGGTGCACGCTCTCGATCGCCAGCAGCAGGAGGGCGACGCCGATCGCGAGGTAGGTCGGCAGCTCCTCGATCGAGGTCGGCTCGGCAAGCACGAACGCCGCCGCGACGGCCAGCAGCACCGGCTCCACGTAGCTGAGCAGGCCGAACACGCTCAGCGGCAGCAGCTGACTCGAGCCGATGTACAGCAGCAGGGCGGCCGCGCCAACGATGCCGAAGCCCGCGAGGCTGAGCGCCGAGCCGGGGTCGCGGAACGTGCTCAGGGTCGGGTCGTCGAGCAGCAGCAGGGTGAGGGCGACCGGAAGGCAGAGCGCGAGCTCCATCGTCAGGCCCGCGCTGCCGCCGATGCGCGCCAGGCGGCGCACCGTGAAGTACAGCGGGTAGCCGAGCGCCACGACCAGGGTCTCCCACGAGAGCCCGCCGAACTGCCAGATCTGATAGGCGACGGCGACGCCGGCGATCGCCACGGCGGCGATGCGCCACGGGCCGAGGCGCTCCTTGAACAGCAGGCGACCGGTCAGCGCGAGCGTGATCGGCATGATGAAGTAGCCGAGCGCCACCGGCAGCCCCTGCCCCTGCCCGGGGGCCCAGGTGAACAGCCACTGCTGCACCCCGAGCATCGCCGCCGTGAACAGGAGGGTGAGCCCGAGCTGCGGGCGTCCCGCGATCCGCTTCAGCAGCGAGCGCACGCCCGCCCAGCGCCGCGTCGCCGAGAGGAAGACGACGAGCATCGCGACCGTGAACAGCGTGCGCCAGCCGAAGAACTCGTTGCCGGTGAAGTCGAGCGATGCCGAGAGCACGAACACCACGACGAACAGCAGCGAGGCGCTGATGGATGCCGCGACCCCGAGCCGCGTTCGTGTCTCGCCCTGCATCACCGATCCTGCCCCGTCCGCGCGTTCGCCTGCCCGCGCATGCGCGCCGTATCGTCACACCAGGGTACGTGCGTCTGCGCCGGACTGCGATCTGCGGACGCCCGCTGCCGCGCCGCCCATCGCCGCGCGTGCCGCGCCGGCGCGTGGCAGCCGCCGGCGGCATCGGCTCAGCTCGTGATGACCAGCTCGTCCGGCGAGGGTCGATGCCCGCCGGTGCAGCGCAGCTCGACGCGCACGGGCGCGCCGCAGCCGGCGTGGCTGAGCTCGGGCGTGCCGTCGTGGGGAAGATGCCTGCGGCCCCACTGCCCGAGCGCGAACAGCGCCGGCATGAGGTCGAGCCCGCGCTCGGTGAGCGCGTACTCGTGCCGCGTGCGCTGGCCCGGCTCCTGGTACGGCCGGCGCTCGAGCAGCCCCGCGTCGACGAGCTCGCGCAGCCGCTTCGCGGTGACCGCCTCGGTCATCCCCACGCGCGCGGCGAAGGCGTCGAAGCGCGTCGTGCCGTAATACGCCTCGCGCATGAGCAGCATGGTCGAGCGCGAGCCGACGAGCTGCATGGCGCGGTCGACGGGGCAGTTGTCGCCCGCGGGGCTGTTTCCGCGCTCCGCGGCCTTTCCGGCGAGCTGGATGGGCATGCGTAAGAGTCTAGCCTCTGACTTGCCAAAGCAATAGTCAGGCCCATAGTGTGCACAGCATGGGTTCATCCAGCCAGGCCGGCACCGTCGCCGCCACGCGCACGCGCGCCATCCTGTTCGTCACGCTCGGCGCGGGCTTCATGTCGGGCCTCGACCTCTTCGTCGTCAACGTCGCCTTCGATCCGATCGGCGCGAGCCTCGGCGTCGGCACGGGCGGCGGCCCCTCGATGGCCGACCTCAGCTGGATCCTGAACATCTATGCGGTCGTCTTCGCCGCGCTGCTCGTGCCGTTCGGCCGCCTCGCCGACCGCTACGGCCGCAAGCGCATCTTCGTCGGCGGGCTCGCCCTGTTCGTGCTGGCCAGCGCGGCGTGCGCCCTGAGCGGCAACGTGTGGATGCTGGTGGTCTTCCGTGGCCTGCAGGCCGCCGGTGCGGCGGCCATGACCCCGACGAGCCTCAGCATCCTGATGGCGGCGCTGCCGCCGCAGAAGCGGCTCGGCGGCGTGCGCATGTGGTCGGCCGTCGGCGCGATCGCGGCGGCGGTGGGCCCGACGGTCGGCGGCTTCCTCGTGCAGATCTCGTGGCAGTGGGTGTTTCTGATCAACCTGCCCATCGGCATCGCGCTGCTGTGGTTCGCGGTGCGCGATGTGCGCGACACCCCGCAGGATCGCGACGCCCCCACGCCCGATCTCGGCGGCGCGCTCATCCTCGCCTCGGCCGTCGGTCTGTTCGCGCTCGCCCTCGTCAAGAGCCCCGACTGGGGCTGGGGGAGCCCGCTCACCCTCGGCGTGCTCGCCGCCTCCATCGTGCTGACTCTGGTGTTCGCCTGGCGCTCGCGCCGACACGTCGCGCCCGTGATCGCCCCGGCGCTGCTGCGGGTGCCCACCTTCCTGTGGGCCAACATCGCCATGATCATCTTCAACGTCGCGTTCGCATCCAACATGCTGATCGTCGTGCTGTGGATGCAGCAGGTCTGGGGCTGGCCGGCATGGCTCACCGGACTCGCCATCGGGCCGGGGCCCGCGATGGTGCCGATCACGGTCGCGTTCACCGCGCGCTTCCTTCCCCGCGCCACGCCCGCGCGCCTCGCCTCGCTCGGCGCGCTGCTATTCGGCATCGGAGCCGTCTACGTCGCCCTCTTCATCGGCACCGAGCCCAACTACTGGCTCGGGTTCTTCCCGGGCTGGATCATCGGCGGGATCGGCGTGGGCTTCGCCCTGCCGAACCTCATGGCCGGGGCCGCCCACGATCTGCCGCCCGCGCAGGCCTCGACGGGCAGCGGTGTGATCACGATGGCCCGGCAGATCGGGTTCGTGATCGGCATCAGCATGCTGTTCGCCATCGTCGGCAACGTCCAGGGCCCCGCCGCGGCAGAGCCCTTCCTCCTCGCCCTCTGGGTCTCCGTCGGCGTGCTTGCGCTCGCGGTGGCGGCGGGCTTCGGCATGGCCTCGACGAAGAAGCCGGCGGGGGCGGTGGCATCCGCCGCGCCGTCGGCCGCACCCGGCGCCGCCCGGCCCGGCGCCGCCACCGCCGACGAAGCCCCCGAGCCGGCGGCGGAAGGCGCCTCGTCTTGAGCGCCCCCCGCGTGAGCCCGACCCGCGCGGGCATCATCGTCTTCGTGGCCGTCGGCGCCTCGTTCATGTCGGGCCTCGACCTGTTCGTCGTGAACGTGGCGTTCGACCAGATCGCGGCCAGCTTCGGCGTCGGCGCGGCGGGCGGGCCCACCTTCGGCGACCTCAGCTGGATCCTGAACATCTATGCCGTGATCTACGCCGCGCTGCTGGTGCCGCTCGGGCGTCTGGCCGATCGCTACGGCCGCCGGATGATGTTCGTCGGCGGGCTCGCGCTGTTCGTGCTCTCGAGCGCGGCGTGCGCGCTGGCCTGGGACGTGTGGGCGCTCGTGGTCGCTCGCGCGCTGCAGGCCGCCGGCGCGTCGGCGATGACGCCGACCGGGCTGAGCATCCTGCTGGCCGCGCTGCCCGCGCACAAGCGGGTCGGCGGCGTGCGCATGTGGTCGGCGACGGGGGCCGCCGCCGCGGCGATGGGCCCCACGGTCGGCGGGTTCCTCGCGCAGATCGCCTGGCAGTGGGTGTTCCTCATCAACCTGCCGATCGGCGCGGTGCTGCTGTGGTTCGCCATCCGCCACGTGCGCGACACCGAGCGCGACCCCGATGCGAGAACGCCCGACCTGTTCGGCGCGCTCCTGCTCGCGTTCGCCGTCGGTCTGTTCGCGCTCGGGCTCGTGCAGAGTCCCGAGTGGGGCTGGGCGAGCCCCGCCACGATCGGGGCGCTCGTCGCCTCGGGGCTGACCGCGCTGCTGTTCGTCTGGCGCTCGCGGCGGCACAGCTCGCCCGTGATCAATCCCGCGCTGCTGCGCATCCGCACCTTCATGTGGGCCAACTCGGGGATGCTGATCTTCAACATCGGCTTCTCTGCGAACACCCTCATCTACGTGCTGTGGATGCAGCAGGTCTGGGGCTGGCCGGCGTGGCTCACCGGGCTGGCCGTGGCCCCGGGGCCCGCCATGGTGCCGATCACGGTCGCGCTCACCTCGCGCTTTCTGCGCGGCGTGCCGCCTGCCCGCCTTGCGACGATCGGCGCGCTGGTGGTCGCCGCCGCGACGGCCTATATCGCACTCAACTTCGGCCTCGAGGCCAATTACTGGACCGGCTTCTTCCCGGCGACGATCGTCAGCGGCATGGGCGTCGGGCTCGCCTCGCCGAACCTGATGGCCTCGGCCGCGCAGGAGCTGCCGCCCGCGCAGAGCTCGACCGGCACCGCGATGATGACGATGGCCCGGCAGATCGGCTACGTCATCGGCATCAGCGTGCTGTTCGCGATCATCGGGGCGCAGCAGGTCGCCGCAGACGGCTTCCGGGCGGCGCTGTGGGTGTCGTTCGGCGCGCTCATCGTCGCGTCGCTCGCCGGGCTCGGCATCGCCGCCGCGCGCCGGACGCGTCGACCGGCGCCGTCGACGTCGCGCACGCGCGCCGCCGAGCTGGACGAGCCCGAGGGGGCGCCGGAGCCCGCGTAGCGGGCGACCCCGTGCGTCGTCGACCCCGTGCGTCGTCGGCACCGTGCGGTGGCGACCCCGTGCGCGACTGCCTCGCCCGGCGCTGGCACCGGGCGGAGCCGGCATCGCGCGCGATGGATGCCGCGACCCGTGGCTACAGCGGAGCCCAGCCGCTCGGACCCTGCGTGCCCGCCGCGTACTCGTCGAGCGGCACCGCGCCGGCGCGCCAGGCGTCCAGCACGGGCTGCACGATGCGCCAGCACTGCTCGGCCGTGTCGCCGCGCACCGAGAGCGTCGGATCGCCGTCGAGGATCCCGGCGAGCACCTCGCCATAGGGGCTGAGCCCGCCGTCGGTGAAGCTCGCCGACATCACGGCCCGGTCGAGCGAGAACGGGTCGCTCCCGCTCCCGCTCCCGCTCTCGCTCTCGCCGTTGATGTTGATGTTGATGTTGATCGCGAGATCGATCCGGTCGGGCCCCAGCACGATCCGCAGGGCATCCGGCTGCGGCGTGCCGGTGAACCCGGTCGGCATACGCAGCGGCTTGAATCGCATGACGATCTCGCGCCGGAGCGCGCCGAGCGCCTTGCCCGAGCGCAGCGTGAACGGCACCCCCGCCCAGCGCTCGGTGGCGACCTGGAGCGTCACCTCTGCGAGCGTCTCGGTGTCGCGCGCGGGATCGACCCCCGGCGCGTCGGCGTACGCCGCGAACTCGCGATCGCCCACCCGACCGGCCGTGTAGCGGGCCCGGCGCGAGGAGGCCACGGGGTCATCGCGCCACACACGTGTGGCGTGCAGCGCCGCCGAGATCGCATCGCGCAGCTCGCCCTCATCGAGCGAGGCGGGGCGCTCCATGGCGACGATCGCGAGCACCTGCAGCAGATGGCTCTGCAACATGTCGACGAGGGCGCCGGCGTGGTCGTAGTAGTCGGCGCGGCCCTCGAGGCCGAGCTGCTCGTCGTAGCGGATCACCACCGATTCGATGTGCTCGGCCGACCACGTGGGCTCGAACACGCGATTCGCGAATCGCATGCCGAGCACGTTCAGCACGGTCGATCGCCCCAGGAAGTGGTCGACCCGGTGCACCTGCGACTCGGGGAGGATCGTGGCGAGGCGCTCGTTCAGCGCGTGCGCGTGGGCCTCGTCGGCGCCGAAGGGCTTCTCGAGCGCCACGATCAGGCCCGGGGGACGCGTGGTGCCGGCGAGCGCCGCGCCGGCCTGCGCGGCGACGGCCGGGGGCAGGGCGAAGTACAGGGCGACCCGGCCCTCGCTCGCGGCCAGCAGCCCCTCGAGGGCGTCCGGGTCGGTGACGTCGGCCCGCCGATAGCGGGTCGAGCGCAGGAGCGCCTCGACGGCGGGACCCGAGGCATCCATCGTCGCGAATGCGGCTCGGACGACGCCCTGCCAGTGCTCGTCGTCCCAGTCGTCCTGCCCCGCGCCGAGCAGGCGCACATCGCGCTCGGGCTCGAGCGTGAGCAGCTGGCCCAGGGCGGGCAGCAGGAGGCGGGAGCTCAGATCGCCTGACGCGCCCAGGATGCAGAGCGTCGTGGTGCCACGCATGCCCTCAGCCTAGGCGAGCCGAGCCGCCCTCGACAGGTGCGCGTGGCTCGGGCTGCGCCGTGTCTCGGGGCGCCGTGCCCCGGGCCGCGCCGCGGTGCAGCAGGGCGGGCGGGGTGCCGTCGCCCGGCGCCCCGCCCACCCTCGTCTGGTGCGCTTCCCGCTCAGCCGTTGGCCTCGAGCGCGACGGGCTTCCATTCCTCCCACGTGGCGAGGCGCTTCGCGTACATGGCGGGGACCACCATGGTCGGCGCGATGCCGAAGAATGCGCGCAGCGGCGGGTTCTCGGCATCCACGATCTTCAGGATCGCCTTGCCGGCAGCGACCGGGTCGCCCTGCTTGCGCATGGGGGAGTCGGGCGCCGCGGCTGCCGCCTCGGCCGATGCCTGGCGGAACGCGTCGTACTCGGGCATCGCCTCGGCGCGCACCGCGCTCGAGCCCGACCAATCGGTGGCGAAGCCGCCGGGCTCGATGAGCGTGACCTTGATGCCCTGGCCGGCGACCTCCTGCGCGAGCGACTCGGTGAGGCCCTCGAGGGCCCACTTCGAGGCGTGGTAGCCGCCCAGGTTCGGGAACGCGACCACGCCGCCGATCGTCGAGATCTGGATGATGTGCCCCGAGCCCTGCGCGCGGAGGATGGGCAGCGCGGCGTGCACGACGTGGAGCACGCCGAGGAGGTTCACCTCCATCTGCTCGCGCAGCTGCTCGGGCGTGATCTCTTCGATCATGCCGAACAGGCCGTAGCCGGCGTTGTTGACGACGACGTCGAGCTGGCCGAAGTGCTCGGCCGCCTTCGTCACGGCGGCGAAGACGCCGTCGCGGTCGGTCACGTCGAGCTGCAGCGGGAGCACCGCGTCGCCGTACGCGGCGACCAGGGGCTCGAGCGCGCTCGTGTTGCGCGCGGTGGCGGCAACGCGGTCGCCGCGCTCAAGCGCGTTCTTCGCGAACTCCATCCCGAAGCCGCGGCCGGCGCCGGTGATGAACCAAGTCTTGGTCATGGGGAATCCTCCTCGATTGCATGTATCTGCACTCTAGGCCACAACTGACACTTGGTGCCAAGAATGACACCGTGGCTATGATGAAGGCATGATCGAGCCAGCGACCGGAGCCCCGAGCCCCGCGCAAAGCCCCGCGCCCGGCGGCCCGCGCGAGGGCGAGTCCCTCCGCGAGCGCACGCGACGCGCGGTGCAGTCCGAGCTCATCGACGCCGCCCAGGAGCTGTTCGCGCAGCGCGGGTACGAGGCCGTCACGGTCGACGAGATCGCCGAGGCGGTGGGCATCTCGCGACGCAGCTTCTTCAGGTACTTCGGCAGCAAGGAGGCGCTGGTGCTCGGCAAGTACGATCGCCAGGGGGAGTCGTTCGCGGCGCTGCTGGCCGATCGCCCCGCCGGCGAGGCGCCGTGGGCCGCGCTGCGGCGGATGTTCGACGGCGTCGTGGCCTACATCTCGGACCCCGATCTCGCGGTGCGCGCCGCGGAGCTCGACCGCGTGATCCAGGCGTCCGAGACGCTCCGCGCCGGCTACCTCGAGCGCATGGAGCGCTCGCAGCGGCTCATCGTCGCCGAACTGGTGCGCCGCGAGCGCGAGCGCGGCGCGGCCGGCGCGGCGACCGGCCACGAAGCCGCGGACGCGACGGATGCCTCGCGGGCGCTGGGCTATGCGGCGGTGGTCGCCGCCGCGTTCGCCGCCATGTCGGCGGCGCGGCGCCTGGCGCAGGAGGCGGGGCTGCCGCTGGGGGAGGCCCTCGACGTCGCGATGGGCGCCGTCGCCGCGATCCGGGCGGACGACACCGCCGTCTAGATTGCTGGGGCTGGCGTTGGGGTGGGGTCGGGATCGCCGATTCGCGTGCCGCGGACCGCCACGCGGACCGCATCCGATCGTCATGCGTCAGGGTGCATTCAGGTCGAGCGATTAGGCTTGGTTCGTACGCGCCGGCTGATGGCGTCGGTACGCCACTTTTCCCGCAAACGACGACGGCGCCAAACGATGACGCGGCGCCAAAGGAGCGACCGTGTCGACCTCTGCATATGAAGACCACCGCAGCGCCTGGGTATCTCGCGAGGAGCTTGCCGAGCGACTGATCCCGCTGATCGGCCGCCTCTACCGCGACTACGGCGTCGTGACCTCGGTGCACGGCCACCGCATCATCAACCTCTCGGCGATGGGTGTGATCGAGGCGCACGAGCGCGTGCTGCAGCTCGGTCACCAGGAGCTTTCGCTCGAGCAGTCGCGCACCGTGCTCGAGGCGCTGCTCGCCATCGAGCCCGGCCCCGCGTCGCTCGACATCGCCCGTCTCGCGGCGGCGCTGGATGCCGCCGGCCCGGACGTCGACGTCGAGGCGCACCTGCGCGGCCAGCTCGCCGAGCTGCTGACGGCGGAGCCCGCGCCGAGCGGCAACAGCACCGACGTGGTGCTCTACGGCTTCGGTCGCATCGGCCGCCTGCTCGCCCGCATCCTGATCACGCACGCAGGCAACGGCCACGGGCTGCGCCTGCGCGCCGTCGTGGTTCGCCGTGGTGCCAAGAACGACCTCGTCAAGCGGGCGAGCCTGCTCGAGCGTGACTCGGTGCACGGCCTGTTCCCGGGCATCGTGACGGTCGATGAGGAGCACGACGTCATCATCGCCAACGGCACCCGCATCCAGGTCATCTACGCGAACGACCCGGCCGCCATCGACTACACCGCCTACGGCATCAACGACGCCGTCGTCGTCGACAACACGGGTCGCTGGCGTGACGAGGAGGGCCTCGGCCAGCACCTCAAGAGCAAGGGCGTCGCCCGCGTGCTGCTCACCGCGCCCGGCAAGTCGCCGCTGAAGAACATCGTCTACGGCATCAACCACAAGGACATCGAGCCCACCGACAAGATCCTGTCGGCCGCCTCGTGCACCACCAACGCCATCACGCCCGTGCTCAAGGCGATCGATGAGGCTTACGGCGTCGAGCGGGGCCACGTCGAGACCGTGCACTCGTTCACGAACGACCAGAACCTCACCGACAACTTCCACACCGGCGACCGACGCGGCCGCTCCGCGGTGCTGAACATGGTCATCACCGAGACGGGCGCGGCGACGGCGGTGGCCAAGGCGCTGCCCGAGTTCGCCGGCAAGCTCACGGGCAGCAGCATCCGCGTGCCCACCCCGAACGTGTCGCTCGCGATCCTGAACCTCACGCTCACGAACCCCGCGACCAAGGACGAGGTCAACGACTACCTGCGCCGCGCCTCGCTGCACTCGAAGCTGCGCCAGCGGATCGACTACGTCGAGTCGCCCGAGGTGGTCTCGACCGACTTCGTCGGCTCGCACCGCGCCGGCATCGTCGACGGTCTCGCGACCATCGTGAACGACGTGAACATGGTGCTGTACGTCTGGTACGACAACGAGTACGGCTACTCGTACCAGGTGATCCGCGTGCTCGAGCACATGGCGGGCGCGCACCCCGCCGTGTTCCCCAAGCGCGAAGAGGTCCGGCTCGCGAAGGTCTGAGCGGCGCTTGGGATCGGGGTGGATCGCGCGCGGCGCGAGATAGTACTCGATTCGCGGTCGATTCGCGACAGGTTTACGCTTGAGGGATGAAGTTCACGAAATTCGCCCCCATCGTTCTGGCGGCGGCGCTCCTGGTCGGCTGTGCGGCAACACCGCAGGCCGGCGAGAGCGTCGAGCCGTCCACTTCCGCGTCGTCCTCCGCTGACGCGGGTGCCATCACCTCCTCGTCGCGGGTCACCTCGCTCGACGAGGCGCTGACGTTCGCCGCGACCATCACCGCCGACATGTCGAGCGCCAAGTACGAGGTCGTCAACACCTCGTCGAAGCTGCTCGAGTTCGCTCCGGGCGAGGTCAGCGACGCGGTGTTCGCCGAGGTGCAGCCCGAGCTCGAGACGATCGTCGCCGACGCCAAGGCCAGCGTGACCCGCGACGAGCTCGTCACGCAGATCGAGGCGCTGCAGGGCGTCGTCGCGCAGATCGAGACCGCGCGCGCATAGGCGCGTCGCCGCGACGGCCGTGCCGTCGTGCCAGGAGCCGGGGTCCGGGCGGACCCCGGCTCCTGCCGTTGCCGGCGAGGAGTCCTCGGCGCCGGCACGCCGAATCGACGCGGACGGCGGCGGCCGTCCGCAGGAAGCAGCACACAGCCATGACGAATGACGCGCCCTACATCGTGGCGACCGACGGCGCCTGCCAGGGCAATCCCGGGCCGGCGGGCTGGGCATGGGTCGCCGAAGACGGCCACTGGGCGGCCGACTCGATCGCGGCGGGCACCAACAACGTCGGCGAGCTCCTCGCGCTGCTGCACGCGATTCGGGATCACGCGCACGTGCGCCACCTGACCGTGCAGGCCGACTCGATGTACGCGATCAACACCTATCGCTCGTGGATGGACGGACACGCGCGCCGCGGCTGGAAGACCTCCGCTGGGGCGCCGACGAAGAACGTCGAGATCCTGCGCGGGCTGATCGCCGTGCGCGACGCCCGTCGCGCCGACGGGCTGCCGGACGTCGTGCTCGAGCACGTGCGGGGCCACTCGGGGCATCGCCTGAACGGCTGGGCCGACGAGCGCGCGGTGCGCGCCGCGGGGCACGGCGCACAGGGGCGCGAGCTGATCTGGAGCACGCATCGCACCGCCGAGCGCATCGACGTGAGCGCGCCCGCGCCGACCTCCGGCGAAGATCGGCGACGCTAGCCGCCTCCGGGCCTCGCGCGTTCGGCGTTTTCTCAAAAAGCGCTGGTCAAGCGCCCAGAAATCTCCCAGCTTTCGGCCGAATGGGGGACATCCTGCGCGGCTGAAACCCGCTATTGTGGGAGTGGAGCCATCACGTATGCGCCGACCGCCAACCCCAATCGCGGGCCGTCATTCCCCAAAGTGACGCGCTGCGGCGCGGTGGCTCCGTTCGGGCCCCCTCGAGCCGTCCAGTCCCCAATGGACCACTCGAGGGGGCCTCTTGCGCGCCTGGGCCCGACACGCGATCCCGGGCGGCGGCCGCGGGCAACTACCATGGCAGAAGCCCGCGGTCACAGGATCGCCACGCTCGCGGCCGGCCGCTCCAGCTTGCGGCTCGCCCCACGACCCGCGGTTCGCCGCCCCAAGAAAGCCGAAGATGGACGCTTCCGACCCGCGCGACGAGATTCCGGCGCGCTCCACCCGCACGATCCTGACGCTCATCGGGATCGGCCTGTTCGCCGGCTTCCTCTCCGGGCTCTTCGGCGTCGGCGGCGGCATCGTGATCGTCCCGGCGCTCGTGCTGCTGGCCGGCTACAACCAGCGGCTGGCGGCGGGCACCTCGCTCGCCGCGATCGTGCCGACCGCCACGGTGGGTGTGATCTCGTACGGGGTGAGCGGCGAGGTCTCGTGGCTCGCGGCGCTGATCCTCGCCGCGGCGGCGGTGGTGGGCGCGCAGATCGGCACCGCGATCGCCCCGCGCATCTCGCAGCGCGCGCTGCAATGGGGCTTCGTCGCGTTCCTGCTCGTCGTGATCGTCAGCCTGTTCCTGGTGGTCCCCTCGCGCGACGGCGTGTTCGAGGTGTCGGTGCCCAGCGGGATCGGGCTCGTCGTGCTCGGCGTCGTCACCGGCATCCTCTCGGGCCTGCTCGGCGTCGGCGGCGGCATCGTGGTGGTGCCCATGCTCGTGCTGCTGTTCGGGGTGAGCGACCTCGAGGCCAAGGGCACCTCCCTGCTCATGATGATCCCGACGGCGCTCTCGGGCACCGTCGGCAACCTCCGCAGGAAGAACGTCGACCTGCTCGGCGCCGCGCTCATCGGCGGCTCGGCCTGCCTGATGACGGCGCTCGGCGCGTGGCTGTCGAAGTCGATCGACCCCGCGGTCGGCAACATCGTGTTCGCGGTCTTCCTCGTGGTGATCGCCGGCCGGATGGCGATTCAGGCCCTGCGCAACCGTCGCTGAGCGCCCCCGAGCGCCGAGGCGCGCACAGGCCCGCTCGATAGGATGGACGCGTGCCTGTGAACCCAGAACTCGTCGGCCGGGAGTTTCCGCCGACCGCCCCCTACCTCGTCGGTCGTGAGAAGGTGCGCGAGTTCGCGCGCGCCCTCCACTCGAGCGACCCGCTGCACCTCGACCCGATCGCCGCACGCGCGGCCGGGTACGCCGATGTCGTGGCGCCGACGACCTTTCCGATCGTGCTGCAGGACTTCACGCTGCAGCAGCTGCTCGCCCAGCCCGACTCGGGCATCGTGCTCTCGCGCGTGCTGCACGCCGAGCAGCGCTTCCAGTACACCCGCCCGATCGTGGCCGGCGACGAGCTCACCGCTGCGCTCGAGGTGACCGGCATCCGCTCGATGGGCGGCGGCACCATGGTCACCAGCGAGGCGCGCATCCGCGACGCTGCCGGCGAGCACGTCGTCACGGCGGTGTCGGTCCTGGTCGTCGGAGAGGCAGACGCATGAGCACGGCATCCACCCCCGCCCTTTCGGCGCTGCAGCCCGGCGACGTCGTCGCGCAGCGCACCATCGAGCTCAGCCGAGAGATGCTCGTGCGCTACGCCGGGGCCTCGGGCGATTTCAACCCGATCCACTACCGTGACGACGTCGCGGCGCAGATGGGCCTGCCCGGCGTGCTCGCGCACGGGATGCTGACCATGGGCCTCGCGGTCGAGACCGTCTCGGCCTGGCTCGGCCCCGAGCTGCAGATCCGCGAGTACGGCACGCGGTTCACTCGGCCGGTGGTCGTCGACCCCGTGACCGGCGCGAGCGTCGAGATCGTCGCGAAGGTCGGCGCCGTCGATGTCGATGCGGGCACCGCCCGCATCGACCTCACGGTGTCGTACGAGGGCAGGACCGTGCTCGGCAAGGCCCAGGTGCAGGTGGGCGCGCGAGCGCCGCGCAGCCATGGCTGAGATCACGCCGATCGCCCTTCGCTCGCTCACCACCCTGCGGGTCGGCGCGGCGCCCGCGCGCATGATCGACGCCGAGACCCGCGACGAGCTCGTCGCGGTGCTGCGGGAGGTCTGGGCGAGCGGCGACGAGTGGTTCGTGCTGGGCGGCGGCTCCAACCTGTTCGTGGGCGACGAGCCGTTCGACGGCACGGTCGTGCGCGTGCGCTCGGAGGGCATCGAGCGCCTCCCGGCCGGGGCCGGGCGGGTTCGCCTGCGCGTGCAGGCCGGGCAGAGCTGGGACGAGCTCGTCGCCTTCACTGTCGCTGCGGGACTCTCGGGCATCGAGGCGATGTCGGGCATCCCTGGCACCGTCGGCGCCGCGCCGGTGCAGAACGTCGGCGCATACGGGCAGGAGATCGTCGGCACGCTCGTCGAGGTCGAGCTGATCGACGAGCGCGATGGCGCGGTCTCGGTCGTGCCCGCCGCCGAGCTCGGGCTCGGCTTTCGGACCTCGGTGCTGAAGGAGCACTACGGCTCGGTGCGCGAGCGCTCGGCCGTGATCCTCTCGGTCACGCTCGAGCTGGAGCAGGTCGGCGACGCGGCGCGTCCGGTCGCCGGCGCGCAGCTGCGCCAGGCGCTCGGGCTCGGGGAGGCCGACGCGGTGACCCTGCGCTGGATCCGCGACCGCGTGCTCGAGATCCGCGCGAGCAAGGGCATGGTGCTCGACGACGCCGACCCCGACACGTACAGCGCCGGCTCGTTCTTCCAGAACATCGTCGTGCCGGCCGCGGTCGCGCGCGCCCTGCCCCCGGAATGCCCGCGCTGGCCGGTGCATCCCGATGTCGACCGCGTCACCGTCGTGCCCCTCGCGCAGTACGACGGGATGCTGCCGCCCGCGCCGGGCGCGAGCCCCGACGTGAAGATCAGTGCCGGCTGGCTCATCGAGCAGGCCGGGCTGCGCAAGGGCTACCGCATGCCCCGCTCGCGTGCCGGGCTCTCGACCAAGCACGCGCTGGCGCTGACCAACCGCGGCGGGGCCACGGCCGCCGAGATCGCGGAGCTCGCGCGCCTGATCCAGGTGCGGGTGCACTCGGACTTCGGGATCAACCTGCAGCCGGAGCCCGTGCTGATCGGCATCGAGCTCTAGGCCGCCCTCGCCGGGGATGCGCGCCGAGCGGCCGCGCATCCCCGGCGGGACGCTAGCTGAACAGCGCGCGCAGGCGACGGACGCCCTCGAGCAGCGAGGCGTCGTCGAGCGCGTACGACAGGCGCAGGTAGCCAGACGGGCCGAAGGCCTCGCCCGGCACCACGGCGACCTCGGCCTGATCGAGGATCAGGTCGGCCAGCTCGAGCGAGGTGTCGGCGCGGACGCCGCCCCATTCGCGGCCGAGCAGGCCGGTGACGTCGGGGTAGACGTAGAAGGCGCCCTCGGGCATCGGCACGCTCACGCCCGGGATCTGGCGCAGCTCGTCGACGATCAGCTGGCGGCGGCGGTCGAAGGCCTCGCGGAAGCGCAGCGCCTCGTCCTGCGGGCCGGTCAGCGCGGCGAGCGCCGCGCGCTGCGCGATGTTGTTCACGTTGCTCGAGAGGTGCGACTGCAGGTTCGCCGCCACCTTGATGGCGTCGGCGGGCCCGATCATCCAGCCCACGCGCCATCCCGTCATCGCGTAGGTCTTCGCGACGCCGTTCACGAGCAGCGTCTGGCCGGCCAGCTCGGGCACCGCGGCCAGGATGGAGGTGAATTCGACGTCGCCGTAGACGAGGTTCTGGTAGATCTCGTCGGTGATGACCCAGATGCCGTGCTCGAGCGCCCACTGGCCGATGGCCCGAACCTGCTCGGGCGAGTAGACGGCGCCGGTGGGGTTGGAGGGCGAGACGAACACGAGCACGGTGGTGCGCTCGGTGCGCGCGGCCTCGAGCTGCTCCACAGTCACCAGGTAGTCCTGCGACGAGTCGGCGAAGACCTCGACGGGCACGCCGTCTGCGAGGGCGATCGCCTCGGGGTAGGTGGTCCAGTACGGCGCGGGCAGGAGCACCTCGTCGCCGGGGTTCACGACGGCCTGGAACGCCTGGTAGACGGCCTGCTTGCCGCCGTTGGTGACGAGCACCTGCGCGGGCTCGACCTGGACGCCCGAGTCGCGCAGGGTCTTGGCGGCGATCGCGGCGCGCAGCTCGGGCAGGCCGGCCGCGGGCGTGTAGCGGAAGTTCGCCGGGTCTTGAAGTGCGGTGGCGGCGGCATCCACAATGAACTGCGGCGTACTGAAATCGGGCTCACCGGCGGCGAAGCTGATCACCGGGCGGCCGGCGGCCTGGAGCGCTTTCGCCTTGGCATCGACCTTCAGGGTTGCTGATTCGGCGATGGCGGAAAGCTTGCGGGAGAGGGGTGCGCGTTCGGTCACGTCTTCGAGCGTAACGGCTGAACAGGGCAACCGGAATCCAGGGCCGAACTCTGAGACTGAGTGTCGCGTAGACTGAGACTTCGTCCCACATAAGTCGATCTGTGAGGAGCCCGTCATGACCGCCGAATCCGCATACCACCCGCCCGTGGCCGACTACGCCTTCCTGTACGGGGAGGCCTTCGGCGTCGACGTGGTCGCCCGCGCGACCGACGGCGCGATCACCGCCGCCGACGCCGTGGCGGTGCTCGCCGGCGCAGGCGACTTCGCCGCCGCGGTGCTTGCCCCGCTCGACGCGGTCGGCGACCGCGACGGCGCCCGACTGGTCGATGGCGAGGTGCGGATGCCGGAGGGCTTCGCTGCGGCCTACCGCCGGTTCGCCGACGCGGGGTGGGTCACGGCGGAGGCGCCCGTCTCGGCGGGCGGCGACGGCCTGCCCGGCGTCGTGCGCGCCGGGCTCGGCGAGATGTGGAACGCCTCGAACGCGGCGCTGGCGCTGTCGTGGCTGCTCACAGCCGGGCAGATCCACGCGCTCGACGCCTTCGCCTCCCCGTTCGTGCGCGAGCGGTTCCTCAGCCGGCTCGTGACCGGCGAGTGGACCGGCACGATGAACCTCACCGAGCCGGAGGCCGGCACCGACCTGGGCGCGATCCGCACCATGGCGACGCCCCGTGACGACGGCACGTGGGCGATCAGCGGGCAGAAGATCTTCATCACCTGGGGCGACCACGACGCGGCCGAGAACATCGTGCACCTCGTGCTGGCGCGCACCCCGGACGCGCCCGCCGGCGCGAAGGGGCTCTCGCTGTTCGTCGTGCCGCGACGCATCGTCGGCGACGACGGCACACTCGGGGCGCGCAACCGCGTGAGCACCGTCGCGGTCGAGCGCAAGCTCGGCATCCACGGCAGCCCGACCTGCGTGCTGGCCTACGAGGAGGCCGCCGGCTACCTCGTGGGCGAGGTCGGCGGCGGGCTCGCCGGCATGTTCGTCATGATGAACTCGGCCCGCGTGGCGATGGGCTTCCAGGCGACCGGCATCTCGGACCGCGCCTTCCAGCGCGCGCACGCCTACGCGCAGCAGCGCATCCAGGGCCCCGTGCTGGGTCGCCCCGGCGGCACGCCGATCGCCGAGCACCCCGACGTGCGGCGGCTGCTGCTGTCGATGTCGAGCCGCGTCTTCGCCATGCGCGCCCTCGGCGTCTTCGTCAGCGAGCTGTTCGATCGGGCGGCGCTGGGCGGTGCGGACGCCGCCGAGCTGCACACCCTCGCCGAGTTCTTCGTCCCGATCCTCAAGGGCTGGTCGACCGAGGAGGCCCTCGGCGTCACCTCCGACGCCATCCAGGTCTTCGGCGGCATGGGCTTCATCGAAGAGACCGGGGTCGCGCAGCACTACCGCGACGCCCGGATCACCACCATCTACGAGGGCACCACCGCGATCCAGTCGAACGACCTCATCGGGCGCAAGACCATCAGGGACGGCGGCGCGACGGCCCAGGCGCTGTTCGGCCGGATCGACGCGACCGTCGACGGGCTGCGGGGGCTGCGGCATCCGCTCGCCGAGCGCACCGCCGATCGGCTGACGCGCGCCGTCGAGTCGGCCCGCCGGGCGACCGCCGCGCTGCTGCGCGAGGCCGAGCACCCCCGCGAGGCGTATGCGGTCAGCGTGCCGTACCTGCTGCTGCTCGGCACGCTCGCGGGCGGGTGGATGCACGGGCTCGCGATCGACGCGGTGCTGGCGCGGGGCCACGAGTCGGACGGCGACGCGGCCCGCCTCACCGCGGCCGACTTCTACGGCGCGCACCACCTCCCGCGCGTGCACGCCCTCGCCGAGGCCATCGCCGCCGGCGAGATCGCGTAGCGGCGCCACGCGAAATCGGGCCCCGGCGGCGAGCGGCTGCTCGCAGTCGGGGCCCGATTTCGCGCCGCTGGGGTGCTAGTCGATCGACACCAGGTGGCGGGTGTAGGCCGCCGTGGTGAGGAAGGTCGGGAAGTCGAGGCTCAGCGCGACCTCGCGGAAGATCTCGGCGGCGTCCTCGAAGCGGTCGCGCTCGGAGCGCTCCACCTCGCCGAGCACCTGGGTCACGACGCCCTCGACGTATTCGCGGGTCACCGCGGTGCCCTCGGCCGTGTGCTGATCCTGGTGGATCCACTGCCAGATCTGCGAGCGGCTGATCTCGGCGGTCGCCGCGTCAGAGACGACGTGGTCGATCGGCACGGCGCCGTGGCCGCGCAGCCACGACTCGATGTAGCGGATCGCGCCCGAGACGTTGTCGTGCACGCCCTGCTCGGTGATCGAGCGGCCGGTGTGCACGTCGAGCAACTGCGCCGCGGTCACCTCGACGTCGTCGCGCTGGCGGTCGAGCTGGTTGGGGCGCTCGCCCAGGACGGCGTCGAACTCGGCGCGGGCCTCGGGCACGAGGTCGGCGCGTGCCACCCAGGTGCCGTCGAAGCCGTCGCCGGCCTCGCGGCGCTTGTCGGCGCGGACGCGCTCGATCACGCGCGCGTTGCCCTCGGGGTCGCTCGGGTCGGTGATGAACGCGCTCATGCCGCCGATGGCGTGCGCGCCGCGACGGTGGCAGGTCTTGACGAGCAGCTCGGTGTAGGCGCGCATGAACGGCACCGTCATCGTGACCTCGTTGCGGTCGGGGAACACGAAGCGCGCGCCGCGGCCGCGGTAGTTCTTCACGATCGAGAAGATGTAGTCCCAGCGGCCGGCGTTCAGGCCCGCGCAGTGGTCGCGCAGCTCGAAGAGGATCTCATCCATCTCGAACGCGGCGGGCAGGGTCTCGATCAGGACGGTGGCGCGGATGGTGCCGTGCGGGATCCCGATGTACTGCTCGCTGAAGGTGAACACGTCGTTCCACAGGCGCGCCTCCTCCGAGCTCTCGAGCTTGGCGAGGTAGAAGTAGGGGCCGCGGCCGTCGGCGATGAGTCGCTGGGCGTTGTGGAAGAAGTAGAGGCCGAAGTCGACCAGCGAACCCGAGGCGGCCAGGGTGCGGCCGGTGCGGTCGGTGTAGCGCAGGTGCTGCTCGGGCAGGTGCCAGCCGCGCGGACGCATCACGATCGTGGGCGTCTGCTCGGCGGTGACCTCGTAGAGCTTGCCCTTCGAGCAGGTGTGGCTGAGGGTGCCGCGGATGGCGTCATACAGCGTGATCTGGCCGCCGATGATGTTGCGCCAGGTCGGCGACGTGGCGTCCTCCTGGTCGGCGAGCCAGACCTTCGCGCCCGAGTTCAGGGCGTTGACGGTGGTCTTCGGGTCGGTCGGGCCCGTGATCTCGATGCGACGGTCCTCGAGGCCGGGGCCGGCGCCGGCGACACGCCAGTTCGCGTCCTCGCGGATGTGGCTGGTGTCTGCGCGGAAGCTCGGGTCGTGCCCGTTGCCGATCTCGAAGCGGCGGCGCATGCGGTCTGCGAGCCGATCGTGGCGCTGCCCACCGAAGCGGTGGTGCAGCTCGACGAGAAACTCGATTGCCGCCGGCGTGAGGATCTCGTCAAAGCGTTCGTGGAGCGAGCCGACGATCTCGATCGAGGGGCCCTGCGGGGTGGTGCGGTGATTCGTCGTGGGCGCGATGCCCGTGGCGGGTGCGGTCATGGCCGTGTCCTGTCTGGGTGTGTGTTGAGAAAGCGATGCTCGGGATGCCGCGAGACGCGGATGCCGAAACACCTGACTCCACTCTGAGTGAAGTTTTGGGTGCCGGTGAACCAAATCAGGTGAGAAGAATTTCGAAAGTTCTGTTTTATGGCAGAATCGTGGCATGACGACGATCGATACCCCCGCTGTGAGCGATGAAGAGCTCGAAGTCGACGCGCTGACGATGGGCCGCCGCATCCGGCAGCTGCGCACCGAGCGCGGCATCACGCTCGACGAGCTCGCGGCGGCGGTCGAGCGAGCGCCGAGCCAGCTCTCGATGATCGAGAACGGCAAGCGCGAGCCCAAGCTGACCCTGCTTCGGGCGATCGCCCGCGCGCTCGACACGACGATCGACGCCGTGATGGAGTCGGGACCGCTCGACGAGCGCTCGGCGCTCGAGATCTCGCTCGAGCGAGCCATGAAGGGCAGCACGTTCCAGAGCCTCGGCATCGAGCCGTTCCGCATCGGCAAGTCGATTCCGACCGACATCCTCAAGACGGTGCTCGCGCTGCAGGGCGAGATCGAGCGGCTGCAGGACGAGCGCGCGGCCACCCCGGAGGAGGCGCGGCGCGCCAACGTCGCCCTGCGTCGCCTGATGCGCTCGCAGAACAACTACTTCCCGGAGCTCGAGGCGCAGGCCCGCGAGATCCTCGACGCGGTCAACCACCCCGGCGGCCCGCTCACGCAGCGCACCGCGAGCGACATCGCCGCGCACCTCGGATTCACCCTGCACTACGTCTCGGACCTTCCGCAGACCACCCGCAGCGTCGCCGACATCAAGAACGGCCGGCTCTACCTCTCGAGCGCGCTCACCGCGAAGGGCGACCCGCGCACCGCGGTGCTCCAGGCCCTCTCGAGCCGCATCCTCGGCCACGAGGAGCCCGCCAGCTACGCGAGCTTCCTGCGGCAGCGCGTCGAGACGAACTACCTCACCGGCGCGCTGCTGATCCCCGAGGCGCACGCGGTCCCGTTCCTCCAGGACGCGAAGGCCCGCCGCGCGATCTCGATCGAGGATCTCCGCGACGCCTACTCCGTCTCGTACGAGACCGCGGCGCACCGGTTCACGAACCTCGCCACGCGGCACCTCGACATCCGCGTGCACTTTCTCAAGGTGCACGAGTCGGGCACCATCACGAAGGCCTACGAGAACGACGACGTCAACTTCCCGACCGACACCCTGGGCTCGATCGAAGGGCAGATGTGCTGCCGCAAGTGGACGAGCCGCGTCGTGTTCGACGAGCCCGACCGCTTCAACCCGTACTACCAGTACACCGACACGGGCAACGGCACCTACTGGTGCACGGCGCGGGTCGAGTCATCCACCGATGGCGAGCACTCGGTGAGCGTGGGCGTGCGCTTCGACGACACCCGCTGGTTCATCGGCCGCGAGACCACCAACCGCGGCGTCTCGCGCCACGCGGTCGAGGTGTGCTGCCGCCGCGCGCCCGCGCAGCTCGAGGAGGCATGGCGCAAGCACTCCTGGCCGAACGTGCGCACCCCGCGTACACTGCTTGCGACGCTCCCGACCGGTGCGTTCCCCGGGGTCGACACCACCGATGTGTACGAGTTTCTCGAGGCCCACGCGCCGCGCTGATTCGGGCGCGCGGCGCTGAAGGGGTCGGGCATGGGCGACGAGAGCACGAGCGACGAGAGCACCAGCGACGAGAGCACGAGCGGCGAGAACACCAGCGGCGAGGGGGCGCGCCGGGACGGTGCCAGCGAGACCGCGCAGCGCGAGCGGGCCGTGCTTGGCGCCGTGCCGAGCGGGCTGCTCATCGGCGGCGCGTGGGCGGATGCCGCGGCCGCAGCCACCTTCGACGTCACCGATCCCTCGACCGGCGGCGTCATCCGCACGGTGGCCGACGCCGACGCCGACGATGGCATCCGCGCCCTCGACGCCGCGGTCGCGGCGCAGGACTCCTGGGCCGCCACGCCGCCGCGCACCCGGAGCGACATCCTGCGCCGGGCGTTCGATCTCGTGCGGGAGCGCAGCGAAGACCTGGCGCTGCTGATGACGCTCGAGATGGGCAAGCCGCTCGCGGAGTCGCGCGCCGAGGTCGTCTACGGCGCCGAGTTTCTGCGCTGGTTCTCGGAGGAGGCCGTGCGCGTGAGCGGCCGCTACGGCCAGAACCCCGAGGGCAGCGGGCGGATGATCGTCTCGCAGCGCCCGGTCGGGCCGGTGCTGCTGATCACCCCCTGGAACTTTCCGCTGGCGATGGCCACGCGCAAGATCGGGCCGGCGCTCGCCGCGGGCTGCACGGTGGTCGTGAAGCCCGCGTCGCTGACGCCGCTGACCACGCTGGCGCTGGCCGGCCTCATGCAGGAGGCCGGGGTGCCGGCCGGCGTGCTGAACGTGCTCACGACCACGCGCTCGGGCGCCGTGAGTGCGGCGATCATGGCCGATCCGCGGCTGCGCAAGCTCTCGTTCACCGGCTCGACCGAGGTGGGGCGAGGGCTCCTCGCCCAGGCCGCCGACGGGGTGCTGCGCGTGTCGATGGAGCTGGGCGGCAACGCGCCCTTCCTCGTGTTCGAGGACGCCGACCTCGACCGCGCCGTCGAGGGCGCGATGGTCGCCAAGTTCCGCAACATCGGCGAGGCGTGCACGGCGGCGAACCGCTTCATCGTGCACGAGTCGCTCGCGGAGGTCTTCACCAAGCGGGTCGCCGAGCGCGTGCGGGCGATGCGGGTCGGCCGCGGCACCGAGGCGGGGGTGCAGATCGGGCCCCTGATCGACGAGCGCGCGGTGACGAAGGCATCCAGCCTGCTTCGGGATGCCGTCGACCGGGGTGCGACCGTGCACACGGGCGGCGCGGTGCTGCGGGGCACGTTCTTCGCCCCGACCGTGGTGTCGGGGGTGCCGGCGGGGGCCGAGATCCTGCGCCAGGAGATCTTCGGGCCGGTGCTGGCGATCAGCGCCTTCGCCGACGAGGACGAGGCGGTGCGGCTGGCGAACGACACCGAGTTCGGGCTCGTCTCGTACGTCTACACGCGCGATCTCGCGCGGGGGCATCGGATGATCGATCGGCTCGAGACCGGCATGATGGGGCTGAACGTCGGGGTCGTCTCGAACGCCGCGGCGCCCTTCGGCGGCGTGCGACAGTCCGGCCTCGGTCGCGAGGGCGGACCGGAGGGCATCCACGAATACCTCGCGACGAAGTACACGCTGCTGCCGAACGACTGATGCCTCCCGTGGGGCGCGCGATGCCGTTCGCCGCGGTTCGCACGCGATCCCCGCACGCGATTGCGCATGGCGGGCGAGCGGCTCGGTTCGCGAGCCGCATGCGCATGCCGTACACTTGAGCGTGCAGTTGATATCTGCATTCTTTTGCCGTGCCTCGCGCCGGAGCGCAGTCCCCGACAACATGCTGGGTGAAAGAGTGTGGATTCCCTGAGGGATGCTTGTGGCATCCCATAGGGCGGTGGCTCAATTGGTAGAGCAGCGGTCTCCAAAACCGCAGGTTGCAGGTTCGAGTCCTGTCCGCCCTGCGCGTCGGCCCAGTGTCGGCACACGAAAGGTACATTCAGGTGAGTTCAGACGTCTACGGCGAGCCAGGCGACGACATCGTCGCGGCGAGCAAGACGGGGCGCGCGAAGAAGCCAAACATCTTCGCGCGGATCGCCCTGTTCATCCGGCAGGTCTTCGCTGAACTGCGCAAGGTGATCACGCCGACTCGCCAGGAGCTGGTCAAGTTCACCCTGGTCGTGCTTGCCTTCGTGGTCATCATGATGGGCATCGTCTACGGGCTTGATCTGCTGTTCGCCCTGGTTGTCAACGCGGTCTTCGGCATCCCGCGCTAGCGCGGGGCCGCCGAGCAGAGCTGCGGCCGGGTGCAGCGTCCCACCACGGTGGTGCACCCGATATCCATAAAGAAACGGAAGAGATTCAGTGTCACAACGTAATCTTGACGACGCCGATTGGGCGCCAAGCGCCGAGCAGTCGTCGGAAGACGACGAGGCCCAGGAAGGCAACTGGCTCGCCGGCGAGGTCGCCTCGTCCGAGCCTGCCGAACGGACCGCACTGCACGTCGAAGGCGACGCCGACGACGAGGACCTCTCCGACCTTGAAGACATCGACCTTGACGACCCGGAGGCAGACGCCATCGTGAACGACGCATTGCACCTCGACGAGGCGGCCGAGGCTGAGGCCGCCGCCGAGGTCCTGAACGACTCGGTCGCCGAGGAGGCCGCCGCCATCGAGGCCGGGCTGGCTGGCGAGGTCACCGACTACGACGGCCCCGATGTGAACGGCGAGCCCGACGCGCCGGTCCTCGACCCCGAGCTGCTCGGCGAGATCGCCGAGGCGGCCGACGAGGTCGACGAGGCCGAGGCCGAAGAGGAGATCGACCCGTACGAGGCATTCCGCCGCGAGCTGCGCACGCAGCCCGGTCGCTGGTACGTCATCCACTCGTACGCCGGGTTCGAGCGCAAGGTGAAGGCCAACCTCGAGCAGCGCAAGTCGACGCTTGAGGTCGAGACCTCGATCCACCAGATCGAGGTGCCGATGGAAGACGTCGTCGAGATCAAGAACGGCCAGCGCAAGATGGTCACCCGCGTGCGCATCCCCGGCTACGTGCTGGTGCGCATGGACCTCAACGAAGACACGTGGTCGGTCGTGCGCCACACGCCCGGCGTCACCGGCTTCGTGGGCAACGCCCACAACCCGACGCCGCTGCGCTTCGAGGAGGCCTTCAACATGCTGAAGAGCCTCGTCGAGGTCAAGGAGATCGCGACGGCGAAGGCCGGCGGCGCGAAGGGCGCGGCCACCACCGCGCGCAGCGTCATCACCGAGGTCGACTTCGAGGTCGGCGAGACCATCACGATCAAGGACGGCTCGTTCGCGGGCCTGCCCGGCACGATCAGCGAGATCAAGCCCGAGAGCGGCAAGCTCACGGTCCTCGTCTCGCTCTTCGAGCGTGAGACCCCGGTCGAGCTCTCGTTCGACCAGGTCACCAAGCAGGACTGAGTCCCAGCGGGACGAACAAGACTTCCGAGGCACGGCCTCGGAGAACCGCTGCCCGGAGATGCCGGGTGTGCGGGAGAGCGGGTGCTGCGGCATCCACTCGATGTGAAAGGACAGAAATGGCCCCGAAGAAGAAAGTCACCGGTCTGATCAAACTTCAGATCAACGCCGGTGCCGCCAACCCGGCCCCGCCGATCGGCCCCGCGCTCGGTCAGCACGGCGTGAACATCATGGAGTTCTGCAAGGCGTACAACGCGGCCACCGAGTCGCAGCGCGGCAATGTGATCCCCGTCGAGATCACGGTCTACGAGGACCGCAGCTTCACCTTCATCCTGAAGACGCCGCCCGCGGCAGAGCTCATCAAGAAGGCAGCCGGCGTCGCCAAGGGCTCGGCAACGCCCCACACCGTCAAGGTCGCGCAGCTGACCAAGGCACAGGTTCGCGAGATCGCCGAGCAGAAGATGCCCGACCTGAACGCAAACGACATCGAAGCCGCAGCCCTCATCGTTGCGGGCACCGCCCGCTCCATGGGCATCACGGTCGAGCAGTAGGAAGGGGAGGAGAACACCATGGGTAAGTCCAAGGCATACGAAGCCGCCGCCGCGAAGATTGACGCCGGCCGCTACTACACCCCGACCGAGGCAGTGGCCCTCGCGAAGGAGACCGGCTCGAGCAAGTTCGACAGCACCGTCGAGGTTGCCCTCAAGCTCAGCGTCGACCCCCGCAAGGCAGACCAGATGGTGCGCGGCACCGTCATCCTGCCCCACGGCACCGGCAAGACCGCCCGCGTGATCGTCTTCGCGACCGGTCCCGCAGCCGAGGCCGCGATCGCGGCTGGCGCAGACGAGGTCGGCGGCGCCGAGCTCATCGAGAAGGTCGCCGCCGGCTACACGAACTTCGACGCAGCCGTCTCGACCCCCGAGCTCATGGGTCAGGTCGGTCGTCTCGGCAAGGTGCTCGGCCCCCGCGGCCTCATGCCCAACCCGAAGACCGGCACCGTGACGCCCGACACCGGCAAGGCCGTGTCGGACATCAAGGGCGGCAAGATCGAGTTCCGCGTCGACAAGCACGCCAACGTGCACTTCGTGGTCGGCAAGGCCAGCTTCTCGGCCGAGCAGCTCGACGAGAACGTCAAGGCCGCGCTCGAGGAGATCGTTCGCCTCAAGCCGTCCAGCTCGAAGGGTCGCTACATCTCGAAGGGCGCCGTCTCGACCACGTTCGGTCCCGGCATCCCGCTCGACGTCAACGCGATCTAGTCTGACGACGCAGCAAGGAGGGCCCCGCCAGCAGGCGGGGCCCTCTTCTGCGTTGTGGCGACGTTGACGCGACGACCGCGACGCGCGCGTGCGCCGGCACCCTCTCGCGCGAGGCACCGTCACGCGGCGGCACCGTCACGCGGCGGCGCTGTCACGCGGCGGCGATGGGATGCCGGCAGCCGTCTCCGGCCGCGCGGGCTAGGCCGGCCGCGCGGCCAGGCGCGCCGCGAGCGCGTCGATGCCGGCGGGGTCGAGCACGTGCTGCGTGACCATGAGCGCCGCGCCCAGCACGCCGGCGGTCTCGCCCGGCTGCGACTGCACGATCGCCAGGTGCTGGGTCGCGAGCGGGATGGAGCGGCGATAGACCACCTCGCGGACGCCGGCGAGCAGGTGCTCCCCGGCGCGCGAGATGCTTCCGCCCAGCACGATGATCGAGGGGTTGAGCATGTTGACCATCATGGCGAGCACCTCGCCGACCTCGCGACCGGCCTGTCGGGTCGCGGCGACGGCCGCCGCGTTGCCGCCGCGCACGAGCTCGACGACGTCGCCGCTGCCGCTCGCCGGGATGCCCTGCGCGGTGAGCTCGGCCGCGAGCGCGCTGCCGCTCGCGACCGCCTCGAGGTCGCGTTCGTCGCCCGGCGGGCGGGGGGAGTCGTGGCTGTACGGCACCTGCACGTGGCCGATGTCGCCCGCCGAGCCCTGCGCGCCGCGCTGCAGCGCGCCGCCCGAGATGATGCCCGCGCCGATGCCGGTCGCGACCTTCACGAAGATGAGGTCGTCGACCTCGGGCCAGCCGAGCGAGTGCTCGCCGAGGGCGAGGACGTTCACGTCGTTGTCGACGAGCACCGGCACCGCGAAGAGGCGCTGGACGTAGCCGGGGACGTCGAATCGATCCCAGCCCGGCATGATCGGCGGATTCGTGGGTCGGCCGGTGGAATGCTCGACGGGCCCGGGCACCCCGATCCCGACCCCGAGCAGCTCGGCGGCGTGGTGCCCGCCGGCGCGCATCAGGCGCTCGCCCTCGGCGAGCGCGTGGTCGAGCACGGCCGCCGGCCCCGCGGCGATGTCGAGCGGGCTCGACCGCGAGCCGAGGATGCCGCCGGCGAGGTCGACGATCGCGATGGTCGCGTGCGTGGCGCCGAGGTCGATCGCCAGCACGATCCCCGCGCGCGGGTTGAAGGCGATGCGGGCGGGCGGGCGACCGCCGGTGGATGCCGCCTCGCCCGCCGGCGCGATGAGCCCGGCCGCCAGCAGCACATCGACGCGACCCGAGACGGTCGAGCGGGCGAGGCCCGTGTGCGCGGCCAGCTCTGCCTTGGTGCGGGCCTGGCCGTCGCGCAGCAGCTGCAGGAGCTCGCCGGCGCCCGGGGCGCCCGAGAGCGCGCTGCGGGGGGAATCGACCATGCGGCAAGTCAACCACTTCTGTCGGTCCTCGGCCTACTCGGTGTCACCGGATCGTTACTTCTGACGGAGACCTAGCAAAAGTTGTCGGGCGTGTGTCAGAATCGCCGCATGACAACGACCGTCGCCGACATCGCCGTCGCCGACACCGCCTCGGCCGCGCTGCGCGGGGGGTTTCTGGGCGGCGGATTCATGGCCGCTGTGCACAGCCGCGCCGTGCGGGCAGCGCGGGCCACGCCCGCGCTGATCGCGGCCTCGAGCCCGGCGTCGTCGGCGGCCGCGGCGAGCGCGCTGGGCATCGGCTCGGCGGCGCACGACGCGTCGGCGCTCATCGACGGCGAGGTCGACGTCGTGCACGTGTGCACCCCGAACGCCACGCACGCGCCGTTCGCGGCGGCGGCGCTGGCCGCGGGCAAGCACGTGATCTGCGAGAAGCCGCTCGCGATCAGCGAGCCCGAGGCCCGAGCGCTCGCGCAGGCCGCGCACGAGAGCGGGCTGGTCGCCGCGGTGCCCTTCATCTACCGGTACCACCCGATGATCCGCGAGGCTCGCGCCCGCATCGCGCGCGGCGAGCTGGGCGCCATCCTGACGCTGGAGTGCGGCTACCTGCAGGACTGGCTGCTCGACGCGGGCGACGTCGACTGGCGCGTCGACACGGCGCTCGGCGGCAGCTCGCGCGCGTTCGCCGACATCGGCTCGCACCTGTGCGATCTGATCGAGTTCGTGACCGGCGAGCGCATCGCGCGACTGGTGGCCCGCACCCGCACCGTGCACGGACAGCGCGGGGAGATGCCGGTC
>Ga0116180_1000092_pt1 | contig 80979 bp, 76 predicted proteins | sample AD_UKC073_MetaG_FD_89804 | JGI IMG/M metagenome (GOLD analysis project Ga0116180, IMG submission 89804) | Active sludge microbial communities of municipal wastewater-treating anaerobic digesters from USA - AD_UKC073_MetaG | ecosystem: Engineered > Bioreactor > Anaerobic > Digestate | place: USA... | reverse complement strand
GCGAGGTAGAAAGCGCAAGGGGTTAGCAATTGAACGCAAGGGTGATAAACGCGAGATATACATTAGGTTTGGTTTACTTGAATTTGAGAGGACTTATTTTAAAGATAAAAAGAATAAAGACTAAGTGTATTTGTTAGATCAAGCGGTGGGCTTAGAAAGCTATGAAAGGGTGTCAAAATCAGTTGCCGTAGATTTAGTTGTTTCAAAAAACCTACAAAAAGTTGACGCCATTATTTAGAATTAACTTGCATTTTATAAAAAAATTATATTAAAATAAGTTTGGTTATGCCAGTTATTATCTCTGGAGGAGAAAGGTGGAGTTGATTAACCATGACGGAGCTTTCGCCAGGCCATACCGGAGCCAGGGAAAGGATTCATCTTGTTTTCCGGCAGCGGGAAGAGGACACGGACCAGCGTCTGCTGCAGGAAATAAGCCGCTATGGGATGATCACCGGTTGGGATAATACGCTGGAAGAAGCTGCTCGGTGGGCGGAAAGAGGCGGCGGCGAGGATCCGGATCTGATCTTAATTGACAGCACCGTTTATTTCGGCGGTTCGGAAAAACCGGCCAAGGTCAAGCTGAAAGGATTCCTGCGGCTGCTTTTGGCCATCCAAAAATGGCGGCTAAAAAGTCGGATTATTATATTAATGTCAGAAAATATGTTGTGGGAACGGGAATTGATGATCAATCTTCTGAAGATGCAGTTGTATAACTTCTGGTTTCTGGATGCCTTTGACGAAGCAGATGTCCGTACCTTTATGCTGACCGAGCGGACGATGGAGGAAGCCGAAGGGTATTTGGCGCTTAAGGAGAAGGAACTGGCTCCTTGTCATGGTGTAAAGAAAAAGAGCTTTTTCTACGGGGACGGGGAGAAGATCTTCACGCCCTATCATGTCCAATCAAAGATTATTACTTTTTGGTCGGAAAATGATACCGGTCTCAATTTCGCCATGGGAATTCTTACCGCGTTAAACCTGGCGCGGCAGGGGTTTAAGGTTCTCCTGGCGGAACCGGTTTGTCCGGTTCCTTGCCTGGCGGGGGCTCTTGCCATTGAGCATCCGTATTTTAATACGAGCCATGCCCTTTCCATGTATATTCAGGGAAACAACGATTTCATCAGACATTGCTTCTATAATGCGGAAAAATACCGGCAGGACCCTTATGGGGCGCACCATGAGGAAAACAGCGGCTTTGCTCATTTCTTGCCGCCCAGTCTTTATTTTCTACCGGATGGAAAAAGGGAAGACAATGCGGCGGGCGCGGTGCTAAAAGAGCATTGGCCGGCCTTTATTACCAAGCTATCCCGGATTGTCATGTTTGAACAGGGCTTTCACTTTCTGATTTTTCTCTGTGCGGGCAGGAATGCGTTTAATCAGGTCGTGCTTGATGACCTTACTTACACAAAGTTTCTGACGGTAGATTTACTGCCTTCCAGCGTTTTTTTTGGCCTCAGGGAGCGAGAAAAAGGGGCAGGCCGCACCCATGTGATTGGAAACCGGCAGGTGCCCAAAATCAACCAGGAAATCCGTACTATTGATGAACAGCCTTTTCTTTATCCTCCTCCCGCTTTGCTTGATGATTTTTTACAATTCGTGTATCAGCGGGATTACCGGAAAATCACCGCTGAGACCGAGGCTTTTGTCCATAGCTTAATGGAAACGGTAGGGGTAAAGGTGCCGGTCGCGGATTTTGAGAAAAAAAGTTGGTCGGAACGCTTGTGGGCCTTGCTCAAACCCGAAGTGGTTTAAATTTAAAATAAAGAGTTTCAGGTAAGCAAAGGGGTTTGTTTAATGGGAGTTTTCAGTAAAATATATAAAAATGCCAATAAACAGTCAAAAGCGTCTCTGTCGGAGCGACAGCAACTGACGGTGGCTGTTTGGACGCCGGGCGGGTCCGACGGCTGTCCGGTGGCGTTGGAGTTGGCAGGGCTGCTTTCTCGGCTAACGGGGGGCCAAGGGGTTATCGCGGAACTGCCCTGTCTTGGTATTCCCCGTTTGGCGCTCCATGTGGACCGCTATGATAAAGAGAAAAATACGGACAAGTTGCTGTTGGATTGGGAACGCTCCGAATACCAGCAGGTCTATGCGGCGCAATATTTATTGCCGGTTTCCGACTCTCTCGCGGTGCTGGCGATCAATCCTTATGCCGCTCCTGATTTGCCGCCCCATCTGAAGTTGAATAACCTGATTACCTTGACTGATTTCCCTCGTTATTTGAAAGATAGCCTCTTTTTAGAAGGATATCAATATCTTATTTATCTTTTACAAGGTCAGTTACATCATCCGATGACTTTTTTCGGGCTCAAGGAGAGTGAACAGGTTATTTTCACGCTTAATCATCCCATTGAATTAGGTTGGTGTTTAAGCTGTTTTAAGAAGCTGACTGAGCATTACAAGGAGCGAAAGGAGAAGTTTTCCCTGTATGCAACCGCGCTGGAAGCGAAGGCCATAGCGGGGATTAGTTCCATTAAGTATTTATCAAGCCTGGAAAGCTTAATTAATGTTTAAGGAAGAGGGATGCTCAATGCCGGTGGCTCCTTTTAATCCATTGGATTATCTGGATTATCGCCCTCAAATGCGGGTGGAAAAAGAACAAATCACTATGTCCGATGCCGAAAAGATTTATCATCTGGTAACCATCGTGAAGGCTTACCTGCGGGATAATTATGGGGAGCTGTATATTTCTGCGCTGACCGATCCGGAACACCGGAAAGAAATCAAATACATTATTTCCGATTTCATCAAGGAGAACCGGCGCTACGATTTAAAAATTCCTTTAGAGCAGGTCATTGTCAAGGTGCAGGAGGAAATCACGGAATTAGGGGTTCTGCAAAAGGCTCTGGATGACCCCACCATTACGAATATTGATATCAACGGGATTAACAGTACCTATGTGGAAAAAAACGGCGTGGATATTTTTTGCCCGGAGATCTTTTTCCCGTCGGAAGAGCACCTCTACCAGGTAATTGACCGCTTGTTGCTGATGGAAGGAAAAACCCTGACGGCGGCGGAGCCCCACATCGACAGCTTTTACCGGGGCTTTCGGGTGTGTGCCGTTTTGGGTAAAAACAGGGGAGGGATCTCCACCTTCGGGCCGTTGCTGTCCATCAGAAAGTTTGCGCCGGATGTTTTCAGCGACAAGGAAGTGATTGCTTACGGGAACATTTCGAAGGAAATGTGTGACTTTTTAAAGACGGTCGTGCCCGGTGGCGCCAATATCCTGATTACCGGGGGGACCAACAGTGGTAAAACCACCACTTTAATTCGTCTGCCCCTTTACCTTGAACCCTCCACGCGGATTTGCACCATTGAAGACTCGCCGGAAATGATGCTGCAAGCGAAAGAAGCGTATAAGCACTACAAAAACATTATTTCTTTGGAGCAGAAAAAGTTTGACGGCAAAAAGGAGCGGGAATATGATATCGCCAAAAATACGGCGGTGGCCCTGCGGTTGCGGCCGGTCTGGATCTTAATCGGGGAAGCGCGGACACCGGAAGCTGCTTATCAGGCTTTGCAGGCCATGAATACGGGCCATTTTGTGGCGATGACGATTCACGCCAACAGCGCCCGCGATGGGGCGGTTCGCTTTGTCCAGTTGGCTGGCAACAACGCGACTGTAGCCGCCCAGGTGGCTTCTTCCTTGGATTTGGTGTTTTTCCAGAAGAAGTTGCCGGATGGCAGGAGAGTTATCACCGAGATTGTAGAAATCACCGGTTACAAAGGAGCCGAGGAGCCTTTGTTTCAGCCGATTTTCCGTTATGACCTGAAGGACAACAAGCACTACCGGGTTGGTTTTATCTCCGAACATTTGGCCAATAAACTGCGGTTGCAGTTTATTCCCGAAGAAAAAATCGCCCGCTGGACCAGGGAGGGAGCGTAGGTGGGTTACTGGTGGCTGCCCGGCTTATTGGCAGGAATACTCACTTTTCTGGTGGGATTTTTCCTCTTTCGCAAGCCGGCGGATCAACAGAAAAAGAGGCGGCTGGATGTCAGCCAGATTTTTGGCTACGAGCAGATTAAAAGAGAGGCGGAAAGCGCCGGTTGGCAACTGGAACGCAAAGAGTTTCTTGTTCTGGTAGCGGTAGCGCTTGGCTTTGGGGTGTTCATCGCCGTGTTGATTAATAACATTTTTTACATTATCGGCGGGGTGGTCGGCGCTTTCTATTTACCGCGCTTCGTGGTTATGCAGATCCGGCGGAAAAAGCGTTACCTGCTTTTTGCCGAATTGCCCGATTCCCTAAAGTATATTGTGGCTCGCTTGATTGATTATGGCAGCATTCCCAAAGCGGTAGAGGCTTCCCTGGCGGATTTATCCCCACAGTTTCGCGGGCCTTTCACGAAATTTCTTAATTCCATCAAAATGAACCTGACGGTGGAGCAGGCCTTGCATGAGTTGGCGGCGGAGGTTAAAATCAGGAAATTCACTGATTTTACGGACACCCTGCTTTTGACTCATACCGAAGGGATCAACCAGCATTCCATCGCTACCCTGGAGAGGATTATCGATACGATGGTGGAGGATGTGCGAGCCATCAAAAACTTACAGCTTCTTTCGCAGAAAGACCGCCGGGATTTGATTATCGTGATTATCGTCAGTTGGTTTATCCCCATCGCTCTTTCGTTCTTGAACACTAATAATGCGAATCTGTTTTTAGACACCTTGGTTGGGCAGATTATTATGTTCTTGTATTTTTTAACGACGGTTTTTGTCATGGTCAAAGGAGACGAATACCTGTCCTTAAACTTGAATGATTTGTAAAGGCAAGTACTGGTTATGGCGATGGTTTATAAATTCCTTGCGGCATGACTTTTAAGAAGGAGGTGTGCTGGGTTGGGGGGCCTTGGCTTGTGGCAAACGCTTTTGACGCTCCTGGTGTTTGGTCTTACCTTTGCTTTGGGGAACAGTCTTTTACCTCAAGCGCGGCGTGATATGTATCTGGCCGTGCGGGCAGAAAACTTCCTGTTGTCCGATTATGAGCTGAAACGACGCAAAGAGGGCTGGCTGGCCAATCAGCTGGCGGTGTTGCTGCCCAGACTGGAAAGGATCATGGATCTAAGCGGTTATGGCGTTAATTTAAAGCGCATGCTGGCCATGATGGGCAATACCAAAGGCTTGGAACTGGTCCTGGCCGAGCAGATTACCAAAGCGGGGCTCTTTGCCGGCTGTATGCTGGTGGTGCCCTTTCTAACCGGCAGCAAAGTCTATTTCTTGTTGGTGCCGGTAGCCTTCATTGTGTTGATGCTGATTCAAAACCGGGAAATCTACCGGAAGTATAAAAAATGGCAAAACGAAATCATCAAGGACATTCCTTTGTTAATTGATAAAATCCAGATCAGTATGGAGGCCGGGAAACCGCTTTTGCATGCGCTGCAGCAAGTTTATAAATCGGCGAGCCCCCGGTTGAGGATCATGCTGGAACGCTTGTTGCTGGATATGCAGATTATGAAACAGACCGAAGCCATCGACAAATTTGCCCGGGCCACGGGAATCCCGGAAATGATCATCTTTGCGGCAGCCGTAAAGATTGCCATCGAGAATGGCTATGAAAAATCGAAAAGCAATTTTGAAATCTTAAAGCAGGATATTCGGAGATTGCGGATCATCAGCTTAAATGAGTTGACCCGCAATAAACCCCAAAACCTGCGGAAACTGCAAATTCTCATGGCTATTAATGCCGCTTTGGCGATGGTGTATACCTTTTACATGATCTTTACGGAGGCCAATAAAGCTTTATAACTTCTCAAGGCCAGGCCAGGAAGTGGGGCCAGGGCCGGTGGAAGATGGCCATAAAAATAACTAAAAAAGTGCAAAGGGGAGAAAAAAAGAATGTTTTGGATGGGTAAAACCAAAGAATTTTTCACCAGGGCTTATGGGCAGGTGAAAAGCAACTGTCAAAAGTTTATTTTCAATCAAAGGGGTGATGTGACCACCGTAGGTATTCTGGCCTGGGCGGCCGTCGTCATTACCTTAATTGTGGCGGCCCATGGTCTGTTAGATGGTTGGCTACCGGATTTTATTAAGGATAAGATTTTTGACAGAGCAAAAGATCTATAGAAGAATGCATTATGGTGATCAGGATGAGGAAAACGAAAAGCCTTCTAAAGCATCATGAAAAGTATAGGAAGAATGGCGGGCTCAAAAAGAAAAGCGGCATCTGGGACAGGCTTCAGGCGGACCAGCGTGGGCTCTCCGAAACGATGGTGGTTGTTTACTCGCTTTTTCTCTTCATGATTTTCGCTGTCCTGTATGTGGATTTATACGGCTATTTCTATACCAAGAACAATTTAAAACAGGCAGTAGACGAAACACTGACCCTCATGAAGCTGGAGAATGGTTTTGACCGGCAGACCGAGACTTTTTTCGCCGATATTGCGCAAAGCTTAGGAATTGACGCCAGTAAAGTAACCCTAAACGGGACGCCCAAAACCGTGCAGCGCGGAGAGACCGTAGAGTTAACCGCCAGGTATCGTTATGAGGTTAAGGGATTGAAACCCTTCGGCCGTGAGCTGCAACCGGAGATCGAGGTTCGCTCCGAGGGGCTTGCCCATAATAAGATCCGTTAAAAGAGCATTGTGAAGACGGGTGAAGGAAAATGCAGTTGCCAAAAGTAGTATATTACCTCCTGTTAAGTCTTTTTTTGCTGATTCTGATGTTTGATACCTATGTTTTCTTTTCTTCGGTGGGTAACTTCAGGGATGCCCTGGATCAGGCGCTGGATGCCGCCATTGTGGCGGGAATTGACGATGAGGATTCCCGGCACGGGCAATTAAGTCTCAATTATCATATGGCCTACCATGCCGCCGAAAAAACCTTGAAGAAAAACCTGAAGCTGGACGAAAACATGCGGAACCGGTTTTATGACAAACCTAGTTTTACCCTGCTGGTTAAACAGCGCGAGGGAGAGGGCGGTGTGCGCCAGCAGCAAAATGGCTACATCCTGGAAGGACAGTTTACGGCCAGGATAGAGTTGCTTTGTTTAAAAGTTTTAGGGATAGGGTCTCTTCCTTATCGTGTCAGTAAAACCCAGGACTTTTTAAATACCTATGTCTAAATGTTGCGGAAGCCGGAGCAAGGCAAAAGCGTAAAACAGGTGTGTTGGGAAAGGAGCGAAGTGGTGCTTGATGGGGCCAGGGAGAAAATTTTGGAACAAGTTTACGCGGCTGGCGATCATTATTGCTATATCGCTGGTGATTGCCGTTTTCACCGCCAATCTTAATAAAGCATATATCGAAAGCAAGGTAAGACTGGTTAAAATTGTGGTGGCCGCAGAACACATTAAGCCCTATACGGAATTAACGAAAGAGAATCTTACTTATCGGGAAGTCGTCGAGGCGGAAGTGCCCGGTGATGCGATTAAGGATCTGGATGCGTTTTTAGCTGAGGGTTCCGTATACGCCGGCGAACTGGGTTTTGTGAAGGGCTATCCGGTGAAAGAATATTTAACCAATTGCGGGGTAGACAGTGCCTTGGGGGCGGCGCTGACTTTAAAGGAAGGGAAATCTTATCTGGGGATTTCCACGGATCAGGTGCGAGCGCAATTTGTAACGCCAGGCACGAGGGTCGACGCTTATTGTTATATCGAGCAGCAGGGGCTCTACGGGATGCCCAGTGTCGTAACCAAAGCGGAGGAGCCTTTGTTGGCCAATCTATATGTTCATTCCGTGAAAGGGAAAAACAATGAGGAGATTACGGAAAAAAGCGAGGACGCTTTACCGGCCGTCGTGGTGGTGGAGACCGAATCAACCGAGCAAACCGGTAAATTAATCTATTATCAGATGGTGGGCGAAATCTTTCTTGTGCCCACAGGAGCCGATCCGGAAAAATACTTACACAGTAACGCATTTTAAGGAAGCACATATACTACTAATGAAAAAACTAATCTTAAAAGGAGGCTCTTGGTATGTCTGAAGTACAACAATGCTATGATTTCTTTGGCCGGTCCGGTTTTGGAATTTTGTTTTTAATCATTCTCATCCTCTTACTCTTCCCGGGATTATTCGGGGGTAAATGCTATTAACTTGTGGGGAAGAACTTAATCCAGGCGAGTAAATAAGCCCACCGCAGAATGCCGGCGGGCTTGCCTTTTATTACTAATAGTCAGGAGGGCCAAAAAGTAATAAGATACTAGAGGAATATTGTGACCTGACGAGTGAATAAAACAAAGTAATATTTTTGTACAAGGCTAAATATATATAATGATAACTATGTAAGGGTATTTGGTTGGAATAAGGTGTATAATGGGGTGTGTATAAAAAATACATGATACATGCGAAAAAGTATTGAATTTTGGTTTTAGATTGTATACCATTATACCATAATACTCAAATACCGATATACATATGGAGAATTTTTTGAGGAGGGCGAATAATATGTCTGCGTGTGAATATAAAGGCAGAATAATTAAAATCGTTGATACTACTTTACGTGACGGTGAACAAACCGCAGGAGTTGTCTTTGCCAACAGGGAAAAGATCGAGATCGCTCGCATGCTTTGCGAATTAGGGGTCGATCAGATTGAAGCCGGAATCCCGGTAATGGGAGGGGACGAAGCAGAAACCATCAAGGCCATCGTCAAACTGGGTCTTAATTGTAACATCATGGCGTGGAACCGCGCCGTGGTGGATGATATTAAAAAATCGATTAAATGCGGTGTGGATGCCGTAGCCATCTCCATGCCGGTTTCGGATATCCATATCCAGTATAAACTGCAGTCCACCAGAGAAAGTGTGTTGGAGAAAGCGGCGCAGGCTGTGGATTTTGCGAAAAAACATAATCTGTATGTCTCGGCCAATGCGGAAGACGCTTCCCGGGCTGATGAGGAATTTTTAGCTTTATACGCCAAAACGGTGAAGGAAGCAGGCGCCGACCGCTTGCGCTATTGTGATACGGTGGGCATCCTTAATCCCTTTACTACTTATGAAAAGATCCAAAAATTACTCAGTAAGGTGGACATAGACATCGAAATGCATATGCATAATGACTTCGGCATGGCGACGGCCAACACGGTAGCCGGAATTTTAGCCGGGGCCAATTATGCCGGCGTGACGGTAAATGGACTGGGCGAACGGGCCGGTAATGCCGCTTTGGAGGAAGTAGCCATGGCTTTGAAACATACGGTGGGTTGTGATGTCCATCTTAATTCCAAGGGCTTTTTAGAGCTGTCCACTTATGTGGCCCATGCTTCCAACCGGAAGTTGCCTCCGTCCAAACCGATTGTCGGGAAAAACATGTTTGCGCATGAGTCCGGGATTCACGCGGATGGAGCATACAAAAACCCGCGCACCTATGAAGCTTTTGATCCGGAAGAAGTGGGGCTGGTTCGGCAGATCGTCGTAGGTAAACATTCCGGAACCGCCACCTTACGGAAAAAGTTCGCTGAATTTGGCAAGGATCTTTCCGAGGAACAAAGCAAACAGTTACTGGAAAAGGTGCGTAAGCACGCCATCGAGTTAAAGAGGCCCTTATTTGATAAAGAATTAATCCAGCTTTATAATGAACTTTAGAATCAATTAAGGTAAGATTAATTTGCGGCCGGATGCTCACGCTATGGTCAAGATGAAGGAAGGTTATGGAGGGAAATTTTGTGGGAAATAATGCAATAACAGATGGAACAAAAGCAAAAAGTATAGCGGCGAAAATTCTGGAAAGTCATTTGGTCAAAGGAAAAATGATTCCAGGAGAAGAAATCGCGATTTCGATTGATCAAACCTTAACCCAGGACACGACCGGTACCATGGTTTACCTGGAATTTGAAGCGTTAGGGTTACCACGGGTCAGAACCAAACGGTCAGTTGCGTATGTGGATCATAATACCTTACAAACCGGCTTTGAGAACGCGGACGACCACCGTTTTATTCAAACGGCGGCCGCGAAATACGGGGTTTATTTTTCCCGCCCCGGGAATGGGATTTGCCATCAGGTTCATTTAGAGCGCTTTACCATTCCGGGACAGACTCTTTTGGGCTCGGACAGCCATACTCCTACGGCAGGAGCGATGGGGATGATTGCCATCGGCGCCGGAGGAATGGATGTGGCCGTAGCCATGGGCGGCGGCCCCTATTATTTGAATATGCCTAAGATTGTCAATGTAAGGTTAAAAGGGCGGTTGCAGCCTTGGGTCAGCGCCAAGGATATTATTTTGGAACTGTTGTCGCGGCTTTCGGTTAAAGGGGGAGTGGGTAAAATCTTTGAATACTCCGGAGAAGGGGTGAAAAGCCTTTCTGTACCGGAAAGAGCGACGATTACCAATATGGGTGCCGAGCTAGGAGCGACGACTTCGCTTTTTCCTTCTGATGAAGTGACCCGGGAGTTTTTACGGGCCCAGGGGCGAGAAGTTGATTGGCATCCCCTGGCCGCTGATGAAGGTGCGGTTTACGATGAAGTGATCGAGATTGATTTGACAGAGTTGGAACCCTTAGTTGCTTGTCCGCACAGTCCGGACAAGGTGGTCAAGGTCAGAGAGCTTCCCCAAACGAAAGTGGACCAGGTGTGCATTGGTAGCTGTACTAATTCCTCGGCGGCTGATTTGTTAAAGGTAGCGGAGATTTTAAAAGGCAAAACAATTCCGGCCGACGTTAGTTTAGTAATTGCCCCCGGTTCGCGGCAGGTACTAACGATGCTGGCCGAACAAGGGGCTCTCGCCGAGATGATTAAAGCGGGCGCCCGCATTCTGGAATGTGCCTGTGGCCCTTGTATCGGGATGGGACAGGCCCCGGCGACGGGAGCGGTTTCTCTGCGCACCTTTAACCGGAATTTCTATGGCCGAAGCGGGACCACCAGCGCCCAGGTGTATTTATGCAGTCCTGAAGTGGCGGCGGTTTCAGCCTTGCATGGCCAAATTACGGATCCCCGCTGCCATGAGCCGATTCAGGTAACCGTTCCGGAAAAAATGCCGGTTAACGACAATATGATTATGGCGCCGGCCCCGGCCGAAGAAGCGGAAAAACTGGAGGTCATCAAAGGACCCAATATTAAATCTTTCCTGCAGAACAAGGCTTTGCCGGCTACGCTGGAGGGCTCGGTTTTATTGGTGATGGAGAATAATATCACTACCGACCATATCATGCCTTCTCCGGCCAAACTCTTGCCCTTGCGCTCCAATATCCCGGCGTTGGCGGACTATTGTTTGACTCCGGTGGATCCGAATTTCCCGGCTCGGGCGAAGGAGAGAAAAGGCGGCTTTTTGGTAGCCGGAGAAAACTACGGGCAAGGTTCCAGCAGGGAACACGCGGCTCTTGCTCCGCTTTATTTGGGGATCAAGGGGGTTATCGCCCTTTCCTTTGCGCGGATTCACAAGGCCAATCTTTTGAACGCAGGGATTTTAGCGCTCACCTTTTTGGATAAAGCGGATTATGACCGGATTTCCCGGGATGATGAATTGTTGCTGGAAAACTTACATGAGCAGATCGCGGCCGACGATACCCTGGTGGTCCGGAATAAAACGAAGGGCTATTCCTTCCAGGTGAAACTGGAGGCTTCGCCTCGCCAGATTCAAGTGCTTTTAGCAGGAGGGCTTTTGGCCTATACCAAAGCCCAGGCCGAGAAAAGGGCAGAATAGGAATGCAAGCCAGGATAGATAATAAGGCAAGACATTACAAGGGGATCACGGGCGGATCCCCTATGTATTATAATTAATTTAGTAATATAATTTAGTAAGTAATATAATTAAGATGAAAATAACAAAGAGAAAGCAGGGACAGGAAATGGGTTTGAAGATTGCGATGCATACTCCCCTGGTCGAGTTGGACGGGGATGAAATGACCAGGGTCATCTGGCAGCAGATTAAAGAGATCCTGCTGCTGCCCTTTGTGGATTTAAAGACGGAATACTATGATTTGCGTCTGAAAAACAGGGACCAAACGGCAGACCAAATTACGATTGAAGCGGCGCAGGCCGTAAAAAAATACGGGGTAGGGGTGAAGTGCGCCACGATTACCCCTAATGCGCAACGGGTTGAGGAGTACAAGCTGCGGGGAATGTATAAGAGCCCCAACGGCACCATCCGGGCGATTCTGGACGGGACCGTCTTTCGGAAGCCGATTCTGGTGAAAAACATCCGTCCTCTGGTGAAAGCCTGGCAAAAGCCGATTACGATTGCCCGTCATGCCTATGGGGATGTCTATAAGGATGTGGAATTGCGGGTAAGCAAGCCGGGGAAAGTGGAGCTTGTTTACACGGCGGAAGATGGCAGGGTGGAGCGAAAAGACGTCCACCAGTTTTCCGGTGCCGGTATTGTGTTAGGAATGCATAATCTGGACAAGTCGATCGCCAGTTTTGCCCGGGCCTGTTTTACTTATGCTCTGGACCAAAAGCAGGATTTGTGGTTTTCGGCGAAAGACACCATCTCGAAAACCTATGATCATACTTTTAAGGATCTTTTTCAGGAAATCTACGAGCAGGAATTCCGGGAAAAATTTCAGGCGGCCGGGATTAAATATTTCTATACCTTGATTGATGACGCCGTCGCCCGGATTATGCGGTCGGAAGGCGGTATGGTCTGGGCATGCAAAAACTACGACGGCGATGTCATGTCGGACATGGTGGCCTCCGCCTTTGGCAGCCTGGCAATGATGGCCTCGGTCCTTGTTTCGCCTGCCGGGCAGTATTTATTCGAGGCGGCTCATGGCACGGTCCAACGCCACTATTACAAGTATTTGCAGGGGGAAGAAACTTCCACCAATTCGATGGCGACCATTTTTGCCTGGAGCGGCTCCTTGGGCAAACGCGGGGAAATAGATAACCTTCCCCAGTTGGTTTCCTTCGCCCGTGCTTTGGAACGGGCGGCGATTCAAACCGTAGAGGAAGGTTACGTTACGAAAGACTTGGCGGCGATTGCCGAAGGTTCGGTGCAAGAAGTGGTAAACACGACCCGGTTCCTGGAGGAAGTCCGCCGGCGTCTGGAGAAGAACCTGGGCGCTTAAGGCGCTTAATAAGCCTAACGCTAAGACAGCTTTAAGACACCGAAAGGAAGATTAAAACATGTTCTTTTTCGCCAAATAAAAGACCCCAATGAGGGACAAAACGATCGAAATGATCACGGCAAAAGCAAAGCCATAGGGCGAATCTTGAAAAGGCACCGGCACGTTCATGCCAAAAAAACTGGCGACCATGGTGGGCAGAGCCAGGATAATGGTCACAATGGCGAGGAACTTCATGACGATGTTCAGGTTATTGGAAATGATCGAGGCAAAGGCATCCATGGTCCCACTCAAAATATTGCTGTAAATATCGGCCATTTCGATGGCCTGTTTGTTTTCGATAATGACATCTTCCAATAAGTCCTGGTCTTCTTCATACATCTTGATTACTCTACCGCGCAGCAGTTTTTCCAAAACCGATTCGTTGGAGCGGAGGGAGGTTGTGAAGTAGACAAGGGCTTTTTCTAAATTTAGGAGCTTGATTAATTCTTTATTGCGCATGGATTTGTGCAGTTCCAATTCCACATCGGTGGATTTTTTGTCAATTTCCCGCAGGTATTTCAGGTAGAGGGAGGCATTTTTGTACAGGATTTGAAAGAGGAAGCGGGTTTTTTTATAGGTGGCCATGCCGCGCACTTTTTTCTGGTAGAAATCCTGCAGAATACTTAAATCATGCAGGCAGACCGTCACAATGTAATCGTCGGTATGGATGATGCCCAGCGGAATAGTGTCATATCCGGCCCCCGAAGGTGTTTCAATCGGGACATCAATAATCGTTAACAGTTGTTTATCCTCAAATTCGATGTGGGGACGTTCCTCATCATCAAGGGGGTAGCGGAGAAATTCGGCAAAAATACCTGTGTTTTGCACAACTGTCTCGATTTCTTCTTCGGAAGGATCAATCAGGTTAATCCAACAGCCTTTTTCAAAGCTGTTGATCTGCAGTAACTCGTTGTCTTGGGGGCTTAAGTAGATGGTCAGCATGAAATCCCTCCTTTATTGCCAATAATTAATATTATAAATCAAAAAGGTTCATTTCGGAACAAAACAATGCCCGGGAAAGTCTATTTTTTTGATGGCCCGTTCCCCATTGATGACCCATTGAGGGGTCCAATCTGGTAACAAGATGATGAAAAACGGCCGGTAAAGCTGGAGAAAAGGGAGAGAAAGGGGTTGGAGAAATGCTAAAGCGAAACAGTCGGGACAGTAATGGGAAAAAGAAGGTTTGGGGGATTGTTTTCACGGGAATAGTAGTGCTTTTGCTTTTTTATCTTGGTTTTAGTCTGGGTCAAGGCTCGGTCAGGAGAGATGCGGAGCAACAGCCACAGGAAATTACCGGCTCGTCCAACGGGGAAGAGGAAAAAGAGAAACAGCAAGCGGATGAGGAAGCCGCTCCGGAGGTGCAGGCCGAAGGGAAGGAAAAAATCGCCGGAATCACTTTAAATATGACGAAAAATGAGGTATTATCATTATTAGGAAAGGATTACCATGAAGAGTATGTGGAAGAAGGCTTTTACTACGGCGAATCCTATTCTGTGTGGAATTATCCGACGGGGATTTCTTTATTGATTGGCGCAGAAACAGAGCAAGTATTGGAAATAGCCGTGACTTCGCCCGATTTCCCCACGGTATTAGGAGCAAAAGTCGGCGATAAGGCGAAGGATGTTTTGGCAAAATATGAGGAAAAATATCCTGTACCGGAAAGCATCCATGGCAGTGGGAAACTAATCGGTTGGTTTAATTTGGCCGATCATGATCTTATTATCTTTGATTTTGACTTGGAAGACGGCTCCACCTTTAACGAGGATGTTCAACCTGATTCGCCGGTGGAGCAAATCAAACTGACCAACTGGAAATACTTTGATTAGTCAGGAATACGAAGGTTAGGAGATAAAGATGTTCTATGATGTGATTATTATCGGAAAAGGACCGGCCGGTTTGTCCGCTTCCTTATATACTGCGCGGGGCAATTTAAGGACGCTGGTGATCGGCCAGGAAAGCCGTCTTGTTAAAGCGAAGCAAATTGAAAACTTTTGCTGCGGCGGAGTTGCGTCCGGTGAGGAATTGCTTGCCCGTGGAGTAAGTCAGGCGGAGCGCTTTGGTGTCCGGATGATCGATGAGGAAGTGGTTGATTTAAAACGTCGTGATGATCATTTTGTCGTGGTCGCTGATAAAATGACATACGAAGGGAAAGCTATTATTATCGCGACCGGAAAAAACAATGTGCCGGTGCCTGTTGCGGATCTGGAGAAATACCTGGGAAAAGGCGTTCATTATTGTGTGTTGTGTGATGGGTTTTTTTATCAGGAAGCCAAGGTCGGCGTCCTCGGATTTAAAGATTTCGCGGTGCATGAATTGAGGGAACTGGAAGGCATAACGAACAAGCTCACCTTATATACCAACGGCAACAGTTTGCAGGTTAGTAAAGAAAACGAGCAATATCTTATGGACAAGCAGATTCCAGTGAAAACCGACCCCATCAGGGCGGTGGCCGGCGGCGATTTTCTGACCCAACTTCTTTTCCAGGATGGCTCCGCAGAAGAACTTGAAGGGTTGTTTGTGGCATACGGCTCGGCCTCTTCTGTGGATTTTGCGCGCAAGCTGGGGGTCCGCATCGAGAACGGGAGCATTGTGGTTGATCAAAACCAAAAAACTAATGTATCCGGCGTATTTGCGGCCGGGGATTGTACCGGAGGACTTGCCCAGGTGTCCGTGGCCGTCGGACAAGGTGCGGTGGCAGGGGAACAGGCCAAGAGATATGTAAAGGCTTTACAAGATGGTTAATCCAATTAATCATATTAAGGAGAAAAAAGGAGGTTTTGCCGATGGAAGTAAAAGTCTTCACTACACCGACGTGACCGTGGTGCGTAAAGGTAAAGGATTACCTTAAGGAGAATGCTATTCCCTTTGCTGAATTGGATGTATCGAGGGATCGGAATGCGGCAGTGGAGATGATTCAAAAATCAGGGCAAAGGGGCGTGCCGGTCGTTGAAATTGACGGCATGATTATTGTAGGGTTCGACAAAGACAGTATTGACCGGAAATTAAAACTACAGTAAGTTGGGTATGTAAACCAAGACATAAGAATAATTAAAAGGCTGGAGAAGGAAAAACCTTGCCGTATGATTGGGCGAGGTTTTTCCTTTTATGCCAGGATTCTATATAATATTATTATATATAGTTATTAAAATATTTGTCCGGGAGGGGCGGAGCGTGGTACAATAAAGATTAGGTCCCATCTGCAATACAATTATGAAGGTGGTATTAGCAATCAGGAAAGTCATTATTATTCTGGGGGTATTATTTGCTTCTTGTTCCGCCGTCCTTGTAAGGGCCTCAACTGCTCCGTCCATGGTTTTGGTATTTTATCGTGTCTTAATTGCCTCGCTGATGTTAAGTCCTTTTGTTCTCTGGAAGCATGGTGGCGAGTGGAAAAACATCCCGCGGAAAATGTATGTGCTGTCGGTGCTCAGCGGACTCTTTTTGGGTTTGCATTTTTCCGCTTATTTCGAATCATTGCGTCATACAAGCATCGCTTCATCCGTTTTGTTTGCGGATATGGAAGTGTTCTTTGTGGCTTTTGCCATGCTGGTCTTCTTCAAGGAGAAGATTTCTTTAAAAGGCTGGGTCGGCATTGGTGTTACTTTCCTGGGCAGTGTGTTGATTGCCATAGTTGACGCGGGAAGCACTAGCAACAGCTTGTTCGGAGACGCTTTAGCCTTGTCAGCAGCGGCGTTTATGTCGGTTTACACCATGATTGGGAAGGTCTGCCGCAAGTATATGACCACCACCGTATATACTTTTTTAGTGTACCTGTCTGCCGCAGTTACGGTTTTGCTTTTGCTGCTGCTGACCGGAGCGCCTTTGGTGGGCTATGACCCCATAAACTATCTCATTGCTTTAGGCTTAGCAGTGTTTTGTACCTTACTGGGGCACAGTATTTACAGTTGGGGCTTGAAGTATGAAAAAGCGTCCTTTATTTCTACGGCGAAAATGCTGGATCCGGTTTTTGCCTCTAGCTTAGGGATAATCATCTTTCGGGAATTTCCTCCCCCGCTGGTGCTTATCGGTGCAAGTCTAGTAATCTTTGGGATTTCTTTTTACTCCAAACACGGATAAAATTCAATCCCTTTCGATACATGGACAGTTGAGCTTGGACAAACATAAGGGAGATGGATTGAATTGAACTGGAAACGAACGCTTTCAATTTTGTGGGTAGCAAGCTTCTTTGTTGCTGTCGGTTTTAGCATGGTCATTCCTTTTCTGCCTCTTTATATCGAGGAGTTGGGAATCCACCGGCTGGAGGATATTGAACGATGGTCAGGGTTAACCTTTTCCATCCCCTTCATGACATCGATAATCTTTCAGCCCATCTGGGGTAAAATTGCCGTAAGTACGGGTTTAAAATAAATCTGCTCCGTTCGGGCATAGGAATGGGCGTGGTTACCGGACTAACAGGCGCTGCGGGGTCAGTATGGCAATTACTGGTCCTTCGCTTATTAAATGGTCTGTTTGCTGGTTTTATCCCCATGGCGGTGTCGTTGCAAGCTTCCATCACCCCCAATGAAAATGCGGGCAAGGCCCTCGGCACCCTTCAAACCGGTTCCATCGCCGGAAACTTGCTGAGGCCTTTAATTGGAGGTGTGTTAGCGGAGCAATGCGGATTTCGCAGGGTTTTCTTCATCACCGGAGCATTATTGATTGTTGCCGCGATTATTGTCATGTTCTTTGTGCATGAAGCGCCCCGGTCAAAGCTGGCCGTGGAAAAGCAAAGTACAAACAGTGATTTAAGGCAACTCAAACCGCTGCTCCCCATATTTGTCGTTTCCACCCTGGCGCAAATGGGTATGATGAGTATTGAGCCCATCGTTTCGATTTACGCGAAGATGTTGTATACCGGGTCCCATTTGGTTACTTTCTGCCGTTAACCGACGGTTTATCATTAGCAGAAGAGGTACTGTAATAATGCTGCAAGGTGCAGCATTATTTTTTTGCGCAAATGAAATATTGGTTTAGCGACATTTACAAGAAGGCGATTGTGGCAATAATACAATGTAGCTGTAAAAAACAAATATTTCTGAAGGAGGGATATCCATGGATTTAAAAGGAAGCAAAACCTATGAAAATTTAATGCGGGCTTTTGCCGGCGAGAGCCAAGCCAGAAATCGCTATAATATTGCCGCTTCTGCCGCCAAAAAGGAAGGGTTTCATGTGGTTGCGGTCGTTTTTGACTATACGGCCGACCAGGAAAGGGCCCATGCGAAAGTATTCTATCAACTGCTGAAAGACTACTCCGGGAACAATATCGAGATTTCCGGGGCTTATCCTGTTGATGCCTATGATGATACAGCGAAAGCGTTAAAGGCCGCCCAGCATAATGAGTTGGAAGAATGGCAGGAGGTTTATAAGGGTTTTGGGGAAATTGCGCATCAGGAGGGCTTTACCGAAATCGCGCAAATTTTTGAGCGGGTGGCCCGGATCGAGAAAACCCATGCCGATCGCTTTGGCCGTTTGGCTGAGGAAATAAAGAACGGGACAATCTTCAAAAGAAATGAGGAAATTGCCTGGATCTGCACCGTTTGCGGGAATATCCATGTGGGGAAAGAGGCGCCGGAGGTTTGCAATGTTTGTCAACATCCCCAGGGCTTTTTCATGCCTTTTGCCGAATCCTTTGCACAGTAAAGGCCATTCAGAATGGATTACTTCTATTGCTGAATTATAGTGCTATATTTTTCGATTGGGTTTTTTCTTTTTTCTTGGCCAAAATAATCCTATAACCTTATCAATTAAGGAGTCGATGCTCATGACAACAACAGCCCAGGTTCCCAATAGATTGGCCAAGGAAAAAAGCCCGTATCTTTTGCAACACCAATACAATCCCGTGGACTGGTATCCATGGGGACCGGAAGTTTTTAAAAGGGCGGTAAGTGAAGATAAGCCCCTCTTTCTTTCCATCGGGTATTCCACTTGCCACTGGTGCCATGTAATGGAACGGGAGTCTTTTGAAGATGAAGAAGTAGCAGCGGTTCTTAATGCCGGCTATATATCCGTTAAAGTGGACCGGGAGGAACGCCCGGACCTGGACCATTTATACATGACCTTTTGTCAAGCCATGACCGGTCACGGTGGTTGGCCCTTGACCATTATTATGACGGCGGAAAAGAAGCCTTTCTTTGCCGGTACATATTTGCCGAAGGAAAGTCGGATGGGCATACCGGGTTTACTTGAGTTGTTGAAAAAAGTGGCGGAGTTGTGGCGGGAAGACCGGGACAAGCTGGTTCAGACAGGTGATGAGCTGACCGAATATGTGGCGCGCCAGCTTTTCGAGCCGCAAACAGATAGGTTGTCAGCGGAAGTATTAGATTACGCTTTTGAGGAATTGGCGACCTATTTTGATCCTGTTTACGGTGGTTTTGGGTCGGCGCCGAAATTTCCATCCCCGCATAATTTGCTTTTTCTGCTCAGTTATCACCGGTATAAAGCAGAGCCCCAAGCATTGGAAATGGTGGAAAAAACACTGGAGCAAATGTATAAAGGCGGCATCTTTGATCATTTAGGCTTTGGCTTTGCGCGGTACTCTACCGATCAAAAATGGCTGGTTCCTCATTTTGAGAAAATGCTTTATGATAATGCTCTTTTGGCCATTGCTTATCTCGATGCCTATCAGATTACCGGCAAAAGCTTGTACCGGGATGTAGCGGAAAAAGTTTTTGGGTATGTCTTAAGGGAAATGACTTCCCCGGAAGGAACGTTTTATTCCGCAGAGGATGCCGATTCCGAAGGAGTGGAGGGGAAATATTATCTCTGGACCCCTGCTGAAGTGGAAAAAGTTCTTGGCGAGGAAGCCGGAACGGCCTTTTGCCGTATTTATGATATTACGGAAAAGGGCAATTTCGCAGGCAGCAATATTCCCAATCTTATTGGAAAGGCTCTTGAAAAACTGAGCCGGAATACGAATGATGGGGGTAGTTCCCATGAGCAGTGCCGTCAAAAGTTGTTAGCGGCAAGAGCAAAAAGAATCCCGCCTTTTAAGGATGATAAAATCCTGACGGGGTGGAATGCCTTAATGATTGCGGCCTTGGCTATCGGCAGCCGAGTCTTGGAAGAACACGCTGCAGAATATCTCGGGCTGGCGGAAAAGGCCTTCGCTTTTCTCCGGCAGAGGATGGTCAACGCGGAGGGCCGCTTGTTGGCCCGTTATCGTGATGGGGAGGCCGCTTATCCGGCTTATCTTGATGATTATGCTTTTTTGGTTTGGGTGCTGCTGGAACTGTATCAGAGCACCGGTCGAGCAGCGTACCTGGAGGAGGCGCTTTTTTGGAATGAGCAGCTTTTGTCCCTGTTTGGCGTACGGGATAAAAGGGAAGGGACGCTGCACCTGTATATGACGGGGAGCGATAGTGAAGACTTATTGCTTCGTCCGTGGGAAATCTATGATGGAGCCTTGCCCTCCGGAAATTCGGTAGCGGCTTGGAATTTTTTGCGCCTGGCGGATTTTACCGGCAATGAGATGATGCATAAGAATGCGGAGCAACTGTTCTTGGGCGTCGGTGGGAATATTAAAGTGAATCCCATGGGGCATACTTTTCTGCTCCGGGCGTATTGTTTTTTACTAAACAGGATGGGAGCCAAATAGTTTTGATGGAATACTGTTCGGAAGGAATTTCACAGCAGAAGCAAGAAATAATACAGAAAAATGTGGGAACTATATTCAATGATAATAAAGGATGATTTGCTGTGAATTGGCGTGAAAAAACAGTCCGAATTCTCGTTGCTTATCTCGTCTCGCTTTTTGTTTTGGTGGCAGGACCGCTGCCGGAACTCGGAAGCACTGAGCAAAATCTGCTTGATGGGCAAAGGCAGAGCTTGCAAGAGCGCATGATCGTGCCGATGGAAGAGGCTGTCTTTGCCATGCCGGAAGACCGCGGTACGGCTGCGGAAGCACCCGGCCTTGGTTGGTTGCGAGAAGACATTTTTGATAAACGGGGGAACACTTCTGCCAAGCAAAGCGTAATGCTTACGATTAGCGCTATTGGGGATTGTGCTTTAGGTGCGGAGCATACCCAGCAAGGGGTGACTTTTCACACCGTTTTTGACCAGCAGAACGGGGATTACCGTTATTTCTTCTCCGGGGTGGAGCATATCTTAAGTAAAGATGATTTGACCATCGCCAATCTGGAGACAAGCTTGACGGACTCAGAGGAGAGAGCGGATAAAAGTTACCTGAAGTATCAGTATTGGATTAAGGGGAAACCGGAATATGCCCATATTCTTGCTGCAGGTAGCGTGGAGGCCGTTTCGGTGGCGAACAATCATATTTATGATTATGGGGTGCAAGGCTATCAAGACACTCTGGCCGGTCTAAAAGAGGCGGGGGTAGATTATTTTGGCTTTGAACATGGTTTGATTAAAGAAATCAAGGGAATCAAGGTAGGCTTGCTTGGCTTTACGGATTTAAGCACCCGCATACCAATTAATGAAGTGAAAAAACAGGTCACGGAAAGAATTCAAGCGCAAGCGGCGGAAACCGATTTAGTAATTGTAAGCTTTCATTGGGGCAACGAGAAGGAGTATCGATCTACCGCCCGGCAACGTGAGTTGGCCCAGGCCGCCGTGGATGCCGGCGCGGACCTGGTGTTGGGCCATCATCCCCATGTGTTGCAGGAAATTCAAGAGTATAACGGGAAAATGATTGTATATAGCCTGGGCAATTTTTGCTTCGGGGCCAATCGCAATCCGTACGACCGGGACACGATGATCTATCAGCAAAGCTTCACCTTTCAAAAGGGCGTATTGAAGCACAGCTCTTATAGGGTCATCCCCTGCTCCATGACTACTGTGGAGAAAGGAAATGATTTTCGTCCCCGGGTGTTAGAAGGAGCGGAAGCAGAGCGGGTGTTGCAAAAGATACGGGCCCGATGAATAAAATAGCATGAAAAGCTCCATCATAGATTAAGGAAGAAAAATCTATGATAAAGGAGTGACGAAGGAAGTGGATACACTAGCACTGGTCTTAGTAATTATCGGCGCCATCAACTGGGGACTATTAGGTTTGTTCAGGTTTGACCTGGTAGCGGCCTTGTTTGGTGGGCAAACCGCAATGCTTAGTAGAATCATCTATTCACTGATTGGTTTGGCCGGTCTTTATGCGATTACCTTCCTTATGGGCAATCGTGTTACCACCCGGGACAACCATAAAAAGGAATAAGCAAGAAGCGCCACGAAAATGGCGCAGGCGGCCGCCATGAAAATAGCGGCCGGTGCCGAAAAAAGTTGAAAAATAAACAAAAATTTTAGTTGACACGGGCAGCGGAGTTCGTATATACTAAATACAATTTTATTATATGGAAAAGAACAGCGATGAAGGGAAACTGTTATGCCCGTGTGTCTCAGAGAGCCGGGGAAGGTGGAAACCGGTACATAAGGTATAACACGCTCGTCCCTTGAGCTGCCTATCCGAAAAGGCGCAGTAGGATAGGCCGGTTACGACCGTTACCAGGAAAAGTGAGTGACCTTAGTCTGCAATTCGAACTTTTGTCGTTGAATAAGGTAAGTAGGGTGGTACCGCGGGAATCCTCTCGTCCCTGATAAGTTGTGTGTATTTTTTATCAGGGATCGGAGGGTTTTCTTTTTATAGGACTTGGTATTTTCATCTAATGGCAACAACTGTTCCTTATTCCCGGGAATTTACTTTTTCCGTTAACAACCAGACCCTGCCCCATCCAAGTACGACGATAGTCAATGTTTACTTTCGCGATTTTTTCCAGTAGGGTTTTGTCGATCAGAAAAGGGATTGAATTTTCTTCTTGCACTGTATCTTTTTCGGTCGGCTCATCCAGAGTCAGGCTCAGTTGAGGTTCGCCTCAGCCATGATTTTTCAGAAGGATCCGCACATGGGTTTTATCGGACTTCTCCAGTAAATCCTGCAGGGTTTGCCTCGCTTTGTCGGTAATGGAGATTTGCAAGTTCGCTTCCTCCTTTCGCTATTCTTAATAAATAATATGCGTGGAAAGAGAGGAGGGTACGCGCTCGAAAAAGCGGACCCGGATACTGCAACGGGAGGATGGGATGAAGGAGAGAAAGGAGAAAAGAGAGAGAGATGGGAGGTTTTTTTGTAGATGAACGGGGCTGAGTATATTATTCAGTTTTTAGAAAAAAAAGGGGTGGACTTGGTATTCGGTTACCCGGGGGGCGCCGTGCTCGCTTTATATGATGCCCTGGGACGTTCCTCCATTAAACATATTTTAACCCGCCATGAACAGGGAGCGATTCACGGAGCAGATGGTTATGCCCGTGTTACCGGAAAAACTGGGGTTTGTTTTGCCACCTCCGGGCCGGGGGCGACCAATCTGATTACCGGGATTGCCAATGCCTATTTAGATTCCGCGCCCATTCTTGTAATCACCGGGCAGGTGGGGGTCGACAGTATTGGCCGGGATTCTTTCCAGGAGGCGGACATTGTTGGGATTACCATGCCCATCGTGAAGCATAATTATTTGGTGAAGAGTTTATATGATTTGCCGGCGGTGTTGGAGGAGGCGTGGAATGTTGCTCAAAGAGGCCGGCCGGGACCTGTTTTAATTGATGTGCCGAAAAATGTTTTTGCCGGTGTGGCTGACTTTCCCGAGGCGGTCTTTACTCCCCCGAACCGGAAGATACCTTTGAAAAACAGCCTGGAAAAGCAAATCGAGCGGGCGGTAGCGGCCCTCAGGGAAGCCCAAAAACCCTTGATTTTAGCCGGGGGCGGCGTAGTCGCCTCGGGGGCGGAAGACCTTTTAGCCGAATTCCGGAAGCATACGAAAATCCCCGTAGTGAATACATTGATGGGGAAAGGTGCGGTTCCGGAGGAATTAGGCGGTTCTTTAGGCATGGTAGGGATGCATGGGAAACCGGCCGCCAACTTAGCCTTAAGTGGGTGTGACGTCCTGCTGGCTTTGGGGGTAAGGTTCAGTGACCGGGTTACCGGGAATCCGCAAAATTTTCTTCCCGCAACCTGTATTATCCATGTGGATATTGACCCGGCCGAGCTGTCGAAAAACGTTCATACGGAAATTCCGGTGGTCAGTGATGTTCAAAAGTTCTTAACATTACTGCTGTCCAGGCTAAAAGAGGAAGGCTTCAAGCCCCGGTACGGCCCTTGGCTGGCACAGGTGGACGCTTGGGTGAAGCAATATCCGCTTCACTTTGAAACGGGGGATTTGCTGAAACCGCAGCAGATTATTAATGAAGTAGCAAAGCAGGTTACCGGTGCGCCGGTGGTCGTGACCGATGTGGGACAGCATCAAATGTTTGTGGCCCAGTTTTTCCCGGTGCAAGGCAAGCGCAACTTTATCACTTCCGGCGGTTTAGGCACCATGGGTTTTGGGCTTCCGGCGGCGATGGGCGCGGCTTTTGGCCGGCCTGGAGAACAGGTGGTGCTGTTCACCGGAGACGGGGGATTCCAGATGACTGTGCAGGAATTGGCCGTAATGGCCCAATACCAGCTTCCGGTCAAGGCCTTTATTATCAATAATTCTTGTTTGGGCATGGTCCGGCAATGGCAGGAACTGTTCTTTAAGGAGCATTACGCCCATTCGCTCTTTAGCTGTGGCCCCGATTTCGTGAAGCTGGCCGAAGCCTATGGCGTAAAAGGTTTACGGCTGGCCCAACCGGCGGAACTGGCCGGGACAATCAGGGAAGCCCTGCAGCATTCTGGACCGGTGGTGGTAGATTGTCTGGTGGACCAAGGCGAAAACGTTCTGCCGATTATCCCGCCGGGAGGGCAACCGAATGAAATGTTAGGGAGGTGGCGCGGTGAGGCACACGTTAGCCGTATTAGTTGAAAACCGTCCTGGTGTTTTGTCACATGTGGCGGGACTTTTTGCCCGTCGTGGCTACAACATTGAGAGCCTGGTTGTGGGCGAGACCGAAGATAAGACGGTTTCGCGGATTACTCTGGTGGTGGAAGGTGACGAAAGGGTCATTGAACAGGTCAGCAAGCAGTTAAATAAACAAATTGAGGTAATCAAAGTAAACGACATTACCAATGAACAAACGGTGGACCGGCAGATGCTTTTGGTGAAAGTCACCGCCGATCAGGCCGCACGGCAGGAAATCCTCCAGTTGATGGAGATTTTCCGCTGCCGGGTCGTTGATATCGGCCGTCGTTCCCTGATTATCGAAGCCACAGGGGATGAGGGCAAGATTGAAGCGGTCATCCAGTCCTTACGGCCCTTTGGAATTAAGGAACTGGTCAGGACGGGCAAAGTATCCATGGTCAGAGGGTCAAAATAGTTTTCATATCCCTAAGGGAACCCTATATTTATTACTTATATAACATAGAGGAGGAAAGGTAAAATGGCAAAAATGTATTATGATGCTGATGCAGATCTAAAAAATCTTCAAGGAAAGAAAGTAGCGGTACTGGGTTTTGGCAGTCAGGGCCATGCTCAGGCGCAAAACCTCAAGGATAGCGGGGTTGACGTGATTGTTGGGTTGAGAAAAGGCAGTTCTTCCTGGGGCAAGGCCGAGGCGGCAGGGCTGAAAGTTTACACCATTGCCGAAGCGGTGGAAAAAGCGGATGTTATCCAGATCCTGCTGCCCGATGAGAAGCAGGCGGAGGTTTACAAAAAAGAGATTGCCCAGGGATTAAAGCCCGGGAATGCATTGGTTTTCTCCCATGGTTTCAATATTCATTACGGGCAGATCGTTCCCCCGCAGGATGTGGATGTTTTTATGGTGGCGCCGAAAGGGCCCGGCCACATGGTAAGAAGACTATACACGGAAGGAACGGGGATTCCGGGCTTAGTGGCCGTGTATCAGGATGCCAGCGGGAAAGCGATGGATCTGGCCCTGGCTTACGCCAAGGGGATTGGCTGCACCAGAGCCGGTGTGTTGCAAACTACCTTTAAAGAAGAGACGGAAACCGACCTGTTTGGCGAACAATGCGTCCTTTGCGGCGGTTTGACGGAATTAATCAGAGCTGGTTTCGACACTTTGGTGGAAGCGGGCTATCAACCGGAATCAGCCTATTTTGAGGTTTGTCATGAATTAAAACTGATTATTGACCTGATTTATGAAGGCGGAATTTCCAATATGCGGTACTCCATCAGTGATACGGCCGAATACGGCGACATGATGGTGGGTCGCCGCTTGATTACCCAGGAGACGAGAAACGAAATGAAGAAAGTGCTCCGGGAGATCCAGGACGGCACCTTTGCGAAAGAATGGATTTTGGAGAACATGGCCGGACGGCCCAAGTTTAACGCCATCAAGAAAATCGATGCGGAACATCCCGTGGAAAAGGTCGGACGGGAACTGAGAAGCAAGATGTCATGGTTGAAAAAGAAGAAATAAGCAAGTGGGGGGCAGTCAGGATTCCGGCTGTTCCCCAGGGGAGATCTGGAGGTGGATTTTGCTGATGGACAGTGGTGCGGAGATTCTGGTTAAATGTCTCGAGAAAGAAGATGTCGAGGTGGTCTTTGGTTATCCGGGCGGGGCGGCCCTGGAGATTTTTGACGCCTTACAAAAATCAAAAATTAGAAATATCCTCGTTCGCCATGAGCAGGGCGCTGCTCATGCCGCCAATGGTTATGCGCGAGCCAGCGGGAAAGTAGGTGTCTGCCTGGCTACTTCCGGACCGGGAGCAACCAACCTGATTACCGGGGTGGCTACCGCCTACATGGATTCTATTCCGATCGTGCTGATTACCGGGCAGGTGTCTACATCAATGATCGGAACTGATGCTTTCCAGGAAGTCGATGTAACCGGAATTTCCGATCCGATCAGCAAACATAATTACTTAGTCAAGGATACCGCTGAATTACCAAGGATTGTTAAAGAAGCGTTCTATATCGCCAAGAGTGGTCGCCCGGGTCCGGTATTAATTGATCTGCCTAAGGATGTGGCGGCGGCCCGCGTCGAGGCGGAAGATTGTCTACGGGTCGATTTACGGGGGTATAAGCCGAATATCATCGGGCATAAGGGGCAAATCAGGCAAGTGGTGCAACTCTTAAGAGAAGCTGAGCGTCCGTTGCTCTGTGCCGGTGGCGGGGTCATCAGCGCAGGGGCGGAAGAGGAGCTCTTGTGTTTGGCCGAACAATTACAGATCCCGGTGGTGAATACGCTGATGGGACTGGGCAGTATTTCGCGGGAACATCCTCTTTCCCTCGGTATGCTGGGGACCTATGGTTTGGCCAAAGCGAACCTGGTCACCCAAAACTGCGACCTCTTTATTGCCCTGGGGATGCGTTTTGATGACCGGGTAACCGGCAATACGAAAAAGTTTGCTCCTCAGGCCAAAATCATCCATATCGATATCGATACGGCGGAGATTGGGAAAAACATCCGGGTTGATGTGCCTTTGGTCGGTGATTTGAAAATTATCTTGAAACAGATCATTGAAAGCCTGGAAGGGGAAAAAAGGGAAGGGTCGTGGCTGACCAGGGAAACCCTGGCTGAACTGGAGAAGGAGGCCGCCCGGGAAGCGGCGGCAACGCCGGCCAATGCCCCGGCCGGGTCCGCCGGGCCGGAGATTTATCCCGGTGATGTCATTTCCGCTCTGAATCAGCTTATTACACCGGATACGATTGTTACCACCGATGTGGGTCAGCACCAGATTTGGGCGGCGCAAGGCTTAAAGCTTCGCAAGCCACGGACTTTCATAAGTTCCGGGGGCTTAGGCACCATGGGATACGGGATACCGGCAGCGATTGGGGCCCAAGTGGCTTGCCCCGGCCGGACCGTGGTGGTGATTACCGGGGACGGCAGTTTTCAGATGGGGATGCCGGAACTGGGAACTTGTTTGGCCGAGGATTTACCGTTAAAAATCATCCTGTTTAATAACAAAACCTTGGGTATGGTCAAACAACTGCAGGACCATTATTGTGAGCGCAGGCATACCTCCGTGTATTTCCGCAAGCTCCCGGATTTTCAGTATATTGCCCGGGCCTATGGGGCTTTGAGCCTGTCGGCACGCGATAAAAAGGAATTACCGGAAAAACTGGCGCAACTGCTTCGTCATCCGGGCTTAGGAATTCTGGAAATCGAAATACCGGCGGAGTATAACGTGTACCCGATGGTATTAGGGGGCCAAGGGCTGGATGAAATGGTATCTTCAGTGCCCGGAGCCTGTTCGAAAGGAGGAGATTGAGAGTAATGGAAGAGGAGAAGGACAAAGGACAAAGATTGTTTATTTTTGATACAACTTTACGGGACGGCGAACAATCCCCCGGGGTCAACTTGAATATGGAGGAAAAACTGGCCATTGCGCAGCAGTTGGCCAGACTCGGGGTTGATGTGATCGAGGCCGGTTTTCCCATTTCCTCGGAAGGCGATTTTAAAAGCGTGCAACGGATCGCCCGGGAAGTAAAAGGACCCATTATTGCCGCTCTGGCCCGTACCCATGAAAAGGATATCAAAGCGGCGTACGAAGCGGTGAAGGATGCCGAAAAGCCGCGGATTCACACGTTTATCGCCACCTCCGACATTCATATGCGCTATAAGCTGCAGAAGTCGCCGGAAGAAGTGGTAAGAATGGCGGTAGAAGGGGTGCGCCTGGCCAAAAGCCTCGTCGATGATGTGGAGTTTTCGGCGGAAGATGCTTCCCGCAGTGCCATTCCCTTTCTGTGTGAAATTTTTACGAAGGTCATTGAAGCCGGTGCCAAGGTGATCAACATCCCGGATACGGTTGGTTATTCCACCCCCTGGGAATTTGGCGATTTTGTGAAGGCCATCATCGAAGGGGTGCCTAATATTTCCAAAGCCGTGGTCAGTGTGCATTGTCACAATGATTTGGGGATGGCGGTAGCCAATTCCATCGCCGCCGTGCGGAGCGGCGCCCGGCAGATTGAAGTGGCCATGAACGGGATCGGGGAAAGAGCGGGCAACGCCTCCCTGGAAGAGTTGGCGATGGCTTTTTATACCCGGCGCAATTCCTTAGGCTTTACCACGGGGATCAATACTAAGGAGATTTACCGGACCAGCCGGATGGTCAGCAGTTATACCGGGATGCTGATTTCACCGAACAAAGCGATTGTGGGAAAAAATGCTTTTGCCCATGAATCAGGGATCCATCAGGACGGGGTCCTGAAGGAACGCAGCACCTATGAAATAATGAATCCGGAAATGGTCGGAATCAGCTCCAATCGGTTAGTAATGGGCAAACATTCCGGACGCCATGCTTTTAAGCTCCAACTGGAAGAGCTGGGTTACAACCTGGAAGGAGAAGAGTTGGATAAAGCCTTTAAAGAATTCAAAGCCTTAACCGACCGGAAGAAGGAGATTTTGGACGAAGACATCATTTCCCTTTTGGATACCCACATTTTGGGCAGCGGAGAAGAAATATTCACCTTGGAGAGTTTGCAGGTCAGTTCCGGGACGAATATCTCTTCCACGGCTACGGTCAGTCTGAAAATTAACGGGCGAGAGGCGCGGGAGGCCGCCTGTGCCGATGGGCCCGTAGATGCAATTTATAAGGCGATTGAAAAAATCGTTAATTTGCCGGTCAAACTGGAATCATACAGTATCAGCGCGGTTACCGGGGGAACCGATGCCCAGGGTGAAGTGGTGGTGCGAGTTTCCTTCGACGGACATCTCTTTGTGGGGCGCGGTTTGAGTGTGGATATTATTGAAGCAAGTGCCAGAGCTTATGTGAATGCTTTGAACAAGATTATGCGGGTGTATCCGCATTTAATGCAGTAAGCCCTGGCCCGTAAGGCGGAAAGTGCTTCCGTCAAAGCCTGTTTTGCTGCATGACCCATGAAACGGGTCCAGGTTACCGAAGGGATTTCGGCCAGATGCGGTGAAAATATTCTTCTTGAAAGGTACTTGGAAAGGGGCAGCGATGAACAAGTGGGGATGACGATTACGGAGAAGATCCTGGCAGCGCATGCCGGTCTGGAAGAGGTTTCCGCGGGCGCTTTGCTCACTGCCAAATTGGATCTGGTGTTGGCGAATGATATTACCGGGCCCCTCGCCATCAAGGAGTTTGCCAAAATCGGTGTGGAAAAGGTTTTTGACCAGGACAAAGTAGTGTTAATCCCGGATCATTTCGCTCCGGCGAAAGATATTCCTTCTGCCCAGCAATGCTTTGAGGTCAAGTGTTTTGCTCAAAAGCAGCAGCTCAAACACTATTATGAGGTAGGGCGGAACGGGATTGAGCATTGCTTTTTGCCGGAACAGGGTCTGGTTGTGCCCGGTGATGTGGTAATTGGGGCCGATTCCCATACCTGTACCTACGGCGGATTAGGAGCCTTTTCGACCGGGGTGGGAAGTACTGATTTGGCTGTTGGCATGGCGCAAGGCGAATTGTGGTTTCGTGTCCCGGAGACGATGAAAGTTGTCTTGAACGGGAAACCCAAAAATCCGTGGGTTTCCGGCAAAGACTATATTTTAGCGGTGATTGGGAAAATCGGGGTGGATGGGGCCCGGTACATGGCCATGGAGTTTACCGGGGAGGCCATCAGTGCTTTATCCATGGATGGGCGTTTGACCATGGCCAACATGGCTATTGAGGCCGGGGCCAAAAACGGGATTATCGCCCCTGATGAAAAGACGGTGGAGTATGTAAAAGGCCGGGCGCAACGGCCCTGGAAGCTTTACCAAAGCGATGCGGATGCGGTGTATCATGCAGTGGTAGAGCTTGATGTCACCGATCTTCAGCCCCAGGTTGCTTATCCGCACCTGCCTTCGAATGTCAAGGATGTGGCGGTCGCAGCGGCCGCAAAGCTCCCGATTGATCAGGTGGTGATTGGCTCCTGCACCAATGGACGGTGGGAGGATCTCTGGACGGCGGCGCAAATCCTGAAAAACAAAAAGGTGCATCCGGATGTAAGGGTGATTGTCATTCCGGGGACCCAGGACATCTATTTGCAGGCCGTCAGGGAAGGCTTGGTGGAAATCTTCATCCAAGCGGGCGCCGTGGTAAGCACGCCCACCTGTGGCCCTTGTTTGGGCGGCTATATGGGCATTCTCGCAAAAGGAGAACGGGCTGTATCCACCACCAACCGGAATTTTATCGGACGGATGGGGCATCCGGAAAGCGAAATATATCTTACCAATCCCGCTGTCGCTGCTGCTTCGGCCGTGTTAGGCCGGATTGCGGCTCCTGAGGAGGTGGTCTAGGTATGGCAGAACCAGAGAAGACATTAGATAAAGTAGATCAGTTGAAAGGGAAAGTGTGGAAGGTCGGGGACGATATTGATACGGATGTAATTATTGCCGCCCGGTACCTCAACCGCTCGGAAGGGGAATATCTTGCGGAGCACTGTTTGGAAGACCTGCTCCCGAACCTGACCGCCAAAGTCAAACCGGGCGATATTCTCGTTGCGGGGAAAAACTTTGGCTGCGGCAGTTCCCGGGAGCATGCCCCGGTTGCCTTAAAATACGCCGGCTTTAGTTGTGTCATTGCCCACAGCTTTGCCCGCATTTTTTACCGGAATGCTATTAACATCGGCTTGCCGGTGATTGTGGCGCCCGAGGTGGCGGAGGCCGTGCCGGAAGGGGTCATCCTCGAGGTGGAGCCCGCCACGGGCGTCATCCGGGATTTGACCAACGGGCAAACTTACCGGGGTGAGGCCTTTCCTCCTTTTATGCTGGAAATCTTAAGCGCGGGGGGCGCCATCCCGTATGTGAGAAAGAAGGTGAACCGGCGGGATGTTTAAGTTGGCCGTGTTGCCTGGTGACGGAATCGGGCAGGAAGTTACGGAACAGGCGTTAAAGGTATTGGCGGCGGTAAAGGAAAAATACGGAATCGAGTATGAGACAGCTAGCGGATTGATTGGGGGCAGCGCCATCGATGCTACGGGGGACCCCTTACCCTTGGAGACCAGGGAACTGGTTGCGCAAAGTGATGCGGTTTTCTTAGGGGCGGTCGGCGGCCCGAAGTGGGACGGACCGGAGAAAAAGGTGCGCCCGGAGCAGGGCTTGTTGGGCATCCGGAAGCTCTTACGGCTCTATGCCAATTTGCGGCCGGTCAAGTGCTGGCCCCAGTTACTGGACCAGTCCCCCTTCAAAAACGAAAAAATCGCCGGGGTGGATCTCATTATTGTGCGAGAATTAACCGGCGGAGCCTATTTCGGGGCGCGGGGGACGGAGGTAGTGGAAGGTGAAGCCCGGGCTTTCGATACCATTGAATACAGCGCTTCGGAGATCCGGCGGATTGTGCAGGTGGCTTTCGCTTTGGCCGGGGAACGGCGAAAAAAGGTCACTTCCGTGGATAAAGCCAACGTGCTGGATACCTCTCGTTTGTGGCGGAAAATTGTCATTGAGGAAGCCGTCGCCTATCCGGAAATTGCCCTGAATCACTTGTATGTGGATAATTGCGCCATGCAGCTTTGTATCAATCCGGCCCAGTTTGACGTGTTGGTTACGGAAAACATGTTTGGCGATATTCTTTCCGATCAGGCTTCGGTTTTAGGCGCTTCCTTAGGCATGCTTCCTTCGGCGAGCATCGGGGAAGGACCGGCTCTGTACGAACCGGCTCATGGTTCGGCCCCGGATATTGCGGGGCAGGATAAGGCCAATCCCCTGGCGGCGATTTTGTCTGTGGCCATGATGCTGCGGATTTCCTTCCGCAATGCCGCGGCCGCGACCGCCGTGGAACAGGCGGTCGCGGCGGTGTTAGAGCAAGGGTTGAGGACCGCCGATATTTGGCGCGAAGGGAATATCCTGGTGGGAACGGCCGCCATGACCGAGGCGGTGCTGCAAGCACTTCCTTAGGCGCGGAGAGTACATTCCAAGAACACTCCTTACGACTCCTTACGGAGTGTTTCTTTTTTCCTAAAATAAAAAAAGGGATTAGGCGTCGGGCAGCGAATTACTTTGTGAAATAACGTTTTTTGTCGAGATGTGGACGAGGAGAGCGAACAAAAGTTATGCTGACAAGACGCCAATTTTTAATTGGGTTAGGAGCGGTTGTGGTGACTGCGGCCGTGCCTTTAGGCTGGCTGCATTATGATGCCGTCACCAGGGCCAATGAAAAAAACGGAAAAGCGGCGCCGAAGGGCGGAAAGAATGGAGCCCAGGAGGACCCTAAGGGACAGGATCAGGATCCGGAAAATGCCTCCAATACAGGTCCGGCTTGTGATTGGGTGATTGACCAGGTGCTGATTATTGATGGCTCCGGACAGCCCCCTTATCACGGGAAAGTGGCGGTAAAGGGAGATAAAATCGTGGCGATAGGCGATTTCCCCCTGCCATCCCGCGTCAAGGTGATTGATGGCAAGAACTTGGCGCTGGCTCCCGGCTTTATTGACTTACATACCCATACCGAAGATTATCTTTACGCCGGCGGGAACATGAGCCCTTTTCTCTCGCAGGGGATCACGACGCAGATTGGCGGAAACTGCGGCCGTTCCCCGAAGGATATTGCCGGGTTTTTCGCCACGGTTCCCAAGCTGCCGATTAATTACGGCCTGTTAATGGGCTATACCACTTTACGACAACTGGTGCACGGCCGGGACCGCAGCGGGAAAACAACGCTCAAGGAACAGGGCCAGATGCAGGAACACCTGGCCAAAGCGCTGGCCGACGGCGCGGTGGGCTTATCGGTAGGACTGGAGTATTGGCCCCAGACTTACGCCACCACCGAGGAATTGATCAGTTTGTGCCAAGTGGTAAAGGACGCGGGCGGTTTTTACTCCACCCATATCCGCAGCGAATACGACGGGGTGTTGGAGGCGCTGGAAGAAGCCATTTTAATCGCCAACACCGTGGGGATTCCGATGCAGTACTGCCACATCAAAGTCGGTTATGAGCGGAATTGGGACAAGTTCCCGCGGGTTTTGTCCATGCTGACGGAAGCGCATAAGTCCGGTCTGGATATTACGGCCGACGTATATGCTTATACATATTCCAGCACGGATCTCAGCAAAACTCCTTTTGTCCCATCCATCAGCGAGGAGAATTTGGAATTGGCCCTGGCCCATCCGTTGGTTGCTATTGCCAGTGATTCCGGGATGTATGCCGGGATGAGAGCCACCCATCCCCGGGCCTACGGGAACGTACCCCGCTTTTTGGGTCATTATGTGCGGGAAAAGAAGCTTTTATCACTGGAAGCGGCCGTGGCGAAGCTTACTTCGCTGCCGGCGCGCCGGCTGGGACTGACGGACCGTGGCTTGATCAAAGAGGGCTATCAAGCGGATCTGGTGTTGTTTGACCCTGCTACCATTATCGATAAAGCAACCCGGGAAAAACCCTCCGTTTTTTCCGAGGGGGTTCGACAAGTGTGGGTCAACGGGAATCTTGCCTGGGCGGATGGAAAATTGCTTAATGATTCCAGCGGCCGTCCGCTGAAGAAAAAATAAATTTGTCACATTATCAACGGGAAGAGTTTGGGCTCTTCCCGTTTTTTTGTTTCTTGACAGCTTCTAACACGAAGCTGTTGATTATGCCGGAAAATGGTGGAAAAAAACTAAAGGATTGGCAAATCATTTAGCGAAAAGGATAGTAGATTACTACAGGAGTGTGAAAGGGATGAATAAAGAACAAAGCGGGAAAAACCTGGGTCATCGCGATGAGTATTGGGCGTATGTGTCAGCAGAGCGCCTCAGCGGAAAATGTGCTTTGTTGATTTTCGGCGAAAGGAACTCTTCGCGTAAAGAATATGATGTATACAGTTTTTTATTAAGCTTTAATCACGAGGGCATCAAGGAGTACCATAAGCAGAATCTTATTCATCTAAACACATACTCCTGGCAGGAAGAAATCAACGGTTATGTGCGAATTGATTTTGGAGAAGCCGTTGCTTTATTGCAGGATGCCTATCGGCAAAACTGTCTTTTTGGAACGAAGCCGGCCCGTGGCTGGGCCGACTACCGGTTTTTTCTGGAATACGATCCAGATGGCTTAGACCGGGCTTTACTGATGCGCAAGTTCTCTCTTCATAAACTAACGCCGGAAGGATTTACCAATATCTATTTGTATGCCCTCAAACAACTGGATTATGCCCTGCTTTACGATTTATGCAGCAGGGAGCGCAAAGCAGCTCTGGGTTCCCGAGAGGCTTTTCCGGCAACGATAAGTGAAGATTGGTGGCAGCATACTATTATAAAGTGTCAATTTGAAAAGGAGGAAAGGAACGGGAGGCAAATCATTACGACGGCCTATGCGATCGTTTATACCGCGGAGGAAGAAATTATGAAGATCGAATTACGGCTTGTTTTACGAGAGGAGAAGGATGGCTGCTTGGCCTTAGATGATTTTCAGGAGCTAAAGCGCACGGTTCTTTCGGCGGAACATCCGGAAAACCCGCTGAATTACCGGGTTTTTTGTTCGGTTTACAGCCTTACCAACGCCGTTTGCTTCCGAAATTGGTTGCAAAACCGGCCCGATGTTTTTTTGACCGGGGAATTTGAGGCCGGCGCATGTTATAAGCTGCTCCAGGCGGAGCATAATCCCCTGGAAGGTTATGACGTGAAGGCAGGGATTGTTTGCGAGTTTATTCTAAAAGACAAGGAATTAATCGTTTACGCACCCTGGGCCGTGAACTTGGCCAAGATGGAACGGGCTTTGGTCACGGAGATTAAAAAAGGGCTGGCCTACAAGCAAAAGTATTATTTGCCGGTGCGGGAACTTTATAAAGCGGTGCTCACGGAGCATTCCCTGGAGGAAATCCTCCGGGAACCGGCGGGAGAGGATTTTGCCCGGAAATACCAGCTTGTTTCCGCCATCTCCTGTACCAAAAACAAGGGATACGTGGTGGACCTGCTTCGCAAAAAAGCTTCGGCAAGAACCAAGCTGGACCAGGATACCTGGTATTTTGTGCGGGAAAAATATGATGAGTCAAGGACACAGGTTGTAAGTTTCATTGAGTATTATGTAGTGGGGAATTGGGTCAGGATTAACGCTTTCGGGGAAGACCTGGAAGAGGAAGTGAGGAAATTCAGCGACGAAACCGATTTTCTCCTCGAAGAGGAGCTCAAAAATTATTCCCGGTTTCCCTTGCGTTTTTCCGCCGAACGGAAGTGGAGAATCTACAAGATGATCAAAACGATGGCCCGTGAAGCCCCCTCCCTGAAAGAAATGGGGATCGTACCTTCGGTGAAGGATACGGCCTGGATGCTGGGGAGTGTGTGCTGACGGTTCCTGCGTGCTTTTCGTTGGCTATTCGTCTTTCTTCATGAAAGTAAAAAGCCCTGATGAGTTTCAGGGCTTTTTGTTTGGATTTATAGGAATCAGTTTGGTTCTGGTCTTTTCCAGGCGTAAGGTGTTGCTATCTTTGGCGTTAGTATTTTTAGCATTAGTATTTTTGGCATTGTTTTCTTTCTTAGAATCAGCATTGTTTTTGCTTGCTTTCTCTTCTTCCGGTTTATATTCACTGACAAAAAAGTGGATGTGAGAGCTTTGGTCCGCCGGGATGATTAGTTCCTCCATTTTCGTGATTACCGGGTAGGTATCGAAGAGGGCCAGTTTATCCATGATGCCCCCTGGGAAGGTTAAGGCTTTTTCCAGATTGTTGGGGTCGCCGATCGCCTTCATCACAATGGGGTATTCCACAACTCGGTGATTAACCGTGATGTAGGGCATATAAAAGTCTTCGGAGAGGGGATTTCTTTCCGTATTGAGATTGATTTTCACGGAGGAAATGGTCGTATGGCTGGTCACGCGGTGTTCATTGATGGAAATCGCCTCCGCGCCGGCATTCCATAGTTCATTCAAAATATTGAGGATATCGGTATAGTAAATGGGCATATAATCTTCAATCGTAACCGTGATGCCGGGGCCTTTGTGTTCCACCGTGCCGTTCACAATTTCCAGTTTCTCCGTTTCCAATTGGATGCTTTCCAGCAGTTTTTGCTCGTCCTGGGAGCTTTCCAGTTGGGAACGGAGTTGGTTGCTCAGGTCGATAATTTCCAGGGCCAGCTTTTGTCTTTTCTCGGAGAGCCCGCGTACCATGGCAATTAGGTTTTCAGTTTTCTGTAAGGTTAGGTCGTTGGCATAGCGGGTTTGGGCTTGAAATTGCAAGGAAAGCATGATCCCTAGAAAGAGAAAAACGATTGTAATGGGGAGGTACCAACGTGGTTTATTCATCGTATTCACCGTGCCTCATCCCGTCATATTCCTGTCGCATACTGCGTTTTTTCCGGAAACTAAGCAGGCAATAGTGACGAATGGTGGCCAGGTTGTGGAAAAGCCGGACGCCAAAGGCAAAGATCGCGGCATAATAAAGGTCTACGCCCAGGCGATCACCAAGATAGGTTAACAAAGCCGCCAGTAAAGCATTGCTGAAAAAACCGGTCAGCAGGATTGTTCCGTCGAACTTTTCTTCCAAGATGGCTTTGATCCCGCCAAAGACCGAATCCAAAGAAGCGAGGACGGCAATCGACATATATTTAAGATAAACGGCTGGGAGTTGAAAAGTCACGGCCGATCCAAGGTATGCGCCAATGATTAAACCTAACAGGGGCAAGACCAACCACATCTAAGTAATCCTCCTTTAAGACTTGTTTGTGTATTTAAATTGCAGATCCCCTCTGTATGCCGGGATAACCAGGTGTTCCGATTCTTCAATGGTGATAGGGTAGTTGTCGTTTTCCAGTTCGGCTAATTTGCCCATCGAAATGCTTTCGATCATCAGCTTCGGGCTGCCGATGGCTCTTATTTCATAAGGCGGGGCGACCCGGGACATATCCACATTAATCAGGTTGCCGACGCAGCGGATTTCGGAAGTGGTGATTAAGCGGTGCCCGTTAATGGCAATCGCCTCGGCGCTGCCGATCCTCAGTTCATTGACCAGGTTCAGGAGGTGTTCGTCATGAACAATGTATTTATTAGGGTCATCGTTGGGATTGGCTTTCATTCCTTCCTGGTTGTCATCAATGGTAATGATGATACCTTTGCCCACCACCGGCGTCAGTCCTGCTTCGACTTTGGCCTTGGCCAGGGTTGTTTGCAAATCCTGCAGTTTCCCTTTGCTGTGGGTGCTTTGCAGATCGTTGAGCTGAGCGCGTATGGCTTCGATTTGATCCTCTTGATTAGCAATTTCTTTTTCTAAATCATGGATAATAGTAATAAGGTTATTATTTCTCTGACTAACAGCGTTGAAGCTGGCGTTTTTATTTTGGGTCGTAAATTGGAAAGCAAGGAGAAAACCTGTTAAAATACAAATAATTAGGAATGTTGGAATGGCTTTTCGCATTTTCTGTATTTCCTCCTTGGTATAATGAAACAAACTAATCATTCTGAATTCATAGTACACCATATTATATCATAAATAAACCGTGAACATAAAAAAATTCTTGCTGAGGCAGGGGGATTTTTGTACCATGCCCCGGGGAAAAAGGCTATAATTTTAATAAAGGAATCCGCAGCCGGTTGTCGAAGTTATAAGTTTAACGGAAAAAAAGGAGGAAATATTTTGTGGAAGCAAGCTCTGGAGATGGTGAATCTTATTAGCATAGTGGATATTCTCATTGTGGCTTTTGTGATTTACAAAGCCATGATGATTATTAAAGGAACCCGTGCCGTCCAGTTAATTAAAGGACTAATTGTCTTGTTGCTTGCCTCTCTGGCCAGTGAGTTTTTTGGCTTTACGACGGTCAGTTGGATTCTTGACCAGTTGAAGACCGTGCTGGTGGTCGCCTTGCCGATTGTTTTCCAGCCGGAATTGCGCCGAGCTTTGGAACGTTTGGGCAGGGGGAAATTTTTTGCCCGACCCATGTCCATGTTAAACGAAGAAGCGGTGGAGAAACTGGTGGACCAAATTGTGCGCGCTGTCAAAATATTATCCGATAACAGTATTGGCGCTTTAATTATTTTAGAGCGGGAAATCGGCGTCAATGACTATATTGAGACCGGGACAAAACTGGATGGCCTTGTCACCACCGAGATTTTAGTAAACGTCTTTGTTCCGAAGAGTCCCCTTCATGATGGGGCCGCGATCATCAGAGGAGACCGGATTGCGGCTGCCGGTTGTTTTCTTCCCCTTTCGGAGAACCCTAACTTGAGCAAAGAACTGGGGACACGGCACCGGGCGGCGCTGGGGCTGACTGAGCAGTCGGATAGCCTGGGGATTGTTGTATCAGAGGAGACCGGTGTTATTTCGGTCGCGGAAGAAGGAAGGTTAACCCGTTATCTGGACAGCAATACCTTAAGGGAAGTCTTGATTAAACGGCTTTCGTTCAAATCGCAGGTATCCATGCCTTTATTTAACTGGAGGTCATAAGATGTATCAATTATTGAGAAAAGACGTGGCTTTTAAGGGGCTGGCAGTTCTTCTGGCGATTCTGTTGTGGCTGTACGTCGTTAATTCCAAAAACCCGCCGATGGAAAAAACCTTGATGGTTCCGGTGGCCGTCCTAAACTTGCAGGATCGGCTGGTCCTCAGAAATCAGCCTGGTGAGGTGGAGGTGCGGGTCAAGGGGCCTTCTTCGGTCATCAATTCCCTTACTTCCGATGATGTGAAGGCTTCAGTAAATATGGCCGCGGCGGAACAGGGGACGGGGGATTATCCCGTGGATGTGAAATTACCCACCGGGGTGGAATTGGTCTTTAAAAAACCGGTTAGTTACCTATTGACGGTGGATGCTCTGGAAACCAAGCAATTACCCATTCAGGTAATTACCAAGGGGAAAGTGGCCCAGGGCTATTCCAGTTTCGAACCGGTTTTAATCCCCTCCATGGTGGTTGTGCGTGGCTCGGCCGAGGTTTTGAAAAAAATTGATACAGCTGTCGTGACGGTGGATTTGAATCAGGCCACCCAAAATATTGATCTGAACACGCCGGTCAGTTTATTGTCCAGGGACGGCAACCCAATTCCGGACGACTATGAGGTCAGCCCGAAAGAAGTGCAGGTGCTTGTGCCGATAACCAAGCCGGATAATACGATTACGGTGGCCATTAAGCCGCAGATTGTCGGCAGCCCGAAGGAAGGCTATCAGGTTTCCGGCGTGACCATTGATCCCGAAACGGTCAAGATTTCCGGGCCTTATGAGATTTTAAGCCGGATTAATCATGTGGCCACGGCTCCTTTGGATATTACCGGGATTGAAGACAATTATGCCACCCAGGTCGCGTTAATTCCTCCGGATGGGGCCAGCCTCGTTTACCAACCGGTGGTTAAGATTTTAGTACAGGTCGAACCGGTGGCGGTGGAAAAGACGATTACCGATATTCCGATTGCAGTGACTAATCCGGCGGAGAAGCATAAATATGTCATTAAGCCCGAAAAGCTTAATTTGGTTGTAAAAGGCTTGAAGGCCGATCTGGAGCGGCTGGATCCAAGCAGGGAAGTGAAAGCGGTTGTAGATGTAGCTGATTTGGAAGCGGGAACCCATCAATTAAATGTGAAAGTAGAAGTGCCCGAAGGCTTGCAAATCGTCAAGGCAGAGCCAGATACGGTGGAGGTGCAAATTACCGAGGAAGAAATTAAAACGGAAGGGCAAGCAAGCGCTGCCCCTGCAGCCTAAAAACGATGAAGAATCAAACAGACCATACAGTTGAAGGAGAAAAAGCCGTTTAAAAATTGAACTAAAGAATAGGGAAAGGGGTTCAGTTAATGGGAAAACTTTTTGGTACAGATGGTGTCAGGGGGCTGGCGAACAGCGATTTAACTCCGGAACTGGCGTACCGGTTGGGTCGGGTCGCCGCCGCCCTGTTAAAAAAGCAAAAGCCGGGGCTACGGACGGCCATTGTTTTAGGAAAAGACACGCGGATTTCCGGCGCGATGCTGGAGGCGGCTTTGGCCGCAGGCGTTTGTTCTTCAGGGGTGGATGTTTACTTGGCCGGAGTGATTCCCACTCCTGCCATCGCCTATTTGACCCGCAAGCTGCAAGTTTGTTCGGGGGTGGTGATTTCGGCTTCCCACAACCCTTTTGCCGATAACGGGATTAAATTTTTTAACGAACAGGGCTACAAACTACCCGACGAATTGGAGGAGCAAATTGAGGAGTTGGTCCTGCAAAAGGAGGATCCTTTGCCCCGGCCTACCGGGAGCGAACTGGGCAAGATAATTCCTCTGGAGAAGGCCGTGGATGATTATGTCAACTTTTTGAAGGAAAAGCTGCCGGTTTCGCTCAAGGGTCTGAAGATCGTTGTTGATTGCGCCCATGGCGCGGTTTCCGAGGTGGCGCCCCGGGTCTACCGGGAATTGGGGGCCCAGGTAATTAGTATTAATGATTTGCCCACCGGGACGAATATTAACGAAAAATGCGGCTCTACGCATCTGGCGTCTTTGCAGGAGGCCGTATTAAAATACGGGGCCGATGTGGGCATCGCCCATGACGGAGACGGTGATCGGGTGATTGCCGTGGACGAAAACGGAAAGGAGGTAAACGGGGACAAGATTCTGGTGATTTGTGGCTTGGCCTTACAGGCCGCCGGCAAGTTGCAGGAGAAAGTTGTGGTTACGGTGATGAGCAACCTTGGGTTGAAAAAAGCCTTTCAACAAGCGGGGGTCCACGTTTATGAAACCAAAGTCGGCGACCGGTATGTGCTGGAGAAGATGTTGGAAACGGGGACCATCCTGGGTGGGGAACAATCAGGACACATTATTTTTACCAGGCACAATACCACCGGTGACGGAATCCTTACTGCCCTTACTTTACTGGGAGTTATTGTGGAAAGCGGCAAAAAACTGAGTGCATTGGCCGCGCAGATGGAGACCTATCCGCAAGTATTGCTGAATGTGAAAGTGGCGGATAAGGACTGGGAAAAACATCCGGCCATCCGGCAGGCCATCACCGCCGGGGAACAGGAATTAGGCGGGGATGGGAGAATTTTGGTGCGGCCGTCCGGTACGGAACCGCTAATCCGGGTGATGGCGGAAGGAAAAGATGAAAAACAATTGAAGGAGATTGCTGGCCGGATTGGGAAAATTATTGAGCAGGAATTAGGCTTTAAATGAAGAAAAGTAAGGAAGAGAGGAAGACGGTCTTTCATGTTTTACGTGGGGACAGATTTGGTGGAGATTGAACGGGTCAGACAAGCGACGCTGCGTCGCCCTGCCTTGTGGGATCGTCTGTTGACAAGGCAGGAAAGGGAATATTGCCACAAGAAAGGAAATCCGGTGCAATCTTTGGCCGGCCGCTTTGCGGCCAAAGAAGCGGTTTTAAAGTGTCTGGGGCTTGGTTTGCGGTATTGTTCATGGCATGATCTGGAGATTTTGCCCGATGCTTTAGGTAATCCGCAAGTGAGCTTCGGACCGTCCCTATTAAAAGTATTACAAGAAAAAAAGATCGCCACAGTGAAAGTGAGTATTTCCCATAGCCGGGATTATGCGCTGGCTGTGGCCATTGGAGAGTGTTCAAGATGAGATTAATTACCGGAAATGATATGAAAAAAATTGACCAATGGGTGGAATCGGAACAAAGCATCCCCTCCTTACTGTTGATGGAGAACGCGGGCCGTTCGGTGGTGCAGGTCGTCCAGGAATTAAGCGAGCGCAAAGGCCGCGGGAATTATGTTTTTTTGGTAGGGAAAGGGAATAACGGTGGCGATGCCTTGGTGGCCGCACGGCATCTCTATCAACAAGGGGCGGAAATCAAGCTGTTCTTGCTCTTTAAGCCCGATGAGTTTAAAGGGATTGTCAAGGAAAACTGGCAGTTTATCGAGGGACTGGGGATTAAGTGGCATTACTTGAATGATGATAACAGCTTTTATCTTTTCAAGTTGTGCCTGAATAACTGTGACATGGTGATTGACGGGATCTTAGGCACCGGGTTGCGTGATTCGTTGCAAGGCAATATTTTTAGGGCCATCGAAGCCCTCAATGTGAGCGGCGCGCCGGTTTTGGCCATTGATGTACCCTCCGGCGTCGATGCGGACAACGGACGGATTGAGGAGCTTTGCGTGAAGGCTGATTACACGGTGACCTTTGCCTGGCCGAAACGGGGTCTGGTCCTTTATCCGGCGAAGAAATACGTGGGGCACCTGATCATTGCCGACATCTCGATACCGCAGGACGGTTTAAAACTGTTGGAACGGGAAGAATATTATGCCGACGCGGATCTGGCCCGGGAACTGTTGCCCGAGCGGGATTGGGAAGGTCATAAGGGCACTTTCGGTCATACCTTGGTGGTGGCCGGTTCCAAGGGGATGCTCGGTGCGGCTTATTTGGCCTGTAAAGGGGTTTTACGCTCCGGAGCGGGGATGGTCACCGCTTGTGTGCCGGAATCCCAGGCGGATATGTTTGACCTCTCTTTTCCGGAGGCGCTTACGAAAGGGGTTGCGGAAACGAGAGACAAGGGGATTTCCTTTGATGCCTGGCCCGAAATTAACGAGTGTTTACAGGGCAAGAAGGCGGTTGTGTTCGGTTGCGGGCTGGGGACCGGCGAGAGTATCAAAACCCTTTTGCACAAGGTCTTGTTATCTACCAATCTTCCGGTGGTAGTTGATGGCGATGGCTTAAACGTGCTGGCGGAAGATCTGGAGATCCTGCAGTCCTCGAAAGCCACTTTAGTTCTGACGCCCCATCCCCGTGAAATGGCGCGCTTATTGGGGACTGACGTGGCCGCGGTGCAGGAAAACAGGGTAGAAACTGCTTTTCAGGCGGCTACGAAATTCAACGCGATTGTGGTGCTAAAGGGAGCGGCGACCGTCACGGCGATTCCGGAAGGTTTGGTTTTCATTAATTCCACGGGCTGTCCTGCCCTGGCGACGGCCGGTTCCGGCGATGTGCTGGCCGGCGTGATCGGCGGGCTGCTGGCTCAAGGGGTCAGTCCGGCCCAAGCTGCAGTTTTGGGGGTGTACCTGCATGGCCTGGCAGGGGACATCCTGGCTGAAGAAAAAGGCTTGCGGGGCATCCTGGCGGGGGATATTGCCGACACTTTGCCGCTGGCCATCAAAAAACTGGAGCAAGTACGGGCGAAAAATATCTAGTTATTTGAAAAAACAGTGTTTCCCAGTTGATTTAAGGCTTGTTTATGTGATAATAATAGAATGAGGTAGCATCGTTTGACGGATTGATATTAATTTAGGCAAAAATGCATATTATAAGGATAGGTGTGTTTTTCACTTTTGCTTAAGGAGCTGGTTATGGTGACGGATAGTAAACGCATAATGATTTGTTTGCCTGTTTCACTTCTTAACGAAGTTGACGGGCTAACCTGTTTAGAAAAGAAAAATCGCAGCGAACTCATCAAAGAGGCGATGCGTTTCTATCTCGAGGAAAGGAGAAAAACGCACGTCAAGGAACAAATGCGGGTCGGATATTTGGAAATGGGACGGATTAATCTTGCTTTAGCCGATGAATTTCATTATTGTGAAGAGGAGGCAAGCTTGCTAATTGAAAAAAAATTAGTGGAGCGTTGCTCATGAGTGTAAAACGGGGCGATATTTTCTATGCGGAATTGAATCCGGTGATTGGCTCCGAGCAGGGAGGGACAAGGCCGGTATTAGTCATTCAAAATGATATCGGTAATCAATACAGCCCGACCACGATTGTGGCCGCGATTACCAGTCAGTTGGAAAAGGCCAAGCTGCCGACCCATGTGGAACTGACTCGGAAAGCCAGTGGCTTGGAGAAAAATTCCGTTGTTTTGTTGGAACAGATAAGAACGATTGATAAACAGCGGTTAAAACAGAAGGTGTCTTCCCTGGACGAGGACTTAATGGAGAAGGTGGATGACGCCCTGCGTATCAGTTTGGCTTTAACGGATTTTTAAATACATAGCAGACTTAAAAAGCGGATGAAAGTCCGCTTTTGTTTTTATATTGGCTGTCTTTTTGCTTGAGAATATGATATAAAAGTGATATCATAAATATATCAAATATGAGTATGGAGGGATAAGGGATGGAAGAGAAAAAAGTCTGGAAGGTAAACGGTTTTGTGGTTATTTTACTAATACTTCTTTTATTAGGCTGGGTCATTTACAGTGCTTTCTTCAGGCTGAATCTGGGGGTCGTTTTTTTGGGGATAATCGGTGCCTTTGTTTTATCGGCCGGGCTGCGGATTGTCCAGCCGAACCAGGCCGTGGTTCTGACCTTTTTCGGGAAATACGTGGGGAGCCTGCGGGAGGCCGGTTTTTGGTACAGTATTCCTTTTACGGTGGGGAGAAAGGTCTCCTTAAGAGTGCGGAACTTTAACAGTGAAAAGCTTAAAGTGAATGATGTGGAGGGTAATCCCATTGAAATCGCGGCGGTGTTGGTAATTAAAGTGGTTGATTCGGCCAAGGCGGTTTTTGATGTGGAGGATTACGAAAAATTTGTGGAAATCCAAAGTGAAACGGCCTTGCGGCATGTGGCCACCAAATACCCCTATGACGATTTTTCCGGGGATGGCAACTCTTTGCGGGGTAATACCGAAGAAGTGGCGGCGGAACTGGCGGCTGAGTTGCAGGCCCGTCTGGCCATCGCCGGAGTAGAAGTAATCGAGGCCCGTTTAACCCATTTAGCCTATGCTACCGAGATCGCCAGCGCCATGTTGCAACGTCAGCAGGCTACGGCGATTATCGCGGCACGGCAAAAGATCGTTGAAGGAGCGGTGGGGATGGCGCAGATGGCCATTGAGCAGTTGTTGCAGGATGGCATTGTTGAACTTGATCCAGAACGGAAAGCGGCCATTATCAATAATTTACTGGTGGCGATTGTTTCTGACCGTGCTGCCCAGCCGGTGCTCAACGCCAGTAGCTTATACTAATCAACGGAAAAACAAGCGATAAAGGGAATCAGGAGCAAAATGGCAATGAAAAAAAACTTCCCTCTCCGGATTGATCCTGTCATTTTCGCCGCGATTGAGCGTTGGGCGGCTGATGAATTGCGCAGTGTGAACGGGCATATTGAGTATCTTTTGCGGGAAAGTTTGCGGAAAGCGGGCCGCTTGCCCCAAAAGGAGCAATTAAACCCCGGGCAGGATTCAGAAAAAGAATAAGGCCAGGAACAAATACAAGGATAAGACGAGAAGGAAAAAACAATAAGAAAAGGGCAGCATCTGCAGGTATGTTTTGCGGAAAAAAATCGTACATTGATAAGAGAGGAAGAATAGAAAGCGAAACTTGCCAAAAGGGTGAGCGTATGGCCGTTACGATCGGGATTAGCTGTGGTTGGGAAGAAAAAAACAACTGGCATAAGCTTCATGATGAATATGTATGCGCCGTTCAAGCGGCGGGCGGGATCCCTTTTTTGCTGCCGGGACTTGATAGTGTGGAGGCAATTACGGTATATTATAATCAATTGGATGGATTTATCTTTTCCGGCGGGAGTGATGTGGATCCCTTTTATTTTGGCGAAGAACCGCTGCGGGGCTTGGGTGAAATCACAGCCCGGCGGGATTGTTTTGAACTTATGTTGGCGCGCTTGTGTCTGGCGGGCGATAAGCCCGTGCTGGGAATTTGTCGTGGGTTACAGCTCCTTAATATTGCGGCGGGGGGCGATGTTTATCAGGATATCCGGCAGGTGACCGGTCTGGAACACAATCAACGCGCCGCCCGCTGGTACGCCACCCATTCCGTGCAAGTTGCCCCCGAGAGCTGGCTCTACCAATTGACCCTACAGGAAAGCTTTAGGGTCAACAGCTTTCACCATCAGGCGGTTCGGCGGGTCGGGAAGGGATTAAGAGCGGTCGCCTGGAGCCAGGACGGTTTAATCGAGGCTTTGGAGTCTGAACCGGAAGAAGGTGCTGACGGCAAGCCGGCCCGCATCGTGGCGGTGCAATGGCACCCGGAATGTAATTGGTCGAGGGAGGAGCGTTCTTTAGCATTGTTTAAGAATCTGATTGCCGGTGTATTGACCCAAAAAGGGAGTTGATGGTGTTGGTGGAAACGGTAAAATTAGCTGAGGTGAGGAGAGGCGAGGTAGTGGAAAGCGTTCACCGGGGGATTATCGTCATTGTGAACGCGATGGGACGGCGGCTTTTTGCACTGGGGAACCCTCAACATCTCACATATTTTCGTTCCGCAGCCAAACCGATCCAGGCTCTGGCCGTAATTGAAAGCGGGGCCGCCGTAGAATTTAATTTTACTTTAAAGGATGTAGCCATCATTTCCAGCTCCCACAGCGGAGAACCGGGCCATTGTGAACAAGTAATCGAGGTGCTGGAAAAAATCGGCCTGGGCGAAGAATGCTTACGGTGTGGGGCCAGACCGCCCCGGCATAAGCTAACCTATGAACAATTACTGATTCAGGGCAGGGAACCATCTCCTTTACATAATGAATGTTCCGGAAAACATGCGGGGATGCTGGCGTTAGCCCGTTTTTTGAAGCAGCCGTTAGAAACTTATTATCTTCCCGAACATCAAGTCCAGCAAGAGATGTTAAATTGCCTGGCCGATTTGGTCATCATGGATCCGGAAGATATCCCGCTGGGGATTGACGGCTGTAACGTGCCTACCTATGCCCTGCCGCTGGACAAAATGGCCTATGCGTACGCACGGCTGGCCGAACCTACCGATATGGACGAAATGCGGGAAGCGGCTTGCGAGATTGTCAAAGGGGCGCTGACGACCCATCCTTTCCTGGTCGCGGGGACCGATCGTTTTACTACTGATTTGATGAAGGCCACCAAAGGCCGCTTGTTGGCGAAAGACGGCGCGGAAGGCATCTTTTGCGTAGGACTGCCTGAGCCGGGCTGGGGGATTGCCGTTAAAATGGAGGATGGCAGTGACCGGGCGATCCCGCCGGTGGTCATTTCTTTATTACACCAGATCGGGGCCATAACCGACAAAGAAAAAGCCGTCCTGGCGGACTACAGCAATGTGGTGTTGACGAATGCGGTGGGACAAGTCATCGGAGAAATCAGGCCCACTTTCAAAGTGGATGTGGAGTGAGAGGAGTAGAAGCGTGAGTCAGAATAAAGCGACAATATTGGAGAACGGACGGATTTATACGCTGCACGGACCAGTATTGGAACAGGGCATGCTGATTATTAAAGGGAAAACGATTCAATATGTGGGGGAAGCACTTCCTTGGGCCGAGGCCAGGGCAATGGCCGGCGAGGGAAACGAGCCGGAAGTAATTGATCTACTGGGGAAAACGGTCTTCCCGGGGATGGTCGACGCCCATACCCATTTGGGCATTTTAGAGGAAATCTTTCAGGATGATGGTGACGATTTAAACGAATTCACCGAGCCGGTTACTCCGGAACTAAGGGCGCTGGATGCGGTTAATCCCTTGGATTTGGGCTTTCGTGATGCCGTAAGCGGCGGTGTAACCACGGTTATGACCGGACCGGGCAGCGCCAATGTGGTCGGTGGGACCAGTTTGGTGATGAAAACAGCCGGCGATGGTTTTGCCGCAATGGTTTTAGTACCGCAGGCCGGGCTGAAGGTGGCTTTTGGGGAAAACCCCAAGCGGGTTTTTGTGGAACAGAAAAAAATGCCCTGTACCCGGATGGGGATCGCGGCCTTATTGCGGCAGACTTTAGTGGACGCGGAAGACTATTTAACCAAAAAGGAAAAGGCCGAAGCGGGTGATTTGGACGAAGTCTTTGAACGGGACCTGGGTTTGGAAAATGTGGCGTTGGTCTTGCAGAAAAAAATCCCCTTGCGGGTTCATGCCCACCGGGCGGATGATATCCTCACGGCCTTGCGGATTGCCGACGAGTTTGGGATAAATATGGTGCTGGAACATGGCACGGAGGCCCATAAGGTGATCCCGGAGCTGCAAAAAAGGAACATCCCGGTAGTGGTAGGTCCTACGCTTTCCAGCCGCAGCAAGGTGGAGTTGGCTGATATGACCTGGCGCACGGCGGCTTTGCTGGACGAGGCGGGGATTCTGGTGGCGTTGACGACCGACCATTCCGTGATTCCGGTGCAGCACCTGCCCATTTGCGCGGCTCTGGCCGTGAAAAACGGGATGTCCGAAGAAGCGGCTTTACGGGCGATTACTCTTAACCCGGCCCGCATCCTGAAGCAGGAGCAGCGGATTGGCAGTCTGGAAGCGGGAAAAGACGCTGATTTCGCCATCCTGTCGGGGCATCCCCTGGATTGGCGTAGCCAGGTGGAAAGAGTATATATCGACGGCAAAGTGGTTTATGATAATATGAAGCCGTCAATGTAGTCATGGGCATAAGAAGAGTGTGGTTATATAAATTATGTTAGGAATGGAAGTGCGCTTCATTGGCCGAGGTACGTTTTACATCTTTTACTGCTGAGGATACCTTCAATTTAGGGAAAAAACTGGCCGCCCATCTGCAGGGCGGCGAAGTAATCGCTCTGGAAGGAGAATTGGGAGCGGGAAAAACACAGTTTGTCAAAGGGATGGCGGCGGGGCTTGAAGCTGTTGAAACGGTCACCAGCCCCACCTTTACCCTTTTACACCTTTATAAAGGAAGGCTTTCTTTAGCCCATTTTGATGTTTACCGGCTCCCTTTTCCCGAAGCCTTCGAAGAATTAGGCTATGAGGAGTATTTTGAAGCCCCTTGGGTCGCGGCCATTGAATGGGCTGATTTGGTCCGGGCGTATTTGCCGGCGGATTTTTTACAGGTGAAGATCACGCGCTTCTATCGACCGGAAGAAGGGGAAGGGCGCTTAATTACTTTTTGTCCCCATGGGGAGTCGATGGAAGCCTTGGTGAGTAAGCTGCATGATGACCCGCCCAAAAACTTTAACGATTAAGGGGTTGCCTGAAATGATTGTTTTAGGAATCGAGAGCTCGACGCCGGTTGCTTCCGTGGCGTTGGTCTCAGAGGAGAAGGTATTAGGGGAAATAACGCTGAATATTGGGTTGACCCATTCGGAACAACTGTTGCCGTTAATCGATGAGTTATTAAAACAGACTCAGATTACCCGGAAGGAGCTCAGTGGGATTGCGGTTGCCGGCGGTCCTGGTTCTTTTACCGGCTTACGGATTGGCATGGCTACGGCCAAAGGGCTGGCCCAAGGGCTGGCCGTTCCTTTAGTCAGCGTGCCGACCTTGCTGGCTTTAGCCTATTTACACATGGGCCGGCCCGGTTTAGTATGCCCCATGTTAAATGCGCGCCGGAACGAGGTTTATACCACCCTGTTTCGCTTGGACCGGGAGCAAAAGTATGAACAGTTGGAGCCGTATCAGGCGGTGGCCCCGGGGCTGTGGGGGCAAAAGCTGCAGGAATATGGCGAGCCGGTTTTATTATGTGGGGATGGGGCGTCGGCTTATCTTGAGCTGTGGCAAGAGAGCTTAGCGGAAAAACTGTGCCTTCCGCCGGCTCCCTTTTTAACGGCGCGGGGGGCAAGCGTGGCCTGGTTGGGACAGGAAAGGCTGGCCCGAGGAGAACAGGACGATTTGTTTGCTTTAAAACCAATGTATATCCGTTCTTCCGAAGCGCAGCGCAAGCTGATGGCCGAAGCAGAGAGTAGCGGCCGCTGAGGTGTAAGGGTGATGAATTATCTTTTAAGGCCAATGACAGTTGAAGATATTATGCAGGTGGTGGAAATCGAAAAACAGTCTTTTTCTACCCCCTGGTCGTCCTATGCCTTTCATTGTGAACTGGCCGACAACGAGTTTGCCCATTACCTGATTGTGACCTCGGAGGAAAGCCCGCAGAAGGTGCTGGGTTATGGCGGGATGTGGATTATTCTGGATGAAGTGCATATCACCAACATTGCCATTGCGCCGCAATACCGGGGCCAAAAGTTAGGGGAGTTTCTGCTTGCGGGGATGTTGGCCCTGGCCCTCCAAAAAAAGGCGGCCCGGATAACCTTGGAAGTCCGGGCTTCGAATACCAGGGCGCAAAAACTGTACCGGAAGATGGGTTTTAAACCGGCTGGCGTACGACCGGGCTATTACGCGGATACCAACGAGGACGCGCTGATAATGTGGAAGGAGCTTCAGGAATGACCAAAACACAGGCAAGGACAACCATTATGGCAATAGAGACGAGTTGTGATGAGACGGCGGTGGCTATTCTGGCTGACGGAAAGGAACTTTTGGCCAATTTAGTCTCTTCCCAGATCAAAACTCATCAGCAATATGGCGGGGTGGTTCCGGAAATCGCTTCCCGGCAACATTTGGAACAGGTCAACCGGCTCATCGACCTGGCTTTGAAAGCAGCCGGGCTGACTTTTGCCGATTTGTCGGCGATTGCCGTCACCTACGGGCCGGGTCTGGTAGGGGCCTTGCTGGTGGGGGTGAGCACAGCCAAAGCTTTGGCCTATAGTCTTAATCTCCCTTTGCTGGGGATTAACCATATTGAAGGGCATATTTACGCCAACTGGTTAACTAATGAAAAAAGGGAATTTCCCCTGGTTTGTTTGATTGTGTCCGGAGGGCATACGGCCCTGGTAAAGCTGAAAGGGCATGGGGAATATGAATTATTGGGCGAAACCCAGGATGACGCGGCCGGGGAAGCTTATGACAAGGTAGCGCGGGCTATGGGGCTCGGTTATCCCGGCGGGCCGCTGCTGGATGAGTTGGCGCGGCAGGGGAACGAGCAGGCTATTCCCTTACCGCGGGCTATGCTGGGGGAAAACAACTATGCTTTCAGTTTCAGCGGGCTGAAAACAGCAGTGCTGAATTATCTGAATCGGGCGGCTCAAAAGGAAGAGGAAGTGAAGATGGCTGATTTGGCGGCCAGTTTTCAAGCCAGTGTGGTCGAGGTGTTGGTGGAAAAGACCATGTTAGCCGTTAAAAATGAAAAGGTGGCGACCGTTTTGTTGGCCGGCGGTGTTTCTGCCAACAGCCGGTTACGGCAGGAAATGCAAAAACGGTGTGCGGGGGAAGGAATCAAACTATTTTATCCCCCTTTGGAATACTGTACCGATAACGCGGCGATGATTGCCTGTGCCGGTTATTACCGGTATTTAAAAGGGGATTTTGCCGGCTGGGATTTGAATGCGGTTCCCCAGTTACGTTTGCTATAAATTGAAGGGCCTTGGCCCCAGAAAATACAATGTTTGAACTTTTCTGTCTTTATAGTATAATAGTATACGATAAATAAAAACAAACGAAAGAGGAGTTGGTTTTAATTGGATCCCGACGGTAGTAAACAGATCTTGATGTTCTTGTTGATGCTGTTTTTAGCAGGACTTCTGGCTACTTGGGAATATGCGTTAAAGGCTTTGCAAGACGGACGGCTTCACCAGCAGGAAAATGATGAGCGAGTATTGGTAATTAAGCGGATTTTTGAGGCTCCGAAAGGCATTTTTGAGACTTTGCTCTTTGGTAAACTGGTGTTGTGGATTGGGGCAACCGTTTTAGGGACCTTGTTCCTAATGCAATACGCCTACCGAGGGTGGGTGACGGTTACCCTGGCGGCCTTAGGCTTACTTTTTCTTTTTGTGTTTTTCGCCAAAAGCGTGCCGGAAGTGCTTGGCAAGAAGTATGCGGCCGCGATTAGTCTCTTTTTCAGTAATACCATCATTGCGGCCAAATATCTTTTTACGCCTTTCATGAGGTTTTTCGAAATGCCGGGCCGTCTCTTTGGCAAACTGCTGGGCTATGAGGAAGCCGAGCGTGCGGGTAATGGTCTTACCGAGAAGGAGTTTATCGATATGGTGGCTTCCGGGCAGGAAGATGAAGAGATTGCGCAAGTAGAAAAAAGTATGTTGCACAATGTGTTTGAGTTTGCGGATATGGTCGTAAAGGATGTGATGACCCCGCGTCCGGATATTACGGCCTTAGAAAAAAATACTTCTTTTGAGGATTTAATGAATGTGGTCAAAGAAGAACAGTTTTCCCGGATTCCGGTTTACGATGGGATTATTGACAATATTTTAGGAGTTGTGCATATTAAAGATTTAATCTTTCTCTCGCCGGAAGAAAAAGTGAATTTTTCTCCGGAAAAGCATGTGCGGCAGACCATCTTTGTTCCCGAAACCAAGAAAATCTCCGAGTTATTCATGACGATGAAGAAAGAGAAGATTCATATGGCGATTGTCCTGGATGAATACGGCGGGACGGCCGGTCTGGTAACGATGGAAGATTTGATTGAGGAGATTATGGGGGATATTCAAGACGAGCACGATAGTGAGGAACCGTTAGTGCAGGTTCTTGATGACGATCTGATCGAGATTAATGCGGTCATGCGCATTGAGGAACTGAATGATTATCTGCATACGGATTTGCAGTTTGAAGAGGCCGATACGGTCGGCGGTTTGGTCTTTTCCTTATTGGACCGGGTCCCGGTAGAAGGAGATAAAGTGGAAATTGCCGGCCTCGAGCTTACCGTCTGGACGATGGATGGGCACCGGATCGAGAAAGTCCGGATCAGAAGGCTAAAGAGCACCGATGATGACCAAAGCCCGAAACAGGATGACGGTGAAAACGGAAACGGCTCCGAGGAAGGGCATCGAGATGTGTTTCCGGGAGAGGAAGAACAGTCCCCATCGGGCATGACGGATGCGCGTGTGGTGGCCTGTTTACAAACGGAGCCCCGAAAGCTGTAAGCTAAAACAAGGATAATATGAGCAGGCGATGAGTCTGTTATGAGCATAGGGTGAACATGTTGTAAGCATGGTTCGCGCCGACCAAAACGGTCGGCGCTTTTCTATGGGCGTTTTCTTGGCACGGCGTTTCAATTCTAAACGCCTTGCTTCTTTTTTGTTTTAGAAAAAGGGAGAAAGGGTCAGGCTAAAGATGTGGATGAAAAAAATGTGCATAGTGTGTGTAAGTTCGCTAATCGGCGTGGGACGGAGGTTAGCCGTGTGGACAAAAAGGGCATAAGATAGTTCTTTTTTGCTGTGGATATTGTGGGTAGGAGAGGGGAAAGGGCGTGTTTAGGCGTTTTTTCCTGTGGATAAGCCTGTGGATTCTGTGGATAGTTGGACATATGTTCTTTTTGTAGTATTTTCCAATACCATAATATGTCCGGCGAAAATAATATAGAACTAAAAAAACGGTCAGCCGGAGGGGTGGGATTTGTGGTAAGATTATACTTAAACATTTAAAATGAAGCAGGCCGGGTGAAGCGCAAGAAAGAAGAAAAAGGAGGAAAAAGGGATGTCCAATGTGGAAAAAAAGTTACAGGAATTAGGGCTCATGATTCCGGAGGCGCCCAAACCGGTAGCGGCGTATGTGCCAGGGGTAATCACCGGTGATTTGATTTATACTTCAGGGCAGATTCCCTTGGTAAAGGGGGAGCTTAAATACAAAGGTAAGGTGGGGAAGGACCTTTCGCCGGAGCAGGCTTATGAGGCCGCCCAAATCTGCGCCTTGAACTGTCTGGCCGTGGTCAAAGGTTTGGCCGGAAATCTGGACCGGGTGGAGCAAATCGTGAAGGTAGTGGGCTATGTCAATTCCGCCGACGACTTTACGGCCCAACCCCAGGTGGTTAACGGGGCTTCCGAGTTATTGGGCAAAATTTTCGGCGAAAAAGGGGCCCACGCCCGCAGCGCCGTCGGTGTAAACAGTTTGCCCCTTGATGCCACCTGTGAAGTCGAATTAGTGGTGAAACTGAAAAAAGAAAAAGAATGAAAAAGCCCGGCTGAAGGGTTTTTGCCCCCGCCGGGTTGTTAAAAACTAAAGTAAATCATAGTTTTCTGTTCGCATGCGCTATAAAGTGCGCTATAAAATGTAAAATGGTTTTTGCTGCCCTTTACCGGCACTGGTAGACGGTTGATTCCGTAATGATAATATCCATCGGGATATCGTGAGAAAGGTGCTCCAGGGAATCAATAATTTGAAAATCATAAGCCAGAGCGATTTTCACACAGTCCGGCCGCAATTTGGGTAAAAAGCGGTCAAAATAACCTCCGCCGTATCCCAGGCGATAACCTTTCCGGTCAAAGGCCAGCCCCGGAAGGATACAAAGGTCGACACAGCGCGGTTCCACCGGATGGATGCTCTTTTGTTTCGGTTCGGGGATCCCGTAACAGCCCTCGGTCAGTTCCTTTAAGCTATCTAAGCGGGAAAGGAGCAGGGTTTTTTCAGCGGGAATCGTCACCGGAACCAAGACTTGTTTTTCTTCTTTCCACGCATTTTTGACGATGGATAGACTATTGGGCTCTTTTTTGATCGGAAGATAGATGAGGATTGTTTGGGCTGATGCGTAAACAGAATGCTCGAAAAGCTTCTGATTGATCTGGTGGCTTTTGGTTTGCACATCCTGCCAGGACAGATTGAGTCTTTTTTTCAAAAAGTCTGCTCGGAGCTCTTTTTTATCAATAATCATCCAAAAACCCCTTCCTCCGAAAGTGCAAGCTAAACAGGGCTGTTTAGTTTATTATTATTATACCGTATTTTTCTTGAAAAAAACATTAATTGTATTGCTATTTCTAATATCCTGACGGTTTTTACAAGGAATTTGCTAGAATCTGTTCTTTTTTACGTATAAAAGAGGAAGACAATGGCAATATTTTAATAACAAGGTAAAGGGGCGATGCGCTTATCGGGGCAAAATGGAGTAGGGAAATGAAGCAAGAAAGAGAAAATAAAAGAGAAACCCTCCAAAATTACCGGATAATAAAAATATCGGCTTTTTATGAGTGTTGCCATCTCCAGGCGTTTTTACTATTATTAGTGTTGTGTATTAGCACTCAATAGGGTCGAGTGCTAACAAAAAATAAAAATAATTAAAATTTATTAATTAAGGAGGTAGTATAGATGAATATCAAGCCTCTCGGCGACAGAGTAGTAGTAAAACCATTTCCACAGGAAGAAGTAACAAAAAGTGGGATCGTCATCCCGGATACCGCATCTAAAGAAAAACCGCAGCAAGGGGAAGTATTGGCTGTAGGTAGCGGAAAAACTTTGGAAAACGGACAAAAGGTACCCTTAGAAGTAAAAGTGGGAGACAAGGTAATTTTTTCGAAATATGCGGGAACAGAAGTGAAACTGGACGACCAGGAATTGTTAATCCTCAATGAAAGAGACATTCATGCGGTTATTAAATAATTTTAGGAGGGAATTGTAAATGGCAAAACTTATTGCTTTTGGTGAAGAGGCCAGAAAAGGGATGGAAAATGGCGTTAACACTTTAGCGAACGCTGTGAAGGTTACTTTAGGACCGAAAGGGCGTAATGTGGTTTTAGATAGAAAGTTTGGCACCCCCACTATTACCAATGACGGTGTTACCATTGCCAGAGAAATCGAACTGGAAGATTCCTATGAAAACATGGGGGCGCAATTAGTAAAAGAGGTAGCCATTAAAACAAACGATGTAGCCGGTGATGGCACGACTACCGCTACTTTGCTGGCTCAGGCCATTATCCGGGAAGGATTGAAGAATGTGGCGGCCGGAGCAAACCCGATGATTTTAAAGAGAGGAATCGAAAAAGCAGTTAAAGCTACGGTGGAGGAAATTCAGAGAATTGCCAAACCGGTTGAATCCAAAGCCGCTATTGCGCAAGTAGCTTCTATTTCTGCTGCTGATGCCGAAATCGGGGATTTAATCGCGGAAGCGATGGAGACCGTAGGTAACGACGGTGTTATTACGGTAGAAGAATCCCAGAGCATAGGTACTACTCTTGAAGTGGTAGAAGGGATGCAGTTTGACCGGGGCTACATATCCCCCTATATGATTACGGATTCCGATAAGATGGAAGCCCATTTAAACGATCCCTATATCCTCATTACTGATAAAAAGATCAGCTCCGTGCAGGATTTGTTGCCCATTCTTGAAAAGGTTGTGCAATCCGGCAAACCGATGTTGATTATCGCGGAAGATGTGGAAGGGGAAGCCCTGGCGACCCTGGTTTTGAACAAATTACGGGGAACCTTCACTTGTGTAGCGGTTAAGGCGCCTGGTTTCGGCGATCGCCGGAAAGCGATGCTGGAAGATATCGCGATCCTCACCGGTGGTCAGGTTATTACCGAGGATCTCGGCTTGAAATTGGAAAATGCGACCATCGAGATGCTTGGAACAGCCTCCAAAGTGAAAATCAGCAAAGAAGAAACCACCATTGTCGAAGGCCGTGGCGATAAAAAGGCGATTGAAGGTCGGATCGCGCAAATTCGTAAACAAATCGAGGATACTACTTCCGATTTTGATAGAGAAAAACTGCAAGAACGTTTGGCGAAACTGTCCGGTGGCGTAGCGGTAATTCAGGTTGGCGCGGCGACCGAAGTTGAATTAAAAGAAAAGAAACACCGGATTGAAGACGCCCTGGCAGCTACCCGCGCCGCAGTAGAGGAAGGCATTGTCGCCGGTGGTGGCACGGCCTTTATCGAAAGCTTGGCTGCTTTAAACAAAGTAACTTCCGATATTGACGATGAAATGACCGGGATTAATATTATCAAGAAAGCCTTAGAAGAACCCATTAAACAAATTGCCTACAATGCAGGAGAAGAAGGCTCCATTGTCGTGGAAAAAGTGAAAAATTCCGGTAAGAAAGGTTTTGGCTTCAACGCTTTAAAGGGCGTTTACGAGAACATGTTTGATGCCGGAATTGTTGACCCGGCTAAGGTAACCCGGAGCGCTCTGCAGAATGCAGCTTCCATTGCGGCGATGCTCCTGACCACCGAAGCCCTGGTTGCCGATAAGCCTGAAGAGAACAAAGGCGGCGCAGCGGTTCCTCCCGGCATGGGCGGAATGGGCGGCATGATGTAAGCTCTAAAACCTAATAGTCGTAGGTTTGAAGCCACCTCCTAATTTGGGGATCACCCCATTTTGGGAGGTTTTTTTTGTCCTTATAATTGTTTTTGCTGAGCCTTTTTCTTTTTGCAATAATCCCGCATAGGATATATAAAGTATCGTAAAAGCAAGACAAGGGCGGCCACTTTGTAAATGATTTTTATAAATCGGGATATCCTATATACTATTAAGAAATCAAGGAGGTATGGAAATTGAAATTAAAAGAGATCATGACGAAAGACGTTATTGCCGTGTCTCCGGATACCTCGATTTATGACGCGGCCCAGATTATGAGAGATAAAGACATTGGTGCGATTCCCATCTGTAAAGAAAATTTGGACGTCGAAGGGATTGTCACGGATCGCGATATCGTCCTCCGGGTGGTTTGCGAAGGAAAAGACCCCCGCGCCACAAAATGCCGGGAAGTGATGACGGATCGACTGGTGGTCGGCAAAACCGATATGGAAGTGGAATCCGCCCTGGATTTGATGGGGGATTTGCAGATTCGCCGCTTGCCGGTGGTCGAAGATGGGAAACTGGTGGGCTTTGTCGCTTTGGCCGACCTGGCCTTGAACAATCGTTTTGATCATGCTTCGGAGCGTGCTTTATCGGACATCTCCGTGCCTAGTCGTCCTCAGATGTAGTGGCTAACAAGCCAAAAAGCACGCCGGCTTATTGCTCCTGGCATTGCCGGCGTGCTTTTCATTCCGCTGCTTGTAGATGTTATGAATTTTAGTACGGTTTTCATGGTTCTCTTTCTTCCGTTTTCAGAACGATAATCTCCACCCGCCGGTTTTTATTCTGCCCTTCCACGGTGTCGTTGGAGGCTACCGGCCGGTATTCACTATAACCGGCGACGGAAAGCCGGGTCGGATCAAAGTCTAATTCTTCGATAAGATAGCGGACCAGGTTGACGGAACGGGCCGCCGATAATTCCCAGTTGGAGGGGAATTCGGCGGAATTAATTGGTCTGTTATCGGTATGGCCTTCAATGCGGATATGGTTGGGGAGTTTTTTCAACTGATCGGAAATAATTTTGACAAATTCCTTTGCCTCCCGGGTTAAGGTGGCGCTGGCATCTTCGTAAAGAACCGTCCCGGTAATGGAAATATATAAGCCGCGTTCTTCATCATAATGTAAATTAATATTGGCGCTGACCCCATTTTCACGGGCGTATTTGGCAATTTCGTCAGCGACTTTTTCCAAAGCTTTTTTCTCTTTTTCTTCCGGGGATAACAATTCTTCCAAACCGGTTCCGTCCCCGGGACCGGTTCCCGGCATTTTCATCACCGGATTGCCGCCGCCGGACATTCCCTGTCTACCACCTGAAAACTCGTAAGCGAGGGAGGCGGCAACCTGCTGATATTTTTTGACGTCAATCTGGCTAAAAGAATAGAGGATGATAAATAGGATAAAGAGCAAGGTCACAAAGTCGGCATAGGATACCAGCCAGCGTTCAGCATTTAAATTCTCCTCCGGCTTATTTTTCTTGGGCATTATGCTTATCCTCCGCCAATGATTTATCTACTTCGTTGGTAAAGACCAGCAGTTTTTCTTTGATAATTTTCGGACTTTCCCCGGCTTGAATAGAGAGAATCCCTTCCATGGTCATTTCGAGCGCGATCATTTCATCGTGGGACCGGCTTCTTAACTTCTCCGCAATCGGCAGGAAAAGTACGTTAGCAAAGCCTACCCCATATAATGTAGCGGTGAAGGCCATGGCAATTTTAGGACCTAAAGACCCCGGCTCGCTCAAGTCTTTCAGGATGGAAATCATACTCATAACCGTACCGAGAATCCCCATGGTCGGACAATAGCCTCCGGCGATTTCAAAGATTTTGGCGCATCTGTGATGGCGTGAAGCAATGGCATTGATTTCGACTTCCATAATGCTTTGAATGGATTCTTTATCCATGCCGTCTACAACCATGGTCAGCCCGTTCGCCATAAACTTATTGTCCATATCTTTAATGTAGTTTTCCAGTGCCAAAATACCTTCTTTACGGGCAATTCTGGCCATTTCGGTAATTTTGTTGATGAGATCCGTATAATTGACCCGCTGCTCAAAGAAGACCATTTTAAGCAGCGTGGGGATTTGTTTAATTAATTTCATGGGGAGCGAGAGAAATGTGGCGCCAATGGTGGCTCCGAGTACAATGAAGCCTGAGGAAACACTAATTAGTCCGGCAATTGCTCCGCCTTCATGCATGTAACCAATCAAACATCCGCCGATTGCAATAATTAAACCTAAGATACTAGCTATATCCATTTGATCTTTCTCACCTCTTTTTTTACATACAGTTATAAATTTCGCCCATAAAGGACAAAGTTCCTGCTAAATTGTAATAAAATTTTTAAGTAATACAAAATATTGGGGCAAGCGGGGATATAATAGAAGAAAAGAAAAAGCCTTAAATTTTTATGAAGGGAAAAAACCAATTATGTAGAAGAAAAGAAAAGATATCTTTTGGAGAGGGGATATACTATTCATGGACAAATGGAGATTAAAAACGGAGCAACTACGGAAGATCTGTGATTGCAGTATTTTTCCTTTTGCTTCCACCGCCGAAATACTTCCGCTGGAAGGAATTATCGGACAGGAACGAGCCGTAAGAGCCTTGGAATTTGGTCTGAAGATACATAAACATGGCTACAACATTTTTATTGTCGGGGTCACCGGCACCGGCCGCAACAGTTATGCCAAATCATTAGTGAACAAAGTGGCTGCCGCCGGGGAAAAGCCCCTGGATTGGTGTTATTTTTATAACTTTGACAATCCAGACCAGCCCAAAGCTGTTTCCTTTTCGCCAGGTCAGGCGGCAGAATTTGAGCATGACCTGCGTGAGGCTCTGATCCGGGTGCGCGAAGAGATCCCCAGGACTTTAGAAGCGGAAGAACACCAAAAGGCCAAGACGGTTTTGCTACAGAAGTTGCAAAACCAGCAGAATGATGTCCAATGCTATATCAACAAAACAGCGAAAGAGCTTGGTTTTGCGCTAAAATCTTCCGAAAAAGGGCTTGTGACCATTCCTTTGAATCACGAAGGCAAACCCATGGAAGAGGAAGAGTACGAAAGCCTGCCCCCGGAAGAGAACGAAGTTATTGAAAATAATTCTAAGAAATTAAACTACTTAATCCTGGACGCGTTTAAAAATCTGCGGGAGTATGAGCGGAAAATAGAAACCGAAATCGAAGAACTGGAGAGAAACACCATTTTCCAGCAAATTTGCGAACTGTTCGGTGGTCTGGTCGAGAAATACGCCGACAATCCTGGAGCGTTAGCGTATTTGGAAAACATTAAACAGGATCTCATAAAGAATGCGCAGGAATTTAAAGCGAAAGAGCAAAAATCCGGCTTAGAATTATTACTGCTCAAAGATGTTCCAACGAAGGATTCGTTCCAGAAATACCGGGTGAACGTGCTGATTAACAATGAAAAAACCAACGGCGCGCCGGTGGTTTTTGAAGCTAATCCCACCTTCTATAATTTGCTGGGCCGCATCGAATATGAAAACCAGATGGGTGTTTTGACTACTGATTTTATGAAAATCAAGCCGGGCTGTTTGCATCAGGCCAATGGGGGCTATTTGCTCCTCAGATGCAGAGATGTTTTAAGTAACCCCTTTGCCTGGGACGCCTTGAAGCGAACCTTAAAAACAGGTGAGATTCAGATGGAAAGCCTGCGGGATCAGGTGGGGCTCATTGCTACGTCCTCATTGCGGCCGGAACCCATTCCGCTGAATGTAAAAGTGATTATGATCGGCAGCTATAAGGAATACAGCCTGCTCTATCATTACGATGAAGATTTTCGCAAGCTTTTTAAAATCATGGTGGATTTTGACGTGGAGATGGATCGCAATGAAGAGCATATGTATAAACTGGCGCGCTTTATCAGTGACCACTGTGAAAAAGAAAATATCCGGCACTTTACTAAAGAAGCGGTAGGGCAAATCGTCGAATACAGTTCCCGCCTGGCCGAAAGTCAGGAAAAACTTTCGACCCGTTTTAACGAACTGGTGGAAATCATTTATGAAGCCGACACCTGGGCGGGTCTGGACAATGTGCCCCTGGTCACTCCGGAACATGTCAAAAAGGCGATCCGGGAGAAAAACTACCGCTCCAATAAAAGCGAGAAAAAGATTCAGGAAATGATTGCGGAGGGCGTTATCCTCATTGATACGGATAAGAAAGTGATTGGGCAGATCAATGGGTTAGCCGTGCTCGATACCGGCGAATATACTTTTGGCAAGCCGACCCGGATTACGGTAAACACCTTTTTAGGACGCAAAGGCATTATCAATATTGAAAGAGAAGTGAAGCTAAGCGGGGCCATTCACGATAAAGGTGTTTTGATTTTGGCCGGTTATTTGGGGGAAAGATTTGGGAAGAATTGTCCGCTCTCTTTTTCGGCCAGTATTTGTTTTGAACAGTTGTATAGCGGGATCGACGGCGACAGCGCTTCCTGCGCGGAATTATACGCACTTTTATCCAGTTTGGCGCAAGTCCCGTTGCACCAAGGGATTGCCGTGACGGGCTCGGTCAATCAGAAAGGTTTCATCCAGCCCATTGGCGGGGTGAACCAGAAAGTTGAAGGCTTCTTCCAGGTGTGCAAAGCCAAGGGCTTAAACGGGGAACAAGGAGTAATCATTCCCGAACAGAACGTCATTAATCTGATGCTGGACGACGAAGTGGTCGAGGCGGTTCGGGAAGGACGATTCCATATCTATGCTGTCAAAACCCTGGAGGAAGGGCTGGAAATTTTGACCGGCATGCCGGCCGGCCAGATGGATGAACATGGGGACTATCCGTATGATTCGGTCTTTGGACGGGTGCAGCGGCAATTGCGGGAGTACGACAGGGCCGCCCAAAAAGAGGAAAGGGAGCAAAACAGAAAGCAGAATTAAAATTGAGAGTAGAAGGGAGAGCCGGTCTTTGGTTCGGTTCTTTTTTGCGCTGCTTTTGCTTTTTTATGACGACAAAGCAGGCATATTTCCCAACCGTCCTTCGTAAAAATGAGTAAACAGCTGTTGAAGGAGGGAAGGTGAAAAGAGCATGGGCAGCAAAAGGCCGGTTTTTCTCTTGTCCATCTTAGATCCCCAAAGAAGCCTATGGAAATGGGCCCTTCTGTTGTTGGCGGTGTTTTTTCTTTTATACGGAGGCCGGTATATTTATGAAGAAGCCAACCGGCTTCCGCCGGATGAGGCAGTCAAGCAATGTGTGCTGAAGGCGCTGAACGCGGAGAGCTATCGTTTTCAGGTCACGGCAAAAAGGATTCAGGATGGGCAGGAAACCGTTATTTCGGAAATAAACGGAGAGAAAAGTTTGGCCGGGGTGCATTTGTACGGCTCCTTGCCCTTAATCAAAGCGGATGTGGAAATCTATCATTTGGGCGACCAAATGTATCAGAAGGATGTGTATACGAAGAAATGGATTTTGATTCCGGCCCAGAGCCGGGAGGGGATTGAACAACTAATCGCCGAATTAAACCCGTTGAGCATTTTTAATTTTAGCGAGGACAATTGGGAAATCAAAGAAGCGGGCAAAGAAAGGATTGATGGGAAAGGCTGCTATGTTTATGAAGTGATGACCAGAGGAGAAAACAAGTATCTGCAGCTTTTTTGGAAAGATTTCAACTATATTCTGTGGGTGGATAAAAAGGAGGGTCTGTTGCGACAGGCGAAAATCAGCGCTGAGCACCGGGAACGGAGCGACCATCGTTTGACGATTGAAGTCAAATTGACGGATTATAATGTGCCCATCGAACTGACCCCGCCGGTGTAGTAAAGCAGCATTACTATTCGGAAGGGGTCGATTATTGTAAGCAAATGGCTTTTCTTGACAAGGAAAAAGCAGGTTGGTATAATCAAAGCGGAATTATACCCATCTTGCTTGGGCTTGGAAGGAAAAGCTTTTCTTTTTTTGAAAGGAGACGAAAGATGGAGGACCATATTGCGAAAGTTTTGCTTACAGAAGAACAAATTAAGGCGAAGGTAAAAGAATTAGGGCAGAAAATTACGGAGGATTACCGCGGGAAAAACCTAATGATCATAGGAATCTTGAAGGGAGCTGTTGTCTTTCTGGCAGACCTGGTCAGAGAAATAAGGGCTCCTTTAAAAATTGATTTTATGGCCGTTTCCAGTTACGGGAGATCAACGCGGACCTCGGGAGTGGTGCGGATTCTCAAGGATTTGGAAGGCGATATTAGCAATTATGATGTTTTAATCGTCGAGGATATTATCGACACCGGGTTAACCTTAAGTTACATTAAAGAAAACATCGCTTCCCGTAATCCGGCCAGCTTGAAGATTTGTGCGATTTTTGACAAGCCCAGCCGGAGAAAAGTAAAGTTGGAAGCGGATTACTCTGGTTTTGTCGTGCCCGATGAATTTGTGGTGGGCTATGGGCTGGATTTTAACGGCCTTTATCGCAATCTCCCCTATGCGGGAGTTTTAAAACCGGAATACTATCAGGAAAGGGATAAGCATGAGAACCCTAAACCGAATACAGGCAAAGGGAAGTAAGGTGAGGGATTAGATTGAAAAACAAGCAAATGATTTTGGTCTTGGATTGCGGGGGACCAAACAATCAAGTTCTGGTCAAGACCATTCGGGAGTTGGGGGTCTATTCGGAAATCTTGCCCCAAAACATTCCGATGGACAAACTGAAGGTAAAAAACCCGCAGGGAGTGATCCTTTCGGAAGAAGCGGCGCTGGGTTATGGAAAGACTTACCCGGAAATCGCGTCAAACCTGCGGGAGCTTAATGTTCCTGTGCTTAGTGTCTCCTACGACGTTCCGGTGGTTACTTACGCGCTGCTGGGGGAGGTTCAGCAAACCAATGACGGCAGAGCCTTGCTGAAGGATTTCCTTTTTAACAGCTGTCATTGTCAGGGCGATTGGACCATGGATGCCTTTATCGAGGAGCAGGTGCAAGCCATCCGGGAGCAGGTGGGCGACAAAGAAGTCTTATGCGCCTTAAGCGGCGGGGTGGATTCTTCCGTGGCCGCAGTTTTGGTGCACCGGGCGGTGGGCGACCAACTGACCTGTGTTTTCGTCAACCATGGCTTTATGCGCAAAGAGGAGCCGGAACGGGTGCAGGCCGTTTTTCGCGAGAAGTACCATATCAATCTGGTTTATGTGGACGCACGGGAGCGCTTTTTGAGCAAGGTGGCCGGGGTCACCGATCCGGAACAAAAAAGAAAAATCATTGGGACGGAGTTTATCCGTGTTTTTGAAGACGAAGCGGCAAAACTGGGGCAAATCGATTTTCTGGTGCAGGGAACGATTTATCCGGACGTGATCGAAAGTACCACCAGTTCCGGGACCACGATTAAATCCCACCATAACGTGGGGGGGCTGCCCAAGGATTTGCAATTCCGGTTGATTGAGCCCTTGCGGGAGTTGTTCAAGGATGAAGTGCGGCAAGTGGGGCGCAAGCTTGGCTTGCCCGATGAGATGGTGGACCGGCAGCCATTCCCGGGGCCAGGATTGGCGGTCCGGATTATCGGGGAGATTACCGAAGAAAAGCTGGACATCCTGCGGGAAGCCGATGCGATTGTTCGGGAGGAAATCGTCAAAGCGGGTCTGCAGAAGGAAATTTGGCAGTCCTTTGCGATTCTTCCTTCCGTGAAAACCGTGGGCATGAAAGGGGAAAGCCGCACCTACGCTTATCCCATTGTGTTACGGGCGGTGAACAGTCAGGATGCCATGACCGCGGAATGGGTGCGCTTGCCCTATGATTTACTGGACATTATCTCCAGGCGGATTGTCAACGAAGTCCCGCAGGTAAACCGGGTGGTCTATGATATAACCTCCAAACCCCCCGGAACCATTGAATGGGAGTAAGAAAGTCATAAAAACTATTGAAGCAAATGAAGAGCCGTAGTATAATGTAGAGTATGCAGACGGGAAAATGCAGAGGTAGGGGCGAATAGCTCAGCTGGGAGAGCGCCGCGTTCGCAACGCGGAGGTCGAGGGTTCGAGCCCCTTTTCGTCCACCAAATCATTTTTTCAGGAGTCTGGTTACTTTTGTAGAATGGTAGCTCCGGCAGACGTCCGGGACGGACGGTCAACAAACGCAAATATGTAGAATGGAAGGATGGGAGAAAAATGGTAAAGTTACTTATGGTAGGTACCTTTGTGGCAATTTTGCTGCTGAGTGGTTTTCTGGCGATGAAGAAAACCAACAGTCTGGGGGATTTCTTCCTGGGAGGGAGAAAGATCGGCCCTTGGATGTCAGCATTTGCTTATGGTACCACTTATTTTTCTGCGGTCATTTTCGTGGGCTACGCAGGAAAGGTAGGCTGGGGCTTTGGGCTCCCCGGTTTATGGGTCGGCATTGGGAATGCGCTGATTGGTAGTTACCTGGCGTGGAAGATCCTCGCCAAACCGACGCGGGAAATGACGGAAAAACTAGGCGCCATGACCATGCCCGAGTTCCTGCAGGCTCGTTACGACAGTCATGCCCTGAAGATTTTCGCGGCCCTCATTATCTTTGTCTTCCTTGTTCCCTATTCGGCGTCGGTTTTTATGGGCCTCAGCTATGTTTTCGAGGAAGTGTTCCAGATTAATTACAACTATGCGCTTTTGATCATGACCACCATTACTGCAGCCTACCTCTTGATGGGAGGTTACCGGGCGGTAGCCTTGACGGACTTTATTCAGGGAATCGTCATGCTCTTTGGGGTGGGGCTATTAATTTACTATGTTTTTGGTAATCCTGCCGTAGGCGGCTTTTTGCAGGTAATCCCTCGTTTAAGGGAGGTTTCCCCCGACTTGGTCACTGTGTTTCCTTCCGGACAACAGGGGCTGGCCCTTTTGTCGGTGGTCCTGCTGACCAGTATCGGGCCCTGGGGTTTGCCGCAAATGGTGCAGAAGTTTTATGCTATTAAGGATACGGAGCGGGTGAAGGCTGCGACCGTTATCTCCACTGCCTTTTGCCTGATTATCGGGCTAGGAGCATACGGGGTAGGAGCACTCAGCCACTTATACTTCTCTGAATTACCGGTTGATCCGGCCACCGGGCGCGGGACCGTGGACTTACTCGTGCCGCAGATCCTGCAGACCGCTTTACCCGAGCTAGCGGCAATCCTGATCCTGCTTTTGGTTTTATCCGCTTCGATGTCCACCCTGTCTTCCCTGGTGCTGGTCTCCAGTTCCAGTATTACGATTGACCTTTTAAAAGGATATGTCCGTCCTCATATGGGCAAAAAAGAAGAACTGGGGGTCATGCGCAGTTTATGTCTGATTTTTATCGCCCTTTCGGCGATTCTGGCCTTGTTGAAGCCGGCCATTATCCTGACCTTGATGGCCTTGTCCTGGGGCACGGTGGCCGGGGTGTTCCTGGGCCCCTACCTGTGGGGCTTGTTCTGGCCGGGGACTACGAAGATGGGCGCCTGGGCAGGAGCGGTTACGGGGCTGTTAACCGGACTGGGTTTTGCCTGGTATCATAGCTTCGAGCCGACTTTTGTCACCATCGGCGGCGCTTTGGCCATGCTGCTTTCGGTGGCGGTTGTTCCGGCGGTAAGCTTGTTTACGGAAAGCTTTTCCCAGGAGCATTTGCAGAAGGTTTTTGTCAGGAGAACCGAGCAGATCTAAGGCATGGTTCTTAAAGAAACCAGCAGCCATAATAGTGAAGTGGAAAAAAGGAACCTCTGCCGCAGATCGGGCAGGAGGTTCTTTTCATTGTAAGAGGCAGATATTGTGAGAATAGGCGCCTAGAAAGGAAGTTTTCTTGACAGAGAGCATAAAGCAGTCTAATATAAAAATGTAATCATTGTAGTCTAACGACATGGTGAGCCTTATCTAAAAATGAAAAAGCTCACCTTTTTCTATTGAACTTCTTATTTACACTTGTTGCCAGGGAAAGAAACGGCTAATAGGTTTAGGAAGGAAGGGAATGTTTTGGAGAAGCAGGTACTGGTAATTATGGGCAGTGATTCCGATTGGCCGGTGATGAAAAAGGCCTTAGAAGTCTTGCGGAAATTTGGTGTGGGTTTTGAGGCGCGGGTAGCGTCCGCGCACCGGACCACGGAGCAAGCGCTGGAGCTTGCGAAAAAAGCCCATGAGGTCGGATACTCGGTCATTATTGCCGGAGCAGGAGCGGCGGCGCATCTACCGGGTGTCTTGGCTGCCGTTACCCCTTTGCCGGTGATTGGTGTCCCCATTAACGGGACAGCCTTGCAGGGCGTGGATGCTCTTTACGCGATGGTGCAAATGCCTTCGGGTATTCCGGTGGCTACCGTAGCGATTGACGGGGCAAAAAATGCGGCCTTATTGGCGGTTCAAATCCTGAGTGTAAAAGAAAACAAATTGCGCCAACAATTAATAGAATATAAAAGAAAAATGGCATCGGAAGTAAGCGAGAAAGACAAGAAAATTCAACAGTTGGTCGCAGAGTTGTAGCAAGGGGGTACGGAATGCCTTGAAAGAAAACTATTGGCGGGAAGTAGGGCTCTCCGACGAGGAGTACGCGCAAATCCGGGAGATTCTGCAACGGGAACCCAATCAACTGGAACTGGAGATGTTTGGGGCGATGTGGTCCGAACACTGCAGTTACAAAAATTCCCGAAACATCCTGAAAATGCTTCCTACTACCGGGCAACAAGTGCTGCAAGGACCCGGCGAAAATGCCGGCGTAGTTGATATAGGCGACGATCAGGCGATTGTTTTTAAGATTGAAAGCCGCAATCACCTTTCGGCGATTGAACCCTTTCAGGGGGCAGCGACCGCCGTAGGGGGGATTTTGCGCGATGTTTTTACGATGGGGGCAAGACCCATCGCGGTTCTTAATGCCTTGTATTTTGGCTCCCTAAAGAGCAAGGTAACCCGTGCGCGGGTCGCCAATGTGGTGGCCGGGCTGGCTACCTACGGCAACAACGTGCAGGTTCCCACCGTAGCTGGATTGGTTTTCTTTCACCCTTCCTATGAGAAAAACTGTCTGGTCAACGTAATGGGCGTTGGTCTGGTCAAACAGCAGGAGTTGGTAAAAGCCCAGGCCATAGGGGAAGGCAATCCCGTCATGCTGGTGGGCGCTTTTACGGGGAAAGATTTTGTTCGCGGGGCTTCTTTTGTGTCCGAAGCATTTGGGGAGGCCTTGGCCGGAAAAAGAGAAGAGTTGGCCGTGGCCGACCCGACCATGGGGAAAATCCTTATGGAGGCCTGTTTGGAATTAATTAAAACGGGGAACGTGATCGGAATGCAGGATTTGGGGGCCGGCGGTCTGACCGGATCTTGCTGTGACATGGCCGCTCGGGGTGGCACCGGCATCGAAATTGAGGTCACGAAAGTGCCCTACCGGGAAAAAGAGATGGATACCGATCAAATCATGCTGGCGGAAACGCCGGAGCGGATGCTCATCGTGTTGCCCAAAGGGAAAGAGCGGGAAGCACAAAAGCTCTTTTTGAAATGGGGCATTGAAGCTGCGGTAATTGGCCGGGTGACGTCCGATAGTCTGATTACGGTAAAAGAAAAAGGAAAGATTGCGGCCCGGCTTCCGGTTTCGGCTTTGGTGGAGGACGTTCCCATTCAGGAACGGCAGGCCCGGGAACCGGAAGGGCTGGCGCAGGCGCAAGCTTATGATTTGGCTGCTTTGCCGGAAATGGAGGATTACGGCAAGGTCTTGTTGACTTTGTTAGGGGAGCCCACCATTGCCGGCAAGGAATGGATTTACGGCCATTTTGACCATCTTTTGGATATCGATACCATGATTCCTCCGGGGGATGACGCCGCGGTATTAAGGGTGATTGGCTACAACAAAGGAGTGGCCCTGACGGTGGACGGCAATTCCCGTTATGTTTACCTGGATCCCTACCGGGGCGGGCAGATTGCCGTGGCGGAAGCGGCCCGGAACATCGTTTGTTGCGGGGGCACGCCCTTGGCGGTAACGGACTGTCTTAATTTCGGTAATCCGGAAAACCCCGAGATTTACTGGCGTTTGAAAGAGGCGGTGGCGGGAATCGGGGATGCCTGTCGGGAATTTAACACCCCCGTGACCGGAGGAAATGTGAGTTTCAACAATGAAACCGAGGGGGAAGCGATTTATCCTACCCCCGTGATCGGCATGCTGGGTATCGTGCAGGATTTGGCCCATGTGACCACCATGGCCTTTAAACAGGAAGATGATTTAATTATCTTGTTAGGGAAGAATAAGGATGAACTGGGGGCCAGCAGTTATCTCAGCCTGATTCATGGGCTGGAAGCGGGCCGGCCGCCGGAATTGAATCTGGAGTTGGAAAAACAGGTGCAACAAGCGGCGGCTACCTTGATTCAGGAGAAGCTGGCTGTTTCTGCCCATGACTGTGCCGAAGGGGGGCTGGCAATAGCCCTGGCCGAGTGTTGCATTGCCGGGAAAATCGGGGCGGAAATCGCCTTGGTGGAGAATTTGCGTCCCAGTAGCCTCCTTTTCGGGGAAAGCCAGTCGCGGATCATTATTTCTATTCGGAAGGAGAAACTGGATTTAGTTTTGCAAAAATTGAATAATTGGCAGGTCCCTTTCAAGGTTTTAGGAAGTGTCGGCGGAGAACAACTACTCATTACCGGCTCCGGCTGGAAAATAAATCTAGGGTTGCGTGAAATGGAAGAAAAATATCGGGGGGCAATAGAATGCATAATCAACAATTCGTAGAGAGCAACGATGAATTAGTAAACTTCGGGTCGCCAGGGGTTCAAGGAAGTAAAGCTGATAAGCTGGTGGAAGCCTGCGGAGTCTTCGGGATTTTCGGCGAGGAATGCCAGGATGTGACCCGCTTAACTTATTATGCCTTATATGCCTTGCAGCACCGCGGACAGGAAGCCGCCGGCATTGCCGTAGCCGACGGGCAGGGAATTAAGGTGCACAAAGGACCTGGTTTGGTGTCCGATGTTTTTGACAGGCAAATCATCGCTTCTTTAAAAGGGAAAATCGCCATTGGGCATGTGCTCTATGCCAAGGAGGGGAAAACCCCGTCCATGAACGCCGAACCGCTGTTGTGTAATTACTTGCATGGTAGTTTGGCCATTGCCCACAACGGCTGCTTTACCAATGCCAAAGAATTAAAATCGAAGTTAGCCGGGAAGGGGTCCGTTTTTCAGGCGGGGATCGACTCGGAACTGCTGGCGAATTTGCTGGCTCATTACAATGGACAAGGGATCGTTGGAGCGCTCCAAAAGGCCATGCAGGAGATTATAGGGAGCTATGCCCTGGTAATCATGACCGATCGGGAATTAATCGGGGTGCGCGATCCTTACGGGAACCGGCCTTTATGTATTGGCAAGCTGGGGGATGCTTATCTCCTTTCTTCGGAATCATGCGCCTTTGAAGTCTTGGGGGCAGAACTGGTGCGGGATGTGGAGCCGGGGGAAATTGTGCTGATTAATGAAAAGGGGCTGCACTCCTTTCACTGCGATAACCACGTGGAACGGGCGCTTTGCGTTTTTGAGTTTATTTATTTTGCTCGTCCCGATTCGGATATTGACCGCATTAACGTGATGGAAGCACGCCGAGCCATGGGCCGGCAATTGGCGAAGGAAAAACCGGTGGATGTGGACCTGGTGATCCCGGTGCCTGATTCCGGGATTGCCGGTGGGCTGGGCTATGCCGAGGGCATCAACTGTGTCTTTGAGATGGGTTTAATTAAAAACCGCTATATTGCCCGGACCTTTATCCGGCCGGAACAAAGCGAGCGGGAAATCGGAGTGCGTTTAAAGCTGAATCCGGTCACCAAGCTGGTTAAAGGGAAAAAGGTCGGGATTGTGGATGATTCGATTGTCCGGGGGACAACGAGCAAAAAGATTGTCCAGATGCTCCGCAATAGTGGGGCCAAAGAGGTGCATATGTTAATTACTTCCCCACCGGTGATTGCCCCTTGTTATTACGGGATTGACACCTCGGAAAGAAACCAGTTAATTGCAGGGCAAAAATCATTAGAAGAAATCAGGGAGTACATCGGGGCGGACAGTCTTTCTTATCTTAGTCTGGAAGGATTATTCCATGCTTTAGGACAGCGCGGCGGTTTTTGCGCGGCCTGTCTGAACGACCAATATCCGATTGATATCCCTTCCGATCGGAAAGAAGAGGCCAAGGAGGAGAAGAAATGTCGGGCACAGCAAGATTGACTTATCAAGCAGCAGGGGTGAATATTGACAGCGGCAATGAAGCGGTAGAGTTGATCAAGCCTCTGGTGGAAAAAACAAAGCGGAAAGAGGTACTGGGAGGACTTGGTGGTTTTGGCGCGCTTTTTGCGCTGGATATGGAAAAATACCGGCAGCCTGTGCTCGTTTCCGGTACGGACGGTGTCGGGACCAAGCTGGCCGTTGCCCACCGCATGGGGAAGCACGACAGTATCGGCATTGATTGTGTGGCCATGTGCGTGAACGATATCCTGGTCTCCGGCGCGGAACCGCTGTTTTTCCTGGATTATTTGGCGGTGGGTAAGCTGGAGCCGCGTCAGGTCGCGGATATTGTAGCGGGCATCGCCGAAGGTTGCCATCAGGCCGGTTGTACCTTGATCGGTGGCGAAACGGCGGAGATGCCGGGCTTTTACCGCCCGGGCGAATATGACGTGGCGGGTTTTGCCGTTGGGGTGGTGGAGAAAGACGCCATTATTAACGGCCGGGAGATCCGACCGGGTGATGTGGTGGTGGGGCTCCCTTCCACCGGGCTTCATTCCAACGGCTTTTCCCTGGCCCGGAAAGTCTTTTTTGAGGTGTACGGGTGGGAGCCGGACCAGTATATTGAGGCGCTGGGTTGCACGCTGGGGGAAGAATTGCTGCGCCCGACACGCATCTATGTACCCTTAGTCCGGCAAATTCTGGAGGAATTCAAGATTAAAGGTATGGCGCATATTACCGGGGGCGGCCTTTTGGAGAACCCGCCGCGGATTCTGCCGGCGGATTGCCATATCGAAATCGAGCAAGGCTCCTGGCCCGAGTTGCCGGTTTTTAGGTTATTGGCTGAAGGCGGACCGGTGGAAAAGCAAGAGATGTTCAGAACCTTTAACATGGGTATTGGCTTTACTTTAATCCTGGCGGCTGAAGAAGGGGAACGGCTTTTGCAACGCCTAGGCGAACTGGGGGAAAAGGCCTATCGAATTGGCTCGGTTGTAGCCGGCGGACCCGGGGTCACCATAAGGGGGCCGAATAAATGAAGAAACTGCGGTTCGCGGTGCTGGCTTCCGGCCGCGGCTCTAATTTGCAGGCGATTTTGGATGCCTGCAAGGCCGGAACGATACATGGCGAAGTGGTGGTCGTGCTGAGTGACCATAAGGATGCCTTCGCGTTAGAACGAGCCCGGCGGGCGAACATTCCCGCTTTTTGGGTGAATCCTGCGGATTTTTCCGATAAGGCTCAATTTGAAGAAGGACTTTTGCGGATTATAGCCGAATTTAATGTTGACTATATAATTTTGGCCGGCTTTATGCGCATCTTTTCGCCAACCTTTATTCATGGCGCCCAGGTACCCATATTAAATATCCATCCCTCCTTATTGCCGGCTTTCGCCGGGCTTCATGCCCAGCGGCAGGCGGTGGAATACGGGGTGCGTTACAGCGGGTGCACCGTGCATTTTCTGGATGAGGGAGTGGATACGGGGCCGATTATCATGCAGGCCGTGGTCCCTGTTTATCAGGATGATACGGAAGATTCCCTTGCCGAGCGGATTCTTCGGGAGGAACACCGGATTTATCCGAAGGTGCTGCAACTTCTTGCGGAAGGGAGAGTATCTTGCCAGGGTAGAAAGGTAATAATTGCAGGGGAGGAAGAAAGACAGTGAGCAAATACGCCTTGATTAGTGTTTCGGATAAGACGGGTTTGGTCAATTTTGCCCAGGGATTGCAGGAGTTAGGTTATAGCATCATTTCTACCGGAGGAACGGCGAAGGTGTTGCAGGAAGCGGGGATCAAGGTTACGCCGGTGGCGGACCTGACCGGATTTCCGGAGATTCTGGATGGCCGGGTGAAGACCCTGCACCCTTTCATCCATGCAGGCATTTTGGCCCGGAACACCGAGGAACACTTGAAGCAACTGAGCGAATTGGGAATCAAGCCGCTTGATTTAGTGGTGGTCAATCTTTATCCTTTCCGGGAGACAATTGCCAAGGAGGGTGTGACCCTGGAAGAAGCCATTGAGAATATCGATATCGGTGGGCCGGCGATGGTGCGGGCAGCGGCCAAAAACTACGAACGGGTTACGGTGGTGGTCAATCCGGAGCGTTATACGGAAGTCTTGGGGCAATTGACCCATGATGGTGCCGTTAATCTCACGACCAGACAAAAGCTGGCCATGGAAGCCTTTACCCATACCGCCTCCTATGACCAGGCGATCAGCCTTTATTTAGACCGCACCTTGAGCGGGAAGGAATTCCCGGAACATTGGTTTATGGAAGGAAAAAAAATCCAAAAGCTGCGTTACGGGGAGAATCCCCACCAGCGGGCGGCTTTTTACGGATATCCGGGCAACCGGGAAGGGACTTTGGCCGGAGCCGAACAACTCCAGGGCAAGGAGCTTTCCTATAACAACCTGGTGGATTTGGAATCGGCGTGGAATATTGCCATCGAATTCGCCCAACCGGCCGCGGCGATTATCAAACATACGAATCCGTGCGGCGTTTCCATTGGGAAGGCTTTGCAGGAGGCTTACGTGCGGGCGTATAATTCCGATCCCGTTTCGGCTTTTGGCGGTATTGTGGGGTTAAACCGGGAGGTTGACCAGGTGACGGCCGAGGAACTGAGCAAAACCTTTTTGGAAGCGATTATTGCCCCTTCCTTTACGGAGACCGCCCTGGAGATCCTCGGGAAGAAAACGAACCTCCGCTTGATTAAAATGGGCAAGAAAAAGCCCGCACGCAAAGAATACTGGATTGAACCGGTTAGTGGGGGTTTTTTGGTGCAGGAAAGAGATGAGTTGAAAGTATCGGCGGATACCCTGCGGATAGTGACCAGAAAAGAACCGACTCCGGAGCAAATGGAAGAATTGCTTTATGCCTGGCAAATTGTGAAACATGTGAAATCCAATGCCATTGTGATTACGAAGAACAAGCAAATCTTAGGAGTTGGGGCGGGACAGATGAACCGGGTCGGCGCGGCCAAAATCGCTTTAGACCAGGCGAAGGAGCAGGTGCGCGGCGCGGTGCTGGCTTCCGACGCCTTCTTCCCTTTTTCCGATACGGTAGAGCTGGCGGCAAGCCGGGGGATTGCCGCGATTATCCAGCCGGGCGGTTCCATTCGTGATGAGGATGTCATTACCCGGGCCAATGAATACGGGATCGCCATGGTCTTTACGGGGGTACGGCATTTTAAACACTAAACACTGCTCATCATTAATGAAGGATGAAGTGGCCGTTATCCGGTGGGGCGTGATATTTCCGTATTAGGGTAGGAAAGATACAAAAAGGCGAGAAAGATTCAAGAAAACAGGGGGAAAATCTGGTGGAAAGGTTAAAAGTGCTTGTGGTTGGCGGCGGAGGCCGTGAACATACGTTAGTCTGGAAAATCGCCCAAAGTCCTTTGGTGGAGAAGATTTACTGCGCGCCGGGGAATGCCGGGATCGCCTCCCTGGCCGAATGTGTAGCCTTGGCGGCCGAAAATTTAAACGGGATTGTGTCTTTCTGTCGGCAGGAAAAAATCAACCTGGTGGTGATTGGTCCGGAACTGCCCTTAACGCTGGGCTTGGTGGATAAACTTGAGGAAGCCGGGATCAAGGCTTTCGGGCCGAGCCGGCTGGCTGCGGAAATTGAAGGAAGCAAGGCCTTTGCCAAGGATTTAATGGCTCGTTACGGGATTCCGACGGCTCGCTACGGGGTTTTCGAGGAGGTGGAAGCCGCCTGTGCCTTTGCCCGGCAACTGCCCGGGCCATGGGTGGTGAAGGCGGATGGCCTGGCCGCCGGAAAAGGCGTGTTGATTTGCTCCAGCCTGGAGGAAACTGAGGCGCAGATTAAGAGTGTACTGGTGGATAAAGCTTTTGGCTCCGCCGGAGAAAAAGTCCTGATTGAGGAGTTTTTAGACGGCGAAGAACTTAGCCTGATGGCTTTTTGTGACGGTAAAACCGTGGTGCCCTTAGTCTCCGCCCAGGATCATAAGCGCGTTTATTCCGGGGACCGGGGGCCGAACACCGGCGGCATGGGAGCTTATTCGCCCGCTCCGGTAGCTACTCCGCAGTTGTGCGCGGAGATTGAGGAGACCGTTTTGAAGCCCACGGTTCGGGCGATGGCCCAGGAAGGGCGTCCTTTTAAAGGCATTCTCTATGCCGGTTTGATGATTACGAAAGACGGACCGCGGGTGTTGGAGTATAACGCCCGTTTTGGCGATCCGGAGACCCAGGTGGTTTTGCCGCGCTTAAAAACAGACCTGGTCAGGATTATGCTGGCGGTTGGTGAGGAAAAGCTGGAGAACATGGAGATAGAATGGAAAGATGAAGCCTGCGTAAGTGTGGTCATGGCTTCCGGCGGCTACCCCGGTCATTATAAAAAGGGCTTTCCCATTCAAGGTTTAGAGGATCTGCCGGGGGATTTGCTGGTATTTCACAGCGGAACCGCTTTCCAGGATGGGCAGATTGTTACCGCCGGAGGAAGGGTCTTGGCGGTTACGGCGTTGGGTAAAACTCTGCGCCAGGCGGTGGACCTTGCCTACAGTGGCGTGAAACAGATTTCTTTTGCGGGTGTCCATTATCGAGATGATATTGCGTATCGTGCCTTTAACCGGTAATGATCGCTGTTTAAAGAGGGCAACTCTGGAAAGAACGCGGGGCGCGCAAACGGCAAATCATGGATAAGGAGAACCTGAGCATAAAGAGGGGAGCAAAGCCTTATGCCAGAGAAAAAGGAGAAGTTTTCCAACATTCTGATTCGTTATCAATTATTCTTCTGTCTTTTGGCGGCAGCGCTTGCGGTCGCCGTGGCTACTGTTGCGACTTACCGCCAGTATAAAAGTGCTTACATGAACATTTTAGCCGAGATTAGGGACCAGCAAACGAAGTTGATGGAAGAATGGTTTAACGAGCGAGTGGAAGAGATTGCCCAGCTTTCGCAAAGCGTTGCGGTCAAAGAAAATAATTTTGAGCAGGTGAAAAACCTCTTTGCGGAATGTTTAAGCCATACTTCAACCTGTTTTGAAGACCTGGCTTTTGCCGACCGAAAAGGGAACGTTTTAGTTGCCGGGGCGTTGGAACAGCCGGAGGTTAATATTGCCGATCGGGAGTATTACAACTTAGCCCTGGAAGGGGAAAGCAATGTCAGCGAAATCTTGATTAGTAAACTAAACGGCAAATTTACGCTTGTGGTCTCCAGCCCGGTTGTTTCTGAGGAGGGCGAGATTAGCGGACTGGTGATCGGCACGGTAAACATCGAAAAATTAGAGCAAATGCTTTCTTTTTGGAATATTGGACAAACCGGTAGTCTTTATCTGCTGGATAGAAACGGGATCATGATTACCGATCCTTATACGACCCTTTGGCCCGTAGCCCACGGCACAGTCGATAAAACCGGCAAATACCGTTTTCAGTTGGACAGTGGGGCAATCCGGGAGCTTAAACTGGGTGAAAGCGGGTATGGAGATTACGACAGTTTTCAAGGCAATCGGGTGCTGGGAGCCTACCGGCAAATGGATAACTTCGCCTGGAGTATAGCGGTGGAAGTTGATAAAGCGGAAGTTGTGCAGCCTTTCCGGCAGAAGTTGTTGTTGAGTTTGCTTGTCATAGCGGGTATTTTTGCTTTGATGCTCTATCCTTTGCTCAAGTTCTATAGCCGCAAGCTCATGCTGCCTTTTGAACAAACCACGGCGCAAATTGCCCAGTATGCGGAAAATGCGGAGCAGGAAGGCGTTGTTTACCAAAAGGCGGAGGGAAGTCCCGGTTATCAGTACCAGGAAATTGCAGTTTTGAACCGTGCCTTGCAGAAACTGAGTGAGAAGATGAACGAACTGAATAACATGATGCGGGTACAGGCGCTGTATGATCCTTTGACCGGTCTGGCGAACCGGCGGCATTTCTTTGCCCGGGGTCAGGAAATAATTGAATTGGTGCGGCGCAAAGGTAGTTATTGTTCCTTAATCTATTTCGATATCGATGGATTCAAAAAGATTAATGACCGCTATGGGAACAATATCGGGGACCAGGTATTAATCTACATTGCCGAAGTATTAGGCAGGATTGCCCGCATCAGTGATGTGGCGGGAAGATTGGGCGGCGAAGAATTTGCGGTCATTTTGCCGGAAACCGATGAAAAGGGCGCCATGCAATTTGCGAGCCGCTTTAAAAAATATGTGGAGGAAATTCCGGTGGAGGCCGAGTACCAAAGCTTCTACATTACGATTAGCATTGGGGTGGCGACGGTGAAGCCTGACGGGAAGGAAAGGGAAAGCAGTACCAAGATGATGGAGGAACTGATTAACCAATCGGAAAAAGCCATGCTGAAAGCGAAAGAAAAAGGCGGAAACAGAGTTGAGCTGTTTAGCGTATGATATAGCGTACGATTTGGTATACCAAAAACTAACTCCGCATAATTCTTGCCGGAGTTAGTTTCCTGGTGTACAATGAGGATGTCCGGAGAGTGAGAATTTTGTTTACTAATGTCTAATGCAAAGGTCCGGGAGGTGATGCCGTAGAAAAGGAGCAGGAAAGTGACGTTACAAAACGAAAGATTTTTAGAAGAAGCGCCTGAACCGCGCTGGGACGGATTGATGCGTGGTTGACGAGGAGAGGGTTTATCGAAGGTCGGCGGGTGCCCTCCGGTGTAGTACCACCGTGAAAGATATCAAAAACCCGGAAGTAATTCCGGGGACAAAGGATATCGGGTACAAAGGGTTTTCTTGTGCCTAAATGAAGGCACAAAGGGCGCAAGGAAAAAGAGGATGTTTGGTGCATGACTATTTTGAATAATCAGTAAGGTAACATGAAACCGTGGAAGCAATCCGGGCATTCAATACTACAAAAAATTTTGGCAGAGTTCTTGTACCTGCTTAAGGGAGGCAGAACAGATTATGTGTGGAATAGTTGGCTACATAGGAACGAAAGAGGCCACTCCGCTTTTAGTGGACGGATTAAAAAAATTGGAATACAGAGGGTATGATTCGGCCGGCGTAGCCGTGCTGGAACAAATGCAGCGCCGGATCAGTGTCGTGAAAACAGTAGGAAAAATCACTAATTTGGAACACAAGCTGGCCGAGTGTATGCCGAAGGGTTGTGTGGGGATTGGCCATACGCGGTGGGCAACCCATGGGCGCCCCAGTGATGTTAATTCCCACCCCCACCAAGGTTGCTCCGCGGATTTTGCCGTGGTGCATAATGGGATTATCGAAAATTATCTGGAATTGAAAGAGTGGTTGGTGAAAGAGAGAGGGCACGAGTTCATGTCGGAGACGGATACGGAAGTTTTTGCCCACCTGTTGGAGGAATTTTACGAAGGTGATATTGTTAACGCTCTGCGTAAGACCTTGAGCAAAGTGCATGGGTCTTATGCGGTAGGTGTAGTAGCGGTGCAGGAGCCTGATAAATTGGTGGCCGCCCGGAAAGACAGCCCCTTAATTGTGGGGCTGGGGGAAGGGGAGAACTTTATCGCCTCGGATATTCCGGCTCTTTTGAATCACACCCGTGATGTTTGGTTCGTGGAAGACGGAGAAGTCGTTGTTTTAACGAAGGAAGGTGCGGCTATTCTCGATAAGCATGATCATGAGGTCAACCGTGGGGTTTTCCATGTGGATTGGGATGCGGAAGCAGCGGAAAAGGGCGGATTTGAACATTTCATGCTGAAGGAAATCTTTGAACAGCCGGAAGCGTTCCAAAAAACCTTGAGCGGCCGGATCCAGGAGGGCAAGGTCAGGCTGGATGAGCTGAATTTCACCACAGAAGATGTGGAACGGTGGGAGAAAGTCTTTATTGTGGCTTGTGGCACGGCTTATCATTCCGGCTTGATCGGTAAACCGTTAATTGAGGAATTCCTGCATATCCCGGTGGAAGTGGATATTGCTTCGGAGTTTCGTTACCGGAATCCTTTGCTGAACGAACGGACGCTGGCGGTATTTGTCAGTCAGTCGGGGGAAACCGCCGATACCTTGGCCGCGCTGCGTGAAGCCAAAGCCAAGGGCGCTACGACCCTGGCCATTACCAATGTGGTCGGAAGCAGTATCGCCAGGGAAGCCGATTATACTCTTTTCCTCTGGGCTGGGCCGGAGATCGCGGTGGCTTCTACCAAGGCTTATACCGCGATGTTGATTGCCCAGTATTTGTTGAGTGTTTATTTGGGACAGGTGAAAGAAACGATTCCGGAGGATAAAGCCCGTGCTATTCTGGAAGCCTTGCGACAATTACCTGAAAAAGCGAAGCAATTGTTAGCCCAAAAAGAACTTTACCAACAATTGGCCCGGGACATTCGTGATGCCCAAAGCATTTTCTTCATCGGGCGGGGTTATGATTACAATCTGGCGATGGAAGGCGCTTTAAAGCTGAAGGAAATCTCCTATATTCATGCGGAAGCATATGCCGCCGGGGAACTGAAACACGGCACCTTAGCTTTGATTACGAAGGAAACGCCGGTGATTGCCCTGGCCTTGCAGAAGAACACCTATGAGAAGACGCTGAGCAATATTATGGAAGTAACCGCACGGGATGCGATGGTGATTGGACTGGCGGAAGAAGGCGATACGGAAATTGCCAAATGGGTCAGTCAAGCCATTTATATTCCTAAGATTGAAGACATTGTCAGTCCGGTGCTGGCGGTTATTCCCTTGCAACTGTTGGCCTATTATACTGCCGTAGAAAGAGGCTGCAATGTTGACCAGCCCCGCAATTTAGCTAAGTCGGTGACCGTGGAGTAGAACAAATAAATGTATAAGCAAAACCCCGCAGTAAATGCAAGGGAAAATTACATTTGCTGCGGGTTTTTTATTTTGATAAGGTATAGAGAAAGGTAAAAAATTTGGTTGTAAGAGGGGTTAATGAAAGTGGTTTTATGGGGAATTTTCATAAGTGCGTTTATAATAGGCTTTTCGGGAGCGATGATGCCTGGACCGCTGCTTGGAGTGACCATTGACGGCAGTTTTAAAAAGGGATGGACGGCAGGCCCTTGGATCGTCTTAGGGCATGGAATTCTGGAATTAGTCTTAATTATCATCATGACCTTTGGGCTGAGCAGCTTTTTCTCCAATCCCACAGTGGCAGGATTGATCGGGTTATGCGGCGGCGCTTTTCTTGCCTGGATGGGTTATGGCATGATTAAAGCCGGAGTTAAGAAGACCGTTTCTTTGGAGAAGCAAAAAGCAGGGAACAGCGCCGGAATGAGGAATCTTGTCTTAGCGGGAGCGCTTGTAAGCGCTACCAATCCGTACTTTATTCTCTGGTGGGCGTCAACGGGAATGGAACAAATACGCCAGGCATATACTTTAGGGTTGATTGGCATTATATTCTTTTTTTCAGGCCACATTCTATCGGATTTTGTATGGTACACGGCAATATCCTCGGCTTTTTCCCGAGGAAAGAAACTAATCAGTGATCCCGTATATCATTGGATTATCATCTTGTTAGGCATATTTATTGTAGCGTTTTCAATTTATTTTATAGGCAGTGGCTGGAAGATGATCAAGGGATAAGGGCTCGTTGATAGTGTCAAGACACTGTAGGAGATTTAAGAAGAACCCCTTCCTAGATAAGAACAAGTAATACCCTTATGTCTTAGGCCAAAGACAAACTTTTCAAAGCTTGCCAAAGAAAACTTTTTGATCCCTGTAGTATTGGAATATTATTAAGCACTTCTCGAGCCTCT
>Ga0116180_1000091_pt1 | contig 81272 bp, 148 predicted proteins | sample AD_UKC073_MetaG_FD_89804 | JGI IMG/M metagenome (GOLD analysis project Ga0116180, IMG submission 89804) | Active sludge microbial communities of municipal wastewater-treating anaerobic digesters from USA - AD_UKC073_MetaG | ecosystem: Engineered > Bioreactor > Anaerobic > Digestate | place: USA... | reverse complement strand
TGAATGGAAAAATGGGAATAAAATTTGGCTTAAAGACGACAAATATCACCGAGAAGATGGACCAGCGATTGTTTGGAATAATGGAACTATACAATGGTGGCTTAACAATAAAATTGTTTGGAGTTCAGAAAATGATAGTCTTGATTTGACAATTTGTATAATCCTTTCAAAAGATCCTCATCATGAGTATCCAACCATTCAGATTTGGAAATATCTTAATAAATATGGAATTCAAGAACAGATAGTAATTCCTGGAATGGAAGAACAGATTACTTATTAGCGGGAAAGAAAATTAAGCGAGCCGTTGACAGGGTGCGGCGAACGCCTTATAGTTAAGGTGATTCGACAACTCCAACTTTAGTAGAGGGATATGATGGAAGCTAAAGAAATAAACGAGAGAATTGAATTTTCAAAAGAAACCTCAAAAGAGGATCTTTCGAATTTGAAAAGAGTTCAAGAACTTCTTTTGAGAGTTAATGTTTCTCTTGATTTAAAGGAAATTTTTTATGTATTGGAAATGAATAGGTTGGCGGCTGATATTGAGTTGGATGAAAGCCTATTGCCTTCAACAGCATCAGTATTCAAAATTAATCATTCACAAAAAGACGAACCATGACTTCATAGCTTAGAGGGAAATCTCACAAGTAAAGCGTCTCTCACCATTTTGAGATTGTATCAACAATAAATGTCCAGAGAAGAACCAAGTGCGAACCTTGGTGAAGTCACTAAAAATTTAAAATTCCGCTATTGGCGGGCGTTTCGCGGGGTGTGAGTTTCTTGGCTCTAAGAACCAAGAATTCCAAAGAAAGGAAAGAAAGTGCAATGCCAGAAGAAACAAAAAATCAATGGATTGAATACACCAAGGGTCACTGGACACGAGATTTTCCAAAAAACCCAGGATCGTATTCCGTCACGAGTGCTGGATTTGACCATGAAGATCCAGGGCACAAAGTCATACATGTTGTAAAACTTCCAAATGGTGAACTTGAATCATTCCCAAAGTGGGGTGGTTGGTGGTGGAGTGTTCCAATTCCATCATTGCCTTCTGTTGAGGAATGTTTGAAATCACAACAAAAGACCTGAAACATTAGGAAACGTGGCCGAGTGGTTTAAGGCGCTTGTCTAGAAAACAAGAGAAGGGAAACCTTCCACAAGTTCGAATCTTGTCGTTTCCGCAAAAGAGAAATAATATATGAAGACACTATATGGAAAACGTGTTGTTGAAACAGACGAATTCAATCAAATTGATAGACTAGATTTTTCCGTTTGGGCTTTAGAAAATGATTTTTCTGGCTACATTTTTGATATTGACGATTATGAAAGATCAATTCATCATTATGATAATGGCATTAATTTAAACAATGATTCTTGATCTTCAGTATATAGTGGTGGAGAATTTTTTTGGTTAAACCAAATTAATGGTAACTTTGTTAAATTTTCTTATGGAACAAGAACTTTATACAATAGTATTTTTTTTGAAAAAATTAATGGTTGGCATTATTTTAATGACCCGAGGATCGGGGTAAAATTTGATGATTATAATTCAAAGTTTAGTGAATCTTTACCAAAATATGTTTCTAAATCTGAATTTAGAAAGAAAGTGTTTAGGGCTCAAGAATTCGAATTACTAAAATATCTTAATAAAGATGAAGTTATTATTATTCCAAATATGCCTAATATTCAAGAAATTATTAATTCTAAATTAACTTTTAATTCGATAGAAAAGGATATAAAAGAATAAAAATGGATAAAGATGCATTCGGAGACAGAATGAAACTCTTTGAGGGAATTGAGGCAATGAGAATTCTTATGCCGCAAGCCCCAATTTGTATTAGGTTGGACGGCAGGGGGTTTAGTAAATTTACAAAAGGAATGAATAGACCTTTTGATGAAAGAATGCAAAAAATGATGTTTGAAACCACAATGACATTGGTGGAGGAAACCAATGCGGTCGTGGGTTATACACAATCAGATGAAATATCCCTTGTTTTGTTGCCAAAAATAAAAGAAACGCCTTATTTTGGCGGCAGAATACAAAAAATATGTTCGTCGCTTTCAGCGATAGCCTCAGTTAAGTTTAATGAACTTGTTCGAGAACATTTCCCAGAAAAAACAAAAAAACATCCAACGTTTGATTGTAGAGTTTGGAATGTTCCCTCTTTGCAAGAGGCAGCTAATACAATTCTTTGGAGAGAAATGGATGCCTCGAAAAATTCAATTTCAATGGCTGCAAGTCATTATTTCTCTCATAAAGAGCTTCAGTCCCTAAACGGAAAACAAAAACAAGAAAAACTTTTTCAAGAAAAAGGGATAAATTGGAATGATTATCCAGATGGGTTTAAAAAAGGCTTCTTAATTCTCAAAGAAACAATATCTACTCCTTTCTCTACAGAAGAATTAAAACTTCTGCCTGAGAAACACGAGGCAAGAAAAAACCCTGATCTTGTTGTATCAAGAACTAGATATGTTAATAAAACACTTCCGAAATTAAGTTCCATAAAAAACTTAACAGAAGTATTGTTCGAAAACAAGGAGCCAGAAATTAGGGATTTATTGTTAAACAAACAATGAAAAATATAATCAGAGTAAATTCTTCAAAAGAAATACCAAAGTATTTTACAGGAATGGCCTTGGTAAGAAATTTTGTAAAAGAATGGTACAAAAAAGATCTTGTCACAGGGAAGATGGTCCAGCCAGATTTTTTTATGATGGAGATGAAGAATGGTGGTTGGATGGTGAATGGATTTGGGGTTTTTATGAAAGAGAGAAACTTGATTTAACCAACAAAATCATTATTTCAAAAGAATCCCACCCGAAATATTCAACAGCTCAGGTTTGGAAATGGCTTGATGAAAATGGAGTTAAAGAACAAATTGTAATTCCTGGGATGGAGGAATTCATACTAGAATGAATACAATAAAAGCGGAAGACTGGGATGGGATTGTAGAATCTTACACGGGGATTATTGAGTGGGAAGATGGGGAAAGACATTGGTTTAAAAATGGCAAGCGACACCGAGAAGACGGTCCTGCTATTATTGGTTATAATGGATACAAAGAATATCGTTTAGATGGGATATTCATTTGTTCAAGCTTTAGTAACTTTGATTTAACAAACTGTGTAATGGTTTCAAAAGAGCCTCACCCTGAGTATTCAACAGTTCAAGTTTGGAAATATCTTGATAAGAATGGAATCCAAGAACAAATTGTGATTCCTGGAATGGAAGTCTTTAACTAAATGATGCAAAAGCTAGTAGAATCTATAAAATTTATTATAGCGATGGTTGCCGCGTCCATCGGGATTGGCGGCTATATAGCAATCGTGTTAATCCTCAACGGGATAATATCCCCAGCGGTAAAACTTTTTCGATTCATTTCATTTAAGTTTAAATTTTCAAAGCATCACGATTGACACCGTTAGGGGCTTTTCTAAAAACCTCCGTTAGCATCGTGCTCGGTACCCAACAGGTTTAACCCACGGCCGTTGTAGGGCTTTATAGCGGTGGTTAGGCTGTGTACGTTGGGCATCGCAGAGTGGGCGCTTTTCATAAACTTCTTTCGCCGCAACAGATAACGGAGAAAGGATAAAATGAAAAAGTCAACTAGCCAAAAAATCCATGCGGTAAAAAGACATAAAGAGAGATATGGATTTTCAATTTCTGAAAGTGATTACAATGCCATTGTTAATCTCGTAAAACTAGGAAACAGCAAATTTCTTTTTTCTCAATCCAACCGAACTTCATTTAGAACTGTTAGTTTTAATTCCAAACAATATTTTATTGTTTATGATAAAATTAGAAAAACCATTGTTACCTTCCTAACAGAAGAGATGGTTAAAGAAACTCAAAAGAAATATTTGGTTCTTGGAAGAGGAAAAAAAGTGATTACCCCAAACCAAGAAATCTCCAAAATTGTTTGTTGGGACCAGAACAAAAAGATTGCGACAACAGAGACTCTTTTAACGAAAAAAATTGAACATTACAGGTTTAACGAGTTAAAGCCATATCTTGAACAAGAAGAAAAAGAAGTTTCAAAAGAAATACCTTTTCAACCTTCTTCTTTTGAAGAAGGTGACAAAATTAACACTCCATACGGAGAAGGATTCATCATAACAAAAAACACCAAACGACCAAGATATTTGGTTAAAACCGTTAGCAGAGGCGCTTTGTGGGTAAATGCATCCAAAATAGAAAGAATAGTTGAGGAAAATCACAATGGTAGAATATATTGATATTGGAAACAATAAAATTGGATTATCAATTCAAGAAAAAGCAATTTGGGCAATTATACCTGGTAGAAATTATGAGGGTAAAGAAGAACAACAAGAAAAAATTATAAAAAGAAGTGATGTGGCTCTTGTTGAACTTACAAAACAAAATTCACGTAAACAGAATCTTTTTCTTGAGAGAGAAACTAACCCTGAATGGTTAAAAAACAATCCAGAACCAAAAGTAGAAGATATATCAAAATATAAGTTTTTGTTTTATATAATTTCGAGTTTAAATGCACTGTTGTTTTTAATTCTTCCTTTTTTTGGTGGATTTGGAAAAACATTTTTTATTTTCTTTGTTTGTTCGATTGCTTATTGTTGTTTTTATGCTTTTCGTTATAAAGAATATAAGAATCAAGATCTTAAGAACAGTTTGTGGTACGCCGCCAAACATGACAATTTTTTGTATACTGAAACCAAAGTTGCTATAACACCACCAATACCACCACAAATATTGTTGATTTTGAGGTCAAACACAGGAACAGAGTTGTTAACTTACAAACTTATTTTTTCTACAGACGATGAAGCAGAAAAAGAAATGCAAATTCTTAGAAAAGAATTTGGAATGCAGGACTTGACAACGGTATCCTCGTGATGTACACTTGAGCAAGTCAAAATCAACATATTCACAATATATATTATTGACAGTTAATCAAAAAGCTCCTGACGGAAGAAGCTCTAATGAGCAACCGTTCACAGCAACAAACTCAATGGCTTAATTAAGCATAATGCTAGTTAAACAACCATTGAATGCTGAAAAGAGAAACAAGAAATCTCGAAAAAAAGGCTCGCACCTGAAACTTGAAAGCGAATTAAAAACCCGAAAGACGTAAAAATCTTTTCGGGTTTTTTCTTAAAAAGCTATTCCAATGTACGAAATACAAATAAACTTTAAAATATTGGTTTAAAACAAAAATAAAATTGAATGAATGTCTAATCACATAAGTTTAAATAAATGAGATCTATAAAGGTAAAATATAGAAAAGAAATTCCATTGAGATATACAGGAATTGTTAAAATTAAAGATGAAGGTAAATTTTGGTTTAAAAATGGTAAATGGCACCGAGAAGATGGACCAGCAAAAATTTGGAATAGTGGATATAAATCTTGGTATTTGGATGATAAAATAATTTGGGCCTCTAATTGGGCTAAATTTGATTTAAAATATAGAATAATTCTTTCAAAGGAACCGCATCCTGAATACCCAAATGCTCAGATTTGGAAATGGATTGATCAATATGGAGTTTGGGAACAAGTGATAATTCCTGGCATGAAGGAATTTATAATCGAATGAAAACCATAAAAATAAAATACTGGTCTGAGATCCCAGAAAATTACAATGGAATTGTTGAAGAGCCACAATATGGATATAAACACTGGGTAAAAGAAAAAAGGAGGATTCACAGAGAAGACGGACCTGCCAAATATTTGCAGAATAGTTATAAAGAATGGTGGCTAAATGGCAAATACATTTGGCATTCTAGTCGAAGTAAAATTGATTTAAAAAACAAAATAATTCTCTCAAAAGAAACTCACCCTGATTATCCAACAATTCAAGTTTGGAAATGGGTTGATGAATATGGAATTAAAGAACAAATTGTGATTCCTGGAATGGAGGAATGCATAATTGAATGAAAAAACGATAAAAGTAAAACATTCAAGTGAAATTCCAGAAGATTATACAGGAATTGTTGGATATGAAAATGGAAATAAATACTGGGTAAAAGAAAATAGGAAACTTCACAGAGAAGACGGACCAGCCGAAATTTGGCTGAATAATTATAAAGAATGGTGGCTAAATGGCAAATACATTTGGCATTCTGGTCGAAGTAAAATTTTTTTAAAAAACAAAATAATTCTCTCAAAAGAACAACATCCTGAATATCCAACAGTTCAAGTTTGGAAATGGCTTGACAAAAACAAAATTCAAGAGCAAATTATAGTCCCTGGAATGGAGGAATGCATAATCGAATGAGAGAGATAACAATATCTATGTTTGAGGATTTCCCTGAATACTTTACAGGGATAATAACTGTATATATTCCTGGGGGGCCTCATGAAGAAAATACTGATTATTACAAACTATATTTAAAAAATGGCAAATATCACCGAGAAGATGGACCCGCCAAAATTTGGAATGATGGATTTAAAGAATGGTGGCTAGACCATGTTTGTTATGGCGACAACAGAATATTAGTTGAATCTAATAATTTAATTATATTGGAAAGTAAAATTGGGGAGTATAATTTAATGTGGGATACAGTTTTGGATAAAAACTCAATAAAAAACATACCAAGAATCCCAGGATTAATTTTACAGTAAACATTACTCTGTAGGGCTTGACCGCGCAGCAAAACGTGGATATAAAGCGCAGTGCCCCGACACCGCGATTAGATGGTAAAGAGAAACCTTAAATGAAAGAAACTCCAAAGAAAAAAATAAGAGTAATCAAAACATTAAAAAACTATTATATTTATAAGCCGCCCAAGAATTTTACTGGCAAGGTAAAATTTATGGATTGGAAAAACTTTGGTAAAGAAGTAAAAGTTTTCAGATTTAAGGACGGCATCCTTATTCCAGAGCAAACTTCTAGAAAGAAAGTTCCCGCCAAAAAGATTCTTAAAAAGAATCGTGACGAAAAACCAAGATTTTCTGTCTGGGAAGTTCAATTTGTTATTCAAGAAAAAAACGAGTTTGGACAAAATATTGTTTCGACAGTTAACATTACTTCGTTTTCTAAACAGTTAGAAACTAAGGTAAGAGCGATGTTTGATAGTCTTCTTGAAGAAGATAAACAGTTTTCAATCTCCGTTTCAAAAGACGGCAAACAACAATTTGTCGCAAAAAAACATGGCAATGTTGTTTTAATTGACAAAACAACAACATTGTTTGTAACATGGCTACGGGAAATCTCCAAGTAAAACAAAAGGAAAATAAAAAAATGGCAAAGTTTGAAGTCCCAGTGAAACTCACTGTCGAAACAGTGATTGTAGTAGATGCCGATGACAAATCAGAGGCATTTGTTTCTGTATTTGAAATGAAAACAGAGAAGCTGTTAAAGAAAATTAAAGCAGATGATGTAGAAATTGATATTGATAAAAAGAAAATTAAACTTCTAGATGAAGACGAAGATGAAGAAATTGAAGGTGGAGAGTTAGACGAAGATGAGGAAGATCTAAGTTTCCTTAGTGGAGACGAAGAAGAAGAAGATGATGACTAACGTCTAAATCAAAGTCTGACTCTACAATTCGGAGCCTAAAACTCTTGGGTCTGCCGTTGACGGCTCGCGCGAGCGTGTCTATATGGGGTAGCACGCTCGCTGCTACACCGAAACCCAAAAAGGAAAACAAGACAATGAAATCCAATAAGATCGCCCTGGTTATCGCTTCAGCAATTCTTGCTTCGGCTTGTTCAGAAGGAATGGTTCTGGGGGAAGAAGATTCTTCTCTTATGGGAGATTCTGCGCAGGTCGCAGATTCATCCCCAAGAGATTCATCCCCCGCTGAAACAGATGCGTCGTCATCCTCTGATGGTCAAATGACACAAGAAGAAGATGTTGTTTTTGAAGATTCATCGGCTGATTCTGGATCTGATGCTGCTGATGTTTCTCCAAGAATGGAAAATGTCATTTATCGTTCTGGAGAATCTACGCTCAGGTTTTCCGTTTCTGACGTTACTGGAGTGGCATGTTATTTTACACTGGATGTGTGCCCGACAAATAACCAGTGCTCAGAACAATATTTCTTTCAGTATTGCCCCAGCCAAATGAATGTCGAAATTTTTTCTGGAATGGGAACTTCATTTGTGAGACTTACTCTTAACAGTTCACAATTTCATTGTGAAATGAATTATTCTCAGCCTAGGAGTTGTGTTAATGATACGGGAACGCCAGGAGTTTATTCTGGTTCAATTTCTATTAATGCTGATCTTTCAATGTTGCGCAGAGGAGTTGATTTGGACGGCGGAACAATGCATAATATTAAGATCAACTTCCGAGCCATGAACATGGGTATGAGTAATTTCACTCAAGTTGTTCGACCTGTTAGATTTGAAATGTAATAGAGGGTTTTCATCGTAAATGACAAAACAAATAAAACTAAACCTAAAAGAACCTGTAAAAGTTTACTGGAATTTGACTTCTAAAGTGTGGAGTGTGGTTCAAAACAAAAAAGTTGTTTATCATGCGAAAAACATAGTGTTAAAGAATGTAACATTTAAAGTTTCCGAAGCAGGCAGGCAAAGAGTTATCCTTCAAAAAAGGAAAAACGTTCATGCTTTTGCCTGCGGTCGTATTTGTAAAATTGATTCAGTTAAACCATTAATTTTCAAAAAAGAAGTCGTTTATAATCCATATAAAAGAATGTATTTTTACGAAAAACTTTCTGGTAAATCTTTGTATGAAAAAGATGTTATTGGTATGGTATCATTAACAAATGATGGTAAAGTTTACATGAGAAAAGGTGGCATTGAAAATAAAAAATGATATCAAAAAAAGTAAGAGAAGAACTTAATATTGAAAAAGAAAAGCTTAAAATTCTTTTTCATGAGAGAGATGTGGCAGCAGCTTCAAAAGAAGTAATGATTTCACTCTTTAGGTTAAGAAAATTAGATAAAGCGGGAACAAGTGAGCTTGCCCCCGCAATAAAGATTGTGGAAGAAAAATTCCCAGAAAAAGATCATGTTGTTCTTGCGGGTTTTCTTTCTTTGATAGAATCAAAACAAAAAGCTTTTATTGAAGCTGAAAAAGAATATAAACTTCTTTATATAAAAAGTTTCTTAGAAACAGCAATGTCTTTTCGAGAGTTGTTGAAAAAACATAATATTGATGAGGACCAAGGTGAATTTCTTGTAAACTCTTGGTATAATGGGAATATTAATATAGGAGTTGTTGCTGACATGGCCTGTTTGGTTTCCATTACACAAACTTCTTTCAAGGAAAAGATTAATTGTGATAACTTTAAAATACTTTTTACAAGTAGAGTGGATGTACACGCGAAAAATATTCAAGAATTGAAAAAACATGTTGGAAACAATATATTAGACTTTAAGGTTTTGACTAAATCAATTCATCATGATTTTTTATATGTGGTAATTTTTGATTTATCAACGAAAACAAAAATAACTTTAAATCTTAAGAAGGCGACAAACCAAAAATGAAAATCAAAGTGAGAAATAAAGAGGAGTTTTTAAAGTATAAAGAATTAAAAGAAAAAGAAAAAGCGTTGAATTTAGATTTGTCGTTTATTAATCATTCTAAAGAGTTCTTGAAAAAAGAAAATATTTCTATTCTCGGTAAAGGTGAATTAAAACTTACAAAAGAATTTCTAGAAGGCATTGTAAACAATGAAGAGTTTATTTCTTTACAAAAAGAAATTTTAAAAAAAGAAATTGAGATTTCAAAAATTAATTTAATAAAATCTTATATTAAAGCACGAATCGCGAATGCTTTAACATTAGAAAAAACAATTAACATGCTTCCTAATACTTGGCTGAATCAAACTTCAATTGAAGAAGAAAACTGGCCATTTTATTTTAAAATTTTAAAATCTGGGAATATTCGTATTGATAGTTTAAAACTAATTTATGATTTGGAAGATTCCAAAGAATGGTTTAAACATGAGAAATCTCTTCATTTAAATTCTTCTTCTTCTCTTTCAAAAATAATTGAAGACCTCCCAAAAGAAATTTTGAAGGCAAAAGTATTATATCACCAAGAGTATTCTGGTCGTACTGATTACGTTGTTTGCTATTCAGAACAAAATAATAATATCTCGATTTTTTCTTAAGGAAAACCAACATATGATAAAAAGAACAATGATTACAAAGTTCAATTCATCTTTTGAAGATGTTGTTGATGCATTCTCAAACAAAGAGAAGCTTTCTGAAATGAAATTTGAAAAATTCAAGTTTCTCAACATTATTGAGACTTCTACCAATCAAAAAGTTAAGACCTTTAAAAGAAAATTTATCTTAGATAAGGAAAAATTAAATATTCCTGATTGGATTGCGGGAAAAATAAAGCCAGAATATTTGGAATGGGAAGAATTTGTAGCCTATGACACGGAATTAAAAACAGGGATATTTTCAATAACTCCAAATATTCCTTTAGAATATTCTCAAAAATTTCTTTGTCATGGTGAATTTAGTTTTAATTTAAATTCAAACAAAACAACAGAAAGAATGGTAAGCCTTTCAATTGATGTTAAAGCACCTTTTTTAATCAAGGGTTTGATTGAAACTGAAATGATGAATCAAATTTGGTTATTATTACATCATGAAAAAGAAGTAATTAACGATTTCTTTGCATCTAATTAAGGTTGGAAAAGCTCCGAACTGGATTCGGGGCTTTGTGTTTTTGAATCTTAAAATAAGAAAGGAAAATAAAATGGCTTATCACAAATGGAAAGATATAAAGAGAAAATTTTTTTATTTTGATTTTGGACCAGAAAAAGGTTCAGTTAGAATTGTATTGAAGAATAAAGTTGATTCAGTAAAGTCTTTAAGAGAAAAACTTCATGAAATTGATTCCAAGGTAAATTGGAGTGTTTTTAAAGAAAATTTGGTTCCAATCAAAAAGAAGTGAAACCCTCGAACGAAGAAAAGAGTTCGTAAATGGAAATCATAAAAGAATGCCAAATACCTGCAAATTTTACTGGTATTTACGAGGATCGTCACGGCCAGAAGTATTGGTATAAAAATGGCAAATGGCATCGAGAAGATGGGCCAGCAATAACTCATAAAAATGGGGATGAAATTTTTTATATAAATGGCTTCTTGATTTATGCGTCATATTATGGACCCTTTGATTTGGAAAATTGCATAATTCTCTCAAAAGAGCAACATCCTGAATATCCAACTTGTCAACTATTGAAATATGTTAATGAACATGGAATTAAAGAACAAATTATAATTCCTGGCATGGAAAAATGGTTTATGGAATGAAGACTGTAGAAGTACAGACTCGTAATGATATTCCAAAAGATTATACAGGCATTGCAGAAATTAAATTAACCTCAACGATAATGTGGTATAAAAATGGTAAATTACACCGAGAGGATGGACCAGCAAGAATTTGGAAAAAAAGTAGAGAAGAAAAGGAATGGTGGATAAAAGGACAATATATTTGGTGGTCTTTGTGGGATAATTTAGATTTAAAATCTTCAATTATTCTTTCAAAAAGCCCACATCCTGAATACCCAACTGTCCAGGTTTGGAAATATATCGATAAAAATGGAATTCAAGAGCAAATCGTAATTCCTGGAATGGAAGAACATATAAACGAATGAATATCATAAAAGCGAAAAAATGGACTGATATTCCAGACAATTATACGGGAATCGCTGAGTCAGAATATGGATATAAAATTTGGCTCAAAAACGGCAAACTACACAGAGAAGATGGACCAGCTGAAATATGGAAAAAAGATAAAAAGCAATTTGAAAGTTGGCATTTAAACGCGCGGTTCATATGGACTACTTCTTGGGGTGAATGTAATTTAAAAAACAGCATCATTCTTTCAAAAGAACAACACCCGAACTATCCAACAGTTCAGATTTGGAAATGGATTGGTTGGAATGGAGTGCGTGAACAAATAATGATTCCTGGGATGGAATCATTATTTCTAGAATAAAAAGGCAGAAGAGGAAAAAGAAAATGACATTCCCAACAAAACAAACAACACTAGCGGCTAGTAATCCAAACAAGGAAACAATTTCTCCTTCGCTTAAATTAAAACTAGAGGAAGTTAAGAATGAAAGTGAATTAATACAGCTTATTGTGCTTGTTGAAGCTGGAAAGCGGAATTCCGCGATCGAATTTTTCGCGGCAAATTACATAAAAGTTATAACGGAAGTGACACCTGTTTTTATGATTGAGGCGACAAAAGAGATGGTTTTACTGATTCAAAAAGAATCATTTATAAAATTAATGGATATGCCTTCAACATATAAATTAATGAAAGGAATCAAGTAATGAAATACAATTTCCCAGCGGAAAGTGATTTTGATTTAGATCAGTTGTTTCTAACGACAGAAAGATTTAAAGAATATTCTTATTCTCCTTATTCCAAGTTTAGGGTTGCCTGTTCTATTATTGCTACCCTACAGACAAAAGAAAAAATTCTTGTAATGGGTGCAAATGTAGAAAATGCATCTTATGGACTAACGATATGTGCAGAAAGAGTTGCGTTAGTTGAATTAAACCAATACAAACCTGAAAAAATCGACTTAATTGTCCTCGCCGCGGACGGCGACGGGGACACTTACCCGTGCGGGGCGTGTAGACAGTTTATTTCAGAATTCGCCGCGGGCACAACTCCTGTCTACGTCGGCGCGAACGGCAAACGAAACAGCAAACCTCAGTTTGTTAATGATTTATTGCCAAATGGTTTCAATCTAAAAAAACATTAGGATAAATAAATGACAGCTGTATTAAAAATAAAAGATGATAGTAAACTTCCAAAAGATTATACAGGAGTTGTTGAATCAGAAAATGGAAATTTATATTGGTATAAAAACGGCAAATTTCATCGAGAAGATGGTCCTGCAAAATTTTTTATTGATGGAACCAAATCTTGGTGATTAGATGGTGAATATATTTGGCATTCTAAAATAAAAAATCTTGACTTTACAGACAAAATAATTTTCTCAAAAGAGCCTTACTTTGAGTATTCAACTTGTCAAATATGGAAATTTCTTGATAAGAATAAAATTCGAGAACAAATCATGATTCCTGGAATGGAGCCTTGGTTCATAGAATGAATACGATGAAGATAAAAGAATTGGCCGAAATTTCACCAAATTACACAGGGATTATTGAGTGGGAAGATGATAGTACTAAATGGTGGATTAAAAACGGCGAACTACATAGAGAAGATGGACCAGCAATAATCAGGGGATATAGAAATAAAGAATGGTGGTTGTATGATGAGTGTATTTGGCATTCCGACAGAAAAAAACTTGATTTAAGTAAATTTATAATTCTCTCAAAAAAGCTCCACCCTTTGTATCCGACTTGTCAATTGCTGAAATATCTTGATAAGGATAAAATCCAAGAGCAAATTATAATTCCTGGAATGGAAAAGTACTTCATCGAATGAAAACCATAAAAGTAAAACACTGGGCAGATGTTCCGATCAATTTTACTGGAATTGTTGAATTTGAAAATGGAGACAAAGAATGGCTCAAAAATGGAATAACACACCGAGAAAATGGGCCATCAGTAATTGATAAAAATGGGTATAAAGAATGGTGGTTGGATGGTAAATGTATTTGGAATTCTTATGAAAGAGAAGAAATTATTTTTACAGATAAAATAATTCTTTCAAAAGAACAGCACCCTGGTTATCCAACAGTCCAGGTTTGGAAATATATTGATGGAAATAGAATCCGAGAACAAATAATAATTCCTGGGATGGAAGCCTGGATAATCGAATGAATACGATAAAAATAAAATCAGTTCGTGAAATCCCAAAAGGTTTCACAGGAATTGTTAAACTAGAAAATGGCGACTCATTTTGGTATAAAAACAAGAGATTTCATCGAGAGGATGGGCCAGCTAAAATTTGGACTGTTGGATATAAAGAATGGTGGTTAGATGGTAAACGTGTTTGGGAATCTGGTTTTCAAAAACTTATTTTAAAAAATAAAATAATTCTCTCAAAAGAGATTCACCCTGAATATTCAACTTGCCAAGTTTGGAAATATATTGATGGAAATGGAATCCGAGAACAGGTCATGATTCCTGAAATGGAGGAATGGTTTATAGAATGAAAATATATAATACTCATAATACAAAAATCTGGTTTAGCTCAGATTGGCATTTGTTTCATGAAAATATTATCAAATATAGTAAAAGGCCATTTACAAATGTTGCTGAAATGAATAATAAAATTGTTGAAAATTGGAACAGTTTAGTATCTGAGAATGATATTTGTTTTTTCCTTGGAGACTTTGCGTTTCCAAAATCAAAAGAACAGGAAAAAGAATTAGCAAGAATTGTAAACTCTCTTAAAGGAAGAGAAAAGCATTTTATAAACGGCAACCATGATAAAAAGTTGAAAACATACATAAAACAATGTTTCACTTCAATAAGTGATTACTTAGAACTTGAGGTAAATGATACAGACATTGTTATGTCTCACTATCCTTTTTTAAGTTGGAACAAATCTTTTTATGGAAGTTGGATGCTACATGGTCACTGCCACGGAACATTAAAAGAAGATCCGCACATGAAAAGAGTTGACGTAGGAATTGATTGCTGGAAATATTCCCCAGTTTCTTTTGATGTTTTGAAAAATAAAATGGATCAAAAATTAAAATACATTCCAGCAGAAACCGTCGAGTAATTTTATTCCTGACGGGTTGACACGGCGGGTTGCCGTTAGCATACTGCACACACTGAGGTAATCATGAGTTCGGATGGGCTTTTTACAAAGGCAAAAAGTAAACTCTCTGAACTTTTCAAAGAGAAAAAAGAAACTTCTGAACTTGAAATGGCAAGAGATGAAGATTCTCATTACAGATCTGACATAAGGTCAAGAACTGAGACATGGTTTATTCATCAATCTTCATCTCTAAGAGACATTAGTGAAATGAAGTTTGAAGAGCTCACGAGAAAATACAATAATTTGGAAAACATTAAAAGATATATTGAAATTCATGAAGAAATTGAAAAGGAATTTGAAGATAAAAAGCCAAAAACTTTTGTCCAAAAAACCAGAAATAAAATTTCTAATGGTGTTTCTAAAGTAAAGTCTGTATTCTCTCGCAAACAAAAACAAACTAAGTCAAAATGATAACTTCGTGCATTGTTGCGCCGCGTGTAAGCGCAAAAACAATTAAAGCCTCACTAGAGGAACAAGGGTTAAATGTGTGTTGGATTACGGTTTCTGGGAGAAAAACTCCTGGATTGGTTGGTAGGGGCAGCAAACACATACTTTCAATGTTTTTTGACGATGTTACAAATCCTTCATACGGCATTCAAAAAAATCAGGCAATAAAAATTAAAAGATTTGTGATCAATCATCATTTAAATTCAGAAAAAAAATGGGTGTGTTTAATAAACTGTATTGCTGGGCAATCCAGATCTGTTGGTATTGGTAAGTTTTTAGAACTTAATCTAAGTATCCCGACAAAATATATTGAACCTCAATATCCAAATAAACTCGTGATGACAATACTGAAGGTGAAAAATGAATCCTAATCCTCATATCGAAACCAAAGAAAAGTTTTTTGATCGATTTAAAGGAGTTTTGGCGCCATCAGAAATTATTGACATTCAAGTGGCTTATATGTGGGCTAAACATGCTCACAGAGCTCAAAGAAGAAAAGAAACCGATGATTCGGGGAATCCCGTTCGATATTTTGAACATTGTCGCCGAGCGGCAATAGTTGCGATGGATATAGGAAAAATTAAAGACAGAGATGTAATTGTTTCATGCCTTCTCCATGATACTATAGAAGATACAGAAGATGTTACAATTGAAATGATTGATAGAGTCTTTGGATCATCAGTTGCAAGAACTGTTCTTCTTTTAACAAAAAGAAGCGAAATTTCATCTGAGGATTATTACAACAATATTGCTAACGATAGTTTAGCTATTAAAGTAAAGTTATCTGATAAAATTGCCAATTTTCAAACATTAGAAAATCTTTCGGAAGAATTTGTTAGCAAACAAGTCGCAAAAACTGAACAGTTTCTTGAGATAATAGAAAAAAACAAATTTATATACCCAAATATGAGCCAAGCTATTTTGTGTTTAGAACTCGGATGCCTCTGGAGAAAATATAAACAAAAATGAAATCACAAAAACCTTTTGAAAAAAAAGTTCCGCAGCAAAAAATAAAGATTAATTACCATATAAAATCAACAAATGTTATGTTGATTAATGAAGATGGTAAAAATCTTGGAATAGTATCATTTAATGATGCAATCAAACAAGCTCAGCAAGCCTCTCTTGATTTAATTGAAATTGCGAAAACAAAAGAAGGGGATTCTATTTGTAAAATAATGGATTTTGGAAAATACAAGTTTGAGCAACAGAAAAAAGAAAAATCACAAAAGCAAAAAATCTTAGATGTAAAAGAAGTACAAGTAAGACCTGTAACATCATTCAACGACCTTAAAACAAAAGCCAATCAAATCAAGCCCTGGCTTGAGGAAGGTCATAAAGTACAAATTGTTTGCAAATTCTCTCATAGAGAATTTAACTTCAAAGATTTGGGAAAAAATATTATTGAAGATTTGTTGAATCTGATTGGTTCGTATAAAATCGACCAAGCTCTTAAAGAAAATGAACGAAAACTTCAAATTACAATAGGAAAGGTATTAGACAAATGAAACAGGGTTTATATGGCTTTGGCCTTGCGGCAGCAATTGCATCGCTTGTTTTTTGGGTTAAAACAAAAAAGAAAAAAGAAGAAGAGCAAGAGCAAACTCAAACAAAGGAATCAAATGAAGAAAACAACAAATAAAGAGGCTTTAAACAAATCACTTCGATTTGATGAAACGAAATCAAGTAAATTTATTTACTTTGATGTTGACCAGTTTGCGTCAAAAGACCGCCCAATTTTAACTAGAGATGAGAGAAAGTTAGAATGGCTTACTGTTTTTGATGCGAAAGTGATTGAAACGAATGACCATTTTTACAAATGCGTCATAACTGTTCCGTGGAGAAAGTTTATAGCATGGGTTCCTGCTTTTATTGTTAGCGATATTGATGATTGAAAATTTTGGTCTAGACGAAAAGATTATTGAAACCAAAACAGCTTAGTTTAGTATAGCGGAGAAAAGCATGAATGAAGATTCTGGCAAAGCTAAAGAAATTATAATTTCAGAAGAAGGTAAAATCGATGGTATTCCGTTTTTGGAATGGGCCAAGTTAAACAACTATACAGGGGTGTTAAAGTATATAGTGAAATCACAGCGCAAACACGCATGTTATTTTATAGTTGATGGCTTGTTACATTCAGATGATGGACCAGCATATATTGGTTCAACTGGTTATAAAGAATATTTATTATTTGGTAATAGCGTTACAGAAGAGTTTCACAAGCATTATCAAAGTAAAATTTTGGCAATGCAAAATAATACTCCAAAAAAAGAAGAAACGGAATCAAAATTTATTCCTCAGATCAAATCTGATCTTAGAACTGCTGGAATTCGTGTGGCTTGTAGAAAATCTGTTTCTATAGTAAGAACTACTTTAATTTCGTTGTTAACAAAAGGTAAATCTCTAAAAGAAACAAAAAGCATTTCAAAAGGAATTGAATTATTATTTGAATCTGAATATGGTAAAGGTATTATTGGCTATTTAATGGGGCAACTCTTGCCTCTTGTGAAAGATAAATTTCCTGAAAAATATCAGCCAATAATGGATGAATTGTCAACAGAATTTAGAGTTGAAGGCTTGGCTGTTGTTGGAGAAGAAGCTCTAACAGGATTGTTTTCCGTAATTACACTTGCCCAGTCTGGTTTGATGGATTCAATGAATGATTTATTGAATGAGGCTTCTTCCGAAACCGAAAAAGTCAGAATATTGAATGAACCTTCTCTTAATGAAGAGGTTGCCCCAAAAAAAGAAGAGCAAGAATTCGAAACTGTTTCGATAACAAATAAAAAAGAAAAAGGAAAAAAACAAAACAAATGACACAACCAGAAGAAAAAATCGCGTTTATTTTATATCAAGCTGGAGAACTTGATAAACTGAAAGGAAAGGTCGAATTGGATCTTTCTTGGGAACCTAGACCTTTAAACAAAGAACAAAAGCTCGACGCGGCAAAAACAAACAAGATGAATGACACATTAAAAGCTTCAATGGAAGCCGAAGGTTATATTATACATTATTATGTGTAATAAAACCCACAAACAGTAAATCACAACAAACCCACAAACAGAAAGAAACCAAAATGAAGCAAAACCTGGTGAAAACACTTCCGTTCGGAACGACAGTAGAAGGTAAAAAGAATGGCGCGTTTTTGGCGCTTACTTTTAAATCTAAAATTTATAAAGGGTATGATGACCCTTCAGTTGATGAAGAACAAATGGTTGATTTGGTTTTCATGAACCATCGCTGGGATGGTCTTCAAGGATTTATTGGAGGTTTTGTTGACGGAGGAGAAACATTGGAAGAGTGTGCAATTCGAGAGGCTAAAGAAGAAATTAATATTGATGTTTCTGGTTTGAAACTAGAGCCACTTTGTACACATGAACTTGACAGGGTTGTTGTTCATCTTTACCATTTACCATATGGAGAAATTGATGTCTCTGCATTGAAAGCCTTATTGACTAGCACAATGGGAGCAAAACATCTTGTTGCAGAAGGTAATCCAATTCTTATGCATCTTAAAACCTATGACAAGTGGGGCAAAGGATTGAAAAATACAATCAATTCTAACACCCTTGCCTCCGCAGTAAAAGAAGAATTGGAAGCGCTTTGCAAAAAACTTGAAATTTCGATTGAATATCAAGGAAAATGATTTTTAAAAAATTAAAGCTTTAAAAGCTTGAAACCTAAAAAGGCTTCAGGCTTTTTGCGTTTGGTTTAAGGTGAAAAAAATGAATAAAATAAAAAATAATGTAATAAGTTTTGTTTTTAATGATAGTTCTGATCAACTACAAATAATAAATCGTTTTACTTTCAGTCACCAAGAAAATCTTCGAGAAAGACTTGAGAAATATAACATCCCTGTAGATTTTACTGGTTCGGTCGCTGTGGAAACAACAACGACCCACAGAAGTTATCACCCCTATACATATCATGAAAATTTAACTATCCATTTTGAAAATGGAATTGTCGGAAACAACAACGGCCCAGCGATAGAAAGTAAAATTAAACATTCAACGAACAGTCGAACTTATGATTATAAAATATATTATACTTTTGGGAAAGAAAGTACAAAAAAAGCTTGGGAAGCGGCAAGAAAAAAAGGAAACACTATAATAGCTCCCGAATCGAATTGCTGTGATATTGAGGTTTCCTCCTCTGCGCATAGAACTTCTTCAATTAATATTATAGGAGATGTACGGTGGAAAACTGATAATAATAATATTTTATATTGGGTTTATAACAGTAGAACAAAAGAGTTTTGGGGAATTGATCAATCCTTGTTAACCACGGCAAAAAAAACTGGTAATTTTAATTCAGGAATAGATAAACTAGAAATTTCTATCGAAAAAAGACTTCTTGCTGCAGAACTTAAATTAATTTTGGCTATGGAATTAAACAAGGAAACACAACAAATACTCGGAATGAAGGAACAGTGAAATGAAAATAAAAGTAAATGATACAACAACATGGTTTCATCCACATATTTTTTCAAATAATCGAATTGCCAAAATGTTAGAATATGGCATCCCAAATGATTATACTGGTATTGTTCAAATAACAACTTCTGGGTATTATGGTACGCGTGAACATACAGTGTATTTTCACAACGGATTTTTAGGAAACGATCATGGCTCTTATTATTTTCAAGATGGAGTTGATCAAAAAGTCTACGCTGTTTGTGGAGAACAAGTTTCCTACAAAAAGTGGAAAGAATATAAAAAAGCTAATGGAACTACCTTGGTGCCTTCAGGCACGACACTTGTACTGGCTGAATGTCAGCCAGAGTATAGACCAACTAGAGGAGTGTTTAATAGAATAGATAATATTGCTTGGCAGTCAAAAGACAATAGTGTTTGTGCCGTTTTCAACTATCAGACTGAAACACTTTGGGTTGTAGATGAAAGCAAACAATTAGATCAATGGTTTAAAGTAGCTATTGAATGTTTTCAATTTAGGCTAAGAGATAAAAATTTTAAGACTAAAATTAACGCCTCTGTTTTGGAAATTAAAGAAATTCTTAAATGTGAATTAAAGAAACAATAAAGAAGGAATCTAAAATGACAATCACAAAACATAAAAATCTCTATAAAAAAGACTCAAACACGAATACAAGAATTTGGTGGATGGAATCTGAAGATTCCAAATACAGAATGCATTCTGGTGTATTAAACGGTCAAATTGTTGTTTCAGAATGGACGATTTGTGAGGGAAAAAATATTGGCAAAAAAAATGAAACAACGCCTGAGAAACAGTGTTTGTTGGAAGTCGAGGCAAGCTATAAGAAAAAACTTGCACAGGGCAATTACAAAGAGTCTTTAGATGCAGAGTCTTTAGATCAAGACAATTATATTAAACCTCTTTTAGCAAAAGAATATGGAGAAGATTATGTTTGTACAGAAACAGATTATAAATCTAATAAAGTTTACTCTAATCCAAAACTCGATGGAATTAGAATACTGATCAATTCAAAAGGAATGTGGTCAAGACAAGGTAAACCAATAATTTCCGCACCCCATATTTTGGAAGATTTAAAAGATGTATTTGAAGCATATCCAAACATTGTTTTAGATGGAGAATTATATACAAATAAACTGTCACAAGATTTTAATAAAATAATTTCATTAGGTCGGCAACAAAAACCAACGGCCACAGATTTAAAAGAGTCAAGAGAATTGCTTCAATATTGGATTTATGATATCGAATCCATGAAAGAAACAAAAGACAATTATGAATCAAGAAGCAACTTCATTAAAAGTTTATTTGACAGTGGATTAATAAAAACAAAAACAATTGTGCAGACTCCAACCGAAATAGTCAAGAATAAAGATCACCTCGATGAATTGTTTCAAAATTATATTGTTCAAGGATATGAAGGCCAAATGATTAGGATCAACGGCAAACCATATGAGAATAAAAGATCTAAACAACTCTTGAAAAGAAAGGAGTTTTTAGAAGAAGACTTTAAACTCGTTGATATTGTGGAAGGAGAAGGTAATCGATCTGGAATGGCTGGGAATGTTTTATGCGTCAATGCAAGCGGTAAAGTTTTCGGAGCAGGAATTCAAGGAGATAGAGATTTCTTCAAACTCTTGTTAAAAGAAAAACAATCGTATATTGACACATTAGTTTCAATTAAATTTCAAAACCTAACACCTGACGGAATACCAAGATTCCCAGTTGCAGTTAAATTTTGGAAAACTACAAAAAGAGAGTTGTAAGTTGTGAATATTATTCATGCTAAATTTCAAAGAGAAGTTCCAAACAACTACACGGGAATTGTTGAGTGGTTTGATGGAGAAAAATGGTGCTATAAAAACGGCAGCCTTCATCGAGAAGATGGTCCAGCATGTATTTTTTATAATGGGATCAAAAAATAGTATTTAGGTGGAATATGTGTTTGGAATTCTCATCGCAATAGACTTGTTCTTACAGACAAAATAATTCTTTCAAAAGAAGTCCATCCTGAGTATCCAACTGTTCAGGTTTGGAAATGGTTGGAAAAAGATAAAATTCAAAAGCAAATCATAATTCCTGGAATGGAAGAGCATATAAACGAATGAAAGAGAGCTGTAAATGAGACATTGCATAACTGGACCTGCTAAAACGAATAGAAACGGATCAAAATTTTGGTATTTTGAAGGTGAACTGATTTGGTCCTCATATTGGAGTATAATTGATTTAAAAAAGAAAATAATTCTTTCAAAAGAACCGCATCCAAAACATCCAACTATTCAAGTTTGGAAATGGATTGATGAGAATGGAATCCGAGAACAGGTCATGATTCCTGAAATGGAAGAGAGGTTTATAGAATGAATGTAATAAAAGTAAATCACTGGAAAAAAATACCAAAAAAATATACTGGCTGTATAGAAATTGCAGGAAGTCTTTACTGGTTTAAAGACGGCAAGCATCACCGAGAGGATGGGCCAGCTTATATTACAAAAACTGGGTATAAGGAATGGTATATAAACGGATCAAAAATTTGGTCTTCAGGCAGAAAAGATATTTATGATTATAAATCATATATCGTTATTTCCAAAATGGTTCATCCAAAATATTTGTTTGTTGAAAAATTGAAAATTCTTGATGATAATGGAATTTTAGAAATTGATAAGATCAACGAGGAAATTTATTGAAAACAATAAAAGCAAAAGATTGGAAAGATATTCCCGTTAATTATACAGGAATTGTTGAGTCGGAAAAAGGAGAATTGCATTGGTTTAAAGCCCATATACGGCATCGAGAAGATGGACCAGCAATAATTTGGATTGCTGGAGATAAAGAATGGTACTTAAACGGTAAATGTATTTGGGAATCTGATTGTGAAAAAATTGATTTAAGAAATAAAATAATTCTTTCAAAAGACCAACATCCTGAATATCCAACAGTCCAAGTTTGGAAATATATTGATGAGAATGGAATTCAAGAACAAATAATAATTCCTGGAATGGAAATGTGGTTTGTAGAATGAAAACGATAAAAATAAAACATTCAAATGAAATTCCAAACAATTATACAGGAATTGTTAAACTAGAAAATGGCGACTCATTTTGGTATAAAAACAAGAGATTTCATCGAGAGGATGGGCCAGCTTTTATTGGTACAAATAAAATAAAAGAATGGTGGTTGGCTGGGGAATATATATGGGATTTTAGTCGAAGTAAAATTGATTTAAGAAATTGTATAATTCTCTCAAAAGAATCACATCCTATATATTCAACGGTCAAGGTTTGGAAATGGATTGATAAAAATGAAATTAAAGAACAGGTAGTAATCCCTGGAATGGAGGAATATATAGTTGAATGAAAACGATAAAAGTAAAGTCCAGCGCTGAAATTCCAAAAAATTACACAGGGATTGTTGAAATGGAAAATGGATATAAAATATATTATTTTAATGATCTTAAACTTCATCGAGAGGATGGCCCAGCCAAAATTTGGAAAAATGAGTATAAAGAATGGTGGTTAAATGGCTGCCCGATTTGGTCTATTGGTTGGCTTGAAGTCGATTTGAGAGATAAAATAATTCTTTCAAAAGAACCGCATCCAAAATATCCAACAGTTCAGATTTTAAAATATATTAGCCAACATGGAATTAAAGAACAAATCATGATTCCTGGAATGGAAGAATATATAACCGAATGAAAACATTAAAAATAAACATGGTATCTGAAATACCAGAAGATTATACTGGCATGGTAGAATGGGAAGCTACAGATAAAAAAGAAATTTATATTCGAAATAAATTATATGCTTATAATAATGGACAATTGTACTGGCTTGTCTGTGAAAAACAATCAGCAATTCCTGGTAATGGATTTTATATAACAATAGTTCCTCCAAAAATAAAGTTCCTTGAAAAAGATTCTTGTGAGGATGCGAACGGAACAAAATATACTAAATGTGTTGGTATTAAGCAGTCAGAAATTGAAATTCCGACATTTATAGTGGAAGCAAATCTCTATGAGAACCATATTTTTCATTTTAATGAAAATGGTGATTTTCATAATGAAAATGGACCAGCAATTATAATGCCAAACAAATCAGAAATGTGGTTTATTGATGGTTATAGAGTTTCCGAAGAAGCCAATAGTAAAAAATACATTTTGGAAGAAAATTTAATTTTATTAAGTCGCGAACCATATAAAAATTCGACAATAATTGAAACATGGAAAATGTTAGGCTCACAAGGTATTATAGAAGATCACGTTAAACTTGACATAGTATAATATATAAACCATTTTGGCGTTGCCCTTGACGAGTTTTAGTCGAGTGGATAACATTGTGCAGTTATGACGGTATCATACCAACCAAAAGAAAATCATAAAAGAGCAGCTTGTGTTCTCGTTGTAAACATGGATACAAATCTAGTTTTGGCTGTGTCAAGAAAAAACAAACCAACAGAATTTGGAATTGTTGGCGGCAAAGTAGATGACGGAGAAGATTTTGTTACTGCTGCTGCACGGGAGTTTGCAGAAGAGACAGGATACGAAATTGATGCAAAAGATTTAATTCCAGTTTTTAAAAGATTTAAGGATGATGATGGTTATACGACAGAAACATTTCTCCTTCCATTTAAATTTTTTAATCCAATTAAACAAGAAACTTTAGACGCACAGGAAACTGGTGTTGTTAAATGGGTTTCCTGGGAAACATTATTTAGAGGACCATTTGGCGCATACAACAAAGAAATGTATCTAGAAATCAAAGAAAGGCTGGCAGAACTAAATGGGTGAAGAACTGGGATTCGATTTTTCTCTTGAAGAGAAAGAAAAAAAAGATTATGATGAGCTTGCGGCTCGAATAATCAAAGAATTGAAAACCGAGTTTCAAAAACAACCCACTTCTAGAAGAAGTTTAATTGTATATAAAAGCCGCCATTCTGGGGCGGTTCGTCAAAGCCAATATCAGTCTAAAAAAATGTTCTAAACAAAAAAGAAAGAGAAAATAAATGAAAGTAACAAATGAAAACAAAAAAGAAGTCTTAACGACAGTCAACTCCTTCTTTAAGGAAGGAATGTCATTGGACACATTTGAAGAAATGTGTGAGAAAGAGGGACTTAGTGTTCGCGTTACGGAATGTAATGGAATCGGAATGGCAGTCACATGTGACTATCGTTTAGATCGAATTAATGTTTCAACTAAAGCTCCTATTGTGACTGAGGAAATTATAGACAAGTCAGGAAAGAAATTCATTTCACAGAAAGTTGATCGAGAAAAACAAACCGTCGTTTCAGTCGGGTCTTTGGGATGAGTGATAGTTTTAAACTATCAAAATTAAAACATGATCTTAAGTCTATGAAACAATCTCCTGATGAAACACATCAAATGTATCATCAAAGATACGCAAATTTAGAGTTTGCAATTAAGAGTGAAGTCGAAAAACTAGAAACTCAATCTTGGTACCAAGATATGGTACAAGAAAGAGTTGCAAAAGAAAAGAAAAAACTAATTTCCTCTATTCTTTTAGTTTTGTTTTTATTTATTCTTTTTATTGTTGCCCCGATAACTCTATTTTTACTTTAACTGTGTTCCCTCGCCGTTGACGGCATCCCCCAGCGTGCTTATAGGGACATTAACATGACTCCCTCAAACACCACCGAAGCGCCAAAGGTTTACCTTCTTCAAGGTATGGTTCCTTCTTCTAGAGGGAATGTAGTTTATTTTGGTTTCCCACCGAAACCAACAGACAAATTTTATGAATTTTGGAAAAATAATTTCTTTCCATTTGAAATCGAATCGATGGAAAGAAATGGAGATAATCTTTATAAAGTTAAATGTCTTGGGTATGATTTTATTTTTTTGAATCTTTCATTGTGTCAAGGACACAATGAATAATATTATAACAAACAAAAATTATCAAAATGTTTTATTTGTTTTAAATGACTTAAGTAAGTCATATTTGAAATCCTTACCAGAAAATTTTACTGGCGTTGTATCAAATTTGTATATCTATTATCCTATTAGTCCAGAATGTTTTGTTGAAGATGATGCAACAATCACCTTTTTTAGAAATGGGAAGCGTCATTGTGAAACGGGGCCAGCAGTATACAATAGGAGAATAAAACAATGGTGGTTAGATGGTGAATTAACATTTTCCACCGTTACGTATTCTTTTCAAGATTTGAAAGATTACAATGGAATTGTATTGGAAGAAAAACCTCATGAAACTTATCAATTACTTCGAAGAGTAAAATATCTTGTTGCAGATAAAGTGATGGATTTGATTTTGTGGAAAGATATGATATTATAAAAAACTGTCAAACGGAAAGAAGAAAAATGATAAAACAAGAAGATATGCAAGAAATTCTAAAAGAAGATTTGAAAAAATCTGAATCTATGATTTCTTCAATTGATTTTAAATCATTAGAAATTGAGATAGAAGAATTAGAACATAAGCTAGGACTTCCTTCAATATTAGAAAATAAACAAAAATATATTCAACTCTCAAAAGAGTATGCAGAAAAATTAGAATTTCTTTCTGGTTTAAATTCATTTAAAGAATCAGCAGAATGGGTTTCTCTTCTTCTTAAAGAAGGTAGTCTTAATCTTGATGAAGTGAATAAATTCCATGACATTGTTGAATGCAGAGAACAAGAAATTTTATTATCTGAAGAAGATGACCATAAATCAGCTTACATTGAAATTAATTCTGGAGCTGGAGGTGACGACGCAATGGATTTTGCGGAAAGTATTATGAAAATGTATTTGAAATGGGCAGCAAAGAAAAATTTCGAATATGATATTATTCACCAGATCGATGGGGAGGTTGCTGGAATTTCCTCGGCAGTTTTAGAAATCCGAGGAAAAAATGCATATGGATTATTAAAATCTCAAATTGGGGTTCATAGAATTAAGAGAGTTTCTGAATTTTCTTCAAAAGACAAAAGAGAAACAAGTTTTGCGTCCGTTGATATTATCCCTATCTACGATGATGTTGCGATTGAAGTAAAAATTCAAGAAAAGGATCTTGAAATTCAAACTTTTCGTGCTGGCGGCAAGGGTGGCCAAAATGTTAATAAAGTTGAATCTGCTGTGCGCGTGATTCATAAGCCGACTGGAATCGCTGTTGTTTGCAGGACGGAGCGAGATCAAATTAAAAACAAAAAGAATGCCCTTGCTATGTTGCAAACAAGGCTAAATCAGTTGGAACAAGATCGTTTGGATGCTGTGCAGGCAGAAAAAGAATCAAACAAAAAAGATGTTTCGTTTGGAAATCAAACAATTACATATTCAACCGCTCCATTAAACTATGTGAAAGATGAACGAACTGGCTATCAAGAATTTAATGTTGATTCTATTTTAAGCGGAAACATTGATATGTTTATCAGAAAATTTCTGGAGTGGAATGTAAAGTGATGAAAACCATAAAAGTAAATTCTTGGAGTCAAGTTCCAAGCAATTATACAGGAATTGTTGAAGACGAGTTACAAACAATAAAAAATTATTTTGAAAACGGTGTATTACACTGTTCAGACGGTTCAGCAAGAGTTTGGAATAATGGACGAAAAGAATGGCATTTAGTTGGAGAATTTATCTGGTCTTCTGATTTGAATAAAGTTTACTTAAAAAACAAAATAGTCTTTTCAAAAACTCAACACCCTGAGTATCCAACTGTTCAGGTTTGGAAATGGTTAGAAAAAGATAAAATTAAGGAACAAATTGTAATTTGTGGGATGGAAGCATGGTTTATGGAATGACTACTATAAAAGTAGAACATATCTACCAAATCCCAGCAAAATACACAGAAATTATTAAATGGGTAGATGGGGACGAATGGTGGTATAAAAACGGAGGATGGTTTCGAGAAGATGGACCAGCAATTATTAGAAAAAGTGGTTACAAAGAATGGTATTTAAGTGGAAAACTTATTTGGGCCTCTAATTGGGCTAAATTTGATTTAAGAAACAAAATAATTTTCTCAAAAGAACCGCATCCTAAGCGTCCTACTGTCCAGATTTGGGAATATCTTGATAAAGACAGAATACAGGAACGAATAATGATCCCTGGGATGGAGGAACATATAATAATTTGAATGAAAACGATAAAACTTAAAATTGGATATGATAACGTTCCATCTGACTACACAGGAATTGTTGAATGGGAAGAAAGAAAAATTTGTTGGTTCGAAGCTAATCAGTATGAAGATCCAATTCTTAAATTAAAAGAAGTTGAAGAATGGGAAATTAAAGCTGTTTATTGGTATAAAAATGGCAACTTACATCGAGAAGATGGACCAGCATGTGTTTGAATAATTGTTTAATTTGTTCTGACAATTGGAATAAAGTTGATTTGAGAAGTAAAATAATTCTCTCAAAAGATACCCATCCTGAGTATCCAACCGTTCAAGTCTGGAAATATATTGGTCAGAATGGAATCCGAGAACAAATCATGATTCCTGGAATGGAAGAGTGGTTTATAGAATGAAAACATTAAAAATAAAGTATGGGGATGAAATTCCAAGCAATTATACAGGAATTGTTGAATTACCAAGTGGAACCAAAGTCTGGTATAAAAATGGCTTATATCACCGAGAAGATGGACCATCATTTATTTATTATAACGGAGAGAAAGAATGGTGGTTGGCTGGAAAATGGATCTGGGATTCTAGTCGAAGTAAAATTGATTTAAGAAATTGTATAATTCTTTCGAAAGAAACCCATCCAGAATATCCTACAGTTCAAGTTTTGAAGTATGTTAATAAGAATGGAATTCAAGAACAAATCATGATTCCTGGAATGGAAGAGTGGTTTATAGAATGAAAACATTAAAAATAAAGTATGGGGATGAAATTCCAAAAAATTATACAGGAATTGTTGAATTTGAATATGGATATAAATGTTGGCTTAAAAATGGCTTATATCACCGAGAGGACGGGCCAGCAAAAATTCGGTCAAATGGTTCCGAAGAATGGTGGTTGGCTGGAAAATGGATCTGGGATTCTAGTCGAAGTAAAATTGATTTAAGAAATTGTATAATTCTTTCGAAAGAAACCCATCCCGAATATCCAACAGTTCAGGTTTGGAAATGGCTAAATGAATATAGAGTTAAGGAAAAGATTATAATTTCTGGGATGGAGAAATTCATAAATGGATAACAGAATGAAAAATGAAGATGTAATCCTACCACCGATAGTTTATATTAATTCTAAAAATAGAATTCAAGGGATGCATTGGCATTCATGGGTTATTAAAAATAAATTTTCTGGCGTGGTTTATAAAAATCAGCATCAGTGGTTAATTTACTATGAAGGAAATCTTATTGAAAAACTTGGATATAAAAAAGATGATATTGAGTCTGTCTATGCAAGAATAGAGCTTCATAAAAATAATGCTATATTGATAGAAAAAATAAATTTGACACCCTGGCTGTTTAGCGAGCAGATTTTAACGAACAAAAAATTAATAGTTCAATATTACTTTCAAGTAGACAATTTGGATTCTAATATTTGCCCTTTGCTTTTTTCAATCAAAAAGCAAACTGGCTCAACAATTTTCAAACTCGCGGTTGACAACACTTTCTGTCGTCGTTACGAGATAGGCGCGGGAGGGGCGCCGCAGGCATTAAAAAACGGCTTTCGCAGAAAGAAGGAAATAGAAATGTATAGAGACAACACAGATAAGATTTTCTTTGTTATCGTGCTTCTATTTTGTGTCGTCCTAGTTGGAACGTGCGCAATGAAATTTGTTTCATCCGAAGGGTCTGCAACCAACAATGCGATGAAATATCGAGAGGTGTTTCATCCTGATTGGCAAGGTGCGGTTGTTTCCTGTCAATCATATGATACAGACAATAACGGGTATGTCTCTTGTACAATCGGAGCAACAAATCACAATCCTGAAGCAATAGAGTGCCCAGTAAAATTTAGTCTAAATGATTCTTGCAGACCTGCAAGAAACATGGTTCCAAATCAGACAAACAACAACAACAACTGAAAGTAAACTATGAATAACCCAACGGAACTACAGATCAATGCGATTATTATTAACAATGTTTTGCAAAAACTTGAACGTACAGGGTGCTCAGAAGGAGTAAATCTCCTGGGTCAATATTTGAAACTTTTCAAACAATCTAATTTTACTAAACTCAAGGAATTGGAAACTCTTTGTTTCGAGCTTGAAAATATTAAACCTTCTGGATCTGGATATGATCTAATTGTTGAATATTGTCATGCTTGGAATCAAAAAAAATGTCAAATCGTAGATTTTCTCAAACCTATTGTTTGAGAAAATGAATCCCAACAACTAAATAAAAAAGGATACAAGTGAAAATAAAACAAAAAGAAGATATTAGCAAACCAATATCACAGAAATTCATGGAGTTGCATATTGCAACTAAAAAACCAAAATCACAAGTTATTTGTTACATGAGAGATGCTTACAGGGAAAACGAAGCATTTATTCAAGTGATTTTTTGCAATCCGCAAGATTCGGATATGATTAGGGTTCCAAATTCATTCGAGGGAATGAGAGTTAGGGTTAAGGTTGCAAATCCAATTGATTTGGAAATGTTTTCAGGATGGAAAGAAGTTTGCACTCCGCGATTGCAACTTAATTAAATTCGGTTATAATTACTGTCAAGCCCAATGACAGCAATACTTGGAATGCAAGACCAAAAAACTGGTAAACTATTTTTAATAGGGGATTCTTACACAGGGGATGGGACACAAGATTACAAATCTTTATGTCTTGCCCCTAAAGTTTACAAAGTCGGAGAGTTCATTGTCGGTCTTTGCGGCTCCCCAAAACATGAACTTATTTTCGAAGAATTAATAATAAAAGAAACTAAAAAAAAGGGGTTTGAGTATTCTGAGGAATGGCTAAAATATAAATTCCCAAAGCTGTTGAAAACAGCTTGTTTAGAAGCTGGCATGATTTCTAAAGATGAAAGTGGGGAAGATGCAATGGGAACTTCAAGTTTCATTATTGGATATAAAAAAACGTTTTACTATCTTGATAGTGATTTTAGTTTGTGGGCTACAAGAAAAGGTATTGTTGGAATAGGAATAGCGGCGCAATATGCATTAGGTGCCCTTTCTGTTTTGGAAAATCAAAGCGATTTATCAACAGAAGAAAAACTTACAAAGGCTTTGGATGTGACTTCAGAACTAAGCCACTATGTTTGCAAACCATATACGGTGATCTCCTTATGAGAGATTTGTTTTATTCAAAATATGAAATTAAAAATTATTTAGAAAGCCTACCATTGGAAAAAATAAAAGAAATGGTTGAATATCCTTCTTATGAAGAACAATTCCAACATTTCTTAATGGAAGAATATTGGTCTAGGATAAACACTGTTATCGACGGCGATGAAGAATAAATTCTCTTCTATCTAGTTCTGTAAAAACGGCAGCCATTGTAGGATTATTGTATGGATTCATTATTGCTGGTCCATTTCCAACAACAGAACATTCATCCCACCTTTCTTGAGGTTCAGAACCATTGCAAATATGTTGCATTCCTAGCCAATGACCAAATTCATGCATAAAAACCATTTTAACTTGGTGCTGGGAGCTCATTCTATTGGTGGCAAGCCTGATAACATTTCCTCCCACATGTCTCCCCAGGTCTGTTGTTAATAAATCAAGCTCTGTATTTTCAACAGTTAAATCATACACTTGAGAATCAAACTGAACAGCTACTATTCTATGGTTTAATCCTAAAGAACGATTAAATTCACTAAATGTCTCTTTTATAGATTCTATCTCTCTAGAAGAAAAACCTCTTTCAATTTTCAAATAAATAACCTGCATTTCATTTATTCGTCTTGATTCAGGAATCTTTATTAGATTTGAGTTGCAACAGTATCCAAGCAAAGATATTATTAAAGATAATAAATAATATAGTTTGTTTGTTTTCACTTTGAGAATCTGATATATAAATAGAAAGAAAAGGTGCTAAAGTGAAAACTCAAGATAAAAAGAAATTTTTACTTAAGATTTATTCTTCTACTGGTGCCTTGGTATTAACCAAAACAATAGGCGGAAAAAGATTAGCTTTAAAAGAAGCTATAAACTTATCTAAAAAACCAATAACTGACAAAGTTCACCTTTTAGGAATTAAAGAAAGAACGTCTTCTGATGCTTCTATTGGCGACCTATGGGATTGTTTAGAGTTAATTCAAGGAATATTCCAGGATTGGAATGTCGAAAGACCAGAGTTGTTATACCCAATCTTGGTTCACCAAAAAGAAAATTCAAGTGGCAGTCAAAAAACAAATAAGAGAAATAAAAGAAAAAATAAAAAATGAAGATTTATTTTTATTGGATGAAATAAAAACAATGTTTTTAAAATTCAATATAAATCTTCATTTTCTTGAATCTCTTTATTTTTTTGATTATGACATAATGAATTATGTCGTTAGGGGTTCTTGTGTTAAAGTTCTTCTAGAAGAAAAAGAGTTTGAAGCTGATAAGTAAGAGTGAGTAAAATCAAAAAATGAAACTAAAAGAAAAAACAAATTCTGGTATAATATTTTCTTCTAAAAAAGGAAAACAAATAATAATAATTTGGGAGGACGCATCTGGCAACGTTATTGTTGAAACAAAAGAAAAATCTAAAAAGTCTGTTGTCCACAAGGTCTTTTTAAGAGACACCATTGATCTTGTCGGAGACGTTGACTTAGACTCCGAGGAGTAATACACTCTTGGAATAAACCTGTTTGTCTTCGATGAAAATCCTACTAAAGCCGCGTTTGAGCATCCAAATAAGCTGTTGGTTAAAATGCCAATTGAAACAGCGCAATTGCTTTGCGGCGCACACCATGTATTAAATCCTGAAAAATATGAAGTCCCATATAAAAAGACGCATATAAATCATCCATGCGCTAAATGGGTTAGAACCTCAAAAGAAAATTATTTATGGGCTGTTGAATATGGAATCTCACTAAGTGAGACTTATACAAAAGTTTATAAAAAGCATCATGCATCTCAAGACATTATCGAATGGGCATTTGAAAATGTTGATAAATTAAATTTTCCATTCAACGATTTAACAGAATTTAAACAGGCAATGCCAGAACAATACCAACAAGTACATGATGCCCCAGCAGCCTATCAAGAATATTTTAGAAATGATAAAAGACACATAGCCCAATGGAAACAAGGCGCTCCAAGTTGGTGGTATTGAAGAGTTTATAGAAAACAAACAAATGGAAACATATAGAAATCCAAACTATAAACAAGAAATTGACTCTCTCTTAAAAGAAAATGGAGAACTTAAGAAAACGATATACCTTCTTCATGGAGGACTATGAATAATAACCCATACAAAGAGACAGATCTCAAACAGATAGAAATTGATTCTCTTAAAAAAGAAAATGCTTCATTAAGAGCAAAACTGCAAAAAAGACCATTTTTTTCGCAGAAAGTAATAAATGCTTTAAAACTTATGATTCTTTTTATTTTTTGCCCTTTATCCTTTTTAGTTTTAATGATTAAAGTTAAAATAGTATGGAAAATTATAATACTTGTCAGTTTGTTGATATTCCTTACTTTTCTTTCGGCAGTTTTTTACCGAACAGATAAGAAAAGCGAGGGTTGACGGGGTTTGCGCCCGTGCGTATCGTGGGAGTATGTGCTCTGCGACCCTTGAATTCCTCAAATCAAATAAACTTTCTGATCTTATCAGTGTTGGAGTTTATCCAAAACTCACGGCTTGTAAAAGATTCGTGAACCTCGACTATGACCAAATCGAGGCAAAAAATGGTCATGTTCTGGTTGAAGAGTGTAGGGGATTGGTTCTCCGAAAAAAGAATCATGAAGTCTTTAATGAAGACTTTTCTGACTCTGGGGAATTCATTGTTTGCGCCCGACCAATGAAAAGATTTTATCACTATGATTCTGGCTTTGCCCCCAAATTGGATATTGAATCTTCATATGTGATGGAAAAATTGGATGGCTCATGTATTAAAGTTTGGTGGAATAATATTGATAATGTTTTCAATATTGGAACAAGAGGGACAGCTATTGCCGATGTTAACATCGGCGGAATGCACAAAGAAAGTTCTCATACTTTTACAACTTTGTTTCAAGAAATTGTTGGAAATTGGGAAGAGTTTTGCTCTACACTCGATAAATCAAAAACTTATGTTTTTGAGCTTTGCAGTTTGAGCAATCAAGTGGTGGTGGCTTATTATGAACCATTCATTTCATTGCTCGCTGTAATAGAGACGGCAACAGGAAAAGAAGAAAACATCTGGGATCTACCTCCATCCAAGTTTTATAAGCCCGTAAAAAGATTCAATCTCTCTTCAAAGGAAGAAATGTTTGACTTTCTCTTAAATCAAGATCCTTCTAAATTCGAAGGATTTGTGTTGATGGACAAATCCTTTAATAGAGCAAAGTGTAAGCACCCAGGTTACGATAACCTTAATGGTCTTAAAAACGCTCTTTCATCTTATCGAAATGTTTTGTCTTTGATTCTTCTTGGGAAGATAGATGATATTCTTCCAATTCTACATGGGGAAATGTTGGAAGAATGTTTAAAACAACAAGAAAAAATGAGGGTTTTTATTAATGAGAATGAAAAAATTTGGTCTGAAAACAAAGGGAAGTTTTCAACAAGAAAAGATTTTGCTATTTGGTGCCAAAAAAACAAACTAGACATTTCTTTTTATTCGAAGCTTTATGAGAACAAAGTTTCAACGTTTAAAGACGCAGTGGTTGAATCTGGCAAAGGTCCAGATAAATCATATATTCCTTCTTTTTTGGATAAACTTTATTCAACTCTAAATCCGAAATAAATAAACCCTTAAGACACATAAAAAGGAACAAGAAAATGAAACTTCAGTCGTCAGACGTAGATACCCTCGAACCTGACTTCTTGTTTTGGCAAAATGAAGTTTTGATTCCTTGTTTGAAAGATTATTATGGATTAAGTGAAATTCCTCAAATAAGCGAAAAAGAATATAATGATATTTTTCAAGCTTATACTCGTGGAGTAAAACCTAATTTAGTTAGATTCTATAAGAATCAATACAGAAAGATTTCTGTTCTTTTACCGAATTATAAAGCACTTCAATTTTCTCTTAAATTAGAAAATGATTTAAGAGATAGGGTTGTTCGTATGGATGATTTGTTGTATAAACATGATTATGATTTTTATGTAATATCTCAAAAAGAGTTTGAGGAGCATAAAACTATTATAAACAACAAGGTTCTTTTAAAACGAGAAAAATTTAACGAATATACTGAAAAACTAGAATTTCTTTCAATAGAAAAAATCGTTGCAATTTATATTCATGATTTTGAGCTTGTAAAGCAAACAGTTGAAAAACAGGCTGCTGAAAGAAAGAATAAAAACAAATGAATAAAAAACAATCAAATGTGGATACGATTGAACCAGATTTCTTGTTTTGGAAAAATGAAGTTTTGATTCCTTGTTTGAAAGATTATTATAAAGTAAGTCAAGTTCCTGAAATGGACAGCGGGGATTTTAGTAATCTTCGTCGAGCATTCGCTACTAAATCGAACTTTGATTTAGTTCGATTACTAAAATACAGAAACAAACACATTTCTGTTCTTTTGCCGAATTACGTCCTACTTTCTTTTTCTATTTCAGGTGAAAAGTCAAATAAAAGGTTGATTAAATCGGAAAACTTAGATCCGCTTTCAGTAAATCCAATTGTATTGGATTTTTATGTAATGACCGAAGAAGAATACGAGAAGTTCGGTAATCTTCTTACAAAAGACAGAATTTATCTAAAACGAGACAAGTTTAACGAATACACTAACAAGGTAAGATTTCTTTCAAAAGAAAAAATCACGGCAATTTACATTTACGATTTTGAACTCATTAAACAAGCAGTCTAGAAAATAGATTCAAACAAAAAACTGAAAGAAAGAATAAAATCATGAATACCTCACCAGGAACAAAGGATATGCTTGTTATTGACAACAAAGAGTTTACTCTCAATCAGTTTATAAACGCAATTCCTCCGTGGAAAATTCATGATATAAAAAACCTTTCAGAAAAAGAAATCGCGAATATAATTGAAACAAATCGTTATAAATTAACAAACAATTCTCTTGCTTCTAGAGAAGTAGAATTAACGGACAGTTTTGGAGAAACAAGAAATGTGTCTTCTTATATTAAAGAAGCAGTTGAAACTTATAATGATGCTTCGTTAAAGTTTTGCTTTGTCCGTGGGAAAGATCCAACATGGACAACAAAACAAAAACTTGAATATCATGGTTATTCCTATTCTTCAAATGAAAAGCTTGTCTTTTTATTTGAAGCTTTTTCAAATAAAGGATTTTATCTTTATGAAGGATTTTATAAAAATGCTGGTGCTGGAATTACCACAGACATTAAAAATGATCACAAGTTTTCTTTCGTAGAAATGAATATAGATGGCGAGACAAAAGTAAATTCTTTAAGGACTGGAGAGATTTTATCTTCCACATATTCCTTGTATCGATATCGTTATATTTCTTTAATAAAGAAAAACAAACCTGAATTGTTTACAAATAAATTAAACATTAAAAAAGAAAACGAAATAAAATATTCACCTAATCTTATTGTTGTTCCAAAAAACAAAACATATTATGATATAGACCAAAAAATCCTGGAGGATTTTACTGGAGAAGTTATTATTTCTACTGATTATGGTTTGACCGACCGAAATTTTTATGTAAATGGAGGAATTAAATTCCAAAATTCCATTTACAATGATTCTGTAATTGACTCTCATTTTTTCTCTCATAAAAAAATGAATCTTGTTCTCTTACATAGAGAGGACGGGCCAGCTAGGATTGAAACGAAGAAAGCCTTTTTAAAGGCAGAGGAATATTATCTTTATGGACACTTGATTGATAAAAAGGAATTTGCGACAAAAGTCAAAGAACTCTATTCTGTGGATCTGATTCTTTTTACGGAAGAACAAGTCCCAGAAAAATTCACAGGATCTTGTATTAACGTTTCCATTAGTCTGGAAACAAAACATTATGTTGATGGAAAAATAGTCGAGGATAAAAGCTCAGAAATAGCTTCTTCGGAAATTGACTTGTTAAAGGAACAAATAAAAGAATTAACAACTGTTGTTAATGAGTTGAAAAAAAGCATTAATCTTTCCCAAAAGAAAGAAAGCGAAAATGTTGTTGTGCAATCCAAGGTATTGAAGATTGTCAAATCTGACGCAAAAGAAGTGGCAAAACGAATTGCGGCAGAAAAGATTAAATCTTTGATGAAAGATATTTTAATCAAGTTGTTAAAATCAAACAAAACGAAAAACGTTTCTTCTATTCAAGATTTTTTAAATACTGAATATGGTTTGGCAGCAATAGGTATTTGTTCCAGTTTTATCCTTTCTAACATTGCTTCAAGGCTAGAAGAAAAATATTCACAACCGCTGTTACAAATATCAGAAGAGTTGAGAATTTCTTCAGAAGTGGAACTTACAACGGAAGCGCTTGATAAACTTAGCGTTGTTTTTAACAATGTTTTAACTCAAAAAGAGCAAGAACTTCTAGTGAGAGTTGCCGTCGATAGTGAAAACAATTTAAACTCTGCCTTTGAAGACACACAAGAGGCCGTTCGGGAGCCTTTTAAAATGATTGTTGGTTAATTGTAAAGGTATTACAAGCCGCCGTTGATCGCGGCAATTGCGCGCCTTATATGGGTAGCGCGGCCCTTGGGCCTTAAAGGAGAGGCATATGAAAAAAGTGAAAAAAGATCACAAGAAAGTGATTAAAATTGCAGAAAAACCTCCTTACAAAATTTTTATTGATGACATTAGGAATCCTTCAATTGTTTTCGATGGTGAAGAGGCAGACGGTTGGATTGTTTGCCGCTCGTCGGCAGAAGCGATTGAGTATGTGAAGAATAAAGGATATTTTCCAATTTATATCGCATTTGACCATGACCTTGGAACAGACAAGGATAATAAAGTAGATACTACTATTAAATTTATTCATTGGATGGTTGAATCATCCCTGGACGAAAGAATTAAAGGAGATGTCCCCGAATATTCTATTCATTCAGCCAACCCAGTTGGGGTGCAAAATATTAAATCTAAAATGGACACTTGGAAAAAAATTAAGGAATCCTGTTAATGGCCATTGTTATGGTCAAAACAATTAATCCAATTTATTTGGTAAACAATGGGGTATCTGGATGGGAATATAAAATGATCGAAGAACATAAAAAAAGATTTCAAGACACAATTCTTCTATTGAAGAAATACCATGCTTCAAAAGTTTTAGGGATTGGATTTAATCCTAATACTTCTGTTTACAGTTTTTTTGGAGAAGAAATTAAAGAAGATACATTTTCATTAGAAAAATATAAAAAAATAAACGATTTTAAAAATCGAGTAGAAAAGGAATTTATTTCGGTTGTATCTTATCAAGATAATGTCTTTTTGCCTCGCGAATTCAAAGAATTAATTTTAAATGATAAAAAGTTCTCAAACATTCCCCTTATTAAGGAAAAAAAATTAAAAGATCAACATTCAACATTTGTTTATAATGTTGAGACTGGAGACATTAAGTTTTTAACACCTGATTGTATCACTTTATTAGATACAAACTTGCTTGATGTAAATGTTACGGAGAAACTTTTGAAATTTAAAGATGAGTTTTATAACCATTATAACAGCAAAAGAATTCCATTATATGTGTTTGAGCTTATTAAGCGTTATGGAGCAGAAAAAAGTTTCACAGACAATTTAAGTATTGTTGAAATTAAAAAACAATGTTATTTGGGTACTTATGGAATTGCTACTAGTGGTAATGTCATTTTTTATAACGAAACAGAAAAAGTTGAACAGTTGATTTCTTCTTTTGCAACCAAAACTTTTGAAACTGAAACAAAAGTTTTACAGACCATAAAATCAGATTCAAAAGAAGTGGCAAAAAGACTATTAACCCAAAAAATAAGGACTCTTGTTAAAAGTCTTTTGTTGACTAGTTTAAAACAAACTTCTAAAAAATCTTCTAATCAGAAAATTGAAAACTTTTTAAGTTCTTCTTATGGAGAGGTTGTAATAGGAACAATAACATCTGTTGTTTTAGATTCAGTTTCAAATTCATTGTCTGAGAAACAAAAGAAGGTTTTAACTTCTATTTCTCAAGAAATGAGGATTCAATCAGAAACTCTACTGGTTTCAAATTTTTTGGAAGTTGTTGAAAATAATATGAAAGAATTATTGACCTCGAAAATTATGTATGAGGATGTTTTAACACGAATTGAAATAGGTCAACAAGACTTCCAATTAAACACCAAAGAAGAACAAAAAGAATTTGATTATGCAAAATTTGACTCGACCGTTACAGAAGAAAGAGAACGTAAATAAAAAATGAGTAACAAAAACACCTATAAAGTTGGAATTACAAAAACCAAAGCAGAACTCACACTTGAGCAAATTAAAAAGCATATTCCAGTTTGGACTGCAAACAAAATTGTTGTTGATGATATTTCAAAAGAAGTGGAAAAATTTGTGGCAGTTGAAGGCTTCACAAATCATATGTCGAAAGAGGTTAAGGTCGCTAACGTTTTTATTGACAGTTCAAAAAATTCTGTAATAGGCATTACAAGTAATTGTGGCACTGTTATTTCCAACAGCACAAAAACTTCATTAGTTGAGGGTGGCGAAGGTATGTATGTCGGGGGCGTGGGGTATCGCCTGTCTGATAAAGAGGATATTGGATCAACCGACATTGAAGTTACAGACGTTTTTGGAACAAAAGAAAAAATTCCTCATTGGGTATTTTTAGAATACCTTTCCCCAGAGGAAACAAAAAATATTGTAATTGACAACATTCCATTCAGTAAAAAAAATGAAGCCGAAGGTAAAGAAGTTTATGAAAAATTAGTTAAGAAATTTGGCGATAAAGAATTTGTTAGAATTCGAAAAGAAGATGTGTTTGACGGTTATAATATTATTATTACTAGAATGAAAGCGGATGAAATTCCTAAAATAATGAAAGGCAATTCTTCTGATTGGATAGAAACTCAAAAATGCAAAAAATTAAAATCAATTTCATTTAACATTAGTAAAAAACACGGAGTTAATTTTAACTGGGCTGTTGTCGATCAAAAAATCTTTACATTAGAAGAAAATCTATATAAACATTTAATCGAAAATCAATATGATTCATTAGAGTCATATTTTTCTGATATAAAAGAAGAAATGACTGAAGGTCATAATCATTTTGGAATGAGCGACAAAGTTTATAATGAGCTTTTGGAACAAGGGTTTAGTGCTGATTCCATCAAAATTTCTTCTCATAAAGAACATTTGCAAATGATGCTTCATCATAAAGTTGATGAGAAAAAATATAAACCTGGGGATGTTATCTTTAACAAAGAGGCTCAAAATCTTATTATTGTCAGTGAGCTGAGTCCAATTCTTTCTGACGCGTCGGCATTGGACGACGTGAAAAAATCAATATCTCTATATAAAGAGAACAGTAAATTTTTGACAAAATTTAATGCATTGTTAAAAAATAACAACATCGAATTACAAAAAATAAATCTAAATAAAATTATGGATTTAAATTCTAAGTTTGAGCCTGGTCTATATTCACTTGGTTCTTTTTTAATTCTTGCGGATGCAGAAGGAAAAATTGTTTCTTTTTGCACGCTGACTTCGCTTCACGACAACTTGTTGCAATATCAAGTTTTTGAAAAAGAAGTGACAGCTTTGGCTGATTATTTCAAAAAAACAGGAACAAAATCAGACAATAAAGTTGCAACGGAAAACGTTGTCGCTGCTGCGGTTTCTGCGGCGGCAATAAAAACTGCGTTGTCAGAACAACCACAAACGACTGAAACAGTCATTGAAAACAAGGCAGCCCAGATTATTAAATCTGATGCAAAAGAAGTCGCGAAACGAATTGCGGTTAATAAGATTGTGCATCTGACAGCAGAACTTGTTGTGAAACAACTTAACACAACAAAGAAATCATCTAAAACTACTGAAACGATCAAAGAATTTCTGAAATCCTCAAAGGGGAGATCGATGGTTTCTATTACAGCGGGAACTATTCTTCCAACAATAAAATCAACGCTTGATTCGAAATATCATCCGTTAATTGATGAATTCTCAAAAGAACTAAGAGTTTCTGGGGAAACTGAACTCGCTACTGAATTTCTCGATCTTGTTATAGACTCTGCCTCTGTTTTATCTTCTTCTGTCCTTGGTGATTTTTTTGTCGCAGAAAAAGTTAGAGTGGAAGCAGCAGAAGAATATATCAAAAAACTTCCTGCTCCATCAAGATCGGAAGTTTTTGCAGAAACAACTAAAAATGAAGAGAAAATTTTAATTAATGGCAATTAAATTCTTTGAGTTTATTGATAAACAAAAACTTGTCTCTTCTACAGAAAAAAACATATATCATGTTTTTTTAGTCGATGAATCCTCAAAAACATATTCTTTAGAGGTCGCGACTGTTTCATCTGATGTAGCTCTTGCCACTGTTTCTGTATATAAGCGTTTAGGAAAACAAGTTATTTGTCTTTTTAAAAAAGGAAATAAATTGTTTACTGTGAATCACGAAACCGAAGAAAAACTTCTCTTCTAAAGGAATAAAATGAGCACTTATACAACAGAAATCATCGATGTCTTGGTCGAAAAACATGCAGGTAAATATGAACTTGCTAAAGTTGACCTTAATGTTTTAATAAACCATTCAAATCCATGGGATTGGGCGAATCTTAAAAAAGCCGAGTCTGGTGAGCGAGATTCATTTGTTGTTAGAAAATCTGACAGTAGACAGGATGTTTGTCGAAACATCGGAGCAGTAGAAAAAAATTATTTGAATTACAAATGCATTTTAAATGCAAAAGGAGTATACAGCAACCCAGTCAGATACGAACGAATAACAAATTGCCCAAATGAAGTGGAAAATATGTATTTTGGGAATGACCTGCTTTCGAAGAAGGAAATAAAGGCCCCAAAAATTATTACGGAAATAATTCCGCCATTATGGCGAGACGCGCCGTTTGTGTCCAGTTATGACCAAACGACTGTTGATCGTCTACACGTTGATAAAGTAATTTCAATTACCAATTCTGGTAGCAAATATACAATAAAATTTATTCAAGTTGATAAAGCGAAAAAAGATCTTCATTATTATCAAAAAGAACAAGATTCAAGAGATGATAAAACCCAAATTGATTCAATCACTATCAATGTGGATACTAAAAATGGAACTTGTGAAACCCATGAAATTATCATGGGGGGGAAACCCTATGATTTTTCCCCTGAAAAAATTAAAGAAACATTAAAGAGTTTTTATGAAGATGTTGCAAACCACGAAATTGCCGCAGAAAAACAAAGGAAAGAATATCAAGAAAAAATAAAAGAGTTTTTTCCACGAGATCTATGGGATTCTCTTTCAGAAAAAACAAAAGAATTTCTTTTAAACAGCAAAAATGAAAAATATTTCTGGTTTGAGAATGTTGCTTCAAACAAAGAGCGGCAAAAAATAACAATTGGTTTAAATGATGTTTATTCTTTAAATCGAAACAAAAATTCAGAATATAATGAACATGCAAAAGCTGTTCTAGAAACAGCAGTTGAGCTCTTTAAAGAAAAAGGGGATGCCGTCACTCTTGCAAAAGAACCTCGTTTTTTAAAGGCATGGTATTCTACCACATTAGATGTATTGAAGAAAGCATTTCCACATAAAAACTTACTCAACGAAATTGAATTTAATCACGAAGGTAAACTTTGCTTCAACGCAGGAGATGAAAAAATTCCAATTAATTGCGGCTCGCAAAATTATTCTTCTAATCCTGCCCTGGCAAATGAAGTAGTAGATCAAGTCCAAAAATTGGACATAATTTACAAAAAATTCTTAGATCTAAAAAAGATTCCGAAATTCATATTGGAAAATAATATTGTCGAAACTCTTAAAAATTCACGGGAGCAGCCCAATAGATTAACTATTAATACAGTTAGCATTGGTTTTAGAGATGAATTTTCAAAATGCTTTTTCATCAAAAGCTCTTCTATTGATGATTTTGCGATTAACGCAGCCCAGCTATATTTTAGATTGTATTTGAAAAATTATGGAAAAATAAATGCCAGAGAGTTTTTTTTGGAGCTATCTCACGAAAAACTAAAAAACTTCATATTAGATAATGAATTGAATATTAAAATTATATACTCAGGGGAATCTGATCCGTTAAACCATGAAAAAAACACTGTTGTATTCAATTCAAATTCTGAAACTTTAACTTTTTTTGGTTCTGATTCGAATAGAGTTCTTTCGTTTGAAGATTTTTACGACGAGATGGAAGTTGAAACATTTATCAAGGCGTGCTTGCCAGCGGTAGAAACGCTGGTTAAGGATGATCCACGCGCTACGCGCGCGGCACCCTTGGCGGCAGAAACTCAAAAGGAATCAATTCTAACAACTGAAGGAAAGGTCACAAATACTATGGCGGCGAAAACAATGCAAGAGAAGATGATCGATATTGCAAAATCAGATGCACAGGAAACAGCAAAAAGACTTGCTGTAATTAAAATGTCTAAAATTATTCAAGACGCGCTTGTAAAAGCTCTTACCCAAGACCTAAAGGGTAAAAAGAAATCAGATACAATGAAAGCATTTCATGAATTTTTTGCGACGGAGAAAGGGATGGCAGTAATACAAGTTATTGCTGGTATTGGTTTGCCAGCAGTCCGAAAATATGTGCCACAAAAATATCATGCGTATCTTGACATTACTTCAAAAGAAATGAGAATTCAAGGAGAGACAACTGCTGTTCTATCTGCGATAGACACAGTAGAACCTCTTATTAAAATGCTTACTGGTGGTATTATGGATTCTTTTAATTCTTCTGGCGCTGAGCTTGTTAGAATTGAAACAGATGCACCCGCAACAACCGAAAAAACAGAAGGCCAAGAAGCTCAAGTTTTTGAGTTTTCCCAGGCGGCAAACGCAGACAAGAAAACAGTGTAATTTTCTACGTTAAAATATTTATAACCCATAAAATCATATTTATGGGTTTTTTTGTTTCGGTTGGAAAAAGAAGGATAAAGTATGAAAAAATACCAAAACGAAAAAGAATTCTTGAAAAAAATTGCAACAAAAACATTAAATCCAAACCTTTCATCAGCCAACCAGACTGGTTGGAAAAATTATAATGGAAATTATATTCACTATGTTAATGGTGGATATGAAAATGATCCTGAACTTGGAGTTTGTATGGTAACTTACGACTCTATGGGAAATCTTCTTGAAGAACAATCTAGAGTAGATGGTTTGCCACATAAAGAAGATGGTCCTGCAAGAGTTTGGTATACTTCTGGCGGAGTTGTTAGACAAGAAGAATATCATCTTTACGGAACCAAATATACAAAAGAAAAATATGAAGAAAGATTAAAATCTATTAAACAGAAATATCTTGACTTTGAAGCTGAAAGTGGTAAAATATTAAAAATAAATCAATCTTTGATTAAAAAATATTTTAATCATGCTGTTGAGGTTGATGACAATGGTAACATTATAAATTTTAAAAACTTTAATAAAAATGTTCATTCAAACGGAAATGATAAAAATGAACTGCTGGTTGTTTATCATTCGGATAGAGACGGAATTGTCCTTACAACAACTCCATCAAAAGTAGTCCTTGGCCCAGCACAGGCGACTATAAACAACGATTCGATTTCCCATATTAGATATCTATTTCCAGGAAATCAATCATTAAAAAATGAACCAGAATGGAAATCTTTTGTTGGAAAATATGAAAAAGGTTTACCTAATTGGGTACGATATTCTCAACTCGAACAATTTGGTTTTGATGTAAAAACCACAGAAGTCAAAGAACTCAATCCAAATGAAGAAGTAGAACTGGCTAAGTCTTTTTTTAAAGACAAATCCAAATTGGCTACATGTTATAAAAACAAGAAAAACCAATTAGTTGTGGTATTTAAAGAACCAGTTGGAAACGTGTTTTACGAAAAATTAATTCCGTTAGATGTTAATTTTAGACATGAAAATTCTTCTTCATACATTGATACCTCGTTTGAAGACAGTCCTGACACATATAAATCTGCGGAATTTAGTTTTGCTCCAAATGGAGAAGTTAACATTAATAATGTCGCAGCCATAGACAAAGAGATGTTTGCCAAGAAATTAAACCTAGTATTAAACAATCAAAAACAACAGGATGAGATAGTTGAAGAAATAGAAAAGAAACTTAAAACCGAAGAAGACAATAAAAAACCTGAAGTTGTTTACAAAGAAGTAAAATTGCAAGATTATAAAGGTTTGTCTGACTTACTAGAAAATCAAAGTAATTTACTTAAAAAAATTATTGAACTGCAAAAGGATGCAATTGAATTTAGAAATAAAGAACTCATGCTTTCTGAATTTAATAAGTCTTCTAAACCCGCAGTAGACACAGAGATTGCTATTGAAAAGCCTAAACAAACAACAAACGTGGTTAATGTAGCGGCTGTTAAAGTTGAAAGTAAAGCAGTTCAGATTATTAAATCTGATGCAAAAGAGGTAGCAAAACGAATTGCAGTTTCAAAAATCACTACATTGATTTCTGAAATCATTGGCAAACTACTCACTTCGAAGGCAAAAGGAAAAACAAAAGAAGAAATTCAAGCTTTTTTAAAATCAGAAAAAGGAAAAGCTGTTGTCTCTGTAGCAACTGGAATGCTTTTACCGCTTATTAATAATAAGTTACCAGAAAAATATAAGCCGATTATTGATGAAATGTCGGTGGAATTTAGAATTTCTGGGGAAACGGAAATAGCTTCTCAGTTGGCGGATTTTGTTGCAGGGCCGCTTTTCGCGAGCGTGACGAGCGCGCTTTCGACAGTCGAGCTCTTTACTGAGAATAATGCTGAAAAGGTGCGTGTGGACGCGGGCGGCTCGGCGGGAGAAAGAAACTCCCCAGCGGCAGAATTGTTTGAAAACGAACAAGATTTTATAAACGCAAACAATTCCAATAAAGTTTTAAATTAAGAGTTGAGCACTGCGCCGTTGACAGCGGCGTTTTGCGTACCTACGTTGGGTAGGTCGGCAACGGTAGCGGAAAACAGCGACGGAAAAGAAAAGGAAAACATCATGGGAAAAATGGATATCGTTAAGAGTGACGCGCGCGAGGTTGGTAAGCGGGTTGCCGTTAAGAAGGCAACCCAGGGAGTTACAAAACTTGTTGCTAGGGCGGTAAGCCCTGGCGAGGGAAAGAAAGCAGATGGAGTTCGCAAAAATATTGAAGAAGCTCTTTCTTCCGAGAATGGACAGGCTGTAATGTCAATCCTATTGGGAGCTATTGTTCCTGTCTTGGAAGATCGAATTCCAGAAAAACATCGGGCATTGGCAAACGAAATTGCACAAGAAGCCCGTGTGCAAGGGGAAGTAAAACTTTCTGAAAGTTTCATCGATCAATTGGCGACACCTGTGTTTGCTGGTTTGTTGGACGGCGTTAAAGGCGCCCTCGACGGAGTAATTGCGGCTGATTCAGGAGAACAAACAGAAGTTCGCGCTGAGCTTCCAATGTCAAAACCCGTTTCTGGTGATGAAGCAGATGTTTCAGCCCAAAAGGCTGCCCTTAGCAAGAAACGTCAATAATTTTCCGAAATCTTTTCTTTTAAAAAAAGATGATTACCCCATTCGAGTAATACTTGTTTGGGGTTTTTTCATTTAAGGTTTACACGTTTGGGAGTATAGAATGAGTAAAATAGGCACAACAAAACAAATGTCAAAAAAAGAAAAGGATTTTTGGTTATCTTTGACGAAAGAAAATGAAATTAGCCTTTCAGATTCTATAAAAGCCGAATTTAATTTTGATAAGGAAAATGGGTGGTATAAATTATTGTCAAGTGATGGTGAAGCTCTGGCTGTTTTACATATTTTTAATAACAAAATAGAGAATTTGTCGGGTGCTCCCTCTACGATAATTTTAAATCCAAAGAAGTATATGGATGATATTATTAAAGAAACAAGAGGCGTTTATAAACCTTGGTTTGATGTCGCTTATCATTTTAACGTTGGAAATCATTTAACTGTAGAAAATTATAAAAATTCTGATTATGAAAATCTAATGAGAAACCCGTACTTTATTAAAAAAGTTCTTGGCTTCTGGGGGTCACGGACTGATAAAGATTTTGAAAGGCTTGATGTAAGAGAATACAAAAAATTATACACTAACATCCCAAAATACGCTAATAAACTTATTAAAGTTTACGATGGAAACAATTTACTTTGGATCGAAAACACTTTTAATTGTAAAAGTCAGCATCCAATAGAGCCTACGTTTATTACGTTTGACATGGAAGAGTCGAAGAAATGGTGCAAAAAATTAAGATTTAATGAACCTAAAGAACATCTTGAGTGGAATTACGAAGGAATAGAAGACTACAATAATCCAATTGATTTTATAAAAGCTATTATTGATTCTGACTTCTATGATGAATTAGAAAATATAAAAAATGTGGAAGATGAAAAAGAAAAAAAGGATAAGAAAATGTCAGCCAAAAAAACCAAAAACCTAAGCCCTGGACTTTCTGCTGAAAAGAAAGAAAAATATCTTAAGTTTATTAAAGATAATTACGATACATTATATGTCGCATATTCCGCAGAAGATGTTAAATATTTTCTTGAATGTGAACCTGGTGGATTAATTCTTCTTTCTGATGAAAAAACTGATGAACCTATTGAACTTATTTCTTTTAATGATGGTGTAATTCACAATGCCCACGGAATGCCTGCAAGAATAATCTTCCCAAAAAATCCTATGGAAAGTCCGATGTTTACCGAAGATTATTTCGAAAAATATTTTTCTGATCAAATCTATGAAATGAAAAATTTCGATGGAGAAGTATATTACCTTCATGGCATTATTTTTTCTTCAAAAAAAGATTATGATGAGACTAAAAGCAAAGATATGACATTTAGACTTAGGTCTGTGCTAGAAGAAGAAGATTCGCTTTCTGTTTCTAATATAGTTGAATCGAAAGTTTCTCCTGCGACAATTTCAAAAACAACTACTTCTAAATTTAAAGAAGCAGTAAAAAGCGATTTGAGTGAAGTAGCGACAAGGGTTGCCGTAAAAAAATCAACAGAACTTTTGTCTAAAGTTGTGATTGATTTTCTTGCATCAAACAAAAAAGGCGCCGAAGCAAATTCAATGAAGAAGAAGGTTAAAGATATTCTTCAAACAAAAGATGGAATGGCAGCATTCCAGCTCCTAATAGGCGCTCTGTTGCCACTTCTCGCCACAAACGATAAAGTCCCAGAGAACATTAAAGATGTCATTTCTCAAGTCTCCAAAGGGTTCAGAACTGATGGAATGACTCACTTTGCTGTTGAATTTGTTGATTACCTCTCTGGCCCAGGTGCGCAACAAGTTAGAGAATCAATTGTTAAAGCTTTTGAAGGATTTAAGCAAATTGATGACCTTGCAAACGGAAAGGGGAGTCTTGAAACACAAATTAGAGCATTAACAGAACCCACACCTCTATTTTTGATTAATAATAAAGAAGAGGTGAAAGAAGAAGAAGAGGAAGATGAAGTTATTGACGAAGTGAAAGCAACTAAAGCAAAACTCAAGCAACTGAAACTCAGTCGTAATGAATAAGACTGAAATGGAGAATTCAATTAGTAAAGATTGGATTAAATCTATCCATCTAAATGGAAAAACCATAGATGTTATTTGTATGGCAACTATTAATATAGTAAACTATACTGAAAGTTTTAATAACTTGCTTGAAGAAACGAAATTCACTGGGAAATGTTATTATACAGATGTAAACTTTGGTTCATGGTATAAAGATGGGAAACTCCACAATACAGAAGGCCCAGCGGTAGTTCTCGAATATAACGGCCATAGAGAGTGGTGGTTAGATGGAGTATTATATGGAAAAGATTCTGCTGTCGGTAGAAGGCAACCAGAAAACAGACTTGTAAGAGAAGCTATTGTCTTGGATAAGAAAGAAGATGAAACATACGGGTTTTCTTGGTATAAGTTATTAACGAGACATAATGTCTACGATATGCCAGACATTCCTGGGCTTTTGATATTCTAAACCTCAACTAAGAGCCTCCTTTCATGGAAATAAAAACAATAAATCATTGGAAAGAAATTCCAGAATGTTATTCTGGAATTATCAATTTTGTTGAAACTTCTGAGTTTCCTGAAAGTATTTTCTGGCTTAAAAATGGCAGACAACATCGAGAAGATGGACCAGCAATTATTGATGATACTGGTTACAAACGCTGGTATTTAAATGATAAATTTATTTGGAGTTCTCTAATGGAAAGGAGGTATTTAAAAGACAAAATAATTCTCTCGAAAAATCTGCACCCTGAGTATCCAACTGTTCAGATTTGGAAATGGATTGAAATTAATGGAATGCGCGAACAGATAATGATTCCTGGGATGGAATACTGGTTCATTGAATGAATATCATAAGTGCAAATGAATCGATTATGGTTCCAGAACATTATACTGGAATCGTTAAATTTGTAGTAGGAACCACAACTTGGTTTAAAGACGGCAAACGGCATCGAGAAGATGGACCAGCCAGTATTTGGGCAACTGGACGTAAAATTTGGTATTTGGAGGATAAGTTGATTTGGTCTTCAGGTTGGAAACCTATTAATTTAAAAGACAAAATAATCTTTTCAAAAGAAATTCACCCTGAGTATCCAACTGTTCAAATTTGGAAATATCTTGACAAAAATGGCATTCGAGAACAAGTAATAATTTCTGGAATGGAGGAATATGTCGTAGAATGAAAACAATACAGGTGAACAATGTTAGCGAAATTCCAGTAAATTATACTGGAATTGTTCATGTGGAAAGTGGAACCAAAATTTGGTATAAAAACGGTAAATGGCATCGAGAAGACGGACCAGCATATATTTCAATTTCTGGTTGGGAAGAATGGCATTTAAACGGAAAATTTGTTTGGCATTCTGAATATAACAAACTTGATTTTACAAATAAAATAGTTCTCTTGAAAGAACAGTATCCTGAATATCCAACCATTCAGATCTGGAAATGGATTGATAAAAATGGAATTCGAGAACAAATGATAATTTCTGGAATGGAGGAATGTGTAAAGAAATGAAACTTTTAACTAGAAAACAATTTCGCTATACCTCGTTTAAACGAGACAATTACAAATGTGTTGTTTGTGGTGAAAAAGCTATCATAGATGATGATGGCGAACCAATAAATCTAGACGCCCACCATATAATTGAAAGAAGATTGTTTGAAGATGGCGGTTATTATGAAGATAACGCGGCAACGGTATGCGAGCCATGTCATATTAAAGCTGAACAAACTTTAATAGACTGCGAAACATTAAGAAAACTTTGTGGAATTAAAACGCAAATTTATCCTGAGCATTATTACAAAAATCAAGAAATTGATAAATGGGGAAATTTTATTCTTTCTGATGGAAGAAGAGTGAAAGGAGAATTATTTCATGAAGCATCTGTCCAAAAAATATTAGAACCAGTGTTGCATTTGTTTGAAACCTATACAAAATATCCGAGAACTTTACATTTACCCTGGAGTCCTGGGGGGCAAAGATAAAGATGAAAAAATGATTTTATCATTGGAGCATTTTAAAGATTTGGAAATCATTGTTCTTGAAAAATTAGACGGAGAAAACACAACGGTTTATAAAGATCATATTCATGCAAGATCATTAGATCCAATGGATAATCATCCATCAAGATCAAGAATAAAATCGTGGCACTCTCAAATAAAAAATGAACTTCCAGAAGGATATAGATTTTGCATTGAGAATGTGTTTGCAAAACATAGCATTCACTATAAGTCTCTAAAAGACTATCATTATCTTTTGTCTGTATGGAACGAAAACAACCTTTGTCTTTCTTGGAAAGAAACAGAAGAATGGAGCCAACTACTAGAAATCCCAACGCCAAATATTTTGTACAAGGGGCTGTTTGATGAAAATCTCATTAAAGGCTTATATAAGCCAATCTCTGACAACGGGGATGAATGTGAGGGGTATGTGGTAAGACCAACGAGAGAATTTACATTTCCAGAATTTAGAAGATTTTGTTTAAAATTTGTTCGAGAAAACCATGTTCAAACATCAGAACATTGGAAGCGGCAAACCATAATAGAAAATGAAACTGAATGAAAACAATAAAAACAGCTGATGAAATTCAAAAAAATTATACGGGAATTATTGAATGGGCAGATGGGGATAAGGAGTGGTATAGAAATGGTGAATACCATCGAGAAGACGGACCAGCAATTATTCGAGCAAGTCAGTCAAAGGAATGGTGGTTGGACGGAAAATATATTTGGCATTCTGAATATAATAAATTTGATTTAACCAACGAAATAGTTTATTCAAAAGAACAACACCCTGAATATTCAACCGTTCAAGTTTGGAAATATCTTGACAAGAATGGAATTCAGGAACAAATAATAATTCCTGGAATGGAAGCCTGGATAATTGAATGAACACCATAAAGGCAAAAGAATGGAAAGATATTCCCATTAATTTTACAGGAATTGTTGAATGGAAAAATGGGAATAAAATTTGGCTTAAAGACGACAAACTCCATCGGGAAGATGGGCCAGCAAAAATATTAGTTGAAGGATATAAATCCTGGTATTTGGATGGAATCCGTATTGTGGGGTTTTACGAAGGGCAAACGGTAAACCTTACCACTAAAATTATACTTTCGAAAGAACCGCATCCTTTGTACCCAACAGTTCAAGTTTGGAGATGGGTAGAAAAAGATAGTATTCGAGAACAAATAATAGTTTCTGGGATGGAAGAATATATAACCGAATGAAAACGATAAAAGTAAAAAATTGGCGTGAAATTCCAAATGATTACACGGGAATTATTGAAAGCATTTCTGGGGATTTTTATTGGTTTAAAAATGGTAAATGGCATCGAGAAGATGGCCCAGCAAAAATTTGGTCGAATGGCTATAAATTTTGGTATTTAGATGATTATTGTGTTTGGTCTTCGTATTTGAAAGCTGTTGATTTTATAAACAAAATAATTCTCTCGAAAGATTCACATCCTTTGTACCCAACCGTTCAAGTTTGGAGATATATTGATAAGAATGGAATCCAAGAACAAATTATAATTCCTGGAATGGAGAAATTCATAATATTATGAATATAATTCGAGTTTCCCTCTGGCGTGAAATTCCAAATAATTACACAGGGATTATTGAATATGGACATGGAATCAAAGAGTGGTTTAGAAATAGAAGACTCCATCGAGAAGATGGTCCAGCAGTTATCCAAAACGATGGATATAAAGAATGGTGGTTGGATGGAGTTTGTGTCGCAAGATTCTACGAAGGACAAGTGATAAAAACTGAAAAAATTATATTTTCAAAAGAACAACACCCAAAATACCCAACTGTTCAAGTTTGGAAATATATTGATAAGAATGGAATCCAAGAACAAATTATAATTCCTGGCATAGAAAATCACATAACCGAATAAAAGGAAAAACAGAATGAAAAACAACAATATCATAGTCGATGTAGTAATAGACCTCTCAAGAGGAGACAGTGGTAAAGGAAAGATAACTCACCACTTAACAAAACAAAAAAACTATTCTCATGTTATGAGAACTTCAGGAGGTCAAAATGCTGGACATACTATCTACCACGATGGTAAAAAATATGCGACACATATAATTCCTTCTGGTATTTTTACTGGAATTAAATCTGTTATAGGTTCTGGTTGTGTTTTCAACATTGAGTTGTTGAGAAAAGAAATTCAAAAAATTGAATCTATTTCAGAAGGAAAAATAGATGTTAAATCACATCTGAGAATTGCAAAAAACTGCCATATTGTAACTGATTCTCATCTTAATGAGGAGATTGGGGAAACAAAAGTTGGCACAACAAAAAGAGGAATTGGTCCTGCATACAGAGACAAATATTCAAGAACTGGAATAAGAGCAGAAGAGGCTTTGAGGGGCACTGAGTTCGAAAAATGTTTAATTGATCTTTATGAAGAATTCTACATATCCCAGCCAACCGAAACAAAGAAAATAATTGTTGAAGGTGCTCAAGGATTTTATTTGGATATTGACTGGGGTGATTATCCTTTCGTCACTTCTTCTCATTGCGGTCTTGGTGGTGTGTTTCTAAATGGTTTTACTCACAAGCAAATTGATGAAGTTTGGGGTGCAATCAAAAGCTATGAAACTTATGTTGGCTCAAAACAATTTGAAGACACTTCAAATCCAATCTTCTCAAAAATAAGAGAGTTGGGAGGAGAATATGGAACAACAACTGGACGTGGCAGACAAGTTAATTGGATTAACACAGATGAACTTGTTAAAGCCTGCGAAATGAGTGCTGTAGATAAACTAGTTGTCTCTAAAATGGATATATTAAAAGGTCTTGGGGAATGGCACACAAGAGATTCAAGCGGCAAAGTAACAAGTTATAAAACAGAACAAGAATTTAAAAACGCAATTCAAGAAAAGATTCCTGGTGTCCAAATCCACTGGAGTTATTCACCAGAAAAAATATAAGATATTTTAATATGGACAATTCTAAAACTTCAACCAATTATATTAAATTTCAAAACGGAAGTGAAGTTTGGTACAAAAATGAAAAACGGCACCGAGAAGATGGGCCAGCTAAAATTCTTTCACATGGAAATAAAGAATGGTGGCTAGATGGGATATTCATTTGGCGTTCTGAATATAATAAAAATGATCTAAGAAATAAAATAATTCTTTCAAAAGAAGTTCATCCTAAATATCCAACTGTCCAAGTCTGGAAATATATTACAAAATATAGGATGGATGAAATTTATATCTTTCCAGGTATGAAAATTAAAAGAAGTAAAAAATAGTTTCTTTTTAATTCATTTTGTTTTAATTTTATCTTGTCGTTTGTTGTTGCCGTTTCGAGGAAACTGACTAAGCGGAAAGCCCCTTTTTACAAATGCGCTGTAATAAACGACGCCGCGCGCCTGCGTATTTCTGAATTAATCTCAGGGTGCAGGCAAAACCAAACTCCAAAAAAACTTTTGGCCGATAAAAACGGCTATTTGGTGCTTGACTCCCATGCCCGCGGCATTATAGAGGGAGTTACTATGTCGCGCCTAGACGATCAACTACTGCAAATGGCTACGGGAATCGCTCTTTGGCGAGCGGAAACAAGAGACATTAGTTTTAAACATGGAGCAGCAGCAATTAGAAAGGATGGTAAGTTCGTCATTTCTTACAATGAAAAAGCGCAAGCGCCGACGTGGAAAGTTCACGCCGAAGCAAGAATTTGTAGAAAAATAGATGTTGGAGCAACAGTTGCAGTCGTAAGAATTGGCGACGGAGGGGTTTGGATGCCTTCTAAGCCGTGCAAAAATTGTGCAAAATGCATGTTTAGAAAAGGTGTTTCTAGAGTTCTTTATAGTATTGCAAAAGATGAATACGGAGTGATGATCCTCAACTCTAAGTGAAAAGAAGAAATAAATGAAGCACTCTGAGATAATTCAAAAAATCAAGGATCTTGGGGCAGTTTTTTCTTTGGAGGAAAAGGGCGAGATTTTTATTGTCGTAGGAATAACAGATCCAGAAAATGTTACACTTGGAATAACATCGATTATGGGGAAAAGTTATAATTTCAATTATGACATTGACACTGAAACCTATGTTTTCAGAAGAGAATACAAGGTTAAAAAAAACCTACATAGAGTTATTCCTACAATAATTGGTAGGATAGAAAAAATCTTTTGTGATTCTGTTTGGCTTTGTAATTCTGTAAAATCTAAATTTATTGGTTTTGAATTTAATGTTTCATTCAACAATAAAGTTGTTCTGAATTACAAATTTGAAAAAGAGGCAAGCCAAAAACAAATTGGAATTGTTTCAGATGAAGACTTTAAACAAAGTACAATCGTAAACTATTCGGAATTTGAATATGATCTTAATATGATTAAGATTAATTTGGAATATCAAAAACTTGAATCACTAGCAATGGTTGCTAAAAAAATTATAGAAAACAATCCTGATATTCACTATGTTTATTTTTCATCTTATGGAGTTTATTTAATTTCTGTTTCATCAATAATTCATAATTCAGCGGAATTTAAAATCAAACGCGAGCCGTATGGAGACTCTGCTAGGCTAAATTTGAACATTATTCAATGTTTGTTTAATCGCGACAAAGAAATTGGTCCCGAAGCTGTCAATCTTCGAATTGTTACCTATCAAAGTTCAGAAAAAATTACGAAAACATATACAAACTCATACAAAGAGTTTCTTTCTGGTTTTAAACCAATTTCAGAAGTGCCAAGTTCAAAAATTCTAGCAAATCTAAAAAATAGACAAAAGGAATGGTAAAGATCAACAAGTGTCCTGTGAAATAAAAAACATACATAAAATTACAATCGCGGCCGAAAAAACAAGAAATGAATTGGAAAAGTATGCCGCCAAAAATATGCATATCGGAAACCCGATCACTTTAGAATGTTTCTGTGCAATTGGGGCATATACACTTTGGAATGTTTACAAAAAACTGGGGTTTTCTTCTGCGGAGTTTATCGCAGGTGAGTTTATTGACTACAACGGAACATTCTCATATCATTGTTGGAATATCATAGAAACAAAGATTGTAGACATAACAGCAACCCAGTTTAAATTCATTTACGACAGAGTGTATGTACCCAACCTCCAAAAACAAGAATTTTATGTGAAAAGTGGGTATTTTTATAAAAATTCACATGCAACAAAAAAAATTAATGAAGAATGGGAGGAATCCCAAAATATTAAAAACAACAAAGAAGGAATTGTCAAAATGATTTCAAATTCTTTAAAAGAAATAAAAAAAGAAGAGTAATGGAAAAAATAGTCAGATTAATAAATGGTGTATTTTGGTATAAAGACAATTTATTCCATCGAGAAGATGGACCTGCAATCATTTGGAAAAACGGCGACAAATCCTGGCATATAGATAATAATCATCTTTGGAACTCTCATTGGGCTAAACTTGATTTAAGAGATAAAATAATTTTGTCAAAAGACCCACATTCTTTGTACCAAACTGTTCAAGTTTTGAAGTATATTGATAAAGACAGAATACAGAAACGAATAATGATCCCTGGAATGGAGGAACATATAATCGAATGAAAACAATAAAAGTGAAACACTGGACAGATGTTCCAAACAATTATACAGGAATTGTTGAATGGGATAATGGAGCCAGAATTTGGTGTAAAAACAGCAGAGTCCATCGAGAAGATGGACCAGCAGTTGTTTGGATAAATGGAGACAGAGAATGGTGGCTAAACGATGATATTATCTGGAAATCCCAATTTGGTCAGCTTTGTTTAAAACATAAAATCATTGTTTCAAAAGAAAAACATCCTGAATACTCAACTGTTCAAGTTTGGAAGTATATTGACGGAAATGGAATTCAAGAACGAATAATTGTTCCTGGGATGGAAGACTTCATAATAGAATGAAAACTTTAAAAGTAAAAGATTGGGACTCGGTGCCAAATTCCTTCACAGGAATAATTGAATTCTCAGGTGGTTCAAAATGGTGGTTACAAAATAAAAAGTTGCATCGAGAAGATGGACCAGCAATTGTCTACAGCGATGGATATAAAGAATGGCATTTGGGTGGTAAGTGGGTTTGGTCTTCTAGTCGAAGTAAAATTTTTTTAAAAAACAAAATAATTCTCTCAAAAGAACAACATCCCAAATATCCAACAGTCCAGGTTTGGAAGTATATTGACGGAAATGGGTTTCGAGAACAGGTAATAGTTCCTGGGATGGAAGACTTCATAATAGAAAAAAGGGTGAAGTGAATGGGTAGGCCGCCTGTTTTCATATTTGAAAATGAAAACGAATTGATTACCAATGAGCCTGATTTTAAAGAATCATTTGACTATTGTGTTTCTTTGGCCAAAAAAATGAATTTTAATATTTTCACTGATACTTCTATTAAAAATTTTTCAGATAGTTTCAAAAATGAAACTAGCAAAATTCTTCTTTCTATAAATGAAGAGTTGGAAGGATATTCTTTTTCACTTGGAGTTAATCCGAGTGGTAATTACGATTTTTGCTATATACGTGCATCTTTAAGAGCTTTAGTTTTGTTTAAAGATAAAATTTATTCTGATAATATAGATGTTTTTTATTTTCCTGAAGATATAGATAAATTAAATTGTTTTGAGCATAAACCTAATTTAAATAATTTAAAAATCCCACAGTTGAAAAATAAAGGAAAAAATAGGGTATTCGATTCTTTTTCAGTAGAGTTTTCAAACAAAACTAATAAAATAAACCAAATACATGTTTGGTATTCTTATGAACAAACTAAGTAATAATCGAATAGAAATATTTAGTTGGGCACAAATGCCAGAAAAATTTATTGGGATTTGTTTGCTTCCTAACGGAAGCAAGTATTGGCTTACAAACGGTTTGTTCCATCGAGAAGATGGACCAGCAGCTATTTTAGCAAATGGAATTAAAATATGGTATTTAAATAATAAATGTATTTGGTCTTCAAATTGGGATAAACTTGATTTTACAAACAAAATAATTCTCTCGAAAGAACGACATTCCATGTATCCAACAGTCCAAGTATGGAAATATATTGATGAGAATGGAATTAAAGAACAAATTGTGATCCTTGGAATGGAGGAATATATATCCCAATGAAAACAATAAAAGTAAAATATGATAGTGAAGTTAAGAATTGCACAGGAATTGTTGAGTGGGAAAATGGAATCGAAGAATGGTATAAAAATGGCAAACTCCATCGGGAAGATGGGCCAGCCAGATTTTTTTATTTTGGAGATGTAGAATGGTATTTGGAGGATAAGTTAATTTGGGCCTCTGATTATGAAAAAATTGATTTTACAAACAAAATAATTCTCTCAAAAGAACAACATTCCTTGTATCCAATCGTTCAAGTTTGGAAATATATTGATGAGAATGGAGTTCAAGAACAAATTGTGATCCCTGGAATGGAGGAATGCTTTATAGAATGAACATAATAAAAATAAAACATTCAAGTGAAATTCCAGAAAATTATACAGGAATTGTTGAATCTGAAAATGGAACTAAATATTGGCTTAAAAACGATTTATTTCACCGAGAAGATGGACCCGCAATTGTTTATAAAAATGGGTCTGAAGAATGGTATGAAAACGGCAGATACCATCGAAAAAATGGGCCAGTAATCATTTCAAATCTTGGATATAAGGAATGGGCTTTGGATGGTGTGAAAATTTGGAAATCGGAGCGCAATAAGTTGGATTTGAGAGATAAAATAATTCTCTCGAAAGAACGACATTCCATGTATCCAACAGTCCAAGTATGGAAATATATTGATGAGAATGGAATTAAAGAACAAATTGTGATTCCTGGGATGGAACCTTGGTTTATAGAATGAAAACTATAAAAATAAAAGATTGGCGTGAAATTCCAAATAATTACACAGGGATTATTGAATATGGACATGGAATCAAAGAGTGGTTTAGAAATGGAAGACTCCATCGAGAAGACGGCTCTGCGAGAATTTATGAAAATGGAGAAAAAGAATGGTGGTTGGATGATGAAATTATTTGGGATTCCTCGGATAAATTTGATTTAAAAAATTATATAGTACTCTCGAAAGAACAACATCCCAAATATCCAACCGTTCAAGTTTGGAAATTCTTATCAAAAGACAAAGTTCAAGAACTAGTTGTGATTCCTGGGATGGAATCTATTATTCAAATTTAGATGCATACTTATTTTTAGAAGGTATTAATATGGCCAAAAAAGTATACAGAATGTCTTTAAAAGAATTTAAAAAGCTCATTCAAGAAAATTTAAAAGAAGCTGTTCAGGAAGTTGTTGATGAAGGTGCGCCTCCTTTACAGCCAAACAAGAAAAAAAGATTTGAAGAACTAAAAGCGAAAAAAGTTTCCTCAAGTTTGACTCCAGAAGAAAAGAAAGAATATCTTGCACTTCTTCAAGGTGATGTTGCCGCGAAAAAAGATGCAGCAAAACTAGCTGGTGGTAAAGCCCCTTCTTCTTCAGCTTTTCCAACAGAAAAAGTATTGGACGAAAATAAAAAACCCCAAAAATCAAATAAGAAATAAATCATTGATTCTTATCATTCAATAAGCCTGCATTGACAGCCGTCCTTGCGGGCTTTATTGTTTCGTGTTGTCGCAACATTCATAAGAAAGGCGGTCGAAGACAAATGGCAATATACTCATTTATTACTGAACTTGTGGAAACTGAGTTTGATACAGCTAAAAAATATATTGATCCAAAATTTTTGGAAAAAAAGATGGAAGATATTCAGGCATCTTTGTGTTATTATAGTAACATTTCTTTGGAGACTCTAAATCAAAGCTTTGAAAGAATTAATGATGAATTGTTTGGAATTGAGCCAACTGGAACGCTTTCTTATTCAGACGCGGCAACAAATCTTGAGAACTCATATAAAAAATTTATATCCTCAAATGAGGAACTAGTTTTCTTCAACCCAGAAGTTTTTATTATTTCAGAGTTAGAAGAAACTGGGGAACTTGCTCCCAACTCCGTCTTGAGAGACAAGGAAATCCTTAATCACATGTTTGAGTCTTATAAAATTTTACATGGAAGGTTGCCATGAGAAAAATAATCTTTCTTGATATTGATGGCGTATTAAATTCATTTGAGTTTCAATTTGGGAAACATTCTAAATGGTCATCTAATAAAAGATCTCAAATCGACCCAAACGCCGTTAATTTGCTTAATAAATTGATTAATTCCACAAATGCAGATGTTGTGCTATCTTCCACTTGGAGAATACTTCACTATGATATTCTCCAGGAGATATTAAATGAAATGGGATGTATAGCTAATATTATTGACAAAACTCCACAAACCCATTTTAAAGCCAAAAAATACAAGCATTGTCAAAGAGGAATGCAAATCCAAGAGTGGATTAATAAAAACGAGGAAGTCTTCTCCGTTAAAAACGGAGATAGATTTATTATTTTAGACGATAGCACAGACATGGGACATTTGACAAGTTATTTGATTAAAACATCGAGTTTGGTTGGTTTAACTGATAAAGATGTCGAAAAGGCAATTGCTGTTTTAAATGAAGGGAATCCATGACTGTTAAATCATATAAAATAGAAAAAGAAACAAGATGGTATAGAATTGTTTTAACATTGTTGAACGGAGAAACCCAAATCGTTTCTTCTTTTGTTTCCGAAGAGTCGGCGAAAAGTTATATAAAATCAGAAGGAATTATTGTTTCAAAACAATAGACAGTTGAAATTTATAAAGGCTTTTTTTCTTTGTTAAAGAAAACTTTAATATGGAAACAATAAAAATAAACAAGTTGGAAGAAGTACCAGAGGATTATACAGGAATTATTGAATGGACAAACAAAGATAAATGGTGGTTAAAAAATAAAAAAGTTCACAGGGAGGACGGGCCAGCAATTATTTGGTATGAAGGAGATGAATTTTGGTATTTGGATGGATTCCCAATTTGGGATAATCGCCTTGGTCTAATTAATTTAAGAGATAAAATAATTCTCTCGAAAGAACGACATTCCATGTACCCAGCCGCTCAAGTATGGAAATATATTGATATAAATGGAATTGTAGAACGTTTAATAATTCCTGGAATGGAAAAATTCATAAAAGAATGAAAACGATAAAAGTAAAAACCCAAACTGAGATTCCAGACAATTTTGCAGGAATTGTTGAATTTGAAAATGAAGATAAGTATTGGTATAAAAGTGGTAAAACACATCGAGAAGTTCATCGAGAAGATGGACCAGCAGTTATTTGGAAAAATAGTTTCAAACAATGGTGGTTAGATGATTGTCTTATTTGGTATTCAGGTAAAAGTGAGATTAATTTAACAAAATGTATAATTCTCTCAAAAGAACCACATCCTTTGTATCCAACAGTCCAGATTTGGAAATATATTGATGAGAATGGAATTCGAGAACAAATAGTAATCTCTGGAATGGAAGAATGGTTTATAGCATGAATAAAATAAAAATAAAACATCCCAGTGAAATTCCAGAAGATTATACGGGAATTGTTAAATATGAATATGGAGCCAAAGAATGGTGTAAAAACGGCGAACTACACAGAGAAGACGGTCCAGCGGTAATCCATTCTAATGGAGATAAAGAATGGTGGTTGGATGGTGCTATTATTTGGAGCCAGAAGTGGAATAAAATGAATGGAAATAGTTTTATAATTCTCTTGAAAGAACAACACCCTAAGTATCTTACTTGTCAGGTATGGACTTTTTTACAGAAATCTTTAATTACTAAAAAAACAATAATCCCTGGAATGGAAAAATGGTTTATAACATGAATACCTTGCCACTAAAAACTGGTCAGCATATTCCATATGACTATACTGGAATTGTTTAATATGAACATGGTGAATTTTTTTGGTTAAAAAATGGTAAGTCGCACCGAGAAGATGGTCCAGCAGTTATCTACAGCGATGGAGATAAAGAATGGCGGTTGGATGGTGTTATTATTTGGTCTACAGCTTGGGATATATTTGATTTAAGAAATAAAATAGTTTTATCAAAAGATTCACATCTTGAATATCCAGCAGTCCAGATTTTGAAATATATTAGTCAATATGGGATTAAAGAATTATTTGTAATTCCTGGGATGGCAAATTATATAATCGAATAGTTTCTGTGCGAAAAAAAATGCTGATGAGTCGTTGACAGCCTCGGGCGCGGTCGCTATCACGGGAAGGCGCAATTGTGCCGACCTATCCGTAAAAGAGGGAAAAATGCAGACTATCAAAATGCAGCGCGGCCTTGATATGCCCAAAAATTATACAGGAATCGTTGAATGGGAACATGGAGAAAAATGTTGGTATAAAAATGGCAACTTACATCGAGAAGATGGCCCAGCAGTTGTCGGAAAAGATGGAGAAAAGAATGGTGGTTGAATGGAATGTGGGGGTGGGATTCAAACTCAGATAAGTCGTATTTTAAAAATAAAAAACTTGTCTCAATGGAGATACATTCTAAGTATCCAACTGTTCAAGTTTGGAAGTATATTGATGAATACGGAATTCAGGAACGAATAATAATCCCTGGAATGGAGGAATGGTTTATAGAATGAATATCGTAAAAGTAAAGCATTGGAATGAAATTCCAAAAAGATACACGGGAATTGTTGAATGGGAAAACGGAAACCAAGAGTGGCATAAAAATGGTTTACTTCATCGAGAAGATGGGCCAGCTAGAATCAGAAATGATGGATATAAATCTTGGTGGTTAGATGGCAAACCAATTTCTGAGCCCGCGCCCTTGACGGAGGCAAATTCAGTCCCTATGTCGAGCGCAGGCAACGCACACGCACAACCCGCAAAAAAAGAGGAAAAGAAAACTATGACTTCGAACGCAAACAAGGTCAAGGAGATTGTTCTTTCTGATGCGGCAATCGTCGCACAAAGAATTGCAGTTAATAAAATTGCAACTCTTATTAAAAATACACTTATTAGTCTCGTTACTGCGGGTAAAAAGGGAAAGCAGAAAACCGCTGCTAAGAATCAAATTGAGGAGTTTCTGAAAACAGAAGTTGGACTTGCGGCAATCAAGTTTATTTCTGGTCTTGCGTTGCCGAAAATTGCGGATGTAATGCAAAAGCATGGAATGCTTAAACCGCAACATACTGCGATTGTTGAGATGCTCTCAAATGAATTGAGAATTCAAGGAGAAACTGAGGGAGTTCTTCAATTTATTGATGCTATTTCCCCAATGATTTCAATGATTACTTCTGGTTTGACTTCTCAGCTTGAGACTATTTTTGGATCTGTAGGATCTACGGAAACATTGAGAATTGATATTGGCTCCTCTAGTTTTAAACCTGAACATTCCGAAGAAGAAAACTCCTTTGTGGCTTCAAACAAGTTTTCAGCAAGTTGAAAACGAAAATGAAGCTAAAAACAATACAAATCTATAATTTGAAAGACATTCCGAGTAACTTCACAGGGATTGCCTCGAATGGCTCAACCTCAAAATATTGGGTTAAAAACGGAGCGTTACATAATGCTAATGGACCATCAGCTATTGATTGTTTTAACAAATCAAAATATTGGCATTTAAATGGAGTTCTTATTTGGAATTCTGGACGACCAAAATTTTATTTGAAAGAATTATCTTATCTTTCAAATAAAAGACACCCAAAGTTTCGGACCGTTCATGTTTTGAGTTATCTCAATGCGAATGGAATCAAAGAACAAATAATAATTCCTGGGATGGAGCCGTGGTTTCCAGAATGAATACAATAAAAGTGGAGGAGCGGTCTAAAATTCCAGAAAATTTCACGGGAATTGTTGAATTTGAAGATGGAGAAACATGGTGGCTTAAAAATGGTAAGTCGCACAGAGAAGATGGGCCAGCTAGAATCAGAAATGATGGATATAAATCTTGGTGGTTAGATGGAGATTGCATTTGGAGTTCAAATCGTTGTGAAGTTAATTTAAAAAATACAATAATTCTTTTGGAGGAGCCGCATCCAATTTATCCAAACTGTTATTTTTTAAAGTGGCTGATATGCGTGGAATTAAAGAGCAAATCATGATTCCTGGGATGGAGAAATGTATAATCAGATGCCAATCATAAAAATAAATTCATATTCAGAAATCCCAAGAGACTATACGGGGATTGTTGAATGGGAAAATGCTAGATTTTGGTTTAAAGAAGGCGTTGAACATCGGGAAGATGGACCATCTTATATTGAAAATAAAATAGGAAATAGGACTTATAAAGAATGGTGGCTACTAAATGGAAAAGAAATTTGGAATTCAAATTATAAAAAATTTGATTCGACAAATAAAATCATTCTTTCAAAAGATCCACATCCTTTATACCCAACAGTCCAAGTACAGAAATATATTGACGAGAATGGAATTCAAGAACAAATAATAATTCCTGGAATGGAACCGTGGTTTACAGAATAAGAAACAAACCTAATAGGGACCGTTAAATGAGCAACGAAAATGAATTCGCAAACTACGAAGTTCTTTATGTTACTCCAAAAGAAAATTCAGATTTTTATCATTCTCCTTCCAATTATGCAAAAGAAAAAAATTTCACAGGTTTCATATTGTTTAATACTGAAAAGGATGAAAGAAATTTTATTGTTTATTACAGAGGATATCCCACGGATGGGAGCCGTCCATACTTTAAAAAGAGTGGAAAAACTTTTGTTGGTGAGATGCCGCCAGAAGATTTTTTCTGCAAGACTAAAAAAGTAACCTGCGATAAACCTGGAATGATTCAAGGAATTCCATTTAATGATTTTGCCAAACGAGTGGAATATACAGGTCTTATCGTTGACACAAATTTAAAATATCATTGGTTTAATCGCGGAATTCCCGTTAATGGAAAAGATGAAGCAATTATTGTAAGAAGAAAAGAAGACCTACCCCCAGCGGACTTTACGGGAAAAATTTTTCTTGCAATAGAAACAGAAATCGGGGGCTATTGGTTTCCTGAATCTTCTACGGTTTACCTTCAGGACGGTAAACTTCATCGAGAGGATGGACCAGCAGTATTTCAATTTTCAGAAGATGATGGATGCCATTATCTGCATGGAAAAAGGATAAGTTTTAACGCGAAAAAAATAACTTTAGAGCTTCAGAAGGACATTGACAATAAAAGAAAAATTACAGATTTTTTATGTTTCAATGTTTGGGGCATTGAAAAAACAAATCCATATTTTACTGAACTCAAAAAAAATAAGCTAAAAGAATCAGAAGATTTCTCTTTCATTTTTGCAGATTCTACGAACAAAACATTCGAAAGATTTGAAAATGAACAACTTAATTGTTTATATGGAGCGGCTGTGACTGGCAACAATGGAGTTGGTCTGAAATATGTTATTAATGGTACTGAAATCTCTCATTTCGAATATAGAGATATTATGAATGATTTTTATAAAAGAAATTTTACAAATCCACCACATATAAATTTAAAAATGGAATTTGAAATTTCTTCAGACGGTAAAATGTTTGGAGTTGACCATGAAGAATTTGTCAAAAATCATTCATTTACTGGTACGATCTGTATTGAAACCGAAAAGGGTTGGAATAAAAAATGTTATTTTAATGGCCATTTACATGATGTTTATGGACCTGCAAGTTATTTTCAGTCTAAAAATGACCATGTTGTTGAAAACGAAAAGTTTTATTTGTCTGGAATAAATTTTACTAAAAATAAATGGGAATCTGTTGGTGCTGCTATTAAAGAAAAATTTGAACATGACAAACACCATTATTTTTGGAATTATTTTGAAATTTCAAAAATTAAATCTGGAACCGCAGTCTTTTTGGGTGCCACAAAAAATTATGAAGAAACTTTATCTTTCTCATACGGAGATTTTATTGAAATAAAAAATGGGAAAATCCATTCAGAAGATGGTCCCGCTGTTATTCGTTACAACGGGGACTGTGAGTGGATTTTATCAGGACAAAAACTCACTTTTGCAGAATGGGAAAAGAAAAGAGAAGAAAAACTGTCTCCTTCGGAATTAATTGCCCGTGAAATTGACAGAGAAATAATCAATGATTTACTGAATGGAGCGAAAAATGACTCTCAAAATATTAAAGAAACAATTAAGTTTGTAGAGACTTCAATTGCAACCGAAAATAAACTTGTTAATGTTGTTAAATCTGATGCACTAGAAGTTGCAAAACGAATTGCGGTAAGCAAGATTACAAATCTTGTTAAGATTTCTCTGATTAAAATTTTTGCGACTTCAAAAAAGAAGTCGGCAGAAAAAACAAAATCAGTTTCTGATTTGGAAAACTTCTTCTCTACTTCATATGGAATTGCAATAATCAAAATTGTTTCCAGTTTGATTCTCTCGAAAGTTTCGACAATGAAAACTTTTACAGAAAAACAAATGAAAACAATTCAGTTGTTAGCAACTGAATTTAGAATTCAGTCTGAAACAGAAGTTTCAAGTGAAATTTTAGAAAAAATTATTTCATTACTTGAATCTAAAGAAAATATCTTGGTAAGGGTTGACTCTCTCACGGATTCTTTTAATAGTTCGCTTAACTCTAATCTTGATTTGGTAGAAATCTCATCAGAGACAAATCAAATGAATGTCATTTATAAATGAAAACTTTAAAACTAACCATAGGTAGTAGAATCCCAGATAATTTCACGGGAATTATTGAATATGAAAATGGAGCCAAAGAATGGTATAAAAATGGCAGATTTCACCGAGAAGATGGACCAGCTAAAATTCGGTCAAATGGATTTAAAGAATGGTGGTTGGATGGGGAATTTATTTATGCAGCTGTCAGGGGTAATCTTAATAAAGATAAAATAATTCTTTCAAAAGATCCACATCCATTATATCCAACTGTCCAAGTTTGGAAATATATTGATGAGAATGGAATTCGAGAACAAATCATGATTCCTGGGATGGAGGATTATATAATCGAATGAAAACGATGAAAGTAAAACATCCACATGAAATTCCAGAAAACTACACAGGAATTGTTGAATTTGAACATGGATATATATATATTATTTTAATGATCTTAAACTTCATCGAGAAGGCGGGCCAGCGGTTGTTTGGAATGATGGATATAAAGAATGGTGGTTAGAAGGAGTAATGTTTTTTGCAAGTTGGGGAATCATCGATTTAAGAAATAAAATAATTCTTTCAAAAGAACCGCATCCTAAATATCCAACTTGTCAGGTTTTGAAATATATTGATGAATATGGAATTAAAGAAAAAATAATAATTCCTGGAATGGAAGAATATATACAACAATATCCTTCCTCAATACATTTATCGTTCGGCCGTTGACGGGCGCCCGCAAAGGGGTTAACACGGTTCCGCTCGCCCAACCTGCGTAAAAAGAGAAGGAGCCAAAAATGGATGACAAAACCTTCATTAAAGTAATTGTTGCAAACAAGAATAGTCCAATGAATGAAGCGCCGACAATTTGGGCCAGTGAAAAAAAATACACTGGAATTCTTGTTTTTGTCAATGATGATCGAAATGCAATATTTTTTAAAAATGGAGTTCTCCACCGAGAAGATGGTCCAGCGATTATTCGTAAAAACGAGAATATCTATTGGTTGGACGGCCATCCGTGCCCGAAAAATTCTTTCCTTGAGTATAAGGAAAAATATCCTTCAAAAGAAATTATCAAAGTCAAAACAGATTCAAATAATACTTTTGGAGGAATACCAATCGCTGACTTTGTAAAAAAGACGATTTTCACTGGAGTAGTTGAAGACTATTCTGGTGGTCAACATTCTTACAAAGAAGGTATTGAAGTTGGAAACAAATTGAAAATAAAAAGCACAGAAGATATCCCTCCTTGTTTTACTGGAATTGCTGTTGCCGAAGAAGAATTTAAATATAGGAATATCACTTTTCTCCCTGGGGATACTATCCATTTCCTATGTGGAACTGTTCACCGCAACGATGGTCCCGCAATCCTTTCAGGTCGTGGAGAACAAGATAACGAATATTACTACTTTGGAACCGAGGTTGAGAATTTCAAAATTCTTAAATTGGTTTCATCTTTCTTTAGAAACATTAAATCTAAAAAGAAACTGAATGACACGAACCCAGTTAAATTTTTGTCATTTAATTCTGAGAATGAAAAGAAATTGGATTCTAATTTTACAGGCGTTGTCTTTGTTGAATCGACAGGTATTATTGAAAGATACGAAAATGGAAAACTAAACAGTTTGTTTGGTCCCGCAAGAATTACTATCGATGGAACATTTTCAGAATACTATATTAACGGCGAAAAACTTGCTGATTCTGATGAATATGCTAAATGTGTTTATGCACTAGATTCATGTAGTAGATCTTTTTCTGAAAGAGTTGTTCCTGAATATGATATGCATCACAAACTATCTCCAACGGTAGTACTTGAAGCCGACGAATTTCACACAATTGCTGGTATTGATGCTGATGATTTTATTAAAATGAATAGATTTTTCGGAACTTTGTATTCTCAAGAAAAAGGCTGGATGGAACTAACTCCGAAACAATTTATTGAAAATTGTTATAAGGAAATTAACAAACAATTTAAAATTGAGGAAACCAAATATATAACAAACTTAAATGATTTTTTTACAATTGCGGATCGAAAATATACAGGAAAAGCAATTACTGTTTCAGATGTGACTTGCGACGGTTACGCGATAGGCGATACATTTTATTATCAGAATGGAAGATTGCATAATGAGAACGGCCCAGCATTTATTGGATCTAATGGAAGAAGAACAATTTATTTTATCGATGGTCAAAGACTTTCTAAAAAGAAGTTTGAAGAGCGCGCAAGAGGTCTTGAAAATCAATATGTTTCTAACAAATATCAATTTGTTGATATTGCTGATAAAAATTATAAAGAGCAAACAATGGCTTCTACGGATCAATCTTCATCTAAAAAAGAAGAAGTTCAATCCGAAAAATTGGTTAATGTTAAAACCATTATTGTTTCGGATGCCCAAATTACGGCAAAAAGAATTGCCGTGTTGAAAATTTCACAATTTGTTAAATCACTTATTATTGGACTTTTGACGAATTCTGCGAAGTCAAAACAAAAGTCTCAAATCACAGAAAAGCTGACAGAGTTTTTCTCTACCGAAATTGGAAAAGCACTTTTGATGATTCTTATTAGCCAGCTTTTACCGAAACTTCTTAAACTTGAAGCATTCAAAAAACTGATCGCTGATTCACATCATAAAATGATTGATTCTCTTTCTGATGAATTTAGAATTCAATCGGAAACGGAAATCGCACTAATTGTTTTTGAAAAGTTTGAAACCGTAATTTCTGGTTTAATTCAACAGTTGTCTCCTTCTATTGAAGAAACTGTGAATTTGAGAATTGATCTTCAGAGTGAAAGCTCTTCAACGAACGACACAAAGGAACAAGAAATGGAACCATTGAAAATGGTTGCAGGGTTTATGAACAAATGAAACTTAAAAAGTTAGATTTTACAAATACTAATCAAATAAGTCTTGGTAGTTTTAATCCAAGTTAGGCAAATGAAATGTAAAAATATGTTTAACTCTTGGATCGGAACATTTTCTATTTTTTTATGAAACCACCGAACCTTTGCTTATTAAAACAAAGTCAAAAAACACAAAAGAAGAAGTGGTAGAAAAATTGGAGTTAATTATGGCTTCAATTTTTTGCCCGCAATAACAGAATAGAGAGAAAGAAAATGCCATACAAAAAACAACAAAAGGTATATGGTATAATCGCTTCGATTCTTGCTGCAATTATCGCAGGAGCTTATTTGACTTTGAAGATTTTAAGTTTAATTTATCACTGGTTAAAGGAATTGGTATCAGCTCATTTCGGTTTTATTCTTATTGTTATGATTGTTGCGTTGTTAATTTCAACAGTTTCAAGATTCTACCTCCGTATAGGGAAATTTGTTAAGTGAAAAAAAGAATAGAAATTTTCCTTGCTTTAGGATCACTTCTTTTAATTCCTTGTATGATTGGATTTGGCCTTGGGGCTGTTATGGCTATTATAGAAAAGTCATTATCAGGAAATCAAAAGAATGTTTTTGGGATGGCATTCCTTTATGGTTTATGGTTTATGCAGTTTTTTGCTTCTTTTATTTTACCTAAAATTATTAAAAAACACGAAGACTATAAAATGAAAAAATATCTTTCTGAAATGGAAAAAGGAAAGAAGGAAACAAATGAGCGACTGGCATGTAAAGAAACTCCTAATTCAAAATGTTCCAGTTTTGCATCAAAACGCCGATGCACTTGAAATCTTCATGATTGAGGATCAGCCTTGTATTGTAAAGAAAGATTTGTTTAAGCAAGGCGATTCCGCAATTTATTTGCCAATTGATACTGTTTTGCCAAAAAACGCAGAAGATCCAATTGTTAAATATCTTGGACTAAAACCTGGGCATGTTGTTTGCGCTCGACGTTTGCGCGGAGAATATTCTCAAGGAATTTTAATTCCAATTAGTGTTGTTCCTGGCGCGGATACTCTCCCATACGATGAAGATATTGATGGGCAACTTGGTGTTTCTAAGTTGATTGAAGATGATATGCTTCTCGATGGTGTTGTTTGTGAAGGAAATGGCGCTTGCTATTTCGGCGGCCAAGATCTTAAAGATCCTGGAGTAATGAAAGTATATACAGATATCGATTCTAAGTCGTTAAACTACTTTAACGACGATGATGATGTTGTTGCCACACTCAAAATTCACGGCAGCAACATTAGAATAAGTTATTTCGAAGGCGAAATATTTGTTGGCTCAAGAGTAAAAATCAAAAAGAAAGATGAAAGAAATGAATTTTGGAATGCTGTTATTCGTCTTGATATAGAAGAAAAACTAAAATCTTTCTGCGAAAGAAACAAATACAATCATTTTATTTTATATGGAGAAGTTTACGGTGTTGCAAAAAAAGACTATCAAAATGGTGAAAAACCGTCATCAATTCAAAAAGGCTTTCATTACGATACAGACACAACAACAGGAACAAAGATTCGTTTCTTTGATTCAAAGTTTACATATGACGGACAATATAACAACTGGGATGATACAGTGCGTTTTGTAAAAGAGATGGAGTTAGAAACTGCCCCAGAACTTTACCGCGGCAAGTTCAACAAACAGTATTTAATTGATCTTTCAAATGGTCCTGATCCTCTTAATCAGAAACACATCAGAGAAGGGGTTGTAGTTAAACCCCTACAGGAAAGACGTGTTGGAAAAAATCTGACAAGGCTTGTCGCAAAGATAATTGGAACAGATTATAAACTAGCGAAAGCTAAAAATTATAAATAATCTTTAGTGTGTCGGCATGCCAATTTATTTCTGCGTTGCAAGCTAGTTCCCTCGTCGGCCGTGCGCCGATCGCTCAGTGATAAACTGGAATTGCGGACGTTCTATGCGTTACCCGTTGACGGCCCCGTTTGCGCTCTTAAAAGGGAGAGGCACACCACACCGCCCCCCCGCAGAAAAGGTAAATCATGGAAAAGTCGATTTTCATTCTTTCTGTTCTTGCTGATGATGGAGTTTATTCGTGCAATGAAGTTATTTCTGTTCACTTTTCGGAAGTTTTGGCATTTGAAGCGGCAAAAGAACTTGTTAGGAAAAAATTCAGCGAGATTCATAATTTTGATTTTATTAAATCTTCCTATAAGGAATTTTGTGAAAAATATTCTTTAATCTGTGCAGCAAACTCATTGCAAGAGTTGAATAATGTGTTGTATAAGATGATTCAATATATTGAATCATCTTATGGTAAGAATTTTTACAATGCTAAAAATTACGAATATGCTTGTGAAGTGTTTGGAATTACATTTGATATGAACAAAAATTACGTTCCTTGGATTTTTGAAATCCAAGAAAAGAAAATGGAAGATACTCCATATCTTAATGAAGAAAATTTTATTCTTGAAATGGAAGAATCTATTGAAGAGTTCAAGAAAAGTCAACCCTGAAATTTAGCTATTGGTTCTCAGCGGGGGATGCGGGGGAGCCTGCCGTCGGCGAGGGGGATAAACTGGAATTGCCTACAAGAGCGGCAACCGCTGCGCGGCGGGGGACTAAGCGCTTAATTGCGTGGTACCATGCTCGCCGCCGATAAACAACAAAGGCACGATCAAATCAAGAACAGCCGCCCAAAGACTGGTTTTCAAAGTCTTTCTGCTGGCACATCTCGATATATGACCGTTACAGTTCAGAGGAAAAATGGTGCAAGTTTTACTACGCACCGTTTGTTTGATATTATTAGTGTGGATCACGGGCGAGGGACAGCAGTAATAAAAGACAAAAAAGAGAACGAAATTTATACAATGAATTCTTCAGGGTGTCTTGTTGTAGAGGAAATGGTGTATTGTATTCAATACAACCCATTAACTTCCAAAAATTTGGAACAAATCCCCAGTATGAAAGATCCAAGCAGTGAATTTTGGTATACGCATTTTTGCAAAAAATATGGAACAGATAATGTCGAAGTTAAAGGCAAAGATGGGTTTTATCGATTTAATATAAGTGAAATAAGAAACAGTGGTTATTTCGAAAGAATCCAGTCCGAGGACAAAGAAGGATTGCTTCTTCTTACAAGAAGAGATTCTTTTACTCCAAGAGAGGGTGTGGGAATTGAAACCAAAGATTGGTTTAATATTTCTCAAGAAGGTGGTTATTATTATTGGAGACTTACATATGAAACATCATATTGGTCAAGATGGATCGATAAAAACGGCAAATACAATGAAGAATATTACAATCATTATCTAACGAATGAAGAAATTAAAGAAAAGGAAAATCTTCAAAATCTAACGATTTTGGAATTTAAGTTGGCTATTCTGAGAGATTACATAGAAACTTTATATCCAAACAATAATTTTAACAGTAAATTTAATGTCTTTTGGACCTATGATGGTAAAGGTGAATATGTTGCTGTTCCTAGTTTTTCATGTCAAAAATTAAACTCCACGATCAAGGTAAAAGAATTGAAAAAATTTATAGAATATCAAAATTACAGTTCTGGGGACTATGATTGGAAAGTGTGTAACTAAGTGGCTGTGAGAAAGAAAATCCAAAATCCGTGAGCTTTGGGATAAAATCATATCCAAGAAAAGGAAAGTAAGATAATGGAAGAGCAAATAAAGAAGATTTATGTTCTCACCTATCAGTTTGATGGTGATTGCTGCGAGCCCAAAACTTTTGACAGCTTCTCGGATGCCTTGGAAGCTGCAAAAATCCAAATCATGGATCATTTCAACAACTTTATTGTTGCCTCTTTCAAGGCTTGCAAAAAGGAGCAAGAGGATGATGAATCTGATAATGACGAAGACCAACTCAGTCCAATGAATTCTTTTCTGGAACGAGAATATCGCTTTTACCTTGAGGCTAAAAGCCGAATTGAAAGTGCTAACACTCTGGAGGAGTTGCACAAAATTATTACTGATGGGCAATGGGAATTGCGCAACAGCTCATATCAAGGGTTTTTTAGGGAGGAATTTATGTTTTATGATTCTGTTATCAGATACGAAATTTTGGAAACGGTTGTTGGAGTCATGCCAAAACTTTCGGAGGAATATACCCTCCGTGATTTACAAGAAATTGAAAACTTGTTTAAACTTGCAGTTTGATGCTAGTTTGGCACCGAGAAGATGGGTTGGCAGTTATTTTGAAACATGGATATAAAGAATGATTTAATATTTTGAACTCTACTCCCAAAATACTTAATCTAAGCAATAAAATAATTCTCACAAAAGAAAAACGTCCTGAATATCCAAGTTGTCGATTTTGGAAATATATTGACAAGGATGGGATTCGAAAACTATTTGTGAACCTTGGCATGGAGAAATTCATAATCGAATGAAAACGATAAAAGCAAACTATCCTCAAGATATTCCAGAATATTATACAGGAATTATTGAATGGCAAGATAAAGTTAAATTTTGGTTTAAAACTGGAATATATCATCGAGAAGATGGACCAGCAATTATTTGGAGTAATGGCTGTAAAGAATGGCGGCTACATGGAACAAAGATTTGGAATTCAAATTACAACAAAATTTCTTTAAAAGAATGTATAATTCTTTCAAAAGAGAAACACTCTGAATACCCAGCTTGTCAACTTTGGAAATATATTGACGAGAATGGGATTCGAAAACTATTTGTGATTCCTGGAATGGAAGAATGTATAACCGAATGAAAACCATAAAAGCAAAATATTCAAATGAAATTCCAGACGATTACACAGGAATTGTTGAATTTGAATATGGAAGTAAAGCATGGATTAAAAATGGATTATGGCATCGAGAAGATGGACCAGCTTATATTGATATTGGTTATAATGGAGGTGAAGAATGGTGGTTGGGTGGTGAACGTGTTTGGGATTCTAATTGGAATAAATTAAATTTAAGAAATAAAATAATTCTTTCGAAAGAGATTCACCCTAAATATCCAACAGTCAAAGTTTTGAAATATATTGATGAATATGGAATTAAAGAAAAAATAATAATTCCTGGAATGGAAGAATATATAATCGAATGAAAACGATAAAAGTAAAATACTCATATGAAATTCCAGAAAATTATACAGGAATTGTTGAATTTGAAGATGGAGAAAAAGAATGGCTCAAAACTGGCAACTTACATCGAGAAGATGGACCAGCTAGAATTCGGAGAACTGGAACAAATACATGGTATTTAAACAGTCTTTGGATTTGGGACTCCATTTTAGGAACTTTTGAATTCACAGATTGTATAATTCTTTCGAAAGAAACTCATCCTGAATATCCAACAGTCCAAGTTTGGAAATATCTTAATGCAGAAACAATAAAAGAACAGATTATAATCCCTGGGATGGAAGAGTGGGTTATAGAATGAATGAAAATAATCACAAACACGATCCATATACAATTCCTGAAAAATTTAGTGTGATCGACACTTCAATTACAAATGTTATAATTGATCATTTATATGGTTTAAACTATACTGGGGTGATTAAATCTTCACACACAGGATCTTATGCCTGGTTTATTAACGGTAAAATTCACCGAGAAGATGGACCAGCTTTTATTACACAGTATAATTCTGGGGGAGTTACAATATATGAATATGAATTTTATTTAAAAAATAAAATTTTGGATTATGGTTTTGTAAAAGGAATACAAGTTTTAAACACTAAAACAATTAATATTAAAACCTCTTTGGATTCTGTTATTAACAGCGGCATAATTCTTTCCCGTGAAAAGAATTTAAAGTATAAAGCATTGGAAGATATAGTACTATTACTTTCTAATAAAGTTGAGACTTTCACAATAATCCCAGGAATGCTTCCTAATGAATAAAATTCCATCTCTTTTTGTTTTAAAACATCATGTTCTTTTTCATAAAGAAAAAAGAGCAACATATTGGTCGTGGTGTCTTGGATACGATCTTTTTAAGGGCAACCAAGAAAAAATGATTGATGAATTAATGCTTAAATTCAACTTAAATAAAATTGATCAAAAAAAAGAAGTAAAACTTTCAAGAGGAATTCCTCCAACTGGATATGAATTATATTATAATGTCAATGGAGACATACTGGCTGTAAACAAAGAGACTTCAAAAGGTAAGGATAAAATATTTCTTTTCGAAGAAGATTGTAAGTGAAGGACTCTTTGTAAGAGTAAATCTCTATTACTAGACTGTCAATCATACACACTAAAAAAAGTAATCTACCATCTCCGTGTTTACTAACACTAAAGGACCAAGCCCTTTCATGCGAATAGAATCTTCTATAAGCAGGAATGTATTCATGTGAAAGATGTTATAATGTTTGATTGACATTTGCCGTTTATGGGTTACATTCGAAGGGAAGAAGAGTCGTGGGTATCAAAGAAGACACAATTGAAAGTGTAAAAGAAAGGTTTAAGGTAAATCAATATTTTCAAATAAAATTTTTCAATAATGAATATTCTATACTAAGAGATTTTGAGTCTGGAACTTATCTTATTTTAGACAAAGAATTAGATGAAGAATCCAAAATGGAAGTTTTATGTTGTTCTAATAACGAAAAATATATAATAGACATTGATGATATTGAATATTTTAATCAGGTTAATGGTGCAGATTATAATTTTAATACTGTTTATAATCTAGATTATTGTTTTCCGCAAATGAAAGATTCTGATAAACCAAACTGGTTGGGGTTTTTTAGTTTGGAATATGGAGATGAAAATATTTCATGGAAAGGTAAAAATGGTTGGTATAGATATGATTATTATACTCGTGAAATAGTTCAACTTGAAGAATTTACACCAAAAGAAGGTGTTCATTTAGAATATGAAAATGAATTTAGTAAAAATTCCATGTTTCGGGAATATTATTGGCAGAGATACTCTTCATTATATAATGAATGGATTGATAAAAAATTTGGTAAATACAATGAAGATCATTATAAACATTACCAAACAGAAGAGGATACTCAAAAATTTGAACAAGCGTTATTGAATGGCAAATTAAAAGTTCTTTCTTTAAGATTAAAAGATAAAAATTTATGGCTGGATAAAATTCAGGTAAATAAAAATAATAAATTTATTTCCTCGGATGAAACATTAAAAGATGTAAATGAATTCTTAAAAGAATTTCCTCTACCCAAAGGAGTCTACTTCTTACCTTTAGAGGTATAAAACAAGCATGATGGCTGTTGATCTACGCCGCGGCCGTGCTTATGGAGTAAGTACCATGAACGCCAAAAATGACATCTTCACCAATGCTTACAATATTGGACGAGTTGTTAAGAAAGAAATTTTTAAAGATCTTATTCCTGGGACTTCTGCTATTCTTCGCGGGAAATTTTGGCCCCAAGATAAAGAGGCTTATATTAAACAATATGGAGAACTTGATTATCGTGACACTGAAATGCTTGTTGATATTGTCTCAAAACGGAATCTTCCTTATATTAAAAAAGCAATTGTTGTTTGTAGGGCTTCTGGATTGAAATATTCGATTGATGATTATAATTTGGAAGAGATTGTTTCTTCAGGTTATAATCAAAGCTACAACCCTTATACTTCAAAAAATTTGGATTTTTTGTATGGACCTACCTTGGACAAGGGTTGGAATGAATATTTTACGAAAAAATATGGTGCTGAAAATGTTTCCTATCGCGGCAAGAATGGATGGTATAAACTTCAAGCAAGGCCATATGTCAGGTTTGACAGAATTGAAGATTATGTTGAGTCTTGTTTGATCGAAAGTATTGCTCCTCGTGAGGGAGTTCATACCGAGCAAGGAAATTGTTTTTACGCCACACCAAATAATTTGTTTCAAAATTGTTGGCAACTGGAAAAAAACAACGACTGCTACAAAACCACAAGATTTATTCCCGCTCAAGGCAAATATAGTGAAGAGTATAAACTCTGGGATATTACCCAGAGTGAAGCAGAAAATCTTCAATATAACCTTGAAAAAGAAATCTTGAAAGCTCAACTTTCAATTCTGAAAAAATTTATCGAAGCAGATCCTCAATACAAACAGCTTAGTGGAAAATTTTCTGTTAAATATGATCCGAACAATCAGTTCGATGACACAAAGATTGGAGTGAACATGGGAAAAACAAAACTTAAATTTGAACGGACTCAAACTTTGATTGCTTTTATTTTTCATCAAAATTTCCAAGAAGGAAACTACAACTGGAATGAACAACTCTAATTCAGCTCACATGGTTTGTCTTCATTATGAAGATAAACAAAAAGATAAAAAACTTTTGAGTTTTTCTTCTTCTCTTGAAGAGGCACTTTTATTTTGTTGTGGGTATATCTTCTCAGTTCTTGCAGAAGATATCGAAAAACTCAAAAATAATAAATTTAAATTAGAAATTTTAGAGGATATTATTCAAGAATATAAACAAAATAACTTTAATGAAGTTGTTAACATGTACAATACTGAATTTAGAGCCCATAAAGACGACCCTTTCATTGTGATTATATCTTATTCAAATCTTGAAAAAGATTGTTCTAATGAGGCTATAAACAAGAGTATTCTAACCTTAGAAAAGTTGTTGCCCCAAAAAAAGGAAAATAAAAATGGATAAATTTGAAATGGAAAGTTTAATTGATGAATTGATTTTGGAAAACCCGAAACAAGTGAAATTATATAGATCAGGTAAAACTGCATTTGGTTTTTTTGTTGGTATGGCAATGAAAAAAACCGAAGGAAAACTCGTAGAACAAATAGTTGTATTTGAAAAATTGTTAAAAGAAAAACTAAATAACAACTCAAACTGAAAGTTCAAAATGGATGATATAGATAAATTCCAAAATTTTATCTTAAAAGATTGTCAATCTGACAATCCAAAAATATTTGAAATGGTATATTTGTCTCTATTAATAGATTTAAAGAAAACAATTGTTTTCTTTAATCAGGAAGATTTCATAAAGGTTATAAGACCATTATGTTTGTTGCCAAAAACAAAAATTATTTTTTCAGATAAGTTTAAAACAAATCAAATAAAATTTGATTTTAATGAGGTCCAACTTTCTACTCTCAATAAAATTGAAGATGTTTTATATAAAAAAATTAAAACACTACAAGTTTTGTACCCAAAAGGAATAGGAAATATATTGGTAATATATCATCCAGAGTTAAAGTATTTACAATTTAAAATAGAAAAAAAATTGTTTGATAAAACAATAAAAGAGATAGATATTCAAGATCCTTGTTTTTTTGAAAATATAAAAGACTTTAGTTGGAAAATAGAATGAGTTTAGCGTACCAACTCAAATATATAAATTTTAAAAGCCTTGTTGCGTTTAACATTTACCTTGAACCAACGAAATTGTTTAATACGGGTTATATTGTGAGAGTTCGCGAGATGAAAAATTATTTGGCATTTGACAGATCAAATAATCTGATATTTTCTTTTGATGAAAAAGAGTTTGTTATTTATGAAAAAAATGAATTTCTTGAAATATTTTGTTTCGATCGAAACAAAATATCTTTAATAAAATTAAAAGAAAAATATAGAGATACTGCTGGGAACCTATGGTTTTCTGCATTGAATCAAAATTCGGTGGTTGCGCTACCCGAGTTATATTTTGAAGCAGAAGAGTTTATTGCCTCGCGTTGACGTTGTGATAATCGTGGTTATGTGAGTGTGACCATGAATACCGACGGCGCGACGAAAAAGGGCAAAGTTGTTATTGGTCTTTCGGGAGGGGTTGATTCCGCTGTTGCAGCGGCAATCCTAAAGCAACAAGGGTATGAAGTTGTTGGGGTAACTTTGTCCTTGTTTGCATACGCGTCAGAAGATGGGAAAGGATGTTGTTCTTTTTCAGATACAATTGACGCGACACAAGTGTGTGATTTGCTCGGAATTGAGCATTTTGTTTTTTCACGGAGAAAAACTTTTAAGTCAGAAATCATTGACAAGTTTGTTGATGGACACAAGAATTGGATTGTTACCAATCCTTGTATTAGTTGTAATACTCTTGTTAAAATGCCAACTCTTTTGTTGGCCGCCGACCAAATTGGAGCTGAATTTGTTGCAACTGGACATTATGCAAATATTAATGATGATGGTATTCTTTGTCGCGGCACCGACCGCAACAAGGATCAAAGTTATTTTCTTTGGCAACTGCCCCCAGCTTCTCTTAAAAGGATTTTGTTCCCACTCGGAGGAATGAACAAACCTCAAGTTAGAGACTTGGCAGAGAAATTTAATATTCACATTGCAAAGAAAAAGGATAGTATTAATCTCTGCTTCCTGGAGGGTGGTAAAGCAAGTGATTTTCTTTCTGTTCGTGGAGTTGGAAACGAAACAGGAGATTTTATTGACCAGTCTGGAAATAAACTTGGAACACACAAAGGATTGAATCGATATGTTCGAGGCCAAAAAGCAGATGTTGTCTCAAAAGACGGCAAACCCAAGTTTGTTCTGAATGTTATTCATGAAACCAATTCTATCGTTATTGGACAAAAAGAAGAAGCCTTTGTTGACAATATTTTGATTAAAGATGTTATTTTTCATTCAGAGGAGATTTTTGACTCAGAAAACCTTTCAGTTTTTGGTGCGGTTTGCAGATACGGAGTTGATGCTATTCCAATTAAATCTATTATTAAAAACGAGGATGGAACTGTTAAGTTTTATTTGACTAACCCTGTTTATGGAATTGCAAGAGGACAAGAAGTTGTTTTTTATAAGAATGACAATGAAGTGGTAGGAGGCGGTATTGTTGAATAATTTTCAAGAATACGAAAAGTCTTTGACAACTTATCACGCAATAGGAAATAAAGTTTATTCAAAATACCATAAAAAGTCTTTGTATGTGAGTGAATTCGCTGTAAGCGAAAATTTTACTGGATTGATTGTCAATGAAAATAGAAAATACTTTTTTAAAGATGGTAAATATCATAATCCTTATGGATATTCTTTTCAATCATTTAGTAGACAAAGATATTGGCATCTAGACGGAATTAATTTAGAATCAGAAATACAATTTGAAAATGTTTGTAATTTATCTGTATTAAAAATGCTTATTGTTCTGAATATAGAACCACATCATAAATATCCAATGGTTAAAATTTATGATCTTTTAACTGAGACTTGCACTTTAAAGTTTCATTGGTTTCAAGATATGGGAGAAATTCCAAATTTGATCGACACAAAATAAAGGAGCAAAAAAAATGGCGACCAAAAAAAAGAAAACTCAAGAAGAATCTTCCTTTTTCGGAATATTGTTGAAAGCAGGTTCTGATTTTATTAAATCAGAATTAAAAAACGAGGCAAGGAGAGTTGCTAGAAAACAGGTTCGAAAAGTTTTAGACACAGCATATGATGCTGGTAAAGAGAAAATATTGGAATCCGCTAGAAGAAGAGAAGAAGAGAAACTTTTGCTTGAAAAGCAAAAAACAAATTTTGAATCTAAACAACTTATTTCTGGCATGAAAGTTTCGCAAACAAGTTTTGAGGCTTTGCAGCGAAAAATTATGACTGAGAGCTTCAAAACTCTTATTGGAGCCTCCAATAAACCAGTCGTAATTTCAGTTATTAAACTACCTCAAGATGAAACTCAAAAAACTTATATTAAAGTTATTGCCTCTGCTGAAATTCTTGGTTCAATAGAATCAAGAGAAGAAGTGATTGAAGTGTTATCCTCATATGAAGAAACTCTTGAGTTAAGTTATCTTTGGTCTGAATTTTCAAAACTCCAAACAACCAAAATCAACTGGGAATCTGTCTGAAAGGAATAAAACAATGAAAACCGTAACCGTTGGAAAAACCAAAAAGCTCTATGATTCTTCTTCTTTCGCCGTCGCAAACCATATTCTTGGAAAAACTCTTCTTCCTCCATTTTGGATTGTCTTGGAAAAAGACGGCGAAGTTGAAATGAAAGTAATGGAAGAATCAATTATTGACGGCAACACCGTTTACAAAGTAAACATACCAGGGACTAAGTTGAATCTTTGGGTTTTAAAAACAGATTGTTCTAAAATAAGAGAGGAAAAAACAACTCATAACTCAATTTGAAAGTAAAAATAATGGACATTATAATGGCGCCAGCCACTTTTGAAGTGGCATTGGAAAATGAATCCATTTTATATAAAGACAAATATAAAAAAATTTATGAATTAGCCAAAAAATACTTTCATTCTTTAAATGTTGGGGGAGATTATGATTTAAGAGGAATTTGCAAATATATGTTGCTTTCATATGTTGATGATAAAAGAATCATTTTAAATGATATTAATGATCTTTTAGATGAAATGAATATAGTAATATATGTCAATTACAAATATCATTATATAAACAGCGCTGTTGACGGCGGAGAGGTTACGTTTTTAACACAAAACTCAATGAATAGATTAAGGTGGGAAATTTATTCACATGGAATATCAGTCGAAGATCCAAGACAATTTGGAATTGAACAACCATTGCTTAGAATAAGCAATAACCCAGGACTGTTTCAAATATACAAGTTTTCATTTAACATAAACACAAAAGAAGCTTTATGTTCAGCAGAATAAATGTAAAATGAACACAAAAAAAGTAAAGTGTGAGAATGAAATTCCAGACGATTATACAGGAATTATTGTGTGGGAAAAAGATGGTTCTAGATGGTGGTATAAAAACGGCAAACTACATCGAGAAGATGGATCAGCTGATATTTGGAAAGATGGATATAAACAATGGTGGTTGGATGGTGGAAGGATTTGGTCCTCTGATTTAAATAAAATTGATTTAAAAAATAAAATAATTTTCTCAAAAGAACC